>SPJK01071859.1_pt1 | contig 182460 bp, 168 predicted proteins | sample 3741771 | NCBI WGS metagenome assembly SPJK01 (sample SAMN10925997, study PRJNA522277) | cold seep metagenome | isolation source: Elba SIP-enriched marine methane seep metagenome, extraction at timepoint T2 | place: Italy: coast of Elba, Mediterranean Sea
CTCAGCTTTTTGGCGGGTGATTTCGGGGAACAGGATTATGTCGAGGTCATCAACAATGCCGGGATGATGGCATTTTTCGGCCTGTCGAATTTTGTGCTGTACAGCGGCACATCTGATTACTTCTCACAAAATGCAGAACTGAATCCGTTCACCCATACATGGTCATTGGCGGTGGAGGAGCAATTCTATCTTGTCTTCCCGCTATTGTTATTGCTTGGTCAGAAATGGGCAAACAAAGACAACGGCCTTGCCACGCAAATGATGCGCCTGTTGGGCGGTATTGTGCTGGCGTCATTCTGCGGGGCGCTATTGTTGCGCAATGTGGATGCCAGTTTGGTTTTCTATTTGCTGCCGTTTCGCCTGTGGGAGTTGGGGGCCGGATGCTTGCTGGCCTTTTATTTGGCCAACCCGAAGCGCGCGGCAAATTCAGTGCCTTATGCGGGCGTCATCGCAGGGGTATGCCTTGTGGGGTTGGGCTGCTCTCTCTTTATCGCGGGGGCATCTCCCTTGATGTTGCAGCTTGTTGCGGTCGTGACAACCATCGGCTTGATCTATGCCGGGGCACAAGGGAATTGGGTGGCGCGTCTATTGGCGGTGCGCCCCGTCGTTTATGGCGGGAAGTTATCTTATTCCCTGTATCTATGGCATTGGCCGTTATTGGTGTTGGCCAAATGGTCTGTGGGCATGACAACCGTCAGCCTATTGCTGATAACGGCGCTGACGGTCGTTTTTGCGGCCCTGTCCTATCACTTTGTTGAAACGCCCCTGCGGCGGCGCGTGCTGACCGGGTCGACCTTGCGCGGTATTGTGAAGATGCAGGCGGCGGCGATCACTGTGCTGTTGGTGATGATCTTCGGCAATCAGTTTGTGACAGAGGAATTGGAATTTCATGCGCCTGCGCTGATGGGAATTACGCCAGCGGAATCATGGGGGCGGGGGCTGGCCTGTCATGACAGTCAGGTCACAAAGACGATGGCCGATCCATTAAGGTCGTGTGTGAAGCCGGGGCGCACAAAGGATAAACCCTATGCCTTGTTTTTGGTGGGGGAGTCGCATGCAGCCCAGTTGATTTTCGGTGTTGATCAGGCGTTGAAAGACACGAGGTATGAGCGGCGCTATTTCTGGCACGGTGATTTGACGGCGACGTTTCCCTATACGTTTTTCGACGCGCCGCCAGGGCCGACGACGACGTTGGATGCCGCATCAGCGTGGTCTATTCCGGGCGATATTTTAGTGTTCACCTATCATCGCGGCTGGGTGCATGACAAACGGGATAATCATGTGTTGGGCCACAACGATGTGCTGAGTAAAAGGTCAACAGCCATGTTGGCGAACCTTGCTGAAGTGATTGAACAGTTGGCAGCGCGCGGCGTTAATGTTGTGCTGAGTTTGGATGGCCCCTTGGTGGCGCGCCGCGTGTCGGTACACAGCTGCGCCATACAGCAAAAATGGTCGGGCCGCAGTGTCTGTGCCATTGACCGGAAGCAGGACGAGCGGACGCGACGCCAGCAAGAAATTGTGTTTGCAGAACTGGTCGGTCGCTTTGACAATGTTGTGATTTATGATCCGTTTGTGGAAATCTATAAAGACCGCAAATTCATTGATGTACTGGACGCAGATGGCGGTTGGGTGATGTATGATTACAACCATATCTCACGCGCGCAGTCGGTACGACTGGCAGCCAGCTTCCGGCTGCTGTTGGATGACAGTGATTTCCTACGCTAACGGACGATGCCGCTAGTGACATGCCTTGCCCAGCGCCTTTAAGCGCCAGTAATTATAGGGCAGGGGGGTCACAAAGCCTGCCAGCAGCATCAGCGGAATGACCCACCACACAAGGCGCGCGCCGCCGACCAGCCAGAAATCGACAAGGTTCATGGCAATTTCCATAGAAATCATGGAAATCAGCGACATGCCGACAGCGGTTTTGAAGGCCAGCGTCAACGCCATCTGACGTGACATGATATAGGTTTCAAGGGCGATAGACGTCAGGATGCCATTGATGATTGCCAACACCATCACAAGCGCCAATGGCGCGTCGGGGGCATACTGGCTGAACGCCCAAATGGTGCCCATGTCACCAATGGAACAGCCCAACAGGCACCATGCGGTGTTCTTGGACGCCCGTTTCCACGAATGTTTGCAGCGCCATGAAATTGCCCACGGTTTAGTTGGGGTGGGTTTGGGGGCGTTGGGTGCGGTTGCGGTGGTCATTGGGTGATCCTGATAGAAAAAGAACAGGCTGCCGAATAAGGAACAGGCTGCAGGATTTCTCCCACAGCCTGTCATGTTTTGTCAAAGGAACCTACAGACCGAAAGTCCGGTCTGTCAAAAGACCAAAATAGCAAATCGGTTGAGGCTTCCTTCTTTGGTCGCGCCGCACGACGAAAAGTCTGCAACTTTTCTGGCGGTCGCTCCTTACGCGTTGGCTTTACCAACCAGCTCGAACACCTTGCCTGTCTGCTCGCCGCCCATGAACAGGGGCTTGGCGCCATCAAAGTTGGTGATCTCGTCCCACTTGGCTTCAACAGATTCTGCTGAGATGTCGGCCATCGGGATGGCGGTGCCGGGGGCTTCCATGATCTGCGACGCGGCAAAGAAACCAGCACCGGCGCACAGGATTGTTCCTGTGGGGGCATCTTCCTTGACTAGGTTCATGACACCCGGTGTCACGAATTCAGGGCGCAGCATGCCTTCGGCTTCCGGCGGCATCAGGTTTTCGGTCATGCGTGTGAAGGCAATCGGGGCCAATGCGTTGGTGCGGATATTGTCTTTCTGACCTTCCAGCTTCAACGTGTTCATCAGGCCGATAACAGCCATTTTGGCGGCGCCATAGTTGGTCTGACCGAAGTTGCCATACAGACCTGAAGATGATGTTGTCACAACAATACGACCATATTGCTGTTCCTTCATGATCGGCCATACAGCCTTGGTCGGCAATACGGTGCCCATCAGGTGAACTTCAACAACCAGACGGAAATCTTCGATGCTGACCTTGGCGAAACTTTTGTCGCGCAGGATGCCGGCATTGTTGATCAGAATGTCGATGCGGCCATATTCGTCCATTGTCTGCTGGACAAGGTTGGCAACGCCGGTTTCGTCGGTCACGGATGACCCGTTGGAAATGGCCTGACCGCCACCGTCAACGATTTCCTGCACAACAGCATTGGCCATTTCTGAACTGCCGCCTGAACCGTCCATGGAACCGCCAAGGTCGTTGACAACGACTTTCGCGCCACGGCGGGCCAGCTCCAGCGCGTGCTGACGGCCAAGACCGCCACCGGCACCGGTCACAATCGCAACTTTACCATCAAAATTAATCGACATAATCGTCTCCTGTTCTCATAAATGAGTGATCGAAAAATGATCCTGTTGACGCGCCGGGTGTCTGTGTCGACGCACCGGGTATCGCTGACCGGAAAAAAGGCCCCCAATACCGCTAAATCCGGCGCTATTACTGGCCCATAAAGGGGCTGGAATCAAGGGCTGAATCAAGTGGTGAAGCATGTGATGGGGGTGCCCTTGGGGTAACCTGTTCAGGAAAAGGACAAGTCTATGAAGTTGTATGAATTTGCACCGGCCCCCAATCCGCGACGGGTGCGCCAGTTTTTGGCAGAAAAAGGCGTCGAGGTGGAGCGTATTGCCGTTGATATGCTGGGCGGCGCGCATAAAACCCCTGCATTTCGTGCCAAAAGCCCGTTGGCCCAGTTGCCGGTTTTGGAGCTTGATGACGGCACTTATTTGACCGAATCGATTGCCATTTGCCGCTATTTTGAGGGGCTGCACCCAACCCCGCCCCTGTTTGGTGCGGACCTGCAGGCGCAGGCCGTGATCGAAATGTGGAACCGCCGGGTTGAATTCGGCATCACAGCGCCGGCAATCTATCTGTTGCGGCATACGTCTGAAATTCTGGCCCATCTGCAAGAGCAGGATGAAGGGGAAGCTGCGCGCCACCGCCAGCGGCTGTTGGATGGCCTGTCCTTTCTGGATGGTGAACTGGCAGGGCGGGAGTTTGTGTCGCCCACGGGGTTTTCTGTTGCCGACATCACTGCCTTTGTTGGGCTGGATTTTACGTTACATGGGACGTTTGAAATTCCCGCTGACATGACCAACGTCAAGCGATGGTATGACATGATGAAGGCACGCCCCTCGTCATCTGCTTGATGTTGGGGGGAAACTCTGGCTAACTGGCCCCATAAAAATATTAACATTTAGGGGCAGATATGGGGCAGGCAGCACAGCTGACAAAGGGTTTGATGGCGCGCTATGGGGCGCCGAATATTTTCCTATCTTTGGCGGCATTTCCGCTGGCGGTTCATCTGCCAACGTTCTTTTCAAAATATTACGGCATTGCCTTTGGCACAGTCGGGGCCTTGATTTTTTTGTCCCGGCTGACCGATGTGATCACCGACCCGTTGATCGGCACATGGTCAGATAAGGCCCGCAGCCGGTTCGGACGGCGCAAGCCCTTTATACTGGCAGGTGTGCCCATTTTCATGATCAGCATCTGGTTTCTGTTCGTCCCGATCGACGGGATGGTCACCGAAGGCTATGTGTTGTTCTTTATCATCCTGCTCTACTTCTCCTACACGCTTGCGGACCTGCCCTATAAGGCATGGGGGGCGGAGCTGTCGCATAATTACGAAGAACGCAGCCGCGTCACAGGCTGGCGCGAAGGGTTCGGCCTTGCCGGGCTGATCATGGCGCTGGCTATCCCGGTTGTTGTGGATGTGTTGTTTCCCGCCGCAGAGGGGGAGGCAGCGATGCCGCGCTGGATGTTTGCCATCGCTGTTGTGACGGTGATCGGCACGCCGTTCCTGTTTTTCCTGACCTTGAAAACCGTCCCTGAACCTGCGCCTGATCAATTGGCGCAAAAGCGTGTCGGCTGGGGGCAGGGCTTGCGCATCGTGTGGCAGAACAAGGCGTTTATGAAGATGCTGGTGGCGCTGGTTGCCATTGTCATCGGCGGCACCATGACTGCCACGCTTGGTTTGCCGTTTGTAACCAACGTGCTGGACCTGCCTGAACAAACCTATCCCTTTATCATTCTGGGCTATTACGCCGGTGCAACGGCCTGTGTGCCCTTGTGGGTGAAGTTAAGCGACCGCATCGGCAAGCATAAGGCCGTGGCACTGGCGCTGGTTTGGTTGTCCTTGTGGAGCGCGCCGATCCCCTTCCTGCCCGAAGGGGCGACGGCCCTGTTCGTCACCTGTATGGTGTTGAAGGGCACAACAGTTGGCGCGCTGGCGCTGTTACCGCCCAGCATGGGGGCCGACATTATCGATCATGATACGCTGCAAACGGGGGAGCAACGGTCCGGTCTTTATTTCTCCCTTTGGGGGATGGTCTATAAATTATCCGTCGCCATCGGCGTATTGGCGGCGACCACCATTCCGGCCAGCTTCGGGTTTAACCCGGCATTGGACGTGAATGATGACGCGGCGAAATGGGCCGTGGCATTTTGCTATTCACTTGGGCCGGCATTGATTGCGCTGTTGGCGCTGCCGTCGATCTGGACGTTCCCGATTACCCGCGCGGTGCAGCAGCAATTGCGTGACCAGATCGAGGCTGAGGCAGAGGCCACACCAATTGCCAAAGGCGCGCTTTAAGGCGGCGCTGTAAAGAGGATGCGCGCTTTAAGGCGGCGCTGTAAAGAAAAGGCGCGCTTTAAGGCGGCGCTGTAAAGAAAAGGCGCGCTTTAAGGCCGCGTGATCAGTTGCGCGGCGTCAGCCCGTAGGCGTCTGCCAGCAATTCATAGGATCGCCGCCTGACCTGATGGTCATAGGTGATGGTGACGATAATCACCTCATCCAATCCGAATTGCGCGGCCATCGCGTCCAGCCGTTCTTTCACTTGGGCTGACGTGCCGACAATGCCGCGCTGTTCAATTTGCGTCAGCATCTGTTCCTGTTCAGGGGTTAAGGTCCGCGCGTCAACAGCGGCGGGGGAGGGGAAGGGCCCGCCCTTGCCGCTCAAAAAATCCAGCACCCAAATGTTGCGAATGCGTGCCTCGCGGGCCGCCGCGTCTTCGTCATCACAGGCCAGGGCAAACACGCCCATCGCCACATGAGGCTTGTCCAGTGTGGCGGATGGTTTGAAGTTTTCGCGGTAATAGCTAACCGCTTCTTGTGCCTGCTCGGGGCTGATGAAATGGGCCTGCGCAAAGGGCAATCCCAAATGCGCGGCGATGGATGCGGATGACGCGCCCGATCCCAGCATCCATGCCTCAGGCGCTGAGTGCGGAATGGGTGTCGCGTAAATACCGTGAAAGGGGTGATCCTCAGGGAAGCCGTTTTTGAAGTAATCAAGGGTCAGCTGCACCTGTGCGGGAAATGCGTCCAGCGTGAATTTCTTTGGCCCGGCCTGCAAGGCGGCGGTGGTCCGTTCGTCCGCGCCGGGGGCGCGACCGATGCCCAGATCAATCCGTCCGGGGTAAAGGGCTGCAAGCATGTGGAAATTTTCAGCCACTTTCAGCGGGCTGTAATGGGTCATCATCACCCCGCCTGAGCCGACCTTGATCCCCGTTGTGGCGGCGGCCAAATTCGCGATCAACACTTCAGGGGTGGACCCTGCGAAGGACCGGCTATTGTGATGTTCGGCCACCCAATACCGATGATACCCCAACTGATCGGCCAACTGCGCCAAATCCTGCGTGTTGGCCAGTGCATCCGCATAGGTGCTGTCGATGGTCAGCGGGCTTTGGTCCAACACGGATAGTTTCATCAGCTGACAACTTTCGGCATTTTGAGTTTTTTGACAATACCGGAAAAGGACAGCAATACCCGTTCTTTTCCTTCATCTTCATCAAAAATCCGGCCCTGCACGAAGACCAAGCCGCGGGTGGCCTTCATCACCTGCCCATCGGCAAAGATCATCCGGCCCTTGGGTGCGGCGGCAGTGAAATCACCGGACAGGTTCAACGTCACGGACGGGCCGTTCAGATGTTCCCCGCCAATATTGAACAGGGCCGTGTCCGCAAATGTCATCAACAGGCCACCATGCAGAAAGCCGCCACCGTTCAGGTGTTTTTCTTCGGCGTAAAAGGCCGTCAGGCTGGTGCCATCGTCGCGGGTTTTGTAACCAAACGGGCCTGCCAAATCCTCATACGGGTCCATACCCGGATGACAGATATAACCTTTTAACGGCCCTTCCGTGATCTCGGCCTTGGCCGCTTCCCACGGCCATTCAGCATCGGGGCTGATCAGCTTGAATTTCAGACCCTTGTCCACATAAGTCATGTCAGGGTTTTTAAAGCCCGGTTGATCGGCCATGATTGTTCTCGCTTTGGAATTGAGTTTCGTTGGCGTTAGTATAGCCGATGCAAGGGATCGATCTAATTGGACATTTTGTGACAGGGCTTGGCCCAGCGAAGGCATTAGCGCCGTTGATCAAAGCGCCGCCCAACCATTGCCGCCGCGATATTCACTTTTTGAATATCAACCGCCCCCCCGGCGATGCCCCAGCCCCAGCTGTCACGCAAGCGCCGTTCCATCGGGTATTGTTTGGAATAGCCATAGCCGCCCATCAACTGCACCGCCGCGCCGCATACTTCGCGCGCCATTTCGTTCGAGAAACATTTGCCAAGACTGGAATCAAAGATCGACGGCAATCCATCGGTGGCATTCACTGCGGCGCGATGGATCAACAAACGCGCCGCTTCAACCCGCATGGCCATTTCGGCGATCTTCATCTGAACGGCCTGAAACTCAATCAGGTTTTTGCCGAACTGTTCGCGTTCCTGCACATAATCCAACACGTCATCAAGCGCACCTGATGCCTGCCCCAGCGCCATGGTGGCGTTGCCGCACCGTTCAATGTCGAACGCTTCCATCAGTTTTTTGAACCCGCCAGCGGGGACAATCATATTGCTGACAGGCACTGTGCAGTCGTCAAAATATATGTCGGCAGAGGGGACGCCGCGAAACCCCATCAGTTCCTCATTCTCGCCAAAGCTGATGCCGGGCGTGTCTTTGCTGACCAATACAGCGCCGATGCCCTTGGGCCCCGGATCTTCTGACAGGCGGCAATAAACGACGTAATAGTCGGAATGCCCACCCCCCGAACACCAGCGTTTGGTGCCATTCAGGGTGATGGTGTCACCATCAATGACTGCGCGTGTCTTCAGATCGGTCAGGGCAGTGCCCGCGCTGGGTTCTGACATGGACACGGCAACAATGGCGTCACCGGCGGTTACTTGCGGGATGATTTCCTTGCGCAGTGCTGCGGGCGCGAAATGTTCGATGGCGCGCACCGGACCGACATTTGCCTCAAATATCGGGAAGGCAACGGCAGAGCTGATTTTGGCAAACTCCTCCAAGACCAACAGGGCTTCAAGATTGCCAAGGCCCAACCCGCCATAGTCTTCTGAGATGTTAATGCCCAAAAACCCCATTTCGGCATACCGCTTCAGCCATTCCTTGGGGACCGGTTTTGCATCACGCTCCAGTTCGGCGGCCAAATCGGGCAGCTCATTCTGGGCGAATTGGCGGGCCGCGTCCTGCAGGGCGCGTTGGTCGTCTGACAGTTGGAAGTCCATTATGGTCTCCTGATCATTCTTAAGGATTGCAATTGGCGCGGACCTTAAGGCATGTTGCCCCTCAAATAAAAGACGGATTTTCTGAATTTACGAGGTTCCCATGGCGCTTGATCTTGAAACGCGTAACCAATTGCTCGACACAATTCGCCGATTTGTGCGTGAACGGCTGGTCCCGTTGGAGGGGCAGGTCGCCGAGGACGATGAAGTCCCCGCCGAAATTGTGCAGGAAATGCGTGAATTGGGCCTGTTTGGGCTGTCTATCGACCCCGAACATGGCGGCCTTGGCCTGAATATGGAAGAAGAATGCCTTGTCGCGCTGGAGCTTGGCTGGACATCGCCTGCCTTCCGGTCGGTGTTTGGGACCAATGTGGGCATCGGCTCCCAAGGGTTGATCATGGATGGGCGTGAGGATCAAAAGGCCCATTGGTTGCCCCTGCTGGCCACCGGTGAAAAGATCGCCAGCTTTGCCCTGACAGAGCCTGAGGCAGGCTCAGACGCGGGTTCAGTGCGCACGTCAGCGATCCGGGATGGTGATCATTACATCATGAACGGCACCAAACGCTTTATCACCAATGCCGATAAGGCCAGCGTGTTCACCGTTATGGCCCGTACCAATCCAGACGTTAAGGGCGCGGGCGGTATTTCAGCCTTTTTCGTGCCGCGCGAAACCCCCGGCGTGTCTGTTGGCCTGCCGGAAAAGAAAATGGGCCAGCATGGTGCCCATGTGTGTGACGTGATTTTTGATGACGCCAAGGTGCCCGCCGAATGCCTGATCGGTGATCACGAAGGGGTTGGCTTCAAAACCGCGATGAAGGTGCTGGACCGGGGGCGTTTGCATATCTCTGCCGTTTGTACTGGCGTTGCGGAACGGTTGATTGATGAAATGACCCGCTATGCCGCTGAACGGAAACAGTTCGGGCAGGCTATCGGTGATTTTCAGTTGATTCAGGCGATGCTGGCTGATTCCAAGATGGAGGCCTATGCCGCGCGGTGCATGATCCTTGATGCCGCCAAAAAGCGTGATGCGGGCGAAAATGTCAGTGTTGAAGGGTCATGCTGTAAGTTGTTTGCCTCTGAAATGGTGGGGCGTGTTGCTGACCGTGCGGTGCAGGTATTTGGCGGTGCCGGGTACATCGCAGACTTTGGGATTGAGCGATTCTACCGCGATGTGCGCCTGTTCCGCATTTATGAAGGTACAAGCCAGGTCCAACAGACCATTATTGGCAAGGCAATGCTGCGCGCGGTACGCGATTAATCTCATAAAACCTGAAAAACGCAATGATGATCACGATTTAGGCCCCCGTTGGGGGCCTTCTTTGTTGACAGGCACGATGCTTGTTTTTAGCCTTTCTAGTACGGGCGGACTAAAAGGGTAAGAGGGCGGAAGCGTGGCTGATCATTTCAAGGTCGCAATTGTCGGATCAGGGCCGGGGGGCCTGTCAGCTGCTGCACATGCTGCGGCCGTGGGCATGGATCATGTCTTGCTGGAAAAGACAGACCACGTTGCCGATACACTTTTCAAATTCCAAAAGGGCAAACATGTGATGTCCACACCGGATGTCCTGCCGCTGCGCGCCGATATTGAATTCGGTGCCGGACGGCGCGAGGATATTCTGGAAAAGTGGAACAATGCGGTTTCCCAGCATAATATCAATGTGCGTTATAAATCTGAAGTCACTGCCATCGTCAAGGATGGCGGCAGCTTTACAATTACCGTGTCTGACGGCAGCACACTGACTGCTGACAATGTTATTTTGGGTATTGGGATGCAGGGTAATTTGCGCAAGATGGGTGTGCCGGGCGAAGACTGGGAAGGCGTGCAATATCAATTGGACGATCCCGATGCCTATGAAGATGAAAGCATTGTGATTGTCGGTGCCGGTGATGCGGCGATTGAAAATGCCATCGCCCTTGCCAAGCAGAACAAGGTTTATATCGTCAACCGCCGCGATGAATTCGCCCGCGCCAAGCAGGGCAATCTGGACCTGATTTCAGAGGCAATTGAAAGCGGCAAGATCGACTGTTTCTATTCGTCGAACCCCGCCAAGGTGGAGCCGGGTGTCCTGACCCTGAAAACGCCTGATGGCGAAGCGGACGTGCCGGTCAATCGTGTGATTGCCCGTTTGGGTGCCATCCCGCCGCGCAAGTTTGTGGAAAGCTGCGGGATTGTGTTCCCGTCAGATGCCCCCGGTGCCCTGCCCGAAGTGTCGCCGACCTATGAATCAAATGTTCCCGGTCTTTATATCGTTGGCTCTCTTGGCGGGTTTCCGCTGATCAAGCAAGCCATCAATCAGGGCTGGGAAGTGATCGAAACGCTGCAGGGCAATGCGGTTAAACCCGCGGATGAGCCGCTGATCGAAGACAAACTGACCGGTTTGCCCGGTGTGTCGGTTGATGATTTTATCGCCCAGGTGCGTGATAAAATCCCGCTTTATCATGATGTGCAAACATTGATGCTGCGCGAGATGATGCTCGATTCCAACGTGCATGTGTTTAATCCCGGCGATGTCGTGTTTGAAAAGGATGACTACACCAACTCATTCTACGCAGTGTTGGATGGGGAAGTGTCTATTCAGGTTGTGCCTGACAATCCCAACATCACTGTCGATCTTGGCTCAGGCCAATTTTTTGGTGAGATGGGATTGATTTCAGGGCGTCGCCGTACCGCCACTGTTGTGGCCAAGGGGCGCTGCGTCTTGCTCGAAACCAATCGCCGGACGATGGTCAAGTTGATCAACTCAGTCGATGCGGTGAAGGATGTTTTGGACCGCACCGCGCTGACCCGGCAGATCCAAACCTATATGGTGCCCAACGCCTCTGCCGAACAGCTTGAGGATGTTGTCGCCTCTGCCACTATTCAGGTTCACGGATCAGGTGACGTGTTGTTCTCGGAAGGTGATCCGGGGGACAGTGTGCATCTGGTGCGTCGTGGCTCGCTTACCGTGTCGCGCATGATCGGTGGGCGTGACATCACCATCGCCTATGTGGCGGCTGGCAATTATGTGGGCGAGATGGCCTTGCTGCATGATGCCCCCCGCAGTGCAACGATTAAGGCGGCAGTGAACGGTACGGAAGTGATCCGGCTGGATGGTGATCAGTTCAATGCCATGCTGGCCAATCACCCGCAATTGCGCACCCAGTTTGATGAGGTTGCGCAGCAACGTACGGCACAGAATGTCCGCGCCTCTGAGATGAGCGACGCGGGGTCATTGATTGAGTTTTTGGTCCAGCAGGGTGGTGGCGAAGCAACCGACATTTTGTTGATTGATGAAAGCCTGTGTATCCGTTGCGATAATTGCGAACGGGCCTGCGCCGAAACCCATAATGGTAATTCGCGCCTGAACCGCGAGGCAGGGCCGACCTATGCCACGATCCATGTGCCGACATCGTGTCGCCATTGCGAGCATCCCCATTGTATGAAGGAATGCCCGCCCGATGCGATCCACCGGGCACCCGATGGCGAAGTGTTTATGGATTCAAGCTGTATCGGGTGCGGGAACTGTTCGCGCAATTGCCCCTATGGGGTGATCCATATGGCACCTGCGGAAGAACACAAAAAGCCGGGTCTGTTACAGTGGTTGCTGTTCGGGCGCGGGCCGGGGCCGGGGGCTGACATGTCGCCCTTTGCCATTTCAGACAAGAAGGTCGCCACCAAATGCGATATGTGCAAGGACGTTCCGGGCGGGGCATCGTGTGTACGGGCCTGCCCGACAGGTGCGGCCATGCGCGTGCGGCCGGAAGAATTTTTCCAAGTGGCCATAAGCGGCGGCAAATAGGCAAAAGGGAGCAGCAGTCCAATGGCAGCACATGAATCAATGCTGGTCTATCGCGGCTTCCGCTTTTTGCGGTTTTCAGCGCTTTTGATCGCAATTTCAATCACCGCGTATATCATTCACGACCCGTTGCCGCGGCCCTATGGGGGGTCATGGCTTGGCTATACATTGGGTGGGGTGTCGGCCCTGTTGGTTGTGTGGCTGATGTGGTTCGGTATCAAGAAGCGTAAATATGGAAAGGGGGGGCTGACCAAGGCATGGCTGTCCGCCCATATTTATCTGGGTGCGGCGCTGGTGGTTACCACCACCTTACATGCCGGGTTCCAGTTTTCGTGGAACCTGCACACCTTCACCTATATTCTGTGCATGTTGACGATCGTCAGCGGGTTGTTCGGTGTTTACACCTATTCCCGTTATCCCAGCCTGATCACATCAAATCGCAAGGGCGCATCGTCCGAAGACTTGCTGCGCCGCATGACAGAGCTTGACGAAGAAGCCCGCATGTTAACCGCCGGGATGCCTGACCGGGTGACCCGCGTGGTGAATGAGGCTGCGGAAAAAACAGCGATTGGCGGGTCGGTTCTGACGCAATTGCGCGCCAACACAAAAAATTCTCCCGCCCGCAAGGCGTTCCAGCAAATGACCGACCTTGCCGGTGTTGCCACAAGCGAGGAAGCGGGCAAGTTTGCCGCCCTTGTGACCGTGATGGGCCAAAAGGCCGAATTGGTTGACCGTGTGGCGAAGGATATTCGCTTTAAGGCGATAATGGAGCTTTGGCTTTATTTCCATGTGCCCTTGGCCTTTGGCCTGCTTGCGGCATTGATCGCCCATGTCTTTGTCGTGTTCTACATGACGTGATGGGGGAATGATGGAAATGATAAGCACAGCAGCAGCAAGTGACCATAGGATGGTAAGCCGATGAAAGCCTGCGTGACGACACTTAACCGCCGCCGTTCAGGCTCTGTCGCCCGAACAGAACAAGTGATCAGCACTGATGTGCTGCGCCTTGGCCGCGCGACGGATTGCGAAGTCTTTATGGACGATATGCGCGTGTCGCTTTATGCGGCCCGCTTGCACCTCAATAATAGCAATATCCTGATCGAAGCCAGTGGCGAGTCTACCATTATCGTCAATGGTCAGCCTGCCCGTGTTGCCACAATGCGGATAGGCGATACGTTCCAAATCGGCCCCTATGATTTTGAAGTTGTTGCCGGTGCCGGGGATGTCGATATTGCGATTGATATGGAACATGTCCGCGCGATGGACAATGCGTTGGCGGATCTGAAAGCACGGTCCAGAACGCGGCTTGGCCAAACATGGTTGAGCCGTCGTCTATTCGCGTGGGCGGCCTTTGTGACAGTGTTCGCCGCCTTGTTTGTCGCGCCATTGGTTATGATCTCTACCGGGTTTATGGCATCGCCTGAACTGGGCGGCGCTGGGGGGCAAGTGCGCCCCGACGCAGCGTTGCCGGGTGATCAGGGCTTCAAACTTGAAACCATGTGGACCAGTGGGGAATTGTCGGACGCCCATAAATATTTGTCGGACAGTTGTGAAAGCTGCCATAAAGGTCCGTTCGCAGGCATTGATAACGAAGCATGTTTTTCCTGCCATACTGATGTGGAAAACCACGCCGATCCGTTATTGTTTGCATCATCGTCGCCGCTTGCCCGTGGGTGTGTGAGTTGCCATAAGGAACATCATGGCGCCGAAGGGATTACCCCGCAGGCACAGGCCCTTTGCACCACCTGTCATGCAGATATGAAAGCGACGGAGCCTGCCTCCGGCGTATTCAATGTGTCTGATTTCGGCTCACACCATCCTGAATTCCGCCCGACCGTGATTGCCAATGGGGTAACCGGAACCACCATGCGTTTGCATGTTGATGAGGCGGGCCGGATGGGCGAACAGTCCAATCTGAAATTCTCACACGCGATGCATTTGCGCGGGGATATGTTTATGCCCGGCTCCTCCAAAACGTTGGAATGTGCGTCGTGCCATATGCCGGAAGTTGGCTCACAGGCCCATCTGCCGATCAGGATGGAAACAGTCTGCTCCAACTGTCATAAGCTGAATTTCGACAGCAATGCGCCGGGGCGCGCCTTGCCCCATGGCGATGTTGAAGGGGTTCGCACAGCCCTGCGCGAGTTCTATCAGTCCATCGCGTTGGAAGGCAGCTATAAGGAACAAACGGCCCAATATCATGGCAGCCGCCGCCGCGGTATTGGCGGCAGCAGCGGCAGCACCACTGGTGCCGCAACGGATTCCGCACAGGTTTCAGGCTCTCCCACAACGTTGAAGTGGGCCAAGGCGAAATCCAAGGCGATGGAACGTTTGGTATTTGGCGGTGCGGTTTGCGTGACCTGTCATGTGGTCAGCGAAAGCGGCACACCCGATAATCCTGAGTGGAATGTCCTGCCGGTCAAGCTGTCCAACCGTTTCTTGTTAAAGGGTGCATTTGACCACGGATTGCACAAGACGATGGAATGCGGGTCCTGCCATGCGGCGAAAACCTCGCAAAAGGCAACCGACCTGTTATTGCCGGGCATCGAAACCTGCCGGACCTGCCATGCGGGTGAAGACTCGACCGATAAGGTGCCGTCCACCTGTGTTGACTGCCATGACTATCACGTTCATGGCCTGTCACCGATGGCCGGTCACAATGGGATGATGCAGCCCTTTGGTACGTCGCCCATGCCAGCAACGCCAGCGGCGCCTACTGCGCCTGTTGTGGCACCGACCCAGCCGGCACCGGTACAGCCCGCTCCAGCAGGCGGTATGTAGCACACAACACGCCTGACGATTGGGGCAGAAGATGCCGAACGGCATCCTGATCGTCAGTGTCCAATTGGGTGCTGTTGCATAGCGTCAAATAATTGGAGTTAGCCGCGCTTGTTTTTATCTGGCCTGCTTTATCTGGCTTAGTTCTTTTGCTTCTGGCTTTTGTCAGATAGGCCGTTTGCCTCAACAATCTGTGTTGGTAGACCATCAATGCTGGTCTGGTTTTTGTCGCGCCAGTAATCAGCGATGCCGTCGTCGCCACGCTTTTCCGCCCAGCCTTTCAGGGTGTCACGCTCCCCCACGAAATCATAAAACGGCACGGCATAGCCGCAGCTGGTTTGTACCATGTCGATATCCAGATCGAAGATTTGCCGCGCGCCGGGCAGGGCGGGCAATTTTGCCGACAGCGCCTCCCATTCAGGGTCTGTGTGATGGATGGCGCGGGCCTGCCCATATAGGCGCAGGATCAGCGGCTTTGCCTCAAACCCCGCAAACATGATCGTCATGCGCGGCGTTTCCAAAAGATGCGCGGCGGTTTCATTGCCGCTGCCGGTCACGTTCAACCAGATCACACGGTTGGGCGACAGGACGCGCAAGCTATCCATGCCCTTGGGTGAGATATTGACCCGTCCTTGTGTGGCAGCCGTGGCGACAAAGAAAATCTGCTGCGCCTCGATAAATCGTGTCAGCTGGTCGGTCAGCCCATCCAATTGTTCAGCCATCTTGTGTCCTGTTTTATACGCGCCAATGCGCATGAATGTTCTGGCGGGCAGTCCACCATGTCAGCCCCATCTGTGCAAGAGGGGGGCATATGTGGGGCGCACACAAGACGGGCGCGCACCAAAAGACAAGCGAAGTGTTACGCCACAGCAGATAAAACAATGGCCCGCCGCAGTTTCGTGCGACGGGCCAAAGGGGTCGATTGATTGTTGCTGTTGTTACAGGCTGGCGGGGGTTGCCGCCTTGATCTTATTCACCGCGCTGCGGAAGCGATAGGGTGAATAGTTGGCCGGGTTTTCAACCGTCTGGAACATTTCGCCCAATGCAGCATCCAGCTTATCATAGGCGTCATTGGAGAGGTAGCCGCCATCACCCATTGCCGCGATCACCGCGCCGAATGCCATTGAGGCCTGCTCTGCGGTGGCAAAGCTGTTGAAGTTACCCCGGCGGGCTTCGTCCGTCAGTGCCTTCAGCAGGCTTAACATCTGACCGCTGTCGAATTTGGCTGCCGCGACCTTTTGCGAGGCAGCATGTGCGGTACGGGCAAGGTTCTGTGCGGCCGCTTCCATTGCCTCAACCCCTTGGGTGCCGCTGCGATGCAGGGCCTGTCCCTTGGTTTTCAGTTCCTGCCCCAATGCCGGATCAACGGCACTGACCGCAATGCGCAGCATGGTCAGGTTTGAGGTGTTGACCCGCGGTACACCCGGGCCGCCATCGCCAGCGGTGCGTTCATAGCGCGGCTTTTCAAGCGGGTGATGACATGAATGACAGTCAAAATTGGTGAACTCGGGAAATACGCCCATGCGGTTGCGGCGCGGGTCTGCAATTGCTGCGGCCCGGCGTTTCAGCGCGATGGCCTGACCCACGGCCCAAACCTTTACGCCGTTGGCAACTTCCTTGCGGGTGTGATAATCGCGGTCAATAACGTAGTGGGCCGGTTGCACAGCTGTGAAGGTATCAAGCTCAAATGACAGGCGCGGATGGCCCGCGCCTTGCATTTTGTGGTTCAGGCGACGGTCTTTTTCTGTGCCCATATGGCAGGTCAGGCAAAGTTCGGCCCGCTTGACCGGGTCTTCTGTCGGGTACATGCCCCGGCCAACAATCCGTTGACGGTCCGCCTTGGTCCGCACGCCGGTCATATGGGTGCCAAGCCAGTTTTCAGCGGCCCCGTGACATGCCTCGCAGCCGACACCTTCGGTGCGGGTAAAGCGGGGGCCGTGACGTTCCTTGGGGACATTATAGGTATGACAGGCCAAACATTGCTCTGACCGATTGGGTGCGCCAATGCCCAGATTGTTGGCAATCTTTTTGGCCTTGTCGGACAGCAATGCCTTATAGGCCTGTGAATGCTTGTCCTGATTTTTCCAGGTAATATATTCGTTCTGTAGAACCGATGCGCCGTCCCACGGGGCAATCGCGCCGTGACAGGTGCTGGCCCCACAACTTTCTGAACCTAAAACGGTTTCATTCGCGGCATTTGCCGGGGCCACGGCACCTAGCAGCAGCAATGCTGCACCGACGCCAAATGTTGCTAAAAGAGCGCGCGCCGTGCGGGCAAATGATAAAGTGGTGGTTGAAAGTTGTGCGAACATTGACTTGGCCGTCCCCTGCCTGATCTGATTGCCATAATCCCAGCGGGTATTATGGGTGCTTTACCTGTAAGTTCAAACATTTATTCGGAAATTCTTCCCCTTTTGTGACGGATTGGGGGCGAAATTCAGGCACAAGAAAGGGCGGTTTCATGTCAAATGACGATCAGATTGATGACCTTTGGGGCCGTATCAGGGAATGTCGGCATTGCGCCGATAAGATGCCCCATAGCCCCCGGCCTGTGTTACGGCCATCTGCAACTGCCCGCATTTGCGTGGCGGGGCAGGCACCAGGCACCCGTGTACACAAAAGCGGCATACCCTTTACCGACCCCAGTGGGGATCGTTTGCGCGACTGGATGGGGATTGATGAAGATGTGTTTTATGATCAAAGCCGCGTTGCGATTTTGCCGATGGGGTTTTGCTTTCCCGGACTGGATGCCAAGGGCGGGGACAAGCCGCCCCTGAAAGCCTGCGCCAAGCTGTGGCGGGATGAGGTGATTGCCGCCCATCCACAGGTGGAGCTGTATATCCTGATCGGTAAATATGCGCAGGATTGGCACTTGGGCAAACGGGCCAAGCCGCGGCTGTTTGATACGGTTGCCGCGTGGCGTGATTACGGCCCGCTTTATATGCCCATGCCGCACCCGTCATGGCGCAATACGGGCTGGCTGAACAAGAACCCGTGGTTTGCCGACGAGGTGCTGCCCGTCCTGCGCAGGCGGGTGCAGGACTTGATTTAGCGCCCTAAATGCTTTGGCAAGACCCTAGGTGATTTTGGCAAGACCCTAGGTGATTTTGGCAAGACCCTAGGTGATTTTGGCAAGGAAAGTCAGCACCGCATCAACATAGCTGCTGTTTTTGGCAATTTTCTCCAGCGTCTCTTGGGCGTCATCCAGTTCCTTTTTGCGCGATTGCAAATCTGCCTGTATCTGTTTGATGTCGCCCTGTAATGACGATGTGGCGGCGTGCAAATTTGACAGCCGAACACCCTCATCATTCAGCGCGATTTCTTGGTTGCTAAGTGGGGCTTTGCTGGCCTCAAGCGCATCGCGCTTTGCCTGTTCCTCTGGTGTGAATGAGTACGAGCTTCGCGATGTGCGGGCGGTGTTGAGGGTCATTTCGTCAATCGTGATTTCAGCTTGCCTTTGGCTGATTTCAAGCAATGCCATTTGCAAATGTGCTTTGGCTTCGTGCCATTCTTCGTCCGTCATTGTTGCTTTCCCCCTTATTGTTGTTCGACAGGCGTGTACAGTGTTTCAGCCTGTGCCTTGACGTCAGCGAATTGCCTGACCGTGGCGGTCAAATGCATGTCGGGTTGTTTCAGGGCATCTTGATACCGCGCGCTGGTGCTGGCAATTGCCCAAAAACACCCCCAATGGTTGCAACATCAATAGTGCGAGTCAAGGGAAGGTCGTTATAATATCCCTCATAGGTGGTAACGGTGCCTGCGGCGGAATGGCGATGCGGATCGGGCGGGCCGCCCTTGGCAAGCGATGATGGGGCCTGCACAATGCGGCCTGTATTGATTCATTTGGTGTTTTGGGGGCTCGCGACATGGGACCATTTCCCTTTCCGTCACTTCTGCATGACGGCGCAGACGATATCCGGCTGTTCTTTTTGGCTTTGTCCTTGTTGACCGGGATTGGCTACTACTTCATGCGCGGTGTGGAAAACGGCATGGCCCGCACATTGGTCAAGACCGCTTGCGTCAGTGCGCTTGCCGTTTATACCGCGATTAGCCTGCCCGAAGGTTTGTCGGGGCTGCCCTATATTGCGGGTGTGTTGTTGGTTGTGGGGCTGGTGTTTTCAGCCGCCGGGGATTTCTTTCTGGCGAATGACCGGGACAAGCAATTCGTGTTGGGGCTTGGTTCCTTCCTGATTGGGCATATCTGCTACATCGCTTGCTTTGCCTTGTTGGTGACGGCGGACAGCATCGGGATGCCTTACAAAATCGCAGGCGCGTTGTTTGTGCTATTGTTCGCGGCGGGGGAATTTTCGTGGTTCCGCCCCGGTCTGGGCAAGATGCTGCTGCCCGTTGCTGCCTATGTCACTGTCATTGCGGTGATGGGGGCCATGTCGATCCTGGCGCCGTTTGCGGGCGGCTGGGTGGTCCTTGGCGCAATCTTGTTCATGCTGTCAGATTCGTTGATTGCCGCTGAGAAGTTCAAGGATCCGCTGCCCTATATCGACCGCTATATCGGGCAGGCGATTTGGGTCACCTATGTAGTGGCGCAATATTTGATCGCGTTCGGAATTTTGCAGGAACTGACTTTATTGGCAGGCTAGGACAGCTTGCTAGATGCCGGACCCGTCCGCATGTTCATCCTTGTCCAGCCATTCGTGACGCATTTCACGCGCCGGCTGTTTTGATCCGGCGCAGCCGACGATTTTGGCGGGGACGCCTGCTGCGGTGCATTCTGCAGGCACGTTGATCAGCACGACGGAGCCGGCGCCAACGCGCGCCCGCGCGCCAACTTCAACATTCCCCAGCACCTGTGCGCCAACTGAAATCAGCGCGCCTTCGCGGATTTTGGGGTGGCGGTCACCATCAACCTTGCCTGTGCCGCCCAGCGTCACGCCGTGCAACATCGAAACATTGTTTTCGATCACGGCAGTTTCGCCGATGACAATCCCGGTGGCGTGGTCGATCATGATGCCCTTGCCGATGCGGGCGGCGGGATGGGCATCAACGCCAAACTCAACCGAGTTTCTGTGCTGCATGTAATAGGCCAGCGACGTGCGCCCGGCGGTCCACAGCCAGTGCGCAATCCGGTGCGCTTGCAGCGCGTGGAAGCCCTTATAATACAGGAACGGCGTCATCATATCGTGGCATGCGGGGTCGCGATCGAGGAAGGCTGACAGGTCGGCGCGGGCTGCCTCGCCAATGGCGGCATCGTCTTCCATCGCCTCCTCGGTGATGTCGCGAATTTGCAGCGGCGACAATTCTTCTGAGCCCAGTTTTTGCGACAAGGTGTGGGCGAGGGCGCATTCGAACCGGCCATGGTTCAAAATATTGGCGTGGAGCAGGCCGGCAAGGCCCGGCTCGCGCGCTTCGACGGTCATCGCTTCATCGCGAATCGCTGCCCAAACCGGATCGCACGTGGCGAGTTGTTCTTGGCGCTGCACCATGTTTTCTGTGCCCCATCAACAAAGGATAACGCCCGCCTTTTGCGGACTATTGCCCCATAAATAGGAATCATGGTGTGTGATTGCAATCGGAAAAAGGGCCAAATTCCCCGCTTTTGCCGCTTTTTGCCCCCTTTTGGTCACAGGCGTAGGGCACAGTCGCCCCCTAAACAGCCCGCAAGGGGCGGGTTTTACTGGTTATTTGCGGGGCGGTACGCCATGATCCGCAACAAATGAACACGGGTTCACAGCTTGCGCCCAAACCCTGACATAGGGCGCAATTTTGGGAGGATTGGATGAAAATTTCAGCAGGAAAATGGGTTGCGGCTGCCTTGTTGGGCGGACTATTGGCAACCACGGGTAGTTTCGGCATGGCCGATAAGGACGAGGCGCAGGCCGTTGACGCCCATCAGGTTGAAGACGCGTTCGGGATGCCTGATAAGCTGACCGCATCGCAAATCGGCCCCGATGGGGTCAAGGTCATCATCACCCTGGCCAGCCGTTTGGGTGGCAATCTTGGCCCAACAGCCATCTCGCGCCTGCAGGATACCGCCATCCGCGCGCTGGGGCTGAACAAGCTGGAGGAGTTGACCCGCTTCAAATACACACCCAATCTTGCCTTTGTTGTGGACCGTGATCTGTTCCGCAAGCTGGAGGCAAGCCCCCTGATTGAACGGATTGAGCCTGACCGGCTGAACCTACCGAGCTTGAGCCAGTCCACCGACCGGGTTGAGGCTGATCAGGCCTGGCAGGCCGGGTCGGAAGGCGCAGGCATGACGGTTGCCGTGCTGGATACCGGTGTCGATACCACCCACCGCGCCTTTAAGGGCCGCATCGTGGGGGAGGCGTGTTATTCATCAAACGGGTCCTTCCAAGGGAACCGCGTCAGTTCGGCCTGTCCGGGCGGCAAGAAAAGCGCGATCGGGCGCGGCGCTGGCCGTGAATGCCCCAAGGCTTATGAATGTTCCCACGGTACCCATGTCGCCGGGATCGTTGCGGGCAATGATGGCCGCCGCAAGGGCGTTGCCCCCAAGGCGAACCTGTTGGCTGTGCAAGTCTTTTCAAAGGTTGATGGATCAGCCTGCGGCCGCAGCGGCAAATGCGTAACGGCCTATACCTCTGATATTATGAAGGGGCTTGAGTGGGTCTATGATCAACGCAAGAAGCACAAGATCGCCGCTGCCAATCTGTCATTGGGTGGTGGACGTTATAAAGGGTCATGTGACCGTGATGCGTTGGCGCGCACAATCGCCCTGTTGAACCGTGCGGGCATTGCCGTGGTTGCTGCGGCGGGTAACGAAAGCTACACCGACTCTGTTGCCAGCCCGGCCTGCATCACCGATGCGGTCACCGTTGGCGCAACTGACAAGCGTGATGGCGTTGCCAATTATTCAAATTCCAACAAGATGATCGATCTGTGGGCCACAGGTAGCAGCATCAGCGCCGCGGTCCCCGGTGGCGGGTATGGCACCAAGTCCGGCACATCAATGGCCGCCCCCCATGTGGCAGGGGCCATTGCCGTATTGAAGGCACGCTACCCCAAGGCCACAACTGACCAGCTTGTCTCTATCATGAAAGCGCAAGGCCCGACCGTGCGTGACCGCCGCAATGGGCTGGAGCGAAAGCGTCTTGATTTGGGCGAGGGCATGGCGGCAGCTGATGCCAAATATGGTGCCCCTGACGGCGGCGCAGGCGACCCCGCCCCGGAGCCTGATGACGGCGACGAGAATGGCGACGGTGGCGATGGTGGCCTCGTGCCCGATCTGCTGGACGGGTTGTTGGGCGGCCGCTAAACCGAGGGGGCCGACTTGCGTTTTGTTTCAAAAATGATGACCGGGCTCGCCCTCAGTTTACTGGTGGGCGGGCTGGTTGCATGTGACGAGGGGCAGGGGCCCGCAGCGATTGGCCCTGATCACCCGACCTTGCAGCGCAACGGGTGTGTGGCCCCGCCGCCGGGACATGGCCCGAACATAATCTCGTCCGCTACTTGGTCTGAAATGCAGGCCAATGGAACCGCATGGTCCGTTTTGATTTTGCGCAGCGTGCCCAAACAGGCCGATGGCAGTGCCGACGTGGCGGCGATTGCCCAACTGGTGCAACGGGCGCTCAATGATCTTGATGCCGATGAAACAGAAAAAATCTATGCCAGTGAAACCAAGCCCATCATCAGTATGGAGCTTGATACAAGGCGCGCCAAACTAATGGCGTCGCTGGATTATGTGTGCGCCATCACCGATGATCGTGGCTTGTGGCCAACTGATTGAGTGGCGTTCGTCTTTGGGCGTCGTTAGCGGCGGGTTGAAGTGCCATCTGCGGGAAAGCTGATCCATAACCACGTGCCCAAAAATAGATGCACAATGGCTGTGTAAAGGCCCGGATAATACCAGCCATCATCGGCGAAAATTATCGCCAGCAATGGGTGGGCGATACCGTTGACGAAACCGATCATCGCTAAAAACCACGCTGCATAGGTGCCGATACGCGTGCCCTTGCGTAGAAAATACAGACCCGAAGACACGACAATCAAATTGGCAAGCGTCAGCACCATATAGTTTGGCAGGGATGATGGCTCATACCCCAATGACCGGGGAAAAACCTCAGCAAAACCGGTCACCCATTTTTCATAAAGATGCACAAACTGCCAAACCAGCGTGATTGTGAAGGGCCAGGCAATGTCCCTGAAATAATAGACCGTCTTGCCCGAAGGCATGGCAAGCACGGTAATCAGCGCGACAAACCCAATGCCCACGCCCGGCAGGCCCATTGACCAGCCGGAAATGGCGAAAAGTGAAAATGCCAATATGGTTGGACCGTACTGGTCCAGTTTTTCAAACGTCACGATCAATGTTGCCTAAAACCTTCCATAGGCACGTACTGTCCAAACCGGTCGCCCTTCGACCGAAACATGGGCAATCGTATCAGTGAACACGGGCACGTCAAAGCCGCCTGATACTTCGTGTCCATTGCAGTTTGAGCAAGCAAGGTAAATATTCCATAAACCATCTGGATCTTTTATGCCCACCCTGCCAACCGCTGCCCAGAAGCTGTTGGTGCGCACACGGGGGTCCTGATCATCCTGCCCTGTGCTTTCGCTGTTATAAATATAGGAAGCCTGCAAGTTCAGGTCGATGCCCCAGTTGAACAGGGGCGTGGTGTAGTTAAGCCCGGCTGCCCCTGAAAACGGCGTGTGCCCGCCCTTGGCCTTGCCCGATTGGTCGCAAGACCCGGACACCCCAGCCATACAGGGACCATTTTTATAGTCGATAAACTTTACGTTAACCGTGGACCACTGGCTGCCAAAGTCCAGCCCTTCAATGCCGAACAATCCTTCGACGCCCAATTCGATTTCGATACCTTCGGTTGAAGCACTGCCCGCATTGGAGACGATGAATTTTTCCCCATTATAGGTTTCTGTTTGCAGGTCCTGAAACTCACCATAATAAATTGTGGCGTTGAAGCCTGCGGTGTCATCCCAGAACCGCGCCTTCCAGCCCAACTCAACCGTCCATGATGTTTCGGGGTCGAACTGCAATTCGTCAGGTATGCCTGCTGCGGTATTGAAACCGCCGGCCTTCCAGCCCCGTGCGGCGGTGAAATAGACATTGGATTGATCACCGGGGGGGAACCATTGCAGGGAAAAACGGCCCGACCAGCCTGATTGCCTGAAGCTGCGGGATGCTGTAAAATTTTCAGTGTCCGGAATCAGATAGGTCCATAGATTTAGCTCGTTACTGGGGGGCAGGGACCGGGCGGCGTCAACGGTTTTGCGTTCAACCGTATAACGTGCCCCAACGGTAAACAGGGTGCGCGGCACCACAAAGGTTGGCAATGTCACTTCGAAAAATCCGGCATAGCTGTCGTTTGATTGATCAAAGTCATACATATTTTCTGTTCGCCCCGCAGGGCCAACAGGTAGCAGCGCCAGCACATCTGCGGCGCAGTTCGCAGCAAGACAAAGGTCAAGCGGCGTTAGGCCGATGGCCCCTTCAGGTAACAGGGGCGTGCTATTATGCAGGTCCATATCCGAATGATAATAGAACAGCCCTGCGATCCAGCCGGGCAGGCCATCTTCGATGCCATCCGCACCGCCGGAAAAGAAATCCTGACTGAAGTTGATTTCAGCTGAATGTTGTTTGAAGGCTGTTGCGGTTTCGGTGACGATGACCGGTGCTGGCCCCCAGTCAGCATCAAGCGCCACAAAATTATCCTGATCGGCCATACCCAGAATGATTTTTGTATTCAGCGCGCCAAATTTTCTGTTAATTTGAAGGGATGTGATGGTGCTGTCGCGATCCACCTGACCGGGGTAATCGCGTGCCGTACGGCGGTCAAACTGGTCGTCTTCGACTGTGCCATATGGGGCCATCACCAGTTCAAACGTATCGCCGACAAATGCGATATCATGATTGGGGCCGTTTTCCGACACGTTTGACATTTTGTGGGACAGGTTGATCTCCCACTCATCCAAAACCAATAATAGCGCCCCTCTTGCGGCCCAATTGTCTTGCTTGGCCTCGTGTCGATCCAATGTTTCGTTGTAAAGATCGCCTTCGACATCTTTCTTGGAATAGGCAACGCGGAACGCCAGCACATCGTCAATGATCGGGCCGGTAAAGACGCCCTGTGTCTCGTACCCGTCATGATCCTTGGTATAGTCGTCGATGCTGACGTCAAACTTACCGCCCCATTCAAAAAATGGTTTGCCTGACGTGACGACAAAGGCCCCGGCAACGGCATTCTTGCCCGTAACGGTGCCTTGCGGGCCGCGCAAAACTTCCAATTGTTGGGTGTCAATCAACGGGTCATTCATAAAGGTCGGGCGGCCCATATTGATGCCGTCATAGACAATGCCAACCGATTGTTCAAAGCCGCCATTCAATCCCGACCCCATGCCGCGAATGGATACAAAGCTCCATGTCGGTTCGTTATAAATACCAAGGGAGGGCATGTAGAACGCCGTAACGGCGGTGTTGTTGACACCGCCATTGTCGAGCGTGTCTTCATCAAGCGCCGATACGGAAACCGGCAGGTCCATCGCCTCGATATTACGTTTGGTGGCGCTGACGATCACCTCGTCCACAACTGCAGATGTTGAGCCGCCGCCGCTGCTGCGTTTTCTTTTTGCGCTGTTTGGGTTTTCAGCCTGTGCGCTTGGTTCTGCAGGTTCGGTTGCTTCGGTTGCTTCGGATGCTTCGGCTGCTGCGGGTGCTGCGGCTGCTGCGGGTGCTGCGGCTGTGTTGGCGGATGCGTCCCCCCCAACCTCAATCACCAGCGTGTCATCTTCGCTGGCTGCCTCGGTCGTATTCTGTGCAAGGGCGGTTCCGCCACTGAACAGCAATGCGGTTCCCAAAATGGCGTAACGAAAACGGAAACGGGCAGTCATGCCCAAGCGTGTTGGTGTAGCGACGATCATCGTATCCCCCGATTTGATGTGTCTGTATTTTTATATTTCAGTCATTGGACTGATTATTTGTCAGAGTTTGATGACTGGTGATAAAATGTCAAGTCATGAACGTTGTGATTGTCTGTTTTTCCTGTTTTCCCAAATTGCGGGTGTGAAACCAACCGGTGACGGCGCGCGAGGTGCTGGCCTTCCTTGCGGTTCATGCTACAAAGCATCACGAAATTTCAGAACCATAAATAGTGAGGGATTATGAGCGAGAAGATCGTGCGTATCGGTGGGGCCAGTGGTTATTGGGGCGAATCCGACATGGCCACGCCGCAGCTTTTGAAAGCCGGTGGTCTTGACTATATCGTTTATGATTATCTGGCCGAAATCACCATGTCGATCATGGCGCGTGCGCGTGCGGCTGACCATGATAAGGGTTATGCGCTCGACTTTGTATCGAATGTGCTGAAAAACAATCTGCCTGAGATCGCCAGGCAGGGCGTGAAAATTCTGTCCAATGCGGGCGGCGTCAATCCGGTTGCCTGCGGCAAGGCGATTGAGGCTGTGGTGGCAGAGCTTGGCCTTGACCTGAAAGTCGCCGTTATCACCGGCGATGATGTGCTTGAAGATGTGCAGGCCGGAAAGTTCGGGCCGCTGACTGAGATGTTTACAGGCGCGGCCATGCCGCCTGCTGATAAGTTTATGAGCGCCAATGCCTATTTGGGCGCATTCCCGATTGCCGAAGCATTAAAGGCCGGGGCCGATATTGTGGTGACGGGCCGCTGTGTTGACAGTGCGGTAACGCTTGGCGCGGCCATTCATGAATTTGGCTGGACGGTGGATGATCTTGACCAGCTTTCTGGCGGCTCGCTCGCCGGGCATGTCATTGAATGCGGGCCGCAATGTTGTGGTGGCAACTTCACCGATTGGGAAGAGATCGTGGATGGTATCGCTGATATCGGCTATCCCATCGCAGAAATGCGTGCCGATGGCAGCTTTTCAATCACCAAGCCTGCGGGAACCGGCGGCAAGGTATCAGTCGGCACAGTCAGTGAACAAATTGTGTATGAAATCGGTGACCCGCAGGCCTATATGCTGCCTGACGTCATCTGTGATTTCAGCACCGTCAGCGTTACGCAAGACGGGCCAGACCGCGTATCTGTGATGGGCGCAACCGGGCACACGGCCCCGTCAACCTATAAGGTCAGCGCGACCTATGCGGACGGGTTTCGCGGGGTGCAGCTGATGACCTTTGCGGGCTTTGACGCCAAGAAAAAGGCCGAGGCCTATGCCGCTGCGGGGCTGAAACGCGCGCGCCAAAAACTGCATGATATGAACGCCCCTGATTACGAGGAAGTTTCGCTTGAAATCGTTGGCGCGGAAAGCCAGTTCGGCGATTTCGCCAATCCTGATTTGAGCCCCCGTGAAGTGATGCTGAAATTGGGCGTCAAACATGTGGATCAAAAAGCTGTTGGCCTGTTGTTTAAGGAGATGATGGGCATGGCGTTGGCAACCCCGGCGGGGTTGGCCGGTGTCGGCGGTGGGCGGCCCAAACCATCCCCCGTGGTGCGGTTGTTCTCAACCACGTTGGGGAAAGACAGGCTCGACGTAAAGATGAGCATTGCGGGCACCACAAAGGATATTGCCGTCAGCCCCGGCGCGAAATTTGATGCCGCCACCCTGCCGCGTCCGGCGGAGCCTGCCAAGAAACCCGAAGGCGACACTGTTGATGTGCCGTTGATCGCGCTGGCATGGGCCCGGTCAGGTGACAAGGGGGACAAGGCCAATATCGGCGTTATTGCCCGCGACCCTAGCTATTTTCCCTATATCGCAAACGCCCTGACCGCTGATGTTGTGGCCGCACGCTTTGCCCATTTCTCGCAAGGGCGGGTTGACCGATTTGTCATGCCCGGCATGAACGCCCTGAATTTCCTGATTGATGAAGCGTTGGGCGGTGGGGGCATAGCCTCGCTGCGTTCAGATCCGCAGGCCAAAACCTATGGCCAGATTTTACTGGCCACCCCGGTTGCCGTGCCCGCTGCGCTTGCTGCGAAATTGACCACCTGAAGAGAGATCACAATGAGCTTTACACAACCGATAGACTTTCGTGAAGAAAGCGATGCGCTATACGCCCTGTTGAAAGACGTGGATGAGGACCGTTTTGACCAAACCACCCAGTTCAAGGACTGGACCATCAATGATGTGCTGGGCCATCTGCATTTCTGGAACTACATGGCGGACCTGAGTATGCAGGACGAGGATAAGTTCGTCAGTGTGCTGGGTGAGGTGATGGCCGATACCAAGGTCAGCGGTACGCTGCGTAGTTTTGAGGTCAAGTGGCGCGATGGCCTGTCGGGCAAGGCGTTGCTGGATACATGGCATGAGTTTTATCAGGGCATGGCTGAACGGTTCGCGGCGGCTGATCCGAAATTGCGGTTGAAATGGGCCGGGCCTGATATGTCGGCACGGTCGTCGATCACCGCGCGGCTGATGGAAACATGGGCGCATGGACAGGAAGTTTATGATGCACTTGGTGTTGTGCGGGCCGATGCTGACCGCATCAAGAATATCGCTGTGCTGGGTGTCAACACGTTCAAGTTCAATCACATGATCAACAAAATCGATGTGCCTGAAACAGCGCCCTATGTGCGCCTGACCGCTCCGTCCGGTGCCGTGTGGGAGTTTGGCGAGCCGTCGGATGATGAACGGATTGAAGGCAGCGCAACAGAATTTTGCCAGACCGTCACCCAAACCCGCAATATCGCCGATACCTCATTACAGGTAACAGGTCCGGTTGCGACGCGTTGGATGGCGATGGCGCAATGTTTCGCCGGGGCTGCAACCCCGCCGCCGCCGCCCGGTTCGCGCAAGACGCAATAAAGTACACGCAAGACGCAATAAAGTACGCGCAATATGGGGTTGCGAATGGATATAACGGCCCCATTTCCGCCTTGCCATGCCGATAGTTTGGTTGCAAAATGAAACCGAATTGAAAATAGGCTGGGAGGCTGACATGAGTGCCAAAAAGACTTGTCTTGTTATTGGGGCAGGGGACGCAACAGGGGCGGGCATCGCCAAACGATTTGCCAAGGGCGGCTATTATGTCTGCCTGACGCGGCGGCCCCGCCACCTTGATAAATTGCAGGCCCTTGCAGATGAGATTATTGCCGATGGCGGCACAGCCTCTGCCCACGGGGTTGATGCGCGCGAGGAGGAGGCGATGGTCGCCCTGTTCGACGCCATCGAACGCGATATCGGCCCGCTTGAAGTTGTGGTTTTTAATATCGGTGCCAATGTTGCCTTTCCCATTCGTGACACAACCGCCCGCGTTTTCACAAAAGTGTGGGAGATGGCGTGCTTTGCAGGCTTTATCGCAGGGCGGGAGGCCGCGCGCGTGATGGTGCCGCGCGGGCAGGGGACAATCCTGTTCACCGGGGCAACTGCATCTGTGCGCGGTGGGGCAGGTTTTGCCGCCTTTGCTGCTGCCAAACATGGCTTGCGTGCCGTTGCGCAATCGTGCGCGCGGGAACTGGCCCCGGAAGGCATCCATGTCGCCCATCTGGTGATTGATGGGCCGATCAACACGGAATGGACATCGCAAAACGTGCCGAACTTTAAGGCGCGCCTGGCAGACGATAATGTGTTGCAGCCAGCCTCAATCGGTGAAACCTATTGGCAGGTACATCAACAAACAAAAGACGCTTGGACGTTTGAGCTTGATGCCCGTCCGTGGAAAGAACAATGGTAAGCGACAGTATTGGTTAGGAGGCCATTCATGACAAAAGCAGAATTTTTATTCGATTTCGGTAGCCCCAATGCCTATCTAAGCGGGCGCGTCATTGCAGGGATTGAGGCACGCACCGGCGTGACGTTCGATTATGTCCCCGTTCTATTGGGCGGCATTTTCAAGGCAACCGGGAATAAAAGCCCGATGGAAGCCTATGGCCATGTTGCACCCAAATTTGCCTATGATCAGTTGGAAACACAGCGTTTTATTACCCGTCACGGGTTGGTTGATTTTTCCTTTAATCCACACTTCCCCGTCAATACGGTCATGCTGATGCGCGGTGCGGTCTTTGCCAAGCGCGAAGGGTTCCTGCCTGCCTATTTCGACGTGGCCGCTGCGGCCATGTGGGAAAAGGGGTTGAAGATGGATGACGCCGAGATATTCGCGCAGGCCCTGACCGAAGGTGGCCTTGATGGGGCTGCCATTTTGGCGGCGACACAGGATCAGGCTATCAAGGATGAGCTGAAGTCATCGACAGAGGCAGCAGTGGCGCGCGGTGTGTTTGGTATTCCCACATTTTTTGTGGGGGATGAGATGTTTTTCGGCAAGGATAAGCTGCGCGACGTCGAAGACGAAATTACCACGCAATCATAAACTGCGAAATTTACCGAAATAGAGACTTGCTTGCGGGCGCATTGGCACAGACAATGCGCCCGACATTTATTATGAACATCACCATAAGTGGGAGACAGTTATGAAAACTAAAATCACCGAAATGCTGAACATCGAACATCCGATCGTTCAGGGCGGCATGCATTATGTTGGCTTTGCCGAGATGGCAGCAGCCGTATCAAACGCAGGCGGCCTTGGCATTATTACAGGTCTGACACAGCCCAGCGCCGCTGACCTTGCCAATGAAATCGCCCGTTGCAAGGATATGACTGACAAACCGTTTGGTGTGAACATCACCTTCCTGCCGGTTGTGAACGCGCCTGACTATCCGGGCATGATGGACGCCATCATCAAGGGCGGCGTAACCGTTGTTGAAACAGCCGGGAACAACCCGTCGCAATGGTTGCCCATGTTGAAAGATGCGGGCATCAAGGTCATTCACAAATGTACCTCTGTCCGTCATTCATTGAAGGCGCAATCCATCGGTTGTGATGCGGTATCTGTTGACGGGTTTGAATGTGGTGGTCATCCGGGTGAAGATGATATCCCCAACATGATCCTGCTGCCCCGCGCTGCCGAAGAACTTGAGATTCCGTTCATCGCCTCAGGTGGTATGGGCAACGCCCAGCAATTGGTTGCCGCATTGGCCATGGGTGCCGAGGGCATCAATATGGGCACGCGCTTTATTGCCACCAAGGAAGCGCCGGTTCATGAAAATGTGAAACAGGCCATTCTTGCGGCAAGCGAGCTTGATACACGTTTGATCATGCGCCCCTTGCGCAATACAGAACGCGTTTTGAACAATGACGCGGTTGAACGGTTGTTGCAGAAAGAAAAGGAACTTGGCGACGATATCAGCTTCATGGACATTGCCGAAGAAGTGGCGGGCGTCTATCCGCGCATCATGACCGAAGGCGACATGGATGCGGGTGGCTGGTCCTGCGGTATGGTTGCGGGTCTGATCCACGACATTCCGACCTGTCAGGAATTGATTGACCGCATCATGACAGAGGCGGACGAGATTATCAGCAGCCGCCTTGCCAAGTTCGCGAGCTAAACAGATCCGATGCATATACTGATTGTTGGCGCAGGGGCTGTCGGGCTGACCTATGGACTGGCCTTTCACAAGGCCGGTGCCCGTGTCTCATACCTTGTAAAACCTGCCCATGTGGCAGGGCTGAAGGATGGCGTGACGATGCTGCGCCACAATCTTTTATTACCCGGATTGACCGAAGAACGCTTTGTTGATTTCAACCTGTTTGACGATGTGTCAAGCACACCGGTTGAGGAGTTCGACCAGATTTGGTTGACCGTTCCGTCAGACGCCCTGTCCGATGACTGGTTGGGTGTCTTGCGTGACGGGTTGGCGGATGATGCAGCGGTGATCGGGCTTCAGCCCGGCCCGAAGGATGATGCCCGCCTGCGCAGCTTTTTCGGTGATCAATTGGTGAAGGGGGTCATTGGCTTCCTCGCCTATCAATATCCGCTACCGGGGCAAGCCAATCCCAAGGGGCGGTCCGGCATCGCCTATTTGTTGCCGCCACAGGCAGGGGGGCTTGGCCCCACCGACCATTCGGCGGCCCATGCGGCGAAGGATATGCTGGCAAAGGGGGGGCTGGATATCAGCCTGTCTGATAATCTGGCAGAACAATATGGCCGCGTGTCAGCCCTGTCCCTGACCAATATGGCGGGGCTTGAGCTGGCAGGCTGGTCATTCCGTGGGTTCCGCACGAACAAAAACAAGGGCCGCGCGCTGGCCAAGGCTGCCGCGGTCGAGGCGCTGGCGCTGGTCGATCATCAATTTGATCTGCCCCATAATGAAAAGCGTGATAGCCGTTTGGCATCGCTTGGCCCGTTGGTTAGCCTTGTGGCACCGTTGGTCCCGTCCATCCGGTTGGAACCTTATTTGGCGTTCCATTTCGGTAAGGTCAGCGCGCAAACGCGATCTGTATTGCGTGATTATGTTGCGCTGGCGCGGGAGGCAAACATGCCCAGCAGTGCCATACAGGAATTATTGTCTGCGCTGGAGGCGTTGGACGAAACGGCCTAGTCAGTTTGGCTTTGTGCTTTGACTTGTTACGCGGTGCGGTATCGATCACAGATTGACCGCACCCATGCCGTCCCCGGATGGTCGGCCCAGCGTGAAGACCAGTCTTCAAATACTGTGCGTGCCTCATCAGGAATGGTGAAGGATAGTGACCGGGGCCAACAGGTGCCGCACAGCAGGCTGGCGGCGGTCAGGTCAGCCTTGGTAAAGCGATCCCCCACCAGATAACCCGTGTCGGCGTTGCGCACCATCACCTCATCCAATGCCGTATCCATATTGGCATAGCCTTCGGCGACGGTTTCGGGGGTGATATTGTCCGCCGCGCGCAGCAGCAGGTTCATCGCCGGTTCAGCGATGCGCATACCCAACTTGGTAGCCGGACCACGGTCCAGCGTGAACATGCGCGTGAGCAAGCCGGGATAGGTTTTCAATACGTAATCGAAATAGGCGCGCCGGAACGGTGCGCCGACCAGCCCCTCAAACAGGGCGGTAACCTCCTCAACCTCGGTAGCGAGGGCGGGGTCTTCATAGGTCAGGGGTTTTTCGGGGAATTGTTTTTCAAGCCAGTGCAGAATGCTGTCCGACCCGGCAATCACTTCGTCATCATTCACAACCAATATGGGGGTGGATGTGCTGGCCCCCTTGGTCAGTTTGCGGGTGACGGGAATATGCAGGCCGGGGATTAAAACCCGTGGTTCAACGGTTAGGCCCTTATAGTCACAGGCCCAGCGTCCCCGTTCATTAAAGTGGGAAAAATGGAACTGGTATAGGACCGGTGTCGTCATGCGGTGGCGTCAGCAGGTTTGGACATGGTGGCATAGGTATAGCCGGCAAGCCCGCCTATCAACACTTGTGCCAGCAACCCGCCAAGTGACCGCGCGCCGGGGATCAACGGTACGCCGAAAAATACCTGCTCCATCAAAACCAGCATCACCAGCATGGCGACCATGCCGGCGGCGGCATAGATCACCGGGCGCTTGAAACTGATCAGCCGTGATGTGCGGTCAGCAGCGAAAAACGCGACGCCCAATCCCAGCAGGATAAACACGGCATAAAGCGGCCCCATGCCGACAATATCAAATGCTGTCATGGACAGACGGTCCGCCATCGATACCTCAGCCCCGACTGAGATCAAGCCGCCCAACACAAATTGCGTGGACATGGCAGTTGCCAGTGCCGCCGTCAGAATAACGGTGATGACAAAACGGATCATGCGGGACGTGCGGGTCATGTGGCTTTGGCCTTTATTTTGAAATCTTTGGGTGGGCAGCGCGCCCAACTGGCCTATAATGGTACGTCATAACGCGAATTACAATAAGCCAGAACGGGACCGACCATGCGCCTGCTTACACGTTTTGCCCTTTTATTCAGCCTTGCCCTTGCGCCCATATCCGCATTGGCCGAACAACCGGTGATCGACAGCCAAATCGTTGATGGCTATCAGTTGGACACAGTGGCGGACGGGCTCGACTTTCCGTGGTGTGTTGCCTTCCTGCCCAATGGTGACCTGCTGGTCACACAGCGCAGCGGGGCGTTGGTGCGCGTTGATGGGGCGGGCAAGAAACATGTCATCACCGGCATGCCAGAAGTTTATCACGCCCGTCAGGGCGGCCTGTTCGATGTGATGGTATCGCCTGATTTTGCGGCAACCGGCATTGTTTATCTGTCCTATGCCGCCGGTACACCCGGTGCCAATCAAACCAGCGTGTTTAAGGCGCGCTTGCAGGATGATGCACTGGTTGATGGTGACGTGATCTTTGCCGCCAGCCCGACAAAGGCAACGGCAGTGCATTATGGTGGACGTATGGTGACCCTGCCTGACGGGTCGATTGTGTTGACGCTTGGTGATGGCTTCCGCTATCGGGAGGAGGCGCAGAAACTGTCCTCTCATATTGGGACGATTGTCCGGTTCATGCCAGATGGGTCGGCCCCGGCAGATAATCCCTATATCGGGCGCAAGGATGCCTTGCCGGAAATATTCAGCTATGGCCATCGCAGTGTGCAGGGGTTGGTCCACGATGCCCAAACCGGTACATTGTGGGCGCATGAACATGGCGCACAGGGCGGTGATGAACTGAACCTGTTGGTGCCCGGCGGCAATTACGGCTGGCCGCTTGCCACCACGGGGATTGATTATACCGGCGCGAAAATCACCCCGTTCAAACAATATCCGGGCACGGAAAAATTCGCCCATGATTGGGTGCCATCGATTGCGCCGTCCGGCATGGTCCGCTATCGCGGCACCTTGATGCCTGAGCTTGATGGCGATTTCCTGATCGGCGGCCTGGCATCAATGGATGTCCGCTTGCTGGAAACCGCCGGCAATGAAGTTACATCAGAACATGTGTTGTTTGAGGAGTTGGAGGAGCGTATTCGCGACCTGCGCATCGGACCGGATGGGGCGATCTATCTGCTGACCGACACGGATGAGGGGCGGGTGATTCGCATTTCGCCTGCGCCATAAGATGCCGTCGGCATGGGGCGGTCGTGCAACAAAGCCTTGACACTACTGAATAAATTGGCAGTATGAATGCCATAATGTGCGGGGCGCAGCGGGCGCATCGCCTTTATGGATTGTACCCGTGTTGGGATGAACTGTACTCGTGATGGATTGTAGCCGTGGCAGACAATAAAAACAAAGCGATTGCGCAAGGCAAAACTGACCCGCCCGAGGAAAGCGACGGTCGTCGCCGTCGCCGGGTAGCTTCCCGCCGGGCGATTGTTGAGGCTATGATGGCGTTGATTGAGCAGGGGGTGATGGAGCCTACTGCCGCGCAAGTGTCCAAACAGGCCAATGTCGGGATGCGGACGGTCTTTCGCCACTTTAACGATATGGAAAGCCTGTTCGCAGAAACAACCGATGTGTTGACCGAACGGGTGCGTGAGTATTTTCTGTATGTCAGCCCCGAAAAACATATTGATGCCCGCCTGCGCGATGTGATCAATGCCCGGGCACAGATGTTTCAAATTCTGGCAAACTTCAAGCTATCTACCCAGACGTGGTTTCATAAATCCGCCTATCTGCGTGAAGATGATTTGAATACACGGAAGATGCTGCACAATAATCTGAAAAAGAATTTCCCAGAGATGCAGGATATGGATGTCGCCCGGACCAAGGCATTGGACCTGGCGCTTGGATTTGATGGTTGGCTGGGCAATCGTGTGGGCGGCGGTCTGTCGGTTGAAGAAACCAAGGACGTGATCTATGCACTGGCCCGCCCGCAATTTGATTAGGCGGCCGATTGGCCAACAGCTCAGCCCGCGTCGATAATCCTGTAATCATGTTCAACCACACACCCTGCCTTTTCCATCATGATAGAGGCAGAGCAATATTTTTCCGCTGACAGGGCAACGGCGCGCTTGACCATTGGTTCTTTCAAATCAGTGCCTGTGACCACAAAGGTCATTTTGATTTTGGTGAAGACGGCGGGAACCGCATCGGCGCGCTGGGCCTCAAGCTCTGCCACGCAGCCTACGATATTTTGTCGGCCCTTTTTCAAGATCGTTACAACGTCATAGGACGCGCAGCCCCCCATGCCCATCAACAACAGTTCCATCGGACGGGGGCCGCGATTTTGCCCGCCACTGTCGGCGGGGCCATCCATGCGGACGGTGTGGCCGGTTTCTGATTCAGCGTCGAAACAGACGTCTTCGACCCAGGAAACTGTCGCTTTCATAATATACCCTTGCGCGCTTGGCAGTTGAAGTTGAGCGACCCTATAGGGCCTGCATCGCCTTGCCAAGGGGGACGGGCGTCGCGGCTTGATCAATGGCTACTGCCGTGAGCGCAATAATGAGAAAAAGGCCGCGCATATTTGTTATCTCAACTACGTATGCCTCCTATCGCGGGGTAGGCGGATCTAAACCGTAGTAGAGAAGAAGGCCGCCCCCGGGGAGGGACGGCCTGATTAGTGGGGCGGCTTGATTAAAGGCTGCAGCGAAGGCGCTTTCTAGAAGAAATAGCGCGCCTGCAATTTGAAGACGCGGCCATTGCCCAGAATGCCTTCATGGGCTTCGTCCTGCGCAGGTGTGTCATTGAAAATCTGGTAACGACGATTGTCGAACAGGTTTTCGCCGAACGCCATGATGGACCAAGTGCCTTCAAGGCTGCGAATGCCGATCCGGGCATTCATGTTCCATTCTTCGGGACGTGTATTGATCGGATCATTGTCGGTGTTGATGAAACTTTCGGTTTCAAACATTGTGTCGGCACCGATATGGAAAATGAAGGGTGAGTTAAAGACCGGTCCGTCATAAACGGCAGAGAAATTCAACTGCCATTCGGGGGAGCCTGTGAGCGTGTCTCCCGACAGGTCGCACACTGTGGCCTGATAGGTGTCAACCTTACACGGCCCGCCTGTGAATTCGTCATAGGTGGCGCTTGTATAGGCACCTGATGCGGTCAGCAGCACGCTTTCCAGCGGCACCAGCATTGCTTCCCATTCCACACCGTAAACGGTTGCGTCGGCGGCATTGTCCACAACAAATTCCACGCCGTTAAAAGCTGAAACCTGCAAACCCTTGAACGCGGTATAGAAACTTGAAACGTTCAAACGGCCAGCCCCTTCAAACCATTCTGATTTGAAGCCAAGCTCATAGGTGGTTGAGGTTTCTTCTTCAAACTCAAGATTGTCGGGGCGGTTGGGTTGGGCGTTGAAGCCGCCGCCCTTAAAGCCCTTGGCCCATGTGAAATAGGCCATGAAATCATCACTGGTGCGATATTGAATCGATGCCTTCGGTGACACATCAAATTCATCGCGGCTTAGTGATTCTTCAAACTGGGTGATGCCCGGTGTGAACAATTGCAGCGTGACGATGCCCAACGGATTGTCGTCAAGTTCGATTGGCAAAGGCGAATTGGGGTCCTGCACAAAGACCTGCCCGTCCTGACCTGTACGGTGATTGTGCAGCGTATGTTTGATATAGGCTGATTTTTCTTCGTATGAGGCACGGGCACCAACGGTCAATGCGAAGGCTTCGGTGATTTCCCACTGGAACTGGCCAAAGGCTGCAAAGCTGTCAGATTCTTGTGCGAAAATACGGTTGGAGCTTTCAATCGCTGACACGCCTTCAAGTTGCTGACGCGCATTGATCAAATTGCCCGCGATCTGACCGGCAGCTTCATTGTTCAATGTTTGTGCCCGGCACTGCCTGAAGGCATCTTCGGTCGGCAGGTTGTCACACAGGATCAACTCACCCGCGCCACCAAATGCCAACGCCTCTTCAATGGTGATGAAAGTTGAATAGTCATAGGTGGCGTCAACTTCATTGTGCAGGTAATACACGCCCGCCACATATTCGAATGTGCCCGGTTCTGAGGTAAAACGCAGTTCCGTCGAATACTGGGTGTAGTCTTCGTTATTATCCAGTTTCAGGATCGGCATCGGGCCAAAATCGGCATCAAGGAATACCAGCTCTTCAAACTGGGCATAGTTTGAAACGGATGTGATGGTCCCGGCATTGGTTTCAAATTCCGCATGAAGTGTTGAATCGTAGAAATCACGTTTTGTGAAATCGTCGAAATCCTTATGCGTGATGTAATCATCATTGGCGACATAGGCAGGGTCAAACACAAGGAACCCGGCGGCAAAGCGGGGCTTGTCCAATATCGGTTGGGACCCGTTGCCAAGTTGGTCAATAGACCCGCCATTGAAACTCCACAGGACATTCAGGTCAGAGCTGGGCTCATACCGCAATTTCACGCGGTAGTTGAGGTTGTCCAGATTGTTGCCTTCATTCTGGGTCGTGGTGTTGAACATGATCCCATCGCGTTCTTCCTTCATAATGGCAACGCGGAAGCTTAAATCTTCGCTGAACAGCGGGCCGCCAACAGCGCCGCGCAGGCGGATGTAGTTGTCTTCGCCATAGGTGCCGTCAACATCGGCTGTCCATTCATTTTCGGGCAGCGCTGTGCGCAGGTGCATCACGCCGGCAACCGCGTTCTTGCCAAACAATGTCCCTTGCGGGCCGCGCAGCACTTCAATACCAGCCAGATCAAGCTGACCGTTCGACAGATAGGCAGGACGGCCATAATAAACTTCATCAATAATGATGGCGACGGATTGTTCAAAACCGCGGTTCCAACCGGAACCAAGTCCGCGCATGGAGATGAAGTTGAAGGTCGGGGAATAGGTGATGTTCATGTTTGGCGTTTGCGACGCCACAGCGGACAGGTCAGACATGTCCTTTTCCTTGATGTCATCGCCGCTGATGGCGGTCACTGACAAGGGGACGTCCTGCACATCCTCGGCACGTTTTTGCGCCGTCACGATAATCTCATCCAGTTTTGGGCCACTGCGTTTGACAGGCTCTGCCACAGGTTCTGGCTCTTGCGCGGGGGCGACCGCAACACTTGCCTCTGCTTCGGCATTTGCGGGCGCAGGGGTTGTTGTTTCTTCTTCCAGAAACAGCAAATCATCATCTGTGGTGGTGTCTTGTGCCAGTGCAAACGGCATTGTGCTGCATGACGTCAATAGTGCGCCCAATAGCACACGGCGCGCCAAACGGCGCGTGGTCGTGAAACCCATTCTGGAATCCCCCAATATGTCAATTCAGGCACGATCCCCATCGCGCCGGAAAAGCGAAACATTTTTTTATTCAGATGCTGTTAAATCAGCCTTGAGAGATTTGGTCAAGGCTGACACATCATTCGTTCTTGATTGATGGTTAATCGCTGTAGAAAAGTTTTCTACATCGTTGTTGTCGCGCGATTACGCGTTTTTGATCGTCACGCCGCCATCCACCGGAATGGCAGCCCCGGTCAGGAAGCTGGCAGCGGGCAGCACCACGGACAGCGTGATGTTCGCCACTTCTTCAGGAATGCCGTAACGTTTCAGCGCGACCCGCCGCTTGGCGAAAATGGTCTTATGCTCATCCGGGATGGCCTCTGTGATGCCGGTGTGGATCGGGCCGGGGCAAATCGCGTTGACGGTAATCCCCTCAGGCCCCAAATCAACAGCAAGTGCGCGCGTCAGGCCGATCACACCATGTTTTGCGGCGACATAGGCGCTGTTGCCCTTGGTGGCGCCCAGCCCCTCGGTCGAGGCGACATTGACGATCCGGCCATTGTCGGACTGGCGCAAAAACGGCAGGGCGGCCTGTACAAAGCTTTTCTGGGCGGTCAGCATGACGGCCATGCTTAAATCCCAAACATCATCAAAACTGTCCATATCGACCATGGCGGGAATGGCAAAGCCTGCATTGTTCACCACAATGTCGATACGGCCCAACTTGTCCCCCGCATCAGCGACTGAGGATTTGATGGCGTCCTGATCCTTCAAATCCTGCGCATAGGTCAGGACGGTGACGCCGCGTGTGCGGGCCTCCTCTGCCACGGCCTCAAGCGCGTCGGCCTGCAAATCGAACAGGGCAAGGTCGCAACCTTCTTCGGCAAACAGGATGGCGGTCGCCCGGCCCATGCCGCTGGCTGCGCCCGTGACAATGGCTGCCGACCCTTTGATGGAGCGGCTGAGTTTTTGATAAGTGCTCATATAAATCTAGTCCCGGTAAGACGGATCGCGACGATCAAGGAAGCGCAACAGGCCCGGCCATGCAAGGAAGCTGCCGCCACCATTGAACGCCGGTGAGGTCTGTTCTTCAACCCGGTCCTGCATATCGGTGTCGAGCAGACGGATGGCATCCTTGCCCCCCGCTGTCAGTGCCTTGATCTGCATTGAACAGGCACGCTCAAGGAAGAACATGCGGATCCATGCGTCGCCAGCAGTTTCACCAACGGTCAGCGTGCCGTGATTATACAGCATCATAAAGCTTTTATCGCCCATGTCAGCGACAAGGCGCTCACGCTCATCCAAGTCAAGCGCAACCCCTTCATAGTCATGATAGGCAAGGTCGTTATAAACGCCCAAGGCTGTTTGGCAGAAAGGCAACAGGCCATGTTTCTGGCTTGATACCGCGACGCCATCATCGGTGTGCAGATGAATGATGAAGTGGGCGTTTTCGCTGTTCATATGCAGCGCCGAATGAATGGTAAAGCCTGCGGGGTTCACAAAGAACGGGCTTTCTTCAACAATATTGCCTTCGACATCAATCTTGACCAGCGATGACGCTGTAATCTCTTCAAACATCATCCCATAAGGGTTGATCAGGAAGTGATGATCAGGCCCCGGTACGCGGGCAGAAATGTGGGTAAAGATCAGGTCGTCCCAGCCGTGATAGGCAACAAGCCGATAAAGCGCGGCAAGGTTGACGCGGGCCTCCCACTCTTCGGGTGAGCAGCGGTCCTTCACGGACGGGATATCAAGCATTTCAACAGCGGCCATTGGTGCCTCCTTATAAATGTCGGTGGGCTGTGTTTTGATTGCCGGGATTTTGCGCTTTTTTAACACGCTGAGTCAAACCCGCACTGTAAAGCAGGTTACATTTAGGTAGTTAAAACCCGCGATACAGCGTCTGCCCAGCCCGTCAGGCGGCTGGCCCGTTCGTCTGCGCCCATTTGTGGCTCAAACAGGCGGTCACGCGCCCAATCGCGGCTGACCTGATCCTTGCTTTCGATTAATTCTGCGCCCAGTGCTGCCAAATAGGCCGCCCCCAAAGCGGTTGTTTCGATGATTTTGGGCCGTTCTACGACTTGCCCCGTCAGGTCCGCCAGACGCTGCATGGCCCAATCATTGGCGACCATGCCGCCATCAACGCGCAGGGGCGCGCTGCCCTGTGATCCCCGGTCTGCCGCCATCGCGGTCATCAAATCACAGGTTTGGTAACACACGCTTTCAATCGCCGCGCGGACGATTTCTTTAATCCCTGAATCGCGGGTCAGGCCCAAAATGGCCCCGCGGGCATCGGCATCCCAATAGGGCGCGCCAAGCCCGACAAAGGCAGGCACCATGTAAACCCCGCTATCGGGGTTGGCATCGCGGGCCAAGGCTTCGGAATCGGCGGCGTCTTCGATTAGTTTCAACCCATCGCGCACCCATTGAATGGTCGCCCCCGCCATGAAGATTGATCCTTCAAGGGCATAGTGGGTCACGCCATCAATTTGATAGGCGATGGTGGACAGCAGACGATTATGTGATGGCGCGCGGGTTTCGCCGACATTCATCAGCGCAAAACAACCGGTACCATAGGTGCTTTTCAACATGCCCGGTTCAAAACAGGCTTGCCCAATGCCGGCGGCTTGCTGGTCCCCCGCCATGCCGGTGATGGGAATGGCACGGCCCAGCAACTTTGCCTCCGTCGTGCCAAAGGTTGCGGCATTGCCCTTCACGTCGGGCAGGATGTTCATCGGAATGTCGAGCAGGGCGCACAGCTCGTCATCCCACGACAATGTGTCGATATTGAATAACAGCGTGCGGCTGGCATTGGTCACGTCAGTGACGTGCGATGCGCCCCCGGTCAATTGCCAGACCAGCCATGTGTCGATGGTGCCAAAGGCAAGCTTGCCCGCAGCGGCCTTGGCGCGCGCGCCCTCAACGGTGTCGAGGATATATTTCAGCTTGGTGCCGGAGAAATAGGGGTCAAGCAGCAGCCCGGTCTTTGCCTGAACCATCCCCTCCTTCCCGTCGGCCTTCAATTGATCGCACAGGGCAGCGGTGCGGCGGTCCTGCCAGACAATCGCATTGTGGATGGGCGCGCCCGTATCGCGATCCCACACCACAACGGTTTCGCGCTGGTTGGTGATGCCAATGGCGGCAATATTGTCCGCGCCGATGCGGGCATTCTGGATTGCCTGCTTCGCCGTGGTTAGGACGGAACGCCAAATCTCCATCGCGTCATGTTCAACCCAGCCATCGGCAGGGAATATCTGGGTAAATTCCTGCTGGGCACTGGCGGTAGGGCGCATCTGCCCATCAAAGACAATGGCGCGGGACGAGGTCGTGCCCTGATCAATCGCGAGAATGTGAGGGGCTGTGCTGGATTGTGACATAGGATGCTCTTTAGATATCCGTTGATGCTGTGTTAGATAGGGGCATGACTATTCAGCAAACGCAGCAACAAATCCAGTCCGATGGGGCTGGACCGCAATTGATTGACGGCTTTGGCCGCCATATTACCTATGTGCGTCTGTCTGTGACGGACCGTTGTGATTTCCGCTGCACCTATTGCATGGCAGAACAGATGAGCTTTCTGCCGCGCAAGGAATTGCTGACATTGGAGGAGTTGGATCTTGTTGCCTCCACCCTTATCGCGCGGGGCGTTCGCAAGCTGCGCATTACGGGGGGGGAGCCATTGGTCCGCAAGGGTGTTATCGGCCTGTTTGAAAAATTGGGCCGTCATATCGACACCGGTATGTTGGATGAGCTGACGCTGACCACCAATGGCTCGCAATTGCCGCGCCATGCCAGGGCGCTTTATCAGGCCGGTGTGCGGCGGGTAAACATATCGCTCGACACTTTGAATGCTGACAAGTTTGCTGAAATCACCCGCTGGGGCACGCTTGATCAACCATTGGATGGCATGAAGGCGGCGCAGGATGCGGGACTGAAGGTCAAGCTGAACAGTGTTGCCATGCAGGGCGTGAATGATGGGGAGATGGAGGCGCTGGTCGCCTTTGCCCATGAAAACGGCGCGGATATTACCTTTATTGAAACCATGCCTTTAGGCGCGGTTGATAGGGACCGCGCCGCCGACTTCCTGTCGCTGCAATCGGTTCGTCAGCAATTGTCACAGCGCTGGACGCTGACCGATTTGACCGAAACCACCGGTGGCCCCGCGCGTTATGTTTGGTGCGAGCAGACCGGCGGCAAGATCGGCTTTATCACCCCGATGAGCCATAATTTCTGCGCCACTTGCAATCGCGTTCGGCTGACCTGCACCGGGCAGCTTTATATGTGTTTGGGCCATGATGACCGGGTGGATTTGCGCGCGGCGGTTCGGTCAGATGCGCCGATGGCTGCCCTAAACCATGCTTTGGCGCTTGCGATGCAGCAAAAGCCTGAAAAACATGACTTTTCTATTGATCCTGCAGACCCGAAGCCTGCACTATCACGTCATATGTCGGTCACAGGCGGCTGATAGGGCAAGACGTGTCGGGGGTTCACAACGACACCGAACGTGAGGGGCACGTAATGGGACAGCGTAAATTTGCGATCATGTCCAGCAATTCGCCAAAGGCGTTGCTGGCAAAAGCCGATCTTGAAGAAAAATATGACTTCGTTCCGATAGATGAGGCTGAGGGGATCGTTGCCCTTGGCGGTGATGGGTTTTTGTTGCAGGCCATGCATATGACCATGACCCGTGATGTGCCGATCTATGGCATGAACCGTGGTTCCGTCGGGTTTTTGATGAACGAGTTTAACCCCGACGAATTGTGGGACCGGATTGATGCGGCAAATGAATTTGTCATTCATCCATTGCGCATGAAGGCGCGCCAGATTTCAGGGTATGAGCAAGAGGCGCTGGCGATCAACGAAGTGTCGATCCTGCGTGAAACCCGTCAGGCGGCCAAACTGCGCATTTCAATTGATGGCAAGGAACGTCTGCCCGAATTGATTTGCGACGGCGTGCTGGTGTGTACGTCTGTGGGGTCAACCGCCTACAACCTATCCGCCAATGGTCCGATTATTCCTATTGGGGCAGGGGTGATGGCGTTAACGCCGATCAGCCCGTTCCGTCCCCGCCAATGGCGCGGCGCGCTGTTGCCCCATGATTGTAAAGTGACGTTTGAGGTGCTGGAACAATCCAAGCGCCCGGTCAGCGGCGTTGCCGATCAAACCGAAGTGCGCGATGTGGAATATGTTTCGGTCGAAGAAGACCGGTCAATCAATTTACGCATGTTGTTTGACCCCGGTCATGACCTGCATGAACGGATCATGCTGGAACAGTTTTACGGCAAATAGGGCGCAGCGGTTTTGCTGATAGTTATCGGCGGGCGGCAGCAAACAACATGACGGCCATCACAAGCTCAACCCCGATGAACGTGACGGGGAAGTTTGTTGTTGTCGGTTCAATCATCAGTGAAATGACACGGCCCAAAGCCATACCGGCGACCGACAGGCCAATGGCAACCAATATGCCTGCGCGGAGGCCTGATCGCGTCAGGCAATAAAACAACATCGCGCCAACCAGCAGGCCATAGCCGCCATAGACCGCGCGCACTTCGTTGCGCATGTCAGGCCCCAGCGCACCTGCATCAAAGAAGCTGAGTGTATAGGTCGGGTCATACAGGGCAACCAGCCCCATGCCCGTGAAAAACAAGGCAACCGGAATGATCAAAAGCGCAGCCATAAAAACCCCCATCGATACACAGCGCCGATAAAGTGCTTTCATCGGCTATTGAAGCTGACATAAGTATAGCAGAAAAATTGTGTTTGAGGGTTTTGTGGGTCACGAAGATATCAAATCATTTTTGCTGACCATGCTGATCGCGGGTTGCGGCGGTGTGCTGTTTGCCGTGATCCAATTTCCCTTGGCGTGGCTGATTGGGGCCATGTTGGCAACGACCATTGCCTCTATCGCGGGGGTAAGGGTATGGGTGCCGCAATGGCTGCGTATCATCATGATTGCCGTATTGGGTATTATGCTGGGGTCTGCATTTTCGCCTGAAATGGTTGCGGAAATGGGCCGCTGGATCATGCCGCTGGTGGTGCTGGCGCTGTTTGTGTTGCTTGTCACATTTGTCGGCGCGGCCTATTTCAACAAGGTGGCGGGGTATGATCCTGTCACAGCCTATTTTTCGGCCACCCCAGGCGGCATGACGGAAATGGCGTTGGTTGGCGAACAATATGGCGCTGATATTCGCGTGATCAGTCTGGGCCACGCAACGCGCGTGTTGATCACCGTGGGGACGATCCCGGTTTGGTTCCGCTTTGTTGAGGGGCTGGACATGCCGGTCATGCCCGCAACGGGCACAGGGTTTGCCGACCTGATCTGGTTTGACGTGATGGTGCTGGCCGCATGCGGTATGATCGGCGCACCGCTCGGCACGGTCATGAAAATTCCGGCCGGGCGTCTTGTCGGACCGATGCTGTTATCCGCGGTGGCGCACATTACCGGCGTGATCCATGCCGGGCCGCCGCCATCCATTGTGGCGGTTGCGCAGGTGGTGGTGGGGGCGTCCATCGGGATGCGCTTTGTTGGCCTGACCATGCGGGAGCTGCGCGGCATCACATTTCATGCAGCCGTCATCTCCGTCATATTTGTGCTGCTGGCGGCATTGGTGGGCGGTTTGGTTGGGCCGGTGGTGGATATACCACCCATCGCCATGATTTTGGCGTTGGCACCGGGCGGCCTGTCAGAAATGTCATTGGTCGCATTGGCCATCGGCATTGAAACAGCATTTGTTTCATCCATGCATATTGCGCGGATCATCCTGATCGTTTTGGCAGGGCCTTTGGTGTTCCGGGCAAGCCATCGCGACGCGAGAATTGAACAAAATGATCGGGCAAGATAGGGTTTCGATCCGATGTCGCGTCGTAGCCTGACGACCTGTTTTGAACGATCAGCAATCAACTTCTGCCCGCGATGGACTCTAAAGGCTCAAATATTTCGCCATAGCCTGCTTCGGTGGGAATGCGCAGGAACGGCTTGCCGTCAACTTTTTCGGTCCACGGTTCGACCATGACAATGGTGTCATTGCGCGCCGCCTCAATGGCCGCGGCAACGCTGTTGGATCGTCCCAATTTCACCAATTGCATCCGTGTGGGGAAGATGATCGTGGCGCGGCCTTCGTCTGCTTCTTCAATGGCTTTCAGCGGGTTGATCCACAAGGTATCGACCGCCTCGCTGCCATCATGGGCGGCGTGTTGACCAACAAGGTCGGCGGCAAGATAAAACCGCGTGTCAAAGCGTTTGGGCATGATCGGCGGTGTTACCCAATGGGCGAACGGGGTCAACAGATCAAGGCCCAGTTCAATTCCGTTGTTGCGGGCGATTTCCGGCATGGTGATCTGGCGGTTGTTCAACGCATCACGGTCCTGATCCATATTGTCCAGCATATCAGCGCTGACAATATCGCCGTCCTTGCGGGCAAAAATCAGATCGGCTTCTTCGAATGCTTCGCGAATGGCAGCCACGCGGAACGCAAGTTCAAGATCATCAAATTCGTCTGAATTGCTGCACAGGGCGCGCACTTCATCTGCATTGGTCAAACCGTCAGATTCATCAACCTTGCCGCCGGGAAAGACATAGGCCCCGGATGCAAAGTCGATTTGATGGTGGCGTTTGACCATCAGGACTTCAAGCCCAGTGTCGCCGTCACGCAGCATCAAAATGGTTGATGCCGGTTTGATCGGCACGTCTTGTTTGTCAGTCATGATTTTTCCCTGTTGGTTTTTGTTTTGTATTGTTTATTCGCCTGTTTTGTGGCGCGCGGGGGCGACACGTAGCAGGGTTATTTGATTGCGTTGGCGCTTCAGCACCTCAAACGTAAAGCCGTGGAAATTGAATGCCTGCCCGACCTCGGGGATGGTGCGTGCCTCATGAATGACAAGCCCGGCGATGGTGGTTGCCTCATCATCGGGCAAGCGCCAGTCAAGCTCGCGGTTCAGGTCGCGAATGGTGACGATGCCATCAACAAGGAAGCTGCCATTGTCTTGCGGGCGGACCCCTTCGACCACATGGTCATGTTCATCGGATATGTCGCCGACAATTTCCTCGATAATATCTTCAAGGGTCAGCACACCCATCAAGGTGCCGTACTCGTCAATCACGATGGCGAAATGCGCATGGCGGCGCTTGAAGCTTTCAAGCTGTTGGTTCAGGCCGCGTGTTTCGGGCACGAACCACGGCTCAGCCGCAATGTCCAAGAGGGCGGCCTTTAACGTCTCATCGCTTTTATCGGCGGGCAAGGCGGCCACAGCGCGCAACACATCCTTGGCATGGAACACACCAATGATGTTTTCCTGCTCATCCTTATAAAGCGGAATGCGGGTGAACGGGCTGTTGATCACCGCGTCCAGAATTTTCTCGCCGCTGTCATCGGCATTGATCATGAACATGTTACGCCGATGGGTCATTACCTCGCCCACATCAAGATCACGTAGATCAAGGATGGAGCCAAGCATGTCGCGATAGCCCTTTTTCACCCGGCCTTCTGAATGGTGCAGGTCAATCGCGCCGCGAATTTCTTCCAGTGCAGACCCGGTCCATTCCGATCCGACATTGCGGCCAAACAGGCGGAATACGCCGCTGACCAGTTTTTGCACCAACCAGACAAAGGGGGTGAAGACCAACACGATAATGCGGATGATCGGCGCAACCGCCAATGCCCCCCGGTCGGGGTTTTGAATGGCATAGGTTTTGGGCATGACCTCAGCAAAAATGACCACCAATGCCGTCATGATCAAGGTGGCATAGGCCACACCTGAATCGCCGAACAGATTTAGGAACATGCTGGTGGCAAGGGCGGAGGCGAGAATATTGACCAGATTATTGCCCAGCAAAATCGCACCGATCAGGCGTTCTTGATCCTGAATCAGTTTTTCCACGCCCTTGGCGCGCTTATTGCCCTGTTGGGCAAGCTGATGAATGCGGGCGCGGCTGGTCGCCGTCAGCGCAGTTTCTGAACCTGAGAAAAATCCTGAAAGAATCAGAAGAATAAGAATAGCACCCATTGTCAGGGCGAGGGTCAAGCTCATGGCTGTCAGTTGCCGTCCTTCGGTTGATCGTCGTTAAGTGTGTCACGCACAAGATTTAGCGCCACGTCCTGCGTTATGAAAGCATCTCCGATGGCGCGCGCCAAGATGAAAGTCAGTTTGTCATCAACGACTTTCTTGTCCTGCTTCATATGGTCAAGCAGGCTGTCCACATCAAGGGGCGCACCGTCAATGTCCATCAGGCTGGATTTCAGCCCGGCTGCCTTTAAATGGGCCTTGACCCGTCCGGCGTCCTGCCCGGTGACAAGCCCCATCTTGGCGCTGAGCGAAAAGGCAAGCGCCATGCCGATGGCGACCCCTTCACCATGCAGCAAAGTGGCGGAATAGCCTGTCTCAGCCTCAAGCGCGTGGCCGAATGTGTGGCCAAGGTTCAAAAGCGCGCGGCGGCCCTGTTCTGTTTCGTCCTCGGCAACGATTTCAGCCTTCATCGCTACTGATGTTTTGATGGCGTGCAAGCGCGCGGTCAGATCACCGGCCAGCACCTTCGCGCCATTGTGTTCCAGCCATTCGAAAAAGCTGTAGTCGCCCAACAGGCCATATTTCACAATCTCGGCATAGCCTGCCTCAAGCTGTCGTTGCGGCAGGGTGTCAAGGATATTGGTGTCAGCCAGTACCAGCACAGGCTGATGAAAGGCCCCGATCAGGTTTTTACCTTGCGGAACGTTGACGGCGGTCTTGCCCCCGACTGAGCTGTCGACCTGCGCCAGCAAACTTGTCGGAATTTGGATAAAGCCAACGCCGCGCCGCAAAATCGCAGCGGCAAACCCAACAAGATCACCGATCACACCGCCGCCAAGGGCGATGATGCGGTCATTGCGTTCAACTTTTGCGTCCAGCAATTGCCCGCACAGCGCGCCCAATTGGGTGAAGTTTTTGGTGCCTTCGCCCGCAGGCAACACAATCGCCTGATGGCTGATCCCTGCGGTGTCGAGCGCCGCTTCAAGCGCGCCAAGATGGTGGGGCGCGACCTGATCATCAGTGACGATCACAGTGCGGTCACGTTTCATCACCGGGCCCAGCAAAGGGCCCAGATCGGCGAACAGGTCAGGGCCGATGACAACATCATAGGCCCGCTCACCCAGACCGACGCGCACAGTTTCCCGGATGGTTGCGGGGGCGGCAATAGTCATGACGTGCTGCCTTCTTTCAGGGCGCTGACAATGATATCAACCACATCATCATGGGGCACATCGGCGGTATCGATGGTGATATTTGCCTCAGCATAGATGGGGTAACGCTCATCAATCAGTTTTTGCAAAATTTCGCGCGGGTTGCCCTGCCGCAGCAGCGGACGGGTGTTGCGCTTTGACGTGCGTTTGACCAGCAAATCCAAATCGGCGCGTAACCAGACCGACAGGCCCTGATCACCGATCAGGCTGCGGGTTTCGTCATCCATAAAGGCACCGCCCCCGGTGGCCAGCACACAGCGGTCGGATTCGATCAACAAACGGCGGATCACCTTGCGTTCCCCTTCGCGGAAGGCAGGTTCGCCATACTGGTCGAAATAGTCAGATACGCTCATCCCGGCGGCTTCTTCGATGGCCTCATCCGCATCAACAAAATCAAGGCCAAGGCGTTTGGCCAGACGGCGGCCCACTGTTGTTTTGCCCGCGCCCATCAGCCCGACAAGCACAATGGTCCGGTCCCCAATCGCGCGCGGCGCGGGGGTGGCTGTTTCTTCCGATGATGTGGCCGACAGGCTCATAGTCTTTCAAAATTCCGGTCAGTAATGGTGCAAATGCTTGGCTGCGCAGCTAAGCATGGCCTGTTTATTCCCAAAAGGGGCATAAAGACGCGAAAAAAAACGCTGCCCCCATCGTCATCAGGCCATATTTTCGCTATAGCGGTGTCAGACACTGTAATGCAAGTCAAGAGTCGCCCCAAACAGGGTGCGACCGGTTTTTTGAGCGTAAGGGATAAGAATGCCACGTTTTTCCGTAATTCTGCTGTTGCTGATTCTGGGCGGTGTCGGTGCCGGCGCCGTGTTTCTGGCCACATGGGATATCCCGGCCCCTAGCCAAACGGTAGAGCAGGTTTTGCCCGATGACCGCTTCGAACGCTAGACGGCGCAGCCTGAAACGGGCTGTTGGTGCGATTGCCCTGATTGCCGGACCGATGGCCATGCAGGTGGCAGGCGCACAGGCACAATCCTTTAATACTGTTATCGCTGTTGAACAACGGATGGCACAGCCCGATTATGGCGCTGTGGGCCTTGATATTGCGCTTGATGCCAATGGGGCGCTTGTCTCTGAAGGCATGTGGGAGGGGATGACCCGCCGCCGTGCCGCCACATTGATGACGATGGCGGGGCAGCAGACCGGCATTGCCGCGCTTGATACGCTATATATGCAAACACTGGCCGTTGCCGCAGGCTCCCCCCGCCGGGATGAGGAACGCGAGGCAGAGGCCACCGGCAATGCCTGGCTTGAGGCGCGGGTAAGTTCGCTGGTGGCGCGGGGCCATTATGATGCCGCAGTAAAGCTAGGCGACCGTCTGGGCACTGCCGGGCGCGCGGCCAACCCTGTGGTTGAGCGTGATTTGCTGAACGCCGTTTTGTGGGGACAGGGGCTTGGCCCCGCCTGTGCCGTATCTTGGCGGTTGGAGGCGCAGGCCCGCACCGGGTCTGACCCTGAATTGCAATTGTTGGATGCGGCTTGTAAGGCCCATAAGGGTGACAGAGCAGCCGCTGAGTTTGCGGCGGAACTGGCGTCCGAACTTGGGGCCGGCAATAGCACTGCGATCAATTTGTTGGATCATATGATCGGTTTGCATCGCGGTAAGCCAAAGCCGAAATTGCTGAAAACTGCTGCAAGTGATCCGTTAAACTTTGCCATGGCTGGCGCGCTGAACATGGATTGGCCCGTTGCGCTATATGATCAATTGCCTGCCGCGGTTTTGGCGGGCTTTGCCAGTCGTGCGGATATCAGCCTGCCAAACCGTATCGTTGCCGCCGAATTGGCGCGCGCGTCAGGTTTTGGCACACGCAATCAACTGCGTGACCTGTATATGCAGGCCGCCGCCGCATTGGCTGCGGGCGAGGTAACGCCAACACAGGCCAGCGCCGCCATTCTGGACCGGGCGAATAGTTTTGCCACATGGCGCCAGTCACAGGACCCGGTGATCGGGGCTGATCAATTGGCGGATTTGTTGGCGCGGTCACAGGCGCAAGGACGCTTTGACGTGATGGCCGATTTGCTGCTGCATGATTTCAGCTTTCCGCAGGCAGAGGCAACACTTTCAAAACATGCCGGAATTTTTGCCCGTGCGGCGATGGCGGCGAATATGCCGAACAGGGCAGGCACATGGCTTGCCATTCTGTTAAAGGGGCAGGAGGCAGGCGTCTTCTTCCTTGACCCCAATGTGCGGGCCGTATGGCCGCTGCTGATCCTGTCGAAACTGCCGGTCAATGAAATGGTCGAAAATGGGGCCTTGCCGTGGCTTGCCAGCCTGTCAGAAGAAGACCGCCCCAAGGCGGCGCTGGTCTTTTCAATGGCCGAGGCATTGGGCCGCCGCGTGCCCGAACCTGCATGGCTAACCCTACAGGATGGCGCAACACCTGATGTGGATGCCGCCGCGTTGCCGCCCTTGCCCTATTGGCGTGGGATTGCAGCGGCAGCAAGTCGTGGCAGCAGGGCAGAGGTGATTATCTTTGCCAACTTGTTGTTACAAACCAACCGGGATGAATTGGCCCATCCGGCCATTATCTCGTCCGTATTATCGGCCCTGCGGGGCATCGGCGCGACAGATATCGCCCATCAGATCGCCGTGGAAACCGCCCTGAAGGTCGGCTTCTAGATCACGATATGCGAAAAAAGGGGGGCGTGTCATGACAAGCTGGCCACTGGCGATTGACCTGTTTCTCGACATGATGATTGCAGAGCGTGACGCCGCGATATTGACCGTCAGTGCCTATGGCCGTGACCTTGCCCATTATGCTGAACACTGCGGGGCAGCCGCACCCGGACAGGTCACAAGGGCGCAGGTAAGTGCCTATATGGAAGGTCTGGAAGCAGAAGGAAAGTCAGCGAAAACAGCAGCGCGCTATTTAACGTCCATTCGGCAATTTCATAAATTTTGCGTGGATGAGGGGATGGCGGCCGATGATCCCTCGCGCCTTGTCGCCTCCCCCAAATTACCGCGCAGCCTGCCCAAATATCTTAGCGAGGATGAGGTCGCCCGCCTGCTTGAAGGCGCGCGCCAACAAACAGGCGCAGATGGCAAGCGCCTGTTGTGTTTGGTTGAGATGTTTTACGCCACCGGGATGCGCGTGTCTGAATTGGTCAGTCTGCCCATTGCGCCATTACGCTCACTGCCTGAGGCGTTGATCGTGACAGGCAAGGGCCGCAAGGAACGTATGGTCCCGATGGGGGAACCTGCCCGTGACGCCCTGCGTGACTATCTGGCGGTGCGTGATGCCCATCTGCGGGTGATCAAAGGGAAGGCGGAACCATCAGCCTTTTTATTCCCTTCCAAAAGTAAAGAAGGGCATTGGACCCGCCAACAGGCAGGCCGCGCGCTGAAGGACTTGGCAGTCGGTGCGGGGATTGATCCCAAACGCGTTTCCCCCCATGTGTTGCGCCATGCGTTTGCCTCCCACCTGTTGGCGAATGGCGCTGATCTGCGTGTGGTGCAAACCCTGCTGGGCCATGCCGATATTTCGACAACTGAAATCTATACCCATGTTTTGGCTGCCCGACGCGAAGCGCTGGTGAAGCAGCACCACCCACTTTCAAAATAGGCAGCGCCGTCCTAAGGTGCGCGCACATTATTAGCGGAGAATGATATGAGCTTTACCATTGTTGAGCAGACCACCCCACGCCTGAACCGATGCGAACTTTCCGTGCCCGGTTCCCGCCCTGAAATGTTTGAAAAGGCTGCCGCGTCTGCGGCGGATGTGATCTTCCTTGACTTGGAAGATGCGGTTGCGCCTGATGACAAGGAACAGGCGCGCAAGAATATCATTCAGGCACTGCATGATGTGGATTGGGGCGACAAGACAATCTCTGTCCGTATCAATGGCCTCGATACCCATTATTGTTATCGCGATGTTGTTGATGTGATGGAACAGGGCGGTGAACGGCTTGACCTAATCATGATCCCCAAGGCGGGCAACGCCAAGGATATCTATGCCATCGACATGATGGTGACCCAGATCGAAGCGGCTGTTGGGCGCAAGAAGCGCATCGGGTTTGAGATGATTATCGAAACCGCATTGGGTATGGCCAATGTGGACGAGATTGCCGCCGCATCGCCGCGGAATGAATCGCTGCATTTCGGGGTGGCTGATTATGCTGCCTCTACCAAGGCACGCACAACGCAAATCGGTGGGCCAAACCCGGCCTATGCCGTGCTGACCGATCCGTTGGATGATGGCAGCCGCGCCACCCATTGGGGCGACATGTGGCACTATGCAGTGGCACGCATGGTGGTTGCCGCCCGCGCCAATGGCCTGCGTCCCATTGATGGGCCGTTCGGTGATTTTTCTGACCCTGATGGGTTTGCGGCACAGGCATCACGCGCCGCCGTGTTGGGCTGTGAAGGCAAATGGGCCATCCACCCCAAACAAATTCCGCTGGCGAATGAGGTTTTCACACCGTCCTTGGCCGAAGTTGACAAGGCCCGCCGTATTTTGGTGGCGATGGAAGAGGCGCAGAAAAGCGGCTCAGGTGCCGTGGCGCTTGATGGTCGCCTGATCGACATCGCATCGGTTCGCCAAGCAGAAGCCTTGGTCGCACAGGCGGATGCAATCTCTAACGGTTAAGATTGCGTCGGCGAACCTGCTTTATTGATAGCGCGCAGCCGGACGAAAAAGTCTGCAACTTTTTCTGGCTGACGCTTGTTCGCCAAGCAGAGGCGTTGGTCGCGCAGGCGGATGCGATTTCAAACGGTTAGCAAAAGCACGTCACCCCGGACTTGATCCGGGGTCCATGCTGCTTTTCAGCCGTCCAACCCCTTCAACTTGTCGGGGTTGCGCACAATATGAATATGCGTCACAGCGCGATCATTGACGGTTAGCAGGATTGCAGACAACAATCCGTCCGTCTTGTCCTTGATCAATATGGCGGGTTGATTGTTCAGGTTGGCAAATGTCATAGCGACATGGCCTTGCTGTTTCTCTGCAACCGATGCCCACACGGTCAGCACGTCATCAACACCATAGAGGGGCCGTAGCGAGGCGCGGGCCTTGCCGCCGCCATCTGAAATCAGCGTGATGTCGGGGGCCATTAATTGCAGTAATTTTTCGCGATTGCCTGACTGGCTTGCCTCAAAGAACGCTGATAGCAGATCTTTCGCCTGTTCATCCAGCGCATGGGGACGTGGCGTGCCGGCACGCAGCCGCTTGCGGGCACGGCTTGCCATCTGTCGCACGGCGCTGTCTGATTTGCCCAGGGCATCGGCAACAGCCCGGAAATCCAAGTCGAAAACGTCATGCAATAACAATGCGACCCGTTCTTCAGGCCCCAATTCATCCATCAATGTCATAATCGCCATCGACAATGTCTCGGCCCGGTCCAACCTGTCGTCGGCGCTGGGGGCAGCACTGGGAACGAGCGGTTCTTCGCTATCAATCGGTTCGGGCAACCACGGCCCGACATAGGTTTCGCGGGACCGATAGGCGCGGCGCAGTTGGTCTATCGACAGGCGGCTGGCAACCGTCAACAGCCATGATTTGGGGGTTTTGAGCGTGTGCCAGTCGTCAAACTTGGCCCACCGCAACGCGACCTCCTGCACAATATCGTCCGCGTCCGCGCGGCCGCCCAACATGCGATAGGCCAGCCCATAGATCGCGCCCTTGTGGTCAAGGAAGATTTGCGTTTTGGGGTCAGTCATTCGGCAGCCTGTAGGTGCGCAGGATGGTAGGACCCATCCGTCATGTCTATTAGTTCGGGGGCAATGCGCACCTGTGAACAGCTGACCGCAAGGCCAAGGCCGCGCTTGGCCATCGGATAGACTTGCGAGGCTGCGACCGACAACGCCATCTCTACCAGACCTTCATCGCCCCAGCGGTTGCGCACCTGTTCCACATAGTCGATGAGCGCCAGATCATTTTCGGCAACCGCCTTGCCATAGCGATAGGCAAGAAGATCATCGCCGGTCAGTGCCGCACCGCCTGCAAGTGTTGCTTCGATGGTTGCGGTCGGCACTTTGGACAGTACTGCGAAATTGACGACAATTTGTGTGCAAGGGCCGCAATCAATTACCTGCGCACTGGCGATGCGGGCGACAAACCACGGCGACAGGGGCACCGCCTTGCGATGCTGGCTGACCGGGGCAAACAGGCCAAACTTGGCAATCATGCCGCCGGACCCCTTGCCGATTTCGCGCATCATGGTCATGTCGGTTTTGGATTGTTGTTCCATCTTGTCGGCGGTGCGGTTGATGTACCAGCGCATAAAACGGTTAAACATGTGTTTGTGTCCTTTGCGGGGGGAGGAGCGCGAGGATCGTCAGGATCACCGCAGGCAGAATGACGCCGGGGGCGTCGGTCATGAACTGGTCAAAGGTGCAAACCCCTGCCAGCCATTCCCACACATGAAACAATCCATGGCCTGAAATCCACAGCGCCGCGATTCCGGTCAGGAAGCGCCGCTGCGCCGGGCGGGCCACAGCCAATCCCAGCAGTCCGGCAACCATCACATAAATCAGGCCGATATCACGGATGAAATGCGCATTTGGCGGTCCTGTGCGGGTGACGCCGGGAACAGCCTCGTACCAGCCGATGGGGTCCCACAGCATGAAAAGCCCGTTCAGACCCAATGAAATTGCCATTAGGATCAATAATAGTGGTTCAAGTTTTTGCATCATGGCCCCGTCCTCCCTTGTTAGTGTGCAGCATAGGCCCATCCTATACCGTCACTCAATAAGACGTGTCAGATGGGTGATTTGTGACAACAAATAGTGAAACAATTGACATGGGGGCCGAACAGCGCCATCTATGTGCCTATATATTCAAGCGTTTTTAAGACGTAACGACCTTTTACGATACTTTGCGAGACCATGCGATGAGCACAGCCTATCTCGACTTTGAAAAGCCGATTGCCGACCTTGAGGCCAAGATTGCTGACCTGAAAACCCTTCCCGGTGAGGGGGAGGCAGGGGCCGTCAACGTAAAGGACGAAATTGTCCGGCTGGAGGCGAAGGCCGCCGCCCAGTTGAACGATATGTATAAGCGTTTGACCCCTTGGCAAAAAACGCAGGTCGCGCGGCATCCTGATCGGCCCCATTTCATTGATTATGTGAATGACCTGATTGAGGAATTTACTCCCCTTGCCGGTGATCGCGGCTTTGGCGATGACCATGCGATTGTGGGCGGGCTTGGCCGCTTTAAGGGCGAATCGGTTGTGGTTATGGGCCATGAAAAGGGCTATGACACCGAAACCCGCCTGAAGCATAATTTCGGCATGGCGCGCCCTGAAGGCTATCGCAAGGCTGTGCGTTTGATGGATATGGCAGACCGGTTTGGCCTGCCCATCATCACATTGGTTGATACCGCCGGGGCCTATCCCGGTTTGGGTGCCGAAGAACGCGGTCAGGCAGAGGCGATTGCCCGGTCTACTGAAAAATGTTTGACGATTTCGGTTCCCATGATTTCGGTTGTGATTGGTGAGGGCGGCTCAGGCGGGGCGATTTCAATCGCATCAGCCAATGCCATCGGCATGTTGGAACATTCCACCTATGCCGTGATTTCACCTGAGGGCTGCGCCTCAATCCTGTGGCGCGATTCTGCCCGTGCGGCGGATGCCGCTGCTGCCATGAAGGTGACTGCGCAGGATTTGAAATCGCTGAAGATCATCGATCAGATCATTGCCGAACCCATCGGTGGTGCCCATCGCGACCCCATGCGCACGATCAGCGACACGGGCCGCTTTATCGAACGGGCGCTGGCTGCACAGCACAATAAGTCACCGCAGGAATTGAAGGCCGAACGGCGTCAAAAATTCCTTGAGATGGGCCGCAATCTACAAATTGCGTGATCAGGCCCCTTGATTTGGCCGCTTTTGTGCTGCCTTAGCCTTCGACAAGCCCCCCAAACCCCGTTAAGCTGATTGGCATAAAAGGGGTAGGGCGACCGGACAATAGTCTGGTCACTGCATTGCAGGGGAGGCAGTTGTGGCTAAGCTCAAAGACAAATCACTACTTGAAGAAAAGTGCCTGATCGATGGCGACTGGGTCGGTGCCGATTCCGGCGAAACGGTTGAGGTAACAAACCCCGCCACGGGTGAGGTGCTGGGCACCATTCCCAAAATGGGCACTGCTGAAACCCGCCGCGCCATCGAAGGTGCGCAAAAGGCGATGAAGTCTTGGCGCAAAAGAACCGCCAAGGAACGCGCCCAAATTCTGCGCCGCTGGTTTGACCTTTGCATGGAGAATGAGGACGACCTTGCCCTCATCATGACATGGGAACAGGGCAAGCCCCTGGCTGAATCTCATGGTGAGGTTGCCTATGCGGCGGGCTTCATCGAATGGTTCGGGGAGGAGGCAAAGCGCGTCTATGGCGATACCATACCCGCCCATGCCCCCGACAAACGCATCATTGTGACGAAGGAACCGATTGGCGTTGTTGCCGCGATTACGCCGTGGAATTTCCCTGCCGCGATGGTCACGCGCAAGGCGGCCCCGGCATTGGCTGCGGGGTGCACCGTTGTGCTGAAACCCGCCACCCAAACACCCTATTCAGCGATTGCGCTTGTAAAGCTGGCGGAACGGGCCGGCGTGCCCAAGGGCTGCTTTAGCGTTGTCACAGGGTCTGCCGGGCAAATTGGCGGCGAGATGACGTCAAACCCGCTGGTGCAAAAAGTGACGTTCACCGGTTCCACCCCCATTGGCAAATTGCTGATGGAACAGTGCGCGGCGACGGTTAAAAAGACATCGATGGAATTGGGCGGCAATGCCCCCTTTATCGTGTTTGATGATGCCGACCTTGACGAGGCGGTTGAGGGCGCGATCCTTAGCAAGTTCCGCAACACAGGCCAGACCTGTGTGTGTGCCAACCGTCTGTTGGTGCAGGATGGTGTCTATGATGCCTTTGCCGAAAAACTGCGTGTTGCGGTTGCTGCGTTGAAGCCCGGCAACGGTATGGACCCGTCTTCGACGCAAGGGCCGCTGATTGACATGAAGGCGGTCGCCAAGGTTGAAGAACATATCGCCGATGCCACGGGCAAGGGCGCGCTCATCCTGTCGGGCGGCAAACGGTCTGACCTTGGGCACAGTTTTTTTGAACCGACCCTGCTGGCCGATGTGACGCCTGAAATGATGGTGGCGCGTGATGAAACATTCGGGCCGCTGGCGCCTATGTTTCGCTTCAAAACCGAAGAAGAGGCGATCCACATGGCCAATGACACGGAATTCGGCCTTGCGTCCTATTTCTATGCCCGTGATCTGGGGCGCGTGTTCCGCGTCGCAGAGGAGTTGGAATATGGCATTGTGGGTGTAAATACGGGCCTGATTTCGACCGAAGTGGCACCCTTTGGGGGCGTCAAAGAGTCAGGGGAGGGCCGTGAGGGGTCGAAATACGGCATCGAAGACTATATGGAGATTAAGTACACCTGTTTGGGTGGTATTTAGTCTCTATCCGGCCCACTGGCCGCTGACATCGTAGGATTATGTGATGAGCGCAGATGATGAAAAACGCGCCGCTGGACGGCGTGCCCTTGATTTTGTTGCAGATGGTATGGTGATCGGCCTTGGTACAGGGTCTACCGCCGCGCATTTCGTCGATGCAGTGGGCGAAAAAGTTGCCGCAGGCTGGAACGTCACTTGCGTGCCCACATCCGAACAGACCGCCGCGCAGGCACGCGGGTTGAATATCCCCCTCGCCACGTTGGAGGAGGTTGGGCATATCGACGTCACTGTTGACGGCGCGGATGAGGCTGACCCCCAATTGCGTTTGATCAAGGGCGGCGGCGGTGCGCTGCTACGTGAAAAGATCGTGGCCAGCCAGTCGGGCAAGATGGTGGTGATTTCAGACAGCTCAAAACTTGTGCCCACATTGGGCCAGTTCAAACTACCGGTTGAAATCGTGCCCTTTGGTGCGGGCCTAACGGCGCAAGTCATCGAACAGAATATCGCGCAATTTTGTGCGCCCGATGCTGTGGCGTTGACATTCCGCGGCGGTGACGGTGCCGACCGGTTTGTCACCGATGGCGGGCACTTCATTGTTGATTGCGCCTGTCAGGAAATTACCGACCCCGAAGGGTTGGCAGACTTTTTGGTGTCTGTCCCCGGTGTCGTCGATCACGGATTGTTTATTGGGCTTGCCTCTTTAATTGTGGTCGGTGAAGGCACAGATACACGTATAGTTGATTAATCGAAAAAGAAGGCGGGTCGGTCATGGCTGTTCATTATGATTTGTTTGTCATTGGCGCAGGGTCAGGCGGCGTGCGTGCCGCACGTATGGCAGCAGCAGCCGGACAGCGCGTCGGCATTGCCGAAGAATATCGCGTTGGCGGCACCTGCGTCATCCGTGGCTGTGTGCCGAAGAAATTGTTCGTCTATGCCTCCCATTATATGGAGGAGTTTCGCGACGCCGCAGGCTTTGGCCATACAGTAGGTGAAACCAGCTTTAGCTGGCCGACCCTGATTGCCAATAAGGATAAAGAGATTGATCGCCTGAATGGCATCTATCTGCGTAATCTGGAAAACTCAGGCGTTGTGGTTCATCATTCACGGGCTGAGTTTAAGGACCCCCATACGCTTGTTCTGACCCAAACGGGCGAGGAAGTGACCGCCGATACGATCCTGATCGCGACGGGCGGCGCGCCGACCAAACCGACGGATATTGATGGCGGTGAACACACCATTACCTCAAACGAGGCATTCCACCTTGAAGAATTGCCCAAGCGTGTGATCGTCGTTGGTGGCGGCTATATCGCTGTTGAATTTGCCGGAATCTTTAACGGGCTTGGCAGTCAGACCAGCCTGATTTACCGCAAGGACAGGGTGTTGCGCGGCTTTGACGATGATGTGCGGGCGCTGTTGAATGAATCGCTGGTGGAACGAGGCATTGATCTGCATCTACACAGCACGATCAAGAAAATTGAAAAGATTGATACCGGGCTGAAAGCCACGCTGAATACCGGTGACGTCATTGAAGCTGACGTGATCATGTGTGCCACAGGCCGCAAGGCGCTGACCGATGGGTTGGGCTGTGACAAGGCCGGGGTTGAACTGGCCCCCAATGGTGCGGTGATCGTCGATGACTATTCGCGCACCAATGTCGATCATATTTGGGCCGTGGGTGATGTGACGGACCGGGTGCAGTTGACGCCCGTGGCGATCAAGGAAGGCATGGCCTTTGTCGATACGGTCTATCGCAATATCCCGACCAAGCCTGACCATATGTTGATCCCGACGGCTGTGTTCTCGCAACCCCAAATTGGCACTGTCGGTATGACAGAAGAAGAAGCGATGGCAGCATCAAACGGTGCGCTGGATGTTTTTAAATCCACGTTCCGTCCGATGAAGGCAACCCTTTCGGGTAATCCTGAAAAGATGCTGATGAAAATCCTTGTGGATCGCAACAATGACAAGGTGCTGGGCGTCCATATTGTTGGTCCTGAATCGGGCGAAATGATCCAGTGTGTTGGTATCGCGGTCAAAATGGGCGCGACCAAGGCAGAGTTTGATTCTACCGTTGCCGTGCACCCCACAGCAGCCGAAGAATTGGTCACCATGCGGGAGCCGACAATCCGCCATAACTTTGAAGAAGCAGCGGAGTAGGGCGTTAGTATTTCACAGGGATCAAATCCTGTGCGCAGCCCTTGTCGCCGGACTCTGAAATAAAGCTGCCATTCGCAATATTATAATCGATGCGCATAATCTGATCGCCGTTGAAATCCACGTTTATATGGGACTGGTGGTCCAATTTGATCGATTGATTTGATTTAAGTTTTGCACGTGTTTCTGTGAACCCGATCAAGATTCGACGAAAGGTGCCGCCCCATTTGGGGTCATCAGTTTTGTGAAATATCCATGCGATTTTGTCGGGTGTCGTGCCGCTTATGCATTCTAGCACATCGCTAGGAACGCGACTTGGTACACCGTCTAGAGCGATAGAAAGGTCTTTAACCGTTGTTTGCGCAGAGTTGAACTTGACGATGGCATAGCCGCTTGGCTTGTCCTGCCATTTACCGATCAACAAAGCGCCGTCTTCTCTTCGGCCAAATGTCCATCCGCGGGTCAGATCCGGCCCGGTCAGAATTTCGTCTGGACCGGGGTCGGTATTGCAATGGTCTAGGCTGCAAGGGGGTGGCGGTGCGCCCTTCGGCGTAAGGGCGCAGGCCGCAAATGTTATAGCGATGACAAAGAGGCCGACAGATTTGGCTTTATTTGCCAAGGATATCGAAGAGTTTGCCAATGAATCGCGGAACATATTTCCCCCCTTTGGCTTCAAGTGCCCATAAATCGCCTTCTGGGCCCACCATAAAATTTGGCTGACCAGCTTCTACAGGCATCCAATCTAACGGACCAAAGACATTGCTATGCGCGAAGTCAGGCTTTTTGCCATTTTTTAGAAGTCCAGTCTTAATGTCAATTTGATCGCTGAACTCAGGGTGGATGTGGAGGCAGGCTCGGTCTCCACGCTTACAACTGGATTGAGTTGGTGTGCGTTTCGTTACGCCTTCAAATAGACGGACTTCACCATCATTGCCAAGTGTATATGCTACTTCATTGTTTCCATATTTTGTGATGCCGGGCACGTCTAGGGATTGGAGGTGCTTGATTATCTTCTGCTCCATCTCAGGTGTCGCGATAACGTCAGCTTTTGGCGGACGCGGGGGTTTATTTCTTTCCAGTCCGTCGATAGCCAATCTGAAATGATGTTGTTGAACAGCGCCTGTATTCTTGTTTCGATAAACAGGTTCTTCCTCCAGCCCGACAAATTGTGGTTTGGGCCGTCCGGGTGGTGGCACTTTGGTCTCAAAGCTCGGGGCTTTGGGTTTGCCGAAAACGGAAGGCGGAGGGGTGCCCGGTTTGGGTGCGGCTGGTTTTCGTGATGCCTCGGCTTGTCGTGCCTTGTGGGCAGCGTCTTGTCGTTCTGCCGTTGCCATGCGCTGTGCAGCCGCCTTGCCGGTAGATCCGGGATAGAGGATGCGGCCAATTTTCTGATCAGCGGTTTCGGACAATAAGGATTTGCGGCGTGTGGGCTTGTTGCGAGCTGACCGCTGCTCCGCTTTATCCTTATCCACAAGGTTTTGTAACCAGTCTTTTGTCATGGAACTCTCCTATTGATTCAATATTGCAAAAAAAACAACATTTATTGCATTAAGTCAATTGGGCGAAGTGTCACGACTCTTGTATCTGCGCCACCATTCAATTGAAAAAGCCGATTTCTGCGGTTCAAAATGCCCATTTGCATGCCCATATGAATAGGCGTATAAGGCCCGCTCATTTCCTGTTGTTCAAATTATGTTCGTCAGCAGGAAGCGTGCTAACTAACTGATTTTATTGAGGAGGCCAAAATGGCCAGGAATTGGAGCCCGGAAAGCTGGAGGTCAAAACCGATCTTGCAGGTGCCCGACTATGAAGACCAAGCGGCATTGGAACGTGTAGAAGGCACGCTACGTTCGTATCCGCCCTTGGTTTTTGCAGGCGAGGCGCGCCGGCTCAAGCAACAATTAGGTGAAGTGGCCGAAGGCCGTGCATTCCTGCTTCAGGGCGGTGACTGCGCCGAAAGCTTTGCTGAATTCCACCCCGACAAGATCCGCGATACATTCCGTGTGCTGTTGCAAATGGCGGTGGTGCTGACATGGGGCGCGAAAGTCCCTGTGGTGAAGGTTGGCCGTATGGCCGGTCAGTTCGCCAAGCCGCGTTCATCAGGCACTGAAACCATCGACGGTGTGGAGCTGCCCTCCTACCGTGGTGATATCGTCAACGGGATTGAATTTGAAGATGGCGCCCGCCAGCCTGACCCCGACCGGATGGTCAAGGCCTATGGTCAGGCCGCTGCAACGCTGAACCTGCTGCGTGCCTTTGCACAGGGCGGTTTCGCTGATTTGCATAAAGTCCATGAATGGAACTTAAGCTTTGCCGGGAATGGCGAAGGGGCACGCTATCGTGAGCTTGCCGACCAAATATCTGAGGCGCTTGATTTCATGCAGGCCTGCGGAATTGATGCGTCTACCGCGTCATCATTGGGCAAGACGGATTTCTACACCTCGCACGAAGCCTTGTTGCTGCGTTACGAAGAGGCGTTGACCCGCGTTGATTCCCTGACCGGGGCCCATGTGGATACATCGGCCCACATGTTGTGGATCGGTGACCGGACACGGCAGATTGATCACGCCCATGTTGAGTTTCTGGCCGGTGTTGAAAACCCCATCGGGATGAAGTGCGGCCCGTCGATCGACCCTGATGACATGCTGCGCATTATCGACAAGCTGAACCCGGAAAATGAAGCCGGGCGCATGACGCTGATTGCCCGTTTCGGTGCCGGCAATGTCGAGGAACATTTGCCCAAGCTGATCCGCGCTGTTGAACGCGAAGGTAAAAAGGTTGTGTGGTCCTGCGATCCCATGCATGGCAATACGATCAAAAGCTCAACCGGGTACAAGACCCGTCCGTTCGACCGTGTATTGTCAGAGGTTCAGGAGTTCTTTGCCGTTCATCAGGCCGAGGGCACCTATGCCGGTGGCGTACATTTTGAGATGACCGGGCAGGATGTGACTGAGTGTACGGGCGGCGCGCAGGCGATCTCCGACACTGATTTGCAGGACCGCTATCACACCCATTGCGACCCGCGTTTGAACGCCAGCCAGGCGCTTGAGCTGTCGTTCCTGATTGCCGAAGGCATCAAGGCAGAACGGAAGAAAGCTGCGGCTTAAACCCGACTGATTCAGAATCGAAATTTTAAGGGCGGCCCTGTCAATTGTGGGGCTGCCCTTTTCTTATTTCACCTTCACAATCCGTCGCCCAAACACCGGGCTGCCGTCAAACAGGGCGGCAAAGGCGGCGGGGGCATTTTCCAGTCCGTCGATAATCTCTTCGCGATAAACCAAGTCACCCGCCATGATCCAGCCGGCCATCTCCATCTGTGCCTTGGGGAAGGCGCGGGCATAGTCAAACACGACCAGCCCTTCCATGCGCAAGCGTTTTGAGATGAAGTCCAGCGTGTTGCGAATGCCAACAGGCTGCGCGCGGTTATATTCCGACACCGCACCTGAAATGATCAGCCGCCCGTTCTGGTTCATGCAGCTAATGGCGGTATCCAGCATCTCGCCCCCGACATTATCAAGATAGATATCAACGCCGTCAGGGCAGGCGGCCTTTATTTGCTCTTTCAGCGGGGCGGCGTCCTTGTAATTGATAGCGGCGTCAAAACCGATTTCCAACAGCCAATCGCATTTTTCCTTGCTGCCGGCGATGCCCACGGCGCGCAGCCCCTTTAACTTGGCAATCTGCCCGGTTGTTGCCCCAACAGTGCCCGCGGCTGAGGAAACAAGCACGGTTTCGCCCGCTTTCATGTCGCCGCCCTTGTCCGGTGCGCCCAGATCAAGCAGGCCGAAATAGGCGGTCATCCCCGGAATGCCCAAAATGCCGATGGCGGCGGTTTGGGTCAGGGGGCCCTGAAATAGGGCGGGGTCCAGCTTGACGAAGGCTTTTGCGGGCAAATGGGCATGGCTGACCCAGCCTGATCCGGTCATGACCAAATCGCCGACGGCCAATTTGTCAGAGGCTGAGGCAACAATGGTGCCAATCCCGGCACTTTCAACCGTGTCGCCAATGGCCATTACAGCCGCATAAGAATCGCCCGACAGGCGTGACCGCATCCCCGGGTCGATGGAAATATGGCTCATTTCTGCGATTGCCCAGCCATCCTGTACGGGGCCAAGGGTCACGTCCTCCAGCATAAAGCAGTCCGGTGTGGGGATGCCATCAGGGCGTTGTTGCAAGGTCCAGCGGCGTGCAGAAAAGCTGTCTGTCATGGTGATTTACCCTATTTCGCGAAATGTGAGTCCTGAATGGCGACAGCCTAACGCACCCCCCTTAAAGGGCAAGGCTTCTTGTCCTTTGACTGGGAAGTCGATAGAAATTTCTATCACTTATTTGGACCTTTTATGACTGATCAGTTTTCTATCACCCTTGCCCAACTGAACCCCACTGTGGGGGATGTGGCAGGCAATCTGGACAAGGCCCGGGCGGCGCTGAAATTGGCGGCGGCTGACAAGGCCGATGTGCTGGTATTTCCTGAGCTGTTTATCTCAGGCTATCCACCTGAAGATCTGGTGATGAAGGATGCTTTCCTGCGCGCCTGTAAAGAGGCGGTCGAGGCCTTGGCAGCTGAAGTGACCGCTGATGGCCCCGCTGTTTTGATCGGCACCCCGTGGCGGGACGAGGCAGGGCAGCGCATCAACGCCGTTGTCGCGCTCGACAATGGTCAGATAGAGGCTGTGCGCGCCAAGGTGCATCTACCCAATTACGGGGTGTTTGATGAGGTGCGCGTGTTTGAACCCGGCGCGATGCCCGGCCCCATTGCGGTGCGCGGTGTCCGTTTGGGTGTGCCGATCTGCGAAGATATCTGGTTCGATGATGTGGTCGAATGTCTGACCGAAACCGGTGCGGAAATTATTGTGGTGCCCAATGGCAGCCCGTGGGATCGGCAAAAGCTTGACCGCCGCTTTGCGGTTGCAGCCTCCCGCGCGGCTGAGGCGCAATTGCCGCTGGTCTATGTCAATCAAATCGGCGGACAGGATGAGCTGGTGTTTGATGGCGGCTCGTTCGTTTTAACAAAAAATGGCCGGATGGTGCAGGGGCTGCCCTATTGGCAGGAAGCTGTCGCCACCACAGTACTGACCCGAACCGAGGACGGCTTTGTCCCCGCAACGGCAGATGTGCCCACACCGCCTGACGGGTTGGCAGCGGTCTATCAGGCCATGATGCTGGGCCTGCGTGACTATATCGAAAAGAACCGCTTCCCCGGTGTTGTGCTGGGCCTGTCCGGCGGGATTGATTCTGCGATTACTGCGGCGGTTGCCGTTGATGCGTTGGGGGCTGACCATGTGCGCACGGTGATGATGCCCTATCGCTATACAAGTTCAGAAAGCCTGACCGATGCCGAAGACTGCGCCAAGGCGCTGGGCGTCAACTATTCATCAGTTGCGATTGAACCGGCGGTCACAGGTTTTCTGGCTATGTTGGACGATCAGTTCCGCGACACCGCACCGGACACGACCGAAGAAAACTTACAAAGCCGCTCGCGCGGTTTGACGTTGATGGCGCTGTCGAACAAGTTTGGCGACATGGTGCTGACGACAGGGAACAAGTCGGAAGTGTCTGTTGGTTACGCCACGCTTTATGGCGATATGGTCGGCGGTTATAATGTTTTGAAGGACATCTATAAGACCGAGGTTTTTGCCCTGTGCCGTTGGCGCAATGAAAACCTGCCTGTTGGTGCCAAAGGTCCGGCGGGTGAGGTTATTCCCAATAATATCATTGTGAAGCCGCCTACCGCTGAACTGCGTGAAGACCAGAAAGACGAAGACAGCCTGCCCCCCTATGACGTGCTGGATGATATTCTTGACCGCTTGGTTGAGAAAGAGCAGGGCGTGGCAGAGATTATCAAGGCAGGTCACGACGTCGATACGGTGATGCGCATCGAACATCTTTTGTATATCGCTGAATATAAGCGGCGGCAGGCCGCGCCGGGGGTTAAGATCAGCCCGCGTCATTTCGGGCGCGACCGTCGTTACCCGATCACCAACGGGTTCCGTGATGCCCGCTATTCCAAACCCGCAGCGACAAAAGACGCTGAAAAAGATAGGGCCTAGTCCATGACCGTTACCGTTCGCTTTGCCCCGTCACCCACGGGTTACATTCATGTGGGTAATTTGCGCCCCGCCATATTGAACGCGCTTTATGCGCGCGCCAATGGCGGCACATTTATTCTGCGTCTTGATGATACGGACGAGGAACGCTCAACCCCTGAATATGCTGCGGCGATTAAGGAAGACCTTGGCTGGTTGGGGCTGGCATGGGATCGGTTTGAAACACAATCATCCCGCAAGGCGCGCTATGACGAGATCAAGACCGCGCTGGTTGATGCCGGGTTGTTGTATCCGTGTTATGAAACACCGGAAGAGCTGGATTTGAAGCGCAAGATCGCGCTGAATGCAGGCCGTCCCCCGGTCTATGATCGTGCGGCCCTGACCCTGACAGATGATGACCGTAAAGCGTTTGAGGGGGAGGGCCGCGCCCCCCATTATCGGTTCAAGCTGCCCGCCATCACGGCGCAATGGGATGATGGCATTGTCGGGCACAAGGCTGTGGACCTGACCACCCAGTCCGACCCGGTGTTGATCCGTGCTGATGGCACCATGTTGTACACCTTGCCGTCCGTCACTGATGATCTTGATTTTGGCGTCACCCACATCATCCGTGGTGATGACCACACCACCAACACCGCTGTGCAGCTGGCAATTTTTGCTGAAGTCGCCAAGATTATGGGCAAGGGCACAGACGCCATTCCCAGCTTTGCCCATCATGCGTTGATTGTTGGGGCTGACGGGGCCGGGCTGTCAAAACGGCTTGGCTCCCTTGCGGTGCGTGATTTCCGTGATCGCGGCTATGAACCGATTGCCTTGTTAAGTTTGATGGCGCGCATTGGTACGTCTGACCCGGTTGATCTGGCTGCCAATTTGGATGAGCTTGCCGCCGGGTTCACCTTTGACAAGGTTAGCCATTCGCAGGCGCGCTTTGACAACGTTGAGCTTGATCACCTTAATGCTCGCTTTGTGCATGAACAGGGTTTTGATGCCGTTGCGGACGAGCTATCGGGCCTTGGCGTTTCTGGCCCACAAGCAGCAAGGTTTTGGGATGCGGTGAAGGCCAACCTGACCCGCGTGCAACAGGCCGCAGACTGGTGGCCCGTGGTAGCCGAACAGATCACGCCCGTGATTGCCGATGATGATCGTGAATTCATTGCGGGCGCTGCGGCGCATCTGCCGGACGTGCTGGATGGTGACGCATGGGGCGTGTGGACCAAGGCGCTGAAACAGGAAACAGGGCGCAAGGGCAAGCAATTGTTCATGCCGCTGCGACAAGCGCTCACGGGAAAAGATCATGGACCGGAATTGAAAAACCTGCTACCTCTCATTCCAAGAGATGAGGTTTTGCGCCGTTTGGGTGCCTGACCCCTTGCAAAAATGGGATTATCGCTGATGTTGGGTTCAACATTCTGCATTATTGATTGGATTATTTGCGACCGGTAATACTGGCCGCGCCCGATCCCCATTGTCTTTTTCCTGACTGGTCATTGGTAGCGCGGCTTCCCGCGAAACGGCTTGCATTGGCACGCCGACGTGATGTGATGAAGAAGATGGAAAAGACGGCAATGAGTTTGCGTTTCTACAATACAAAAACCCGTGCGAAAGATGATTTCGCGCCCTTGGACCCGCACAATGTTCGTATGTATGTGTGCGGACCGACGGTTTATGATTTTGCGCATATCGGCAATGCCCGTCCCGCTGTTGTGTTCGATGTGCTGTTCCGTCTGCTGCGCCATGTTTATGGGGCCGATCACGTCACCTATGCGCGCAACATTACCGATGTTGAGGACAAGATCATTGAACGGGCAGCAAGGGAAGGCCGCTCGATCGAAGATTTGACCAACCAGACCACCAAACAGTATCAGGATGATATGGCCGCCCTTGGTGCCTTGCCCCCCACGGTGGAGCCGCGGGCAACGGGCCATATCGCCGAAATGCAGGACATCATCGCGACCCTGATTGATAACGGCCTTGCCTATGAAGCGGAAGGTCATGTCCTGTATGACGTGGCGGCGAAAAAGGATTATGGCAGCCTGTCCAATCGGTCCATCGACGATATGATCGCCGGTGCCCGGGTTGAAGTTGCCCCCTATAAAAAGAACCCGATGGATTTCGTTCTGTGGAAGCCGTCTTCTGAAGACATGCCCGGCTGGGCCTCGCCCTGGGGTTATGGGCGGCCCGGCTGGCACATTGAATGCTCCGCCATGTCGCACAAACATTTGGGCGAACATTTCGACATTCATGGCGGCGGGCGCGATTTGATTTTCCCCCATCATGAAAATGAAGTCGCCCAGTCAACCGGGGCGTTCGGCGGGGATTTCGTTTCTGTCTGGATGCATAATGGTTACCTGACGGTCGAGGGGGAGAAGATGTCCAAGTCACTTGGTAATTTCTTCACCGCCCATGACCTGTTGGCAGATCATTCCGGCGAAGCGATCCGCCTTGCGATGTTAAGCACCCATTACCGCCAACCGCTCGACTGGACGGCGCAGGGTGTGCATGACGCCAAGACGGTGCTGGACCGTTGGTATCGGCAGGTTGACAATGTAACCGCAGGTGAGGTGCCCCAAGGGGTGCTTGACGCGCTGGGTGATGACCTGAATACACCCGGCGCTATCGCCGCGTTGCATCAGGAAAAAGACCCAGCCGCATTAAAGGCGGGTGCCAACCTGTTGGGCTTGTTAGAAGGGTCAGCCGAAGACTGGTTCCACGGTGGTGGGGATGTTGACGCTGCGGCCATCGATGCGCTGGTTGCAGAACGCACACAGGCCAAGGCCGATAAGGATTTCGCCCGCGCGGATGAAATCCGTGATCAACTCGCGGCGCAGAACATTATCTTGGAAGACGGACCCGGCGGTACAAGCTGGCGGAAGGAGTAGGGGCTATGTCTAAAGAACGGCTCTATCTGTTTGATACAACATTGCGCGACGGGGCACAGACCCGTGGTGTGGACTTTTCCGTGGCTGACAAGCAGTTGATCGCTGAATCGCTTGATGCATTGGGTATCGATTATATCGAAGGTGGCTGGCCCGGTGCCAATCCGACCGACACTGCCTTTTTTGCCAGCCCGCCAAGTTTGAAACGCGCGACCTTTACCGCGTTTGGCATGACCAAGCGGGCAGGGCGGTCTGCGGATAATGATCCGGGCCTGCGTGACCTGATCGATGCAGGCACCCCTGCGGTGTGTATCGTCGGCAAGGCGTGGGACTTTCATGTTGATGTCGCGCTGGGCATCACGAATGACGAAAACGTCGAAGGCATTGCCGATTCCATCGCCTCGCTTGTAAAGGCCGGGCGTGAGGCAATGTATGACGCCGAACATTTCTTTGATGGCTATAAGGCCAATCCCGCCTATGCCATGCAGTGTCTGACCGCGGCGTATGAGGCCGGGGCACGTTGGATGGTGCTGTGCGACACCAATGGCGGCACGCTGCCCCATGAGGTGTATGACATTGTTAAGGAAGTGACCAAACATGTGCCGGGCGATCGGTTGGGCATCCATGCCCATAACGATACCGAAAACGCCGTGGCCAATTCACTGGCGGCGGTTCATGCCGGTGTGCGTCAGGTGCAGGGCACGTTGAACGGGTTGGGCGAACGATGTGGCAACGCCAATATGGTGTCGTTGATCCCGTCATTCCTGTTGAAGCCGGGCTTCGCAGATAAGCTGGAAACCGGCATCAGCGCCGACCAGCTTGCCAGCCTGACGCGCGTGTCGCGCCTGCTGGATGAGATTTTGACCCGCGCGCCCAATCGTCATCAGGCCTATGTGGGGGAGGCTGCCTTTGCCCATAAGGGCGGGCTGCATGTGTCTGCGGTTGAAAAAGACCCTAAGACTTATGAACACATTCCCCCCGAAACGGTCGGCAATCATCGTCAGATCCTTGTGTCCAATCAGGCCGGGCGGTCCAACATCCTGTCACGCCTGTCCGGGGTGGGCATCAAGATTGACCCGAAGGACCCGCGCATCAACAAGCTGCTTGATGATGTGAAACAGCGGGAGTTTGAGGGCTGGTCATATGATGGTGCCGAAGCATCGTTCGAGCTGTTGGCACGCCGCAGCTTTGGCGAAGTGCCCGGCTATTTCGATGTGGAAAAATTCAAGGTTGAGGTTGAGCGTCGCTATGATGCCACGGGCAAACTTGTCACCTCATCGCAGGCAACTGTGAAGCTGAATGTCGAGGGGCAGACAATCCATTCTGTGTCTGACGGTCATGCGGGGCCGATCAACGCCCTTGATGAAGCATTGCGCAAGGACCTTGGTGTTTATGACGATACAATCAGCGATTTGGAGCTGGTGGATTATAAGGTCCGCATCATCCAGACCGAAGGGGCGGCGGGCACAGCGTCGGTCACGCGGGTGATGATTGAAAGCAAGGACGGGGCGGGCAATCGCTGGTTCACTGTTGGCGTATCGGAAAATATTGTCGATGCCAGTTTCCAGGCATTAACAGACTCAATCACCTATAAGCTGTTCAAGGCAGGCCAAAAGGTCTGATGGGGTGAGCGCGCCCAGTTACGATAAGTCAGGCTGGGCCTATGCGTTAGGCGGGTTTTTGATTTGGGGTGCGCAGCCATTGGCGTTCAAGCCCTTGGCAGATGTGCCGCCCGATACGATCATTGCCCATCGGATTTTGTGGACCTTGTTGGCGGTTGCGATTTTGATCATCGCGACCGGGCAATGGCGCACCTTGCGCCAAACTGCCTTTCACCTGATGCGGTCAAAGCGGGAGCTGGGCCTGATCGCGCTATCGGCGCTGATGGTTGGCACAAATTGGTTTCTGTTTGTTTATTGCGTGGTGACCGAACAGGCGCTGGCAGCGTCGATTGGCTATTTCATCAACCCGCTGGGCAGTGTGTTGCTGGGTTTCCTGATTTTGGGGGAGCGGCTGAACCGCCTGCAAACTATTGCAGTGTCATTGGCGGGTATCGGGATTTTGGTGCAGTTCATCATGATGGGCACCATCCCGCTTTTATCGTTGGTGATCGCTGGCACCTTTGCCGCCTATGGCCTGTTTCGCAAACTGGCCGCCATGCCCAGCCTGCCGGGCCTGTTTTTGGAAGTGCTGTTCTGGACGCCGCTTGCCCTGTTATGGATCGGGCTTGATCTGGGCGGGCGGTTAACACTGCCCTATGAAGTAAACGGCGGCATCGGCCTTTGGTTGCTGCCCTTTATCGGGATGGTGATGACTGCCATCCCCCTGCACTGTTTTGCCGAAGGGGCCAAACGCCTGCCGCTTGGGTTCCTTGGCCTAACCCAATATATCACCCCCAGCCTGCAATTCCTGACTGCCTTGTTGATCTTTGATGAGGCGTTGGAGGCAGGCCGCCTTGCCGCCTTTACCCTTGTGTGGGTGGGGTTGATCGTTTTTGCCACTGACCTGATCAGACAGGAAAGGAAACACGCCTGATGGCCGGAACAGACAAAAGCCGTAGTGACGAAGCTGCCGATTATTTGGCGGGCAAGGGCACGCCGCCCATTGTCATTTTGGTCAATCCCCAATTGGGCGAGAATATTGGCGCCTGCGCCCGGGCCATGTTGAATTTCGGCCTGACCGAAATGCGCATTGTGAATCCGCGCGATGGCTGGCCGAATGAAAAGGCGTTGTCTGCGTCTTCAGGCGCGGTTGAGGTCATAGAAAATGCCAAACTGTTCGATACGGTGGAAGAGGCTGTCGGCGACCTGAACCATGTCTATGCCACCACCGCCCGCCAGCGTGAATTGATCAAGCCGATCCTGTTCCCCGGTGCTGCAGCGGCTGAGATCAAGGCCCTTGATCAGGCATCGAATGGCGCGGCGAAAACCGGTGTGATGTTTGGCCGGGAACGGTGGGGGTTGGAGAATGAGGAAATCTCCCTCGCCGACAGCATCATCACCTATCCGGTGAACCCTGCGTTCTCCTCGTTGAACTTGGGGCAGGCGGTGTTACTGTTCGCCTATGAATGGTTTGCCGGTGGCGATGAACGGTTCGTGGTCGAGATGCCGGAAACCCGCGCGGGACGTGCGGAGAAGAAGGATCTGATCAACCTGTTTGGCCATCTTGAAGAAGCGTTGACGACCTCAGGCTTTTTGTATCCTCCGCCGAAAGTGCCCGGCATGGTGCGCAATTTACGGGCAATCTTTACCCGCGCTGACCTGATGCACCATGAAGTGCTGACCCTGCGGGGGGTGATCAGTTCATTGGTGCGGTCCGGCACCGCCAATCATCAACGCCGTCCCAACAAGGACGACTGATTCTTCTTGTGTTGTGGTGACTAGCCTGTTTCGGATACTGAACGGGGCCGGTTCCTGGGAAAGTTGATTAGGTCAGCCCTGCTGACGGAGCGTCCCACCCCATTTCCGCACGACAAGTGCGCCTGATCGCGTCAAGCTTCGCCATGCACAGATTTACAGTTTGTTGCGTATCTGTGGGGGCTTCCGAGGGGTGGGAGGACTGTTGATGCAACAGGTATCATGCAGGGTCACAAGCCTGTTTTTGGGGCTTGTTTTCGCGGCCATAACAGGTATTGCGTCCGCCATCGCCGGCGAAGGTCCGGCTTTGCAGTCCATTAAAGTGCCGCGTGACATCGGTGCCGGCTATATCGAAGCTGGCATGGTCAAGCTGGATGCCCCAGCAGGAAAGGACGGCGTGGTTGTCTATATCGTCAATGATCATCCCACAATGGTCAGCCATCCGGCGCGTATTTATATCAAACCGGGACATGATTGGGGCCGTTTCCCCATCAGGGCCTCACAACAGGCCAAGTCGCGCCTTGTGAAAATCGGTGCCAGCACCGGTGATGACGGGGCAGTGGGCAAGATGCGGTTGCGGCCAGTCCCCGCCCAATCGCGATCCCTGATGCAACGTAACGTGCCGATCCGCCACCGCATTCCGCAATAGTTTGTGTGCGCCGGTCCGCACTGTCCTGGCTGGTCAAACCGCCTGATTTTCGTAATACTGCGCCCCATATCTGGGGGGGTAGTGGTTATGGTTGGTAAGATATGTGTACGAATTGCGATGGGGCTGGTGTTCACATCCGGGCTTGGTGCCTGTGCGTGGATGATGCCTGACGCGCCAGAAACCCAAGAAAACGCGTCAATCGCGGTGGCCCCTGCACCGGCGGCAAGGGTGGACGCGCCCGCGAAAAGCACAGCTGTGACCTTGCCTGCCATCGAAATTGTGCAACCTGTTTTGCGTGATTGCACTTATATCATTGAAATCTATGAAGAATATACCAGCGCGCCACTGCACGGGGTAGAGCGGGAGATCACCGCCTGCCTGAATCGAGCAGCATTGGAACGGCTGGTGGCACAGTAATGGTCGCCACCGCCAGAAGCCGCAGAAACAAGCCCATTTTGCCGCAATTTGGGTGATTGACGGCGCGGTTTTGATGGGTATAGTGCGCGCTCCACTCGGTTACGGCCTGTCAGACCTAAGGCCAGCCGTTTATTTTTCCGGAGCAACGGGTTTTGCGGTCCGAATGGTCTGCCGCCGCCCGCCAGTCAGAAAGAGCTGACCTATGTCTAAGCGCCAAAGCGCCAAGTATAAAATTGACCGCCGCATGGGTGAAAACCTGTGGGGTCGCGCCAAAAGCCCCCTCAACACTCGTGATTATGGCCCCGGCCAGCACGGCCAACGCCGTAAAGCCAAGCTGTCAGATTTCGGTCTGCAGTTGCGCGCCAAGCAGAAGTTGAAGGGCTATTATGGCTCCATCACCGAAAAACAGTTCCGTCGTACCTATGATGAAGCTGTGAAAAAACGCGGTGATACCGTTGAAAACCTGATCGGCCTGCTCGAGCGTCGTTTGGATGCGGTTGTATACCGTGCCAAATTCGTACCGACCGTTTTTGCTGCTCGCCAGTTTGTTAATCACGGCCATGTGCTTGTGAACGGCAAAAAGGTGAACATCCCGTCTTATCGTGTTGCCCCCGGTGACGTGGTTGAAGTGCGTGAAAAGTCACGCCAGATGGGTCTTGTGCTAGAGGCACAGGAAAGCCCAGAACGCGATGTGCCCGATTATATCGATCTGGACCCCAAGGCATTGCAGGCGACTTATGTGCGTGTGCCGGCCTTCTCTGATGTGCCGTATCCGGTACAGATGGAACCGAACCTCGTGATTGAATTTTACTCTCGCTGATTTGGGCGGGACGAAATCAATCTTTGGAAAAGGCCGCTACCTCAGCGGCCTTTTTTATTGCGCGGGTGGCAACACAAAATCCGTGACCCGGCTGTGACGTGCTGCCGGACCGAAAGCCAATTTTACGTGGTGATTACCGCGCCACCTTGGGCACAAAGCTGCGATTGTCGCGAATGCGGTGCCCGTCAGCGCCAATAGGGTGGGGCTGCTCCCGTACCTGACTGAACAATTTTGATTGGAATTGTGATCGTTGATGTTAAAGGGTTGAAAATCAATAATAGGCCCCAAGCTATATGGTAGGCACACGTCGATAGTCGTAGAAAAGTAAATAAGTGGCACCTGATGAAAATAGAATACTTACAAATTTCAAACATATTGAGCTTTCCGTTTGTATCCGATATTTCGGCGGCGGAAAAGATCACATTCGATAGTGGTCTCAATATTATTATCGGTGAAAATGGGGCAGGAAAATCAACCGCGCTAGAGGTAATAAATTTTATGTTCAGGCGGGTGTTGTACAAACAATACATCGTTAATCAAGATACATTTTCCAAAAGGAACTCAGTGCCGGCAAATCAACGAAAACAGATTCTTCAGCCCGCAAATCACGACACTTTTGATGGCTTTCGGTTGGACCCGAACTGGAATTCACGAGAATCAGAACAGAGAATACGGCTTGCCATTCGATTAGATGAAATTGACAAAACAAACATAGCCATACTACGGGCGAATTATGCGGTGCTTCAGCATACTGGTAACTTATTCTCTAATCATCAAGTCACTGACGACGGAAATGACCGGGATTGCTATATTCTAGAAGTGAAATTGAGTCAGGAATCTCCCAAGTTCTCAGTTAGTTTTGTTGATGGGCAAGAAGATTTTGGATACAGATATTTGTCCGAATATAATTACTTCAAAGAAGTAATTTCGCTGCACAATCTTATCCACACTGATGAATCGATTGCCTCACTTTATGAGTCTTTCACACTAATCAGCAGCTATCGCAATTATCATGCTTTTCAGCCGTCTATTTCGCTTGCCAAGCAACATGCGGCGCAACAGATTCAGGATATCAGAAGTCAAGATTACGCCAAAAGTCTAAACACAAGCGATCAAAATGAGCCCACAATTTTCAGTTTGGTTAGATTGCGAGTGGCAGGTGAACACTTCACCCTTACTTCTGGTCCGCTATCCGATGAGAAATGTGAAGATATCGCTAATGAGCTGCCGTTTGTCATGGCAATCAATGAGAAGCTTGCGATCGTGAATCTAAAGTGCAAGATCCGAATGGTCGAGAAGAGAACCTGGAATTACAGCTTTGAGTTTTTTGATTTAAGACGTGATAAGGCGATTTCTGATATTAACAGCTTGAGTGCAGGTCAAAAAGCAATTGTTCACTTAGTTTTTGAAGCATACGGACGGGACGACCTAAAGGGCGGCGTAGTGATCATTGATGAGCCGGAAATTCATCTGCACTATCAGTTTCAGCACGAGTATTTGCAGGTTATTAACGATTTGAATCAGGAGCAGAATTGCCAATACATCCTTGTGACTCACTCTGAGGCCTTGATAAATTCAAATACCATTAGCAACGTTCGGCGGTTTTCATTGTCAGAGGCTGGTCATACGAAAATTCATTCGCCAAGTTTAGATACGGATCAGAAAAATCTTATCAAGATACTTGATAACACCCGTTCCACTTATGCATTCTTTGCTAAAAAGGTTGTTCTAGTTGAGGGTGACACTGACCGTTACTTTATTCGCTCGATTATCCAAAGGCGATACCCTCGAATGGATCAAGAGATCGCTGTGCTTCATATGGGCGGAAAAAATGAATATGAAAAATGGCGTGACTTGTTCTCAAAATTCGGATTGACCGTTTCGTGTATTTCCGATTTTGATTTTATAGTTGATCGCCATTACCCAGACGATAGGGGAACGCGACTCAGGGCAGAGCATCAAATTGATCAATTTAAATCTAGGAATTTGGATTGGGAGCAAAAGGTCGATGCAGAATATGGAAACGGTCTCTACATACTGAAATATGGCGACATTGAAAAATATATGGGCATCAGTAAGGGGCTGCCGAACACTATCGAGTTCTGCAAAAATGGGCTCGATGCATTTCTTGATGATACGACTTCACCTATGTCAATTGAGATAAACTGGATCGTTAATGAGATTGCGAGCTGAATATATTCCTATTTGCCTTAGGTCTGCGTCCGTTGTGAAACGTCATACGGAAATTACCGCGCCACCTTGGGCACAAAGCTGCGATTGTCGCGAATGCGGTGCCCGTCAGCGCCAATAGGGTGGGTTTGGCCCGTTATTTTCAGGACCATCATCAGCGCCGCGCCAAAGATAAAGCCGCCAATATGTGCCATCCAGGCGACGCCCGCCTCGTCATCACCCAATGAAACGAATTGGATCACGAACCACAGGCCGATCATGGCAACGGCAGGCACCTTCAGCGGGATAATCTTGGCCAGCAGAGCCCACAGCCACACTTTGGGGTACAGCACCAAATAGCCGCCCATAACGCCCGCTATGGCGCCGCTGGCCCCGATCAGGACGGTGTTGACGTCTGCAGTGGTGACGGCAAAGGCAAGGGCCGCCGCGATACCGCTGATCAAATAGAATGCCAGATATTTCACATGACCCAGCGCATCTTCAACATTGTCGCCAAAGATCCACAGAAACAGCATGTTGCCTGCAAAATGCCAAAACCCGCCATGAATAAACATGCTGGCAAAGATGGAATAAAGCGGGGGCAGGGCCCCTTCGGCCACGGGGGTGCCGTTCAGCAATGTGCCGGGGTGAAAGCCGCCGACAGCTGCGGCATAGCTTAGATAGCCGTCCTCAACCCCGATGACCCAAAAGTCGACCAGATAGACCAGCGTACACAGCGCGATAATGGCTATGGTGACATATTGGAAGGAGACAAACTCAACCGGGTTGTCATCCTTGACCGGTAGCAACATAGCGGGCGGCCCTTAGGCCGTTGCCATGCCGCGGACGGGAACGCCCTTGTCAGCCAAGTAGGCGTGCAATTCGCCTTCTTCAAACATTTCCTTGATGATGTCACAGCCGCCGACAAATTCACCCTTTACATAAAGCTGGGGAATGGTCGGCCAGTTTGAGAAGTCCTTGATGCCCTGACGGACGTCATCATCATCCAGCACATTGACGCCTTCAAACGGAACTTCCAGATGGGTCAACACCTGTACAACCAGATTGGAAAAGCCGCACTGGGGAAACAGGGGTGTGCCCTTCATGAACAGCACAACATCATTTTTGTCGATCTCAGATTTGATCGTATCGAAAGCGGGATTATCGCTCATCTTAAAAATCCTTTTCAGAACAGCCCAAGGATAGATCAGTCATCTTCGGGGATTGCGGTCTGTAAGGCAAGGGCGTGAAGTTCACCCCCCATTTTGCCTTTCAGTGCGGCATACACCATTTGATGCTGTTGGACGCGGGTTTTGCCCTTAAAGGCCGCAGACACAATATGGGCAGCAAAATGATCATTATCGCCCGCCAAATCCGTGATCGACACCACTGCATCGGGCAGGGCCTCGCGGATCATGGATTCGATTACGCTTGCTACCATCGCCATGGGGCATGTGTCCTTTGTGCCAAAACTGGCGGTTTCAGATAACGTTATCAGGGTGTGGTTAACCGGCCATAAATGTCGGCAACCAGCTTTCAAACGCGTCGTTCAGGTCTGTCAGTGATATGGTGTTGGTATCACCGATTGTCAATTGATCGCCTGTGGTTTTACCAACCCGGGTGACAGGCACCTTGGCCTTCAACGCGGTGGTGATGACCTTATCGGCGTCATCGGCGCTTAGTGCAACCACATAACGGCCCTGATCTTCGCCAAACCAGAAAGCATGGGGGTGATCACAATCCTTGGGCTCGCACAGCGCCACGCCCTTTTTGCCAGCCAATGCCATTTCGGCGATTGTCACCAACAAGCCGCCGTCAGACACATCATGTACCGCGCGGGCGATGCCGTCGGTGATCAGGTCGCGAACGAAATTGCCATGGCGCAGCTCAGCCTCAAGATCAACAGCGGGCGGGGCGCCTTCTTCCTTGCCGGTCATTTCGCGCAAATAGATGGACTGACCCAAATGGCCTTTTGCATTACCGATGACCAGCAGGACCAAATCATCTTCGTCCGGCAGGGCAAGGGTCATGCGCTTTTCAAGGTCAGCGATCAGGCCGACACCGCCAATGGCAGGTGTGGGCAGCACGCCAACGCCATTGGTTTCATTATATAGCGAAACGTTACCTGACACGATCGGGAAGTCGAGCGCGCGGGCCGCCTCGCCAATGCCGGTTACGCACCCTGCGAACTGGCCCATGATGCGCGGCTTGGTCGGGTTGCCGAAATTCAGGCAGTTCGTAATGGCCAGCGGCTTGGCACCTGATGCGGTCAGGTTGCGCCATGCTTCCGCCACGGCCTGCTTGCCGCCCTCAACCGGGTCAGCAAAACAATAACGCGGCGTGACGTCTGTGCTGGCGGCAATGCCCTTATTGGTGCCATGAACGCGCACAACCGCAGCGTCCGAGCCGGGGCGGATGACCGTGTCACCCATCACCATATGGTCATATTGTTCCCACACCCAACGGCGTGAGCATAGATCAGGGCTGGCCATCATGGTTTTTAGGGTGCCGAGCATATCATCGGTGCCCTCAACCTCATGCGGGCGCAGGCGAGCCTGCTTGGGCGTTTCTTCCCAAGGGCGTTCATATTCGGGTGCTTCTTCGCCAATGGGGTCAAGCGGCAGATCACAGACGATGCCGCCATCATGGCGCAGCACCAGCCGTTCCGTGTCCGTCAATTCACCGATGACCGCAAAATCAAGGTCCCATTTTTCAAAGATCGCGCGGGCTTCGTCTTCGCGGCCCGGCTCAAGTATCATGAGCATACGTTCCTGCGATTCCGACAACATAATCTCATAGGCGTTCATCGCCTGCTCACGCGTGGGCACATGGTCAAGATTGATGTCGATACCGACGCCGCCCTTTGAGGCCATTTCAACAGCAGAGGAGGTCAGGCCCGCAGCGCCCATATCCTGTATGGCCACAATGGCGTCAGAGGACATCAACTCAAGACAGGCTTCAACCAGCAGCTTTTCGGTGAACGGGTCACCAACCTGCACAGTGGGGCGTTTTTCTTCGGACTGGTCATCAAATTCAGCTGATGCCATCGTCGCGCCGTGAATGCCGTCGCGGCCCGTTTTTGAGCCGACATACACAACCGGATTGCCGATGCCTGCGGCAGCTGAATAGAAAATCTTGTTGGTCTGGGCGACACCAATGGTCATGGCATTGACCAGAATGTTGCCGTTATAGGCTGAGTGGAAGTTCATTTCCCCGCCAATGGTCGGCACACCAATGCAGTTGCCGTAACCGCCAATCCCCGCAACAACACCGCCAACCAAGTGGCGGGTTTTGGGGTGATCGGGTTCACCGAAACGCAGGGCGTTCAGGTTCGCAACCGGGCGTGCGCCCATTGTGAACACATCACGCAGAATGCCGCCAACACCTGTGGCCGCGCCCTGATAAGGTTCGATAAAGCTGGGATGGTTATGGCTTTCCATCTTGAAGATCGCGGCCTGACCATCACCGATATCGACAACGCCGGCATTTTCACCGGGGCCTTGAATAACTTGCGGCCCCTCGGTCGGCAGGGTTTTCAGCCATACTTTTGAGCTTTTGTAAGAGCAATGTTCTGACCACATGGCTGAGAAGATGCCAAGTTCCGTCCCGCTGGGTTCGCGGTTCAGCGCCCGCAGAATGGTGGCGTATTCTTCCTCTGACAGGCCGTGTTCGGCAACCAGTTCCGGCGTAATCTCGGTATAGGGATTAAGCGGCGTGGCTTCAGGCTTTTCAACGACAGGCTTGGTCATCAGGACAGTTCCTCCACGATGGCGGTGAACAGGGCCTTGCCATCAGTGCCGCCCAACAGCGGGTCGGCGCAGCGTTCAGGGTGGGGCATCATGCCAAGCACACGTTTGTTTTCTGACAAAATCCCGGCAATATCGCGGGCGGAGCCATTGGGGTTGTCCGCATAGCGAAAGGCAACGCGGCCTTCGCCTTCAAGGCGGTCCAGCGTGTCTTCATCGGCGCGGTAATTGCCATCATGATGGGCAACGGGGACGGAAATTGTCTGGCCTTGTTTGTAGCCCTTGGTAAAGGGGGTGTCCGACGTTTCAACACTTAGCGGGGCATCCTTGCAGATGAATTTCAGGTCCGCATTACGCATTAGCGCACCGGGCAGTAACCCGGTTTCGGTCAACACTTGAAAACCGTTACAAATGCCCAGAACCATCGCGCCCTTTTCGGCAGCTTCCTTGACCGGACGGATAATGTGGGCATTGCCCGCAATCGCCCCACAGCGCAGATAATCGCCATAGGAGAACCCGCCGGGAATGACGATCAGGTCTGACGGCGGCAATTCGCTGTCCGCATGCCAAACCATGTTGGGTTTTTGGCCCATCGCTTGTTCAAGCGATACTGCAACGTCGCGGTCGCAGTTGGAGCCGGGAAAGACAATGACACTTGCTTTCATCAGTCTATGACCTGCCTTAATCCATCAATTCAATGTCGTAGCGTTCGATCACCGTGTTGGCGAGCAGCTTTTCGCACATGTCGGTAACCTGCGCCGTTGCTTTTGCCTGATCGGTTTCGGTCAGCTCAAGCTCGATAATCTTGCCTTGGCGGGCTTCGTTCACACCGTCAAAGTCCAGGGCCGTCAGCGCATGTTCAATCGCCTTGCCTTGGGGGTCGAGTACGCCTTGTTTCAACATGATGGTGACGCGCGCTTTCATAGGGTCGTTCCTGTGATTTGCGTTAAAATAGGTGTTGTGTGCGTGATCTGATGCAGCGGCAGGGGCCTACTGCACCAGTTCAGGTTCCTTGTGATCAACCGGGCCACCTTCGGGTAGAATGCCCAAACGGCGGGCAACTTCCTGATAGGCTTCGGACACACCACCCATATCGCGGCGGAAGCGGTCCTTGTCCAGTTTTTCGTTGGTTTTCGTGTCCCACAGGCGGCATGAATCGGGACTGATTTCATCAGCCAGCACGATGCGCAGCTGGTCATTTTCCCACAAGCGGCCAAATTCGATTTTGAAATCGACCAGCTTGATACCGATGGCGGCAAACAGGCCAACCATGAAATCATTGACCCGCATGGCAAGGCCCATAATTTCTTCGACTTCCTGCGGGTGCGCCCAATTGAAGGCGTTGATGTGATCTTCGGTCACCAACGGATCATTCAGGGCATCATCTTTCAGATAAAATTCCACCAGCGTGCGGGGCAATTGCGTGCCTTCATCCATGCCAAGACGTTTGGCGATGGACCCGGCGGCGACATTGCGCACAACCACTTCCAACGGAATAATCTCAACCTGACGGACCAATTGTTCGCGCATATTCAGGCGGCGAATAAAGTGCGTCGGGACGCCCATGCCGTTCAGGTGGGTCATGATGTGTTCGGAGATGCGATTGTTCAGAACGCCCTTGCCGGTAATCGTTCCGCGCTTTTCATTATTGAAAGCGGTGGCATCGTCCTTGAAATATTGAACAAGCGTTCCAGGTTCCGGGCCTTCATAAAGAATCTTGGCCTTACCTTCGTAAACGCGGCGGCGCCGTGACATGGCGATGTCCTTTGTGATCTGTTGACCTGCAAACAGGTCGATCCGAAAGCAAAACCGGCGCCTTGCCAAGCCCGAAATATTGTGGGGCTATGTCCCCCGATTCGAACGCCGCAGCACCGGTCCAGTGAGGATCAGACTCTAGACAATCGCGCGTGGATGGCAAGGGGGCACCATAACGCGCATGGGGCCTTAATGACGCATGAAGTGCGGGGCAAAATAATCAGCCAAAACCGATCAAAATGGTGTGAAATCAGGCTGTTGGCACCGTTTCATTGATCAAGGTCAATTGCAAATCAGGTTCTTGTGTGATCCAATTTCCAAATAAGGTTGAAAATTGACCAGTTTGAAGGAAGGAGCGCGCCCGTGACGGACCAGATACAAAAACGCGGAAAAGATTTTGAGGCCAAGTTCGCCCATGATCAGGATTTGGACTTCAAGGCCCGTGCCCGGCGCAATCATTTTCTTGCCCTATGGGCGGCAGGTCAGCTGGATGTGGAAGACGTCGATGGCTTTGTGGAGACGCTGATTTCCACGGGGCTGCATGGTGACGAGGCGGTCGCCAAACAGCTGCGCGCAGATTTCGATGCGGCTGGTGTTGACGTTTCAGACCACCAGATCGAACGGGAAATGGCTGATCAATTGGTCAAGGCCCGCGAACAGGTGATGAGCGAAGTCTAAAAGCGATATGGCGTCATGCAGGATCAGACCCGGCACGACGCCATAGATTTCTTTGCCGCGCAACAGGACGCAAAACCGCCGCTAAGCACATGAGGCACTTTTGCTGGTTGTCGCTAGTTACGCGCCGAATACAGCTTTGAATGTTTGTGTATTCGACTACGCGCCGAATACAGCTTTAAATATTTGTGTATTCGACTACGCGCCGAATACAGCTTTAAATATTTGTGTATTCGACTACGCGCCGAATACAGCTTTAAATATTTGTGTATTCGACTACGCGCCGAATACACGGGCAAAAATCGTTTCGACATGCTTGGTGTGATAGCCAAGGTCGAACAAATCTTCCAATTCCTGATCAGACAGAACAACCTCTTCATCTGCCTTCAGCAATGACAGGAAGTCCTTGCCTTCCAACCAGACGGGCATGGCGTTGCGCTGAACAAGCCGATAGCTGTCCTCGCGGCTGCAACCTTTTTGCGTCAGGGCCAGCAGAACACGTTGCGAGAAGACAAGGCCGCCCAGCTTGTTCATGTTGTTCATCATGTTTTCAGGATAAACCACCAGCTTTTCGACCACGCCTGCCAAACGGTTCAGCGCAAAGTCGAGCGTAACGGTCGCGTCAGGCGCGATGCCCCGTTCAACAGAGGAGTGTGAGATATCGCGTTCATGCCACAGGGCAACATTTTCCATTGCCGGAACAACCGCAGACCGGACAAGCCGTGCCAGACCCGTCAGATTTTCTGTCAGGATCGGGTTGCGCTTATGCGGCATGGCAGACGACCCCTTTTGCCCGGCTGAGAAATATTCCTCTGCCTCCAGCACTTCGGTCCGCTGCAAGTGACGAATTTCTGTTGCCAACCGTTCGATAGAACTGGCGATGACGCCCAGCGTGGCAAAGAACATGGCGTGACGGTCGCGCGGGATAACCTGTGTTGAAACAGGCTCAACCTCAAGCCCCATCTGGTCAGCGACATGCGCCTCAACACTGGGGTCGATATTCGCAAAAGTGCCAACAGCGCCGGAAATGGCACAGGTGGCAATTTCCTTGCGGGCCTGTTGCAGACGTTCCTTGTTACGGCTGAATTCCGCATAATAGCCGGCGAGTTTCAGGCCGAAGGTCACAGGCTCTGCATGGATGCCGTGACTGCGCCCGATGGTAACGGTGTCTTTATGCTCTAGCGCGCGGGTCTTCAGGGCGGCAAGCACCTTATCTAGGTCTTCCAGCAGCAGGTCGGCGGCGCGGGCCAGTTGCACGCTTAGGCATGTGTCCAACACGTCGGAACTGGTCATGCCCTGATGGACAAAGCGTGCCTCCTCCCCGACATTTTCAGCCAGATTGGTCAAAAAGGCGATGACGTCATGCTTCACTTCCCGCTCAATCTCGTCAATGCGGTCCACATCAAAGGCCCCGCGATCCCAAACCGCCTTGGCCACGCCTTTGGGAATGACGCCCAGCTCTTCAAGCTGTTCTGCGGCATAGGCTTCGATTTCCATCCAGATTTGGAAACGGGATTCAGGCTCCCAGATTTGAGCCATTTCTTGACGTGTATAGCGAGGGATCATGAGGTCAGCTTTCGCAAAAATTGAATCGTATATTGGGTGGGTAGCGCAATGGGGCGCGGGCGGCAAGTCGGTATTATGTCGCCCAATCAGGCTCTGTCATATGGGCGTGGTCGAACGGCTCACCCTTCAGGGCGATGGCGCGGAATTGCCCGACAATGGCCGCCGTGGGGGCGTGAATTTGGAATGCGCCCAGTTTCAGGCGCTGCACCCCTTCGGGCGCTTCGAACCCTGACGGGCGGCCAAGATGGGCAAGCGAAAAACGGTGAATACGGCGCACTTCGACCGGATCGGGTGTCAAATGGGGCCGGGGGCCTGCCCAAAAGACAAACGGATGAATGGCAAAACCGGTATGGGTCAAATAGGGGTCGAGCGTGCCGATCCTGTCTTCGGAGCCGAGGGTAAGGCCGATTTCCTCCTCCGTCTCGCGCAGGGCTGCCTGTAACGGGGTCTCCCCCGCATCCAAACGACCGCCGGGCAAGGCCCATTGCCCCGCATGACGGCGCAGGCCACGGGCGCGCTGTGTCAGGAAAAAGCGCAGCGCCGGGCCGTCTTGTTCGATGATGATGGCAACTGCGGCCTCACGCTCTGCCGTTGCAGTAAGGGGCGCCGCCTCATAGGCGGCAAGCCGCGTGCAGATCGTGTCGAGGTCAGCCATCTATATTAGGTCCAACGCCTTGAAGCTGGCATGCATGCCCTTGCCGATGATCACATGGTCATGCACCTGAATCCCCAGCGAGGTGCCGGCGTCAATAATCTCCTTCGTCATGGCGATATCGGCCCGCGACGGGGTCGGGTCACCGGACGGGTGATTGTGAACCAGAATGATGGCAGCCGCGTTCAGGGCCACGGCGCGCTTCATTACCTCCCGCACATAGACGGGGGCATGATCGACCGTGCCTTTTGATTGTTGCTCGTCCGCGATCAGACGGTTTTTCTTGTCGAGGAAAAGGATGCGGAATTGCTCAATCGGCTCATGGGCCATAATCGTGTGGCAGTAATCCAGCAGCGCCCGCCAGCTTGACAGAACCGGGCGGTTCATGACCTTGCCCTGTGCCAGCTTTTGCGCGGCGGCCTGTACGATGCGGAATTCAATCACCGCCGCATCGCCAATGCCCTTGAATTGTTTCAAGCGGTCAGGGTCGGCGCTGATCACATCGGCAAAGCTGCCGAATGTGTCGATCAGTTTTTTGGCAAGCGGTTTGACATCGCCGCGCGGGTTGGCGCGGAACAGAACCAGCTCCAGCAATTCGTAATCAGCCAGCGCGTCTGTGCCGCCTTCTAAAAAGCGTTCGCGCAATCGTTGCCGATGACCGTGAAAGTGCGGTGCGTCTTTCGATGCGTCCGTCATAAAGCGGCGCTCCGATCAGCTAGAATAGGGCGGTCGGTCAAGCCCCGCAGGGGATTTGGTAAATATCTCAACCCCATCTGCGGTGACGCCGATGGAATGTTCGAACTGGGCTGACAGGCTGCGGTCGCGCGATACAGCGGTCCAGCCATCGCGCAGGATTTTGGCATTGGGCTTGCCCTGATTGACCATTGGTTCGATGGTAAAGAACATGCCTTCTTTCAATGTCAAACCTTCGCCCGGCTTGCCGTAATGCAATACGTTGGGATTGTCGTGAAACACACGGCCCAACCCATGACCACAAAAATCAGTGACGATGGAATAACGCTGCCCTTCGGCATGGGACTGAATGGCGTGACCAATATCGCCCAGCGTGGCACCGGGTTTCACAACCTCAATCCCGCGCATCATGGCTTCATAGGTGCAATCAACCAGCTTGCGTGCCTTTAACGGTACGTCGCCGATCAGATACATGCGGCTGGTGTCGCCGTGCCAGCCATCAACGATCACAGTGACGTCGATATTGACGATCTGGCCGCTTTTCAACGGTTTGTCATCGGGGATGCCGTGGCAAATCACATGATTGATTGAGGTACAGACGGTTTTGGGGTAGCCGCGATAATTCAGGCAGGCGGGCACAGCGTTATGATCCAGAATGAAGTCATAGCACAGCTTGTCGATCTGGTTGGTGGTGATGCCCGGTTGCACATGGGGCACCAGCATATCAAGACAGGCCGCAGCCAGCTTGCCCGCAGCGCGCATCCCTTCAAAATCAGCGGGGCTGTGCAGGCGCACCGCGTTGGATTTGGTCAGGGGCATTTCGTCGGCGTCCATGTAACTCATCATACTTCTGTCATTCTGTTTTGGCTGTTTCCCGACCTTCATCAATAAAGGTGGGATGTGTCGTGGCCAGTTTGATGCCGTTGGGGGAGGGGGCCCATGCATAGCAAAGCCGCTCAACCCCGCTGGCCAAAGCCTCTTTTAGACCCTTATCATAGGCCGGATCAATGTCTGCGGCTATGCGAAATCCGTCGCAGTCTGCCCGCATGGCGGCATAAACCATGACCGCGCGGTGGCCCTTGGCGACCTCATTCTGTAATTCCACCAGATGTTTGGCCCCCCGGGCGGTCTTGGAATCGGGAAATTCTGCCAATCGGGGCTGGCGGGACAGGGTGACGGACTTCACCTCCACATAGCATGGCGGTTTGCCCGCCCCCTCCAGCAGCAGGTCAATACGGCTGTTTTCGCCATATTTCACTTCGCGTTTGATGGTGTCATAGCCTGCAAGTTCGGGGATATGGCCGTTGCGAATGGCAGCCTCGACCAGGCCATTGGCAAAGCCCGTATTGACCACCACCGGTTCGTTATTGGGGCCGCCACTGGCCAGCTGCCACGACCAGCGCAGCTTGCGCTTTGGGTTGCCAGAATCTTGCACATAAATCGTGCTGCCCGGTTCGGCCAGGCCCATCATGGAGCCCGGATTGGCAACATGGACGGTGATCTCCTGCCCATCTGCAAAACGTATATCAGCCATGAAGCGTTTATAGCGTTTCAGCAATGTGGCGCGGGTCAGGGGCGGGGTGAAATCAGTCATGGTCTGTGGGGGCTTCTATGTTAGGGTTTCGATAGTAACGAATAGGCGATTCATGAGTGTAAAAGCAAATCCAACCGCTGCGATTGTGGTGATCGGGGATGAAATCCTGTCCGGCCGCACGCAGGACACCAACACGAATACGATTGCAACGTTCTTGACCGAACGGGGGATCGACCTGCGTGAGACACGCACTATCCCGGATGAGATTGACATTATTGTCCGCCATGTGAATGAGATGCGGGGGGCCTATGACCATGTGTTCACCACTGGCGGCATCGGCCCGACCCATGACGACATCACCGCCGATGCGGTGGCGCAGGCGTTCGGCGTTGAGCTGCCGCTTGATGACCGGGCGTGGGCGATACTGGATGCCCATTATCCCCCCGGTGAATTTACCGAGGCACGCCAGCGCATGGCCCGCATTCCGGTAGGGGGGGAGTTGATTGATAATCCGGTCAGCCGCGCGCCAGGCATTCGGATGCAAAATGTGTATGTGATGGCGGGGGTTCCGGCGATTATGACCGCCATGCTTGCCTCGTTGGAGCCATTGTTGGATGGCGGCCCGCCCATGTTGTCAGCAACAGTGACCGTGGACGGCCCCGAAGGGCATATCGGCATGGCGTTGAAGGATATCGCGCTGGCCCACCCCGACGTTTCAATCGGGTCATACCCTTATTATCGTGAGGCACGCTACGGCACCAATCTGGTCGCTCGCAGCCGCGATCAAGACAAGCTTGATGCCGCAATTGTGGCGGTAAAGGCGATGTTGACGAAAATGGCGATAGGTTTTTCTTGAGAATCCGTGGCAGGGCGGCTATCCATTCGCTGCGTTATCGCTCTTACCCCCGTCACCCCGGACCTGATCCAGCGTGACGGCAGCAAAAGCGGACCACGCCGTGCGGGCGTGATGGAATGGTAGACATAACAGACTTAAAATCTGTGGGCCGTATGGCCGTGGGGGTTCAAGTCCCCCCGCCCGCACCAAATATCGTATAGGGATTCAGATGTTTGAGTTGTTTCAGTCAAATTGGTTAGCTACAGCGTCTGGCGTTGCTTCACTTGTTTCGCTGATCTTGCAGTTGGATGATCGGCTGAATCGGTATGATAAGTTGTTTAGAGCCGTTACCTATATATCATTTGGCTCCTTTCTTTCCAGCTTAGCAATGGGATTAGGCGGTGCAAAAGATTTTGAACTGGGTGATGTTGTCCGAGCTGTTTGCTTTTGTCTAGGAGCGGCAGGGCTCGTTTTTGGTGGTTATTTGATTTTCCAGTCTACGAGGACAACTAGAGATTTTTCCGGCGAAATTATTGGAGTGATCACCGTCTCTTTAGGGGTTTTGGTTGTCGTCGGACTTTCCTTTGTGGAGTCGACGCCGCGAGAGATTGATAGATTAGAGGTTCAAGAAATTGTATTTCTAGCTGAAAATGCTGAAAATAAGGGGCGTTTTGATCGTGCAATTGAGCATTATAAGACGCTTGTGCGATGGCATAGTTTGACAATGGATGAGCGGGTAAAAATTGAAAATAGGATTTCAATCTTGAGCTCAAGACGAATTCAGTTTTCAGAATAAGAGAATTAAGACATCGCGTAGCGATGATCGCGCCCGTCCAGCCCCGGGCCGGACGCGATGCCTGGACAGAAAATCACTATAGTCCACTCCAACAAAATCCATGACAGCGGCGCGTGGGCGCGTTAGTCTGCGGCTTCCGATATTCTTCTATCCAACAAATGACAGAAATAGGGGGACGCCATGTCTGTTGATCGTTTGAAATTTGGGGCCTTTATGGCGCCGTTCCATCCCACCGAAGAAAATCCCATGTTGTGCCTTGAGCGCGACTTGGAACTGACCGAATGGATGGACAAGCTGGGCTATGATGAGATCTGGTTTGGGGAGCATCATTCCGCAGGTTATGAAATCATCGCCAGCCCGGAAATCATGATTGCCATGGCTGCGCCGCGCACCAAGCATATCAAGTTGGGGACGGGCGTGTCGTCGCTGCCTTACCATCACCCTTTGATGTTGGCAGACCGGATCATGCAGCTGGATTATTACACACGTGGTCGTGTGATGTTCGGCATGGGCCCCGGCGCACTGCCGTCAGATGCCTTCATGATGGGTATCAACCCGCAAAACCAGCGCGACATGATGGACGAGGCTGTTGACGCCATCGTGCCGTTGTTGCGTGGTGAAACCGTGACCATGAAAACCGATTGGTTTGAGTTGAATGAGGCACGCTTGCAGCTTGTCCCCTATAACCGCGACGGCATCGACATGTGCGTCGCCAGCCAGGTGTCACCCACCGGGGCGTCTGCTGCGGGGCGTCACGGCATTGGTCTGTTGTCCATCGGTGCCACAAACTCAGGCGGGTTTAACGCACTGGCCCCCAATTGGGGCATTGCAGAGAAAGTCGCGGCGGAAAACGGCAAAACGGTTGATCGTGACCAGTGGCGTTTGGTTGGCCCCATGCATATCGCAGAAACCCGTGAAAAGGCGCGCGAAAATGTCCGCTTTGGCGTTGAAAAATGGTTGAGCTATTTCAATGATGTTGCCGCGCTGCCCTTGGCACCGCAGGATGGGTCTGACCCGGTTGATGCGCTGATCGAAAGCGGCATGGCTGTTGTTGGTACGCCCGCTGATGCCATTGCACAGATTGAACGGTTGCAGGAACAGTCCGGCGGCTTTGGTGCCTTCTTGCAGATGGCGCAGAACTGGGCAGATTTTGACCAGACCAAGCGGTCCTATGAATTGATGGCCCGCTATGTCTTCCCGCATTTCCAAAACACAAATGTGAACCGCAAGACCAGCTATGACTGGGCCGCAGAAAACCGTCCGGTCTTTATCGGTGAGGTTGAGAAAGCCATTTCAAACCGCGTCATGTCCTATGCCATGGACCGCGCCGGGAAGGGCGATGCGGAAAGCGACGAGTATTTGCAGAACATGGCCAAGATGGCCGCAGAACGCGCCGAGAAAGAGGCCGGCGAATAAGCCACCCCTTTCAAACATATGCGAACAAAAAGAAAGCCCGGCCAAATGGTCGGGCTTTTGCTTTATTGGTTTGTGTGATTTGGCGTGGGATCAGGCAAAGGCCGTGTTGATCCGCGTTTGAATTTTTTGGATACGCCGTTCCAACCGTGCCGCATCTTTTTCATGCTTTTTGTAAAGCTTGGGGTGCGAGATACCCAGCTGTCCGCGCACTTCATCAAGCGGTTGTTCCATCATGCTTTCCCAATCTTCGGCCAACAACCAGTCGGCGGTTGAGCCGTTGGTGTAAGCCTCCATCAAAACGCGATAGGCGGGCACGTCGCGGTCCACCAACTTGGCAACCGTTGCAGCGGTGAGGGAGATAAAGGCAAAGCCGGGATTGCGAATTTGCGCGAAGGAAAAGAACAGGATGCTCATCTCTCCCAACACATCGCGCCCATAACCGGTGGTGACATGCCAAAGGTCATGCAGGTCGCGAAACCGGGCCGACAGGGCGGCAACCTCTGGTTTTTTAACAATGTCTTCGGCGCGGTGCTTGGTGCCTTCATTCACCGCATCGACCAACCCGTCGGCGCTTAGATTTTCCTGATAGACAAATTCAAAATAGCTGCGGCCCAAACTTCCCTGTGGGCAGCTGGCCAAATAGTCACGATCCTGCAGGATGCGCAGCAGGCCAGTTGGGTCGGCGATGGCCCGTTGGCCAATCGGCGTTTTTGCAAACCGTTTTGCGGCCTTGTCATTGGCGTTGGCGCCCAGCGCGGCGATGATCTTTACAATGCCGCCGGTGTTTTCCTTTGATTGCGCAACTTCGACAATGCCTTCGGCAAACAGGTCGATACGTTCCCTAGCCTCGGTCAAGCGGGTTTTCAGTGCCAGTGCCAGTGCCAGTGCCATGCCGGTTTCTCCCTCTTATCATTATCAGCCCCACGTCAGCGCGGGGTCATTTATTACTCAGGGGTAAGATTAGGCGTGTCCTATGGGGCATGTAAACCGGAAAAAGCACGAAAAAGGCCCGGTCCCGTGGGGCCGAGCCTTGAAATCATTGATGAATTTTTCTTACTTGCCGACTTCGTCCGTTTTGGGACGATTGTCCGGCGGCGCTTCGCCCAAAATGTGGAAGTGGATTTCCTCGGCAATATTTGTGCAGTGATCGCCGATTCGTTCAAAATTCTTGGCAATCATCAACAGGTGAGCGGCGTCTTCCAACTGGTCGGGGTTCTTGCGCATGAACTTCAGAATGCGGGCATGGGCCTCGGTATGAAGTTCATCAAGCTCCGCATCTGCTTCCCAAACTGATAGAGCAAGGGCGGCGTCGCGCTTCAGCCGCGCTTCCATGACGGACCGCAAAAGGCCTTCTGCCATCTGGCCCATTTCAACCAATGCCTTGCGGACCTTGGCGGACGCGTCTGACCCTTCCAATGTGCGGGTGCGGCGGGCGATGTTTTTGGCATAGTCACCAACCCGTTCCAGATAGGTTGAAATTTGCAGGCTGGAAATCAATTCGCGCAGGTCAACGGCCATCGGCTGACGCCGGGCAATCACCCGCACGATCATGTCGTGTACTTCCTTTTCCAACTGATCGACCATTGCGTCTGCTTCGATCACTGTTTTGGCAGTGTCCAGATCGCCACTGTCGAAGGCACGGGTTGCCATCGACAATTGTTCTGCTGCGGTTGTTGCCATGCGATGCAAAAGTTTGTTGATCGCCTCTAGGTCATCATCAAACGCCTGTGCAATGTGGCCTTCTGCTGTGTTGCCGCTCATCTGTTTTATCTCCCTGATCAGGTGCTGGCTGTATCAGCCGAAGCGGCCTGTAATATAATCCTGTGTTCGCTGGTCCTGCGGATTGGTAAAGATATCGCTGGTCGGCCCCTGTTCCACCAAATCGCCCAAATGGAAGAAGGCGGTTTTTTGTGACACGCGGGCGGCCTGCTGCATGGAATGGGTGACGATGACGATCGTGTAATTCTCTCGCAGCTCGTCTATCAGTTCTTCAACCTTTGCCGTGGCGATGGGATCAAGGGCAGAGCAAGGCTCGTCCATCAGGATCACGTCAGGGTTCACGGCAATGGCGCGGGCAATGCACAGGCGCTGCTGCTGCCCACCGGACAGACCGGTGCCCGGTTCATGCAGGCGGTCCTTAACCTCGTTCCACAAACCGGCACGTTCGAGCGAGCCTTGCACAATGCCTTCAAGTTCGGCCTTGTCCTTGAACAGGCCGTGGATTTTGGGGCCATAGGCGATGTTTTCAAAAATTGATTTGGGGAAGGGATTGGGCTTTTGAAAAACCATACCCACGCGGGCGCGCAGCTGCACCACATCCATACTGGATTTATAGATGTCCTCGCCATCAAGCAGGATGTCGCCTTCAACCCGGCAAATATCAATTGTGTCATTCATCCGGTTCAGGCAGCGCAGAAAGGTAGACTTGCCGCAACCGGATGGGCCGATCAGGGCTGTCACCGTGCGCGCAGGAATGTTGATATCAACACCGTGCAGCGCTTCATTATCGCCGTAATAGACTTTGACGCCAGAGGCTGTGATCTTGATGTCAGAATTGATTGTGTCTGCGTCAGCCATACTTGTCCCAATCGGTTTCACAATTGCATCCATTTGATTTGTCCCATTCATAGGAATACCTATTCTTCAAGCTGGGGTCCACCGGAACCGGATGATCCCGTGCGGGATCTGATCCGCCCTTACCAGCGTCGCTCCAGCCGTTTGCGCAAAATTGTTGCGGCCGCATTCATAGTGATCAGGAAGACCAGCAAAACAATGATGGCCCCCGATGTTTTTTCGACAAAGGCCCGTTCGGGGCTGTCTGCCCACAGATAGATTTGTACGGGCAGGGCCGATGCGGGATCTGTGATGCCGCCGGGAATATCGACGATAAAGGCGACCATCCCGATCATCAAAAGCGGGGCAGTTTCACCCAATGCCTGTGCCAGACCCAAAATCGTGCCGGTCAAAATGCCGGGCATTGCCAGCGGCAAAACATGTTGAAAGACAGCCTGCATGGGGCTGGCACCAACGCCCAATGCCGCTTCACGGATTGACGGGGGCACAGCCTTCAACGCAGCGCGGGCAGCAATGATGATCGTCGGGACAGTCATCAGCGCCAGCACCATCCCGCCCACCAACGGGGCAGAACGCGACATTTCAAAGAAATTAAGGAAGATGGCAAGACCAAGCAGGCCGAACACAATGGACGGGACCGCCGCCAGATTGTTGATATTCACCTCAACCAATGCGGTGAAGCGGTTCTTGGCTGCAAATTCTTCGAGATAGACCGCCGCGCCAACCGCGACAGGGAACGAGATCAGCAAAGTCACAACCATTGTATAGAAGGAGCCTTTGACCGCCCCCCAAATGCCTGCCAGCTCCGGTTCGCGGCTATCGCCCTGTGTGAAGAAATAGGTGTTGAAGGCGCGCTTGATAATGCCCCGTTCCACCAAACTATCGGTCCAGGCGATTTGACGGTCTGAAACCCGGCGCAATTGTTCTTCAACATTCCGGTCTATATGGCCCTTCAACAGCATGTCGATATCGTCAGAAACCGGGGCCGTGATCGTGATCGTGCTGCCGATGATGGTGGGATCATCCAACACCGCTTCGCGCAGGGCATCAATGGCGCCGTTTGAAATCAGGGCACTGACCGCGCGCTTGTCACGGCGTGACGTTACGTCATCAAACAGGCTGTAGACTTCGTTCTTCACCAGCTTGCGATAGTTGGCGCGGGCCAGAATTTCAGGGTCTTGTGTGTTGTTACGGTCAAGCACGTCCTGTTCAAGCGTAATGGTCAGTTCCATCGTGTGGGTGTAAAAGGCTGAATAGCCCTGCACAACCAGCGTGCTTAACAACATCACCAGCGCGGCAATGGCGATAACGACGCCGGCCATGCCGTAAAGCCGAAAGCGTTTATTGGCGGCCTTGCGTTTGTTCAAACGTTGACGCGCCGCGTCGGTGGCGTGAACAGACGTGACGGATGAGGGGACAGGTGATGTGTTCAGATCAGTCATATTGCTCACGATATTTTTGGACCACACGCAGGGCGATCACGTTGAGGGCAAGGGTGATAATGAACAAAAGCAGGCCAAGCGCGAACGCGGCCAGCGTCTTGGCACTGTCAAATTCTTGGTCGCCGACCAGCAGCGTCACAATCTGCACGGTCACCGTGGTCACCATTTGCAGCGGGTTGGCAGTCAGATTGGCAGCAAGGCCAGCGGCCATCACCACAATCATGGTTTCACCAATCGCGCGGGAGATGGCCAGCAGCATCGCAGACACAATACCCGGCAGGGCGGCGGGCAGCACGACCTGCCGAATGGTTTCAGCCTGTGTTGCGCCCAGTGCATAGGCCCCATCGCGCAGGGTTTGCGGCACGGCGTTCATGACGTCGTCAGAAAGGGACGAGACAAGCGGGATGATCATCATGCCCATCACCACACCGGCAGCCAGCGCCGAATGGGCGGCCACGTCAAGGCCCAGCGTCATGCCAGCTTCGCGCATCAGGGGCGCGACTGTCAGCGCCGCGAAGAAGCCGTAAACCACGGTGGGGATGCCCGCCAATATTTCCAACAACGGCTTGACCATGCCGCGAATGCGGTTGGTTGAAAATTCAGATAGGAAAATCGCGGACAACAAACCAACTGGCGCTGCCACAAACATGGCGATGACTGTGATCAACATGGTCCCGGCGAACAGCGGGATGGCACCGAATGCCCCCGACGAGCCGACTTGATCCTCGCGAATGGCGGTTTGCGGTGACCATTGCAGACCGAACAGAAATTCGGTGACTGACACTTTTTCAAAAAAGCGGAAGGTTTCAAAGATCAGTGACATGACAATGCCGAATGTGGTCAACACGGCAATCAGGGCGCACATGATCAGAAAGGCATAGATAATGCGTTCAATGGCGACGCGGGCGGCAAATTGTGCATGCAGCACCTTGCGAGAGGTCAGCAACCCGGCAATGCCCACGGCGATTGCAGCAATGAGATATTTCATCGTCCAGCTTGCGGTAACGTCACCCATTGTGACGGCAATTTGCGCCAACTCATCGGTGTGTTCGCGTAGCACTTCGCCGCCGGCGGCCATGGTGCGGGCATCTTCAAGATACAGCAGCAATTGGCCCTGCTCATATGCCTGCATGTCGGCGGGCAGGGTGGCGATGACGTCTGCATTGATCAGGCCGGGGCCGTAAAGGGCCCATATGATAGCCAGCGCGACCATCGGGGCTGCGGTGCAAAACGCAACGAAAGCGGCGTGAAATCGCGGCTGGGCGCGCAGGGCATAGGGGCCGTCCGGGGCGATAGCGTTAATGCGGCTTAGGCCGACAAAATAGCCACCAACCAGCGCTGCCAAAATCATGATTGCTGTGATCACTGACGTTCCCCTTTCTGGACCAATGACTTGATCCCAGACATAATTGAACCTGCTAAATCAAATATGTCAGATTTGTTACAGTTTTGTGACAAGGCCCCATCTAACCACCGCGTCAGACTGTCTGGTGTCACCTATTGGGGCCAATTAAAAAGGGCGAGCCGACTAGTGTCGACCCGCCCCTTTTTGGGATCATTTGCCAGCGTGGCTTAGTTCAGGACGGCTGCGTCGAACGTTGCCAGGCTGTTGGCATCTGAACGGACCTGCTCACGCACTTCTGCGGGTGAGGGGATCAGACCTTTTTCTGACAGGTAGCCATCTTCGCCAAAGGCGTTTTCTGATGTGAATTCAGCCAGATATTCCTTGATGCCGGGCACTGTGTTGACATGTGCTTTCTTGACATAGAAGAACAATGACCGTGACACGCCATAGTCGCCAGCCGCGATATTGTCGAATGTCGGGGCAACGCCGCCGATTGTGGCGCCCTTGATGGCGTCAGCGTTTTGGTCAAGGAATGAGAAGCCGAACACGCCCAGTGCTGTCGGGCGGTCAGCCAGCTTTTTCACGATCAGATTGTCGTTTTCGCCGGCTTCTTCATATACGCCGTCTTCACGAACGGAATGGGCGATCTGCTTGAACTTCTTTTTGTTTTCCTTGCGCAGGGCTTTCAGGAAGGGGAACTTCTTGGCACCACCTTCAAGAGCCAGCTCAGAAAACGCGTCACGTGTACCGGATGTGGGGGGCGGGCCCAACACTTCAATCTTCACAGCAGGAAGATCGGGGTTGATTTCGTTCCACATGGTGTAGGGGTTTTCTTTCAGGGCAATGCCGCCACCGACGGGCACTTCCTTGGCAAGTGCCAAGAAGATGTCTTTCTTGGTCAGGTTGAAGACCGGACCGTTAATGGCGTTGGCCATCACGATGCCGTCATACCCAACCAAAACTTCGGTGATGTCTGTCACGCCATTCTTGGCGCACAGGGCAACCTCTTTCTTCTTGATACGGCGCGAGGCGTTGGTGATGTCGGGATGCTGTGTGCCAACACCGGCGCAGAACAGCTTCAGACCGCCACCTGAACCAGTTGATTCAACGACGGGGGTTTTGAATTTCGTGGTTTTACCGAACTGTTCGGCAACGGCCGTTGCGAACGGGAAAACGGTTGATGAGCCGACGATCTGGATTTGATCGCGTGCTACGGCACCTGTTGAGGCGGTAGCGACGGTCACCATTGATAGTGCACCTAGTGCAATGGCCTTGAGCTTCATGATTGCAAGTCCTGTGGTTGCCTAATTTCAATATCTCGTGCCCGCTATTCGCAGCAGACGCCCTTCATATGGCCCCGCTATGTTACAGCTTTGTGACTCTTGATGGCGACGCAGAGCAGGGCCATGACTGTGCGTTAGGCGCGCGGCGCGGAAAAATGCGTGAATCCGGGCGGTTGCGCGCAAATGGGGCTGCGTCAGAACGCGCGAGATCGTTTGTGATGTGAAATGCCTTATCGGGGCATTCGCGAATCGGGCCTAGGCCAGCAGGTTCCTGCCCGTCACAGCCTTGATCGCGCCGGGCAGTTCGTCAAAACTGTCGATAACAATATCAGCGTCCAGCTTGTGCGGCGGCTCCGACGTATAGCCGTATGAGACGATGATGACAGGAATTCCGGCACCCAGCGCCGCAGCAGAATCATTCCGCGAATCGCCAACCATAACCGCATGATCAAGCGTGCCGCCCAATCGCCGTACTGTTTCGGTGATATGCAGCGGGTCAGGCTTGCGCACTGACAGGGCATTGCCGCCCAGAACCGTGGGAAAATAATGGGTCAGGTTCAGTTCAGCCAACAGCCCATCAGCCCCGGTTTGGAATTTGTTCGTGCAAATGCCCTGTGCCACGCCCGCCTTGTGAAAGGCATCTATCGTTTCAACCACATGGGGATAGGGTTGGCTGCCATGACGCGTCAGATTATCGACATAGTGGTTCAGAAACTCGTCAAACAGGCTGCTGATCAGGGCGGGGTCCTGCGGCTTGCCAATTACTGACAAGGCCCGTTCCAGCATGGCCTTGGCCCCGTGGCCAACCAGATTACCGATATCATCAGGGTTGGCATGGGGATAGCCAAACCGGTCCAACACGGTGTTCAGCGTGTGCAAAAGGTCAGGCGCGGTATCGACCAGCGTGCCGTCAAGGTCATAGACAATTGTATAAGGTGCAGACATCTTCACATACTGTAACGAAGGGTGATGGGGCAGGTTCAATCATCACTCTTGGCATTCCTATGCGGTCTGGTCTAGACCTTTATGCAACTGATAACCCATGTGAGGACGCCATGACCCAAGCTGCAAACGCGGAAAAACTGGCCGCTATCATTCTGGCGGCGGGTAAAGGGACGCGGATGAAATCTGCGACCCCCAAAGTCCTGCACAAGGTAGCAGGGCTGGCCATGCTGGGCCATGCGGTCAAGGCGCTGGATGGCTTGGGCCTTGAAAAGCTGGTGTTGGTACTGGCCCCTGATCAGGACGAGGTGGTTGAGGCTGCGTCCTCATGGGTTAAAGACCCGTCCATTTTGGCAAGTGCCGTGCAAGACCCGCCCCGGGGCACCGGTCATGCAGTTATGGCGGCGATGCCCCAGCTTGCAGGGGTGACAGGCGACGTCATTGTTGCCTTTGGTGATACACCATTGGTGCGCCCCGAAACCTATCAGGCACTGTTGGCCCCGCGCCGCAATGGGGCTGATATTGTTGTGTCGGGCTTTCGTGCTACCGGCCCCCATATGTATGGCCGCTTGGTGCTGGGGCAGGACGGCGCGCTTGAACGGATTGTCGAACATAAAGACGCAACCGAAGACGAACGTGCCATTGATCTGTGCAATGGCGGGATCATGCTGATCGCCGGGGCGCATTTGGCAGACCTGTTGGGGATGTTGTCTGATGACAATGCACAGGGCGAATATTATCTGACAGACATGATCGCCCATGCCCGCGCCAAGGGGCTGACTTGCGCCGTTGCCGAAGGTAACGCCGAAGATGTACTTGGCGTCAATTCCCGGGTTGAGCTTGCCGGGGTTGAAATGATTATGCAGGACCGTCTGCGCCGTCGGGCGATGGAAAATGGCGCGACGCTGGCTGATCCTGCATCCACCTATTTTTCATGGGACACGCAATTGGGCCAGGATGTTGAGGTCGGCCCCCATGTCACGTTCGGGCTGAATGTGTTGGTTGAAAATGATGTGGCCATTCATGCCTATTCCCATTTGGAAGGCTGCATCGTGCATGACAAGGCACAGGTTGGCCCTTATGCCCGTTTGCGCCCCGGTGCAGAATTGATGGAAGGCAGCAAGGTCGGCAATTTTGTTGAGTTGAAGAAAACCCGATTGGGACCGGGGGCCAAGGCTAACCACCTTGCCTATTTGGGGGATGCGGAAATCGGGGCCGACGCGAATGTCGGTGCCGGAACCATCACCTGTAATTATGATGGCTATGACAAGTTCCCGACCAAAATCGGCGCACGGGCCTTTGTCGGCTCAAACTCAACATTGGTTGCCCCCGTTACGATCGAGGACGATGCCTTTACCGGCGCGGGCGGCACCATCACCAAAACTGTTGAGGCTGGCGCATTGGGCGTGGCGCGGGCCAAACAATCGAATATCGCAGGATGGGTTGCGCGCTTCCGGTCAAAGAAGGCCAAGAAAGGCAAGTAGACCAAGGCATGGTATACTGCCGGGCAAGCTGCATTGTCTGGAACCTGCGGCAAGATTGGGCGGCCATTAAACCTAAGTTCTGGTAATTTATCGCAAATCACGGGTTCAGATTTGCGCTGGAATAGGCTATCACACTGGTCTGTAATTCATTCCAAGTTGGACACAAGCCGGACAGGATAAACGGTATGAAACTGGTAAGCTATGTACGCGCAGGCTCAGAACGGTGGGGCTTCATGATCGACGGTGAGGCAATTGTCGATGCCGCCATCGCCTATGACGCCGCAGGCTCATCAGGGCCGCCCCATTCGGTGCTCGAACTTGTCGAAGGTGGTCCCGCAGCTTGGAGCAAGGCTGAGGAGGCAGCGAAAATTGCCCCGACCTGTCCGCCGCTTGACATGAAGGGCGTCAGCTTCCGTCCCCCCGTGCGCCGCCCGGGCAAGGTAGTCGGCGTGGCGCTGAACAATTCGGCATTCATTCCGATGGCCTATCGCTATTTTGAAGAGCCTGCCTATTTCTTGAAGGCCCCGTCCAGCCTAATCGGTCATGGTGAGCCGATTGAGATTCGCGAAGATTATGGCCTGACCCATCCTGAGCCTGAATTGGCCTGTGTGTTGGGGGAACGGTTAAGCCGCGCGCAAAGCGAAACCGAAGCGTTAAGCAAGGTCTTTGGCTATACCATCATGAATGACATCAACTCCCCCGGTTTGAAGGAGCGCGACTCCATTCATATCGAAACCCCTGCCGGGCAGGGTGGTGATGCGCCGCGTTGGCGTCGTCTGCGTGATCGTGCAGACCGCGACCTTTATCTCAGCTACAATCTACGCTCAAACTCAACCGATACGTTTGGTCCAATGGGGCCATGTTTGGTCAGTGCCCAGCATATCAAAAACCCTGACCGCCTGCGTGTGCGGTCTTGGTTGGGTGATCAGCAGATTACCGAGGACAGCACCGAAAACCTAAGTTTCTCAATCGGGCGGGTGTTGAAGCATCTGTCCAATTATATGACGCTGGAACCGGGCGATGTGGTTCACTTCGGTTCCGCCGCCAAGCCCGTGAAGATGAGCTTGCGTGACGCCAATCTGAATGAATATGACGGTCCCGTGCGGATCGAAATTGATCAGATCGGTGTGCTGGAAAATCCGGTTGTCAAAAGCTGATCATCAGCATCTGGTTATCTTTGCCAAGCAGCCCCGGCCCGGAACGGTAAAGACCCGGCTGGCCGCTGCCATCGGCACCGCACGCGCGACCCAGATTTATCGCAACCTGTTGGATCGAACCATCAGGCAGGCGGCGTGTGACCCCCGCTGGACCACATGGCTTGCCCTTAATCCTGATAATGCCGTCATTGATAATGCCCCATGGCAGGGAATGGTTGACGGCAAGCTGGCGCAGGGGCGGGGCGATTTGGGTGACCGGATGGGCCGTGTGTTTGAAAACATGCCGCGCGGGCCTGTTGTCATCATCGGATCTGATCTGCCGCAACTAGGGCGCGCCCATATCGCCGCTGCGTTTGATGCGCTGGGCAATCATGATCTGGTGCTTGGTCCAGCAGAAGATGGCGGCTATTGGCTGATCGGGCATCAACGGCGTCCCTATCGCAGGGGGTTGTTTGATCGGGTGCGTTGGTCCAGCCCGACAACTTTGGCGGATACGTTGGACAATGCCGGGGGGCAGTCTGTGGCGATGCTGGATTGCTTGCGCGACCTTGATACGGTCGATGACCTTGATCTGCTGTGAGTTATTTTTCCAGCAAACGGGGCATCAACTCAACAAAATTGCAGGGCTTGTGACGGCTGTCGAGTTGATATTGCAAGATACCGTCCCAGCCATCCTTGACCGCCCCGGTTGATCCGGGCAGGCAGAAAATGAATGTGTCCTGTGCCAGCCCGGCGCAGGCCCGGCTTTGCAGTGTCGAGGTGCCGACAGTTGTCATGCTGATCTGATGGAAGATAACCGAAAACCCATCAATTTCCTTGTCGAACAGGGGCTTGATCGCCTCCACAGTGACGTCGCGCCCGGTCAGGCCCGTGCCGCCTGTGGTGATGATGGCATCCACATTGTCGTCTGCAACCCAGTTATTGATTTGGGCGCGGATTGCCGCCTTGTCATCGCGGACAAGCGCACGATCGGCAAGCGTATGGCCAGCCTTTTCCAGACGCTCCTGCAATGTTGCCCCGGACGTGTCTTCGTCAAGCGTGCGGGTGTCTGATACGGTCAGAACCGCTATGCGAACAGGTTTGAAGGGCAGGCTTTCATCGATACCGGGCATGTTGTGCAGTCCTGTAAAGGGTGGCTGAGAATACAATAGAATAAAAGGCGCGTCGGTCAGTTGCGATTGGCCGTGCGCAGCGGATTTTTACCATGCGTTGTGCCGCGACCATAGCCTTCATATTGTGGCCATTGCCCGGCAACCAGTTCATCAAGTGATGGCGTGTCCTGTCCCAGTCGCAGCCGGTAAATCCAGTAATTCGTCATCACTCGTTCGATAAAATTACGTGTTTGCCGAGATGGCAGGCTTTCAATAAACAATAACGGGTCTTCACCGAAATTGACGCGTCTTGACCATTTGCGCAGATTGCCCGGGCCGCCATTATAGGCAGCCGCCATGCGGAACAGATCACCATCATAATAGCGCGGCCCCAATAACTGCCCTAAATAGGTTTGGCCCACTTCCAGATTAAAGCTGGGGTCGTTCAGCAGATGGCTGCGCGTGCCGCTTAGGCTGTCATCCTTCATGATGAAGCTGGCGGTTTGCGGCATGATTTGCATAAGCCCACGGGCACCGTCACCGCTTTTTGCCTCTGTCCTAAAGCGGCTTTCCTGCCTGACAAAGGCGTAAACCAATGCTGGATTTACGGCGAACCCTTCTGCGGGGGTAAAGCGGGGCAGCGGGTAAAGCGCAGCATCGTAAAACCGAATTTGCAGATCATCTGGCAGGACATTGGCCCGTTCGTCGCTTTCAAGGGCAAGCATGACGTAATTTTCTGCCCCCCGCCCAATACGATATTGCAGGGCAGGTAGGTCAAGCGCAACGGCCAGCGCCACAAGATCCCGGTCCCAGGCCCAGCTAGTGCGGCCATAGACCAGCGCCATTTCGTCTTCGGCCTTGTCGTCCATGCCCAATTCGGTCAGGGCGATGGCGCGGCGCACACCGGGCAGGCCCAGCAGGCGTGAAACACCCTTGTCTGACAGTTTGGGCAAATCCCAGCGGAATACAATATCCTGCCCCAGCGCGCGCAGGGCCAACAGCCCATACAATGTGCGGGGATAGGCAGCAGCGATATTCAACATCGTGACGACATTATCCGATCGCAACAGGATCAGGCTGGCACGCGCCGCCCAATAGGCCCCCGCGGCACGGGTCCACGGCCCGGCTGATCGAGAATTGGCAACCTGTTCGAAGTGATAGGCAGCCCGTTCAATATTGCCCTTTTGCCACCAGCTTAACCCCGCATACCAATGCGCCAAGGGGACATTCTGGCCTGACCGTCCGGCGGCCTGTTCCGCAAGGTCTAGGGCCTGATCGATTTGCCCCCAATGATAATAGCCTGCGGCAATTTTGGCGCGCTGCTGATCTGTTTCAACGGCATCAAGGTGGCGATCCACATCGGGCTGTTTTAGATAATCAAGCGCGCGGGTGACATAGCCGCCATCGACCAACGCGGTTACCTTGCGCTGGATCGCGCGGACTTGGGCGGCCTTGTGTTTATTGCGCACAGCGTTGGATTGATAAATATCGGGGGCATCGACATCAGGAATGCGGGAGCGGACAGAAACCGCCCGTGGCCGTTTGGGGGCTGATGCGCGCTTGGGCTGTTTCTTTTTTGCCAACCGGTAAACGCGATAGGCGTCCGGCAGTTCATAATAGGTCGCTAGCCAATCGGCCAATTCTGTATAGCTGGATCGATAGGCGTTGGGATGCAGGTACCGGTCGCGCAATATGTGCCCAACCAATAAGGGGTCATTCAACCGTTTGATCAACCGGTCGGCCTGTCCCCACTTGGCATCATCCTGATAGGCGAATATTTGCTTGTACAAGCCACGGTCGCGCGCGGTTAAAACCGTTAGCGGCAGATCACGTGCCGGGGGGTGGGGCGTGATGCCGACCTCAGGCTGCGGTACGAAATTGGGGCGGGGCGTGTCTGCTGTCGCGGCGGCTGTTCCGGCAAGCATCAACCACGCCAACACAATGCGACCGACCCTTTTGGTCGGCCAGCTTTGCGCGTTGGTTTTGATGCCTATCAATCTACGTGCCGTCCACTTCACGTCGGTCTTTTTCTCCGCTAGCTGCCCCATGCCTAACTTGCCCCTAATATGGCTGAAAGGGCCACCAAAAGGCAATGACATGATAGCGGTTAATGCATGATGAGCGGTAGGACGGATATCACAAAAAACTTAGGTAATTCGGTCTTTTACAGCCAATAAGTCAATCCACGTCTCACGCTTGCGGGCGGGGGTGCGCAGCAAAAATGCCGGGTGCAGAATGGGCATGGCGTCAATTTGCGCACCAGCCTTGGTGGTATAGGTCTGCCAACGGCCACGCAGGCGGGTTATCCGCTCGTCCGTGTTGAGCAAAATCTGGCTTGGCGTGCCGCCGACAAAGATCAACAATGACGGTGCCACCAGCTCTATCTGCCGCTCGATAAAGGGTTGGCACATGGCTTTTTCTGCGTCGGTCGGTTTGCGGTTTCCCGGTGGTCGCCACGGTACGCAATTGCCAAGATAAACGCCTGTGCGATCAAGGCCGATCGCTGCCAGCATCTTGTCCAGCAATTGGCCTGAGGGGCCGACGAACGGTTTGCCTTCGCGATCTTCGTCCCGGCCAGGTGCCTCGCCCACCAGCATGATCGGCGCGTCACGATTGCCGTCTTCAAACACCAATTGATGGGCTGTTGATTTCAACGGGCATTGCTCAAACCGCTCCACCGCCAACCGTAGCTCATCAAGTGTATTGGCTTCGCGTGCAATCAGCCGGGCGGCCTGCACCACGTCTTCGGTCGGGCCTGCGGTACTGCTGGCACGCGCGGCGGGCTTGGCGGGTGAGGGGGGCTCAACTGCGGGAATGCGCGAGGGGCGTTGCGCTTGATCTTGTGCTTGTGCTTGGGTTTGTGCTTGTGGCTGGGTTTGCGGCGCGGCATTGATTTGTGGCGCTGCGGCAGGCGTGTGTTTTGTCCAGTCTGTCGGCGCGTCCTGCAATGCCTCATCCGCGCCGGCCTCAACCAGCCATGACAGCATGGCGAGCGCTTCTTCGGGGGATAAAGATGTGCCAGAAGGTTCCATAGATTTTTTATAGTGTGCCTTTCGCAGCCCTGCAATCAGCGATTTTGTTGAAATTCCCAATTTTCCCCTAGGTTAACAGAGGCAAGCCGTCACACCGAAAAATCGGCTGTAAAATTGACGATTCTGCTTGTTTATGTGCATATGGGGGCAATTTTCCAGACGTTGACCTTCTTGGGGATTTCTTTGGGATCTTCGTTAGGATCGTCTTTGGGGCTGAATGAGGGGCGCTGCGCTGTAAAAGGTGCGGGCCGCGACAAATGGATGGAGAGACATATGACGAATGAAACCGTGGAACGCGAATATACGGAATATGACGTTGTTATCGTCGGTGGTGGCCCTGCTGGCCTGTCCGCCGCGATTCGGCTGAAGCAACTTGCCAATGATAAGGGCGAAGAGCTGAATGTTGTTGTGCTGGAAAAAGGTGCCGAGGTTGGCGCGCATATCCTGTCCGGTGCTGTGATCGACACAGTTGCCCTTGATGAGTTGCTGCCCAATTGGAAAGAGCTGGGCGCCCCGATTGAGGATGAGGTCAAACACGACCAGTTCTGGTTCCTGGGCGAGCAGGGCGACCTGACCATTCCCCATGCATTGTTCCCGCCATTGATGTCCAACAAGGGCAACTACATTGTCAGCCTTGGCAATGTTGTGCGCTGGTTGGGTGAACAGGCCGAAGCGTTGGGCGTTGAAATCTATCCCGGTTTTGCCGGTGCCGAAGTCGTCTATGACGAAAACGGCGCGGTCAAGGGTGTCGCCACCGGCGATATGGGTATCGCCAAGGATGGCACCAAGAAAGATCATTTTGAGCCGGGCTTCGAGTTGCACGGCAAATACACCATCTTTACCGAAGGCGCGCGTGGTCACCTGACCAAGCAGCTGATCGCCAAGTATAATCTTGACGAAGGTAAGGAGCCGGGCAAATTCGGCATCGGTGTCAAAGAATTGTGGGAAGTGCCCGCAGACCAACATAAAAAGGGTCTGGTCGCCCATACAGTCGGTTGGCCGCTGGATATGAAGACCGGCGGCGGCGGCTTCATGTATCATTGGGGCGATAACCTTGTGTCCATCGGTTTCGTGGTTCACTTGAATTACACCAACCCGCATTTGTCGCCGTTCGATGAAATGCAGCGCATGAAAACGCACCCCAAGGTCCGTGCAATCCTGGAAGGTGGCAAGCGCATCAGCTATGGCGCGCGCGTCATCACTGAAGGCGGCATTCAATCTGTGCCAAAAATGACCTTCCCCGGCGGTATTCTGGCCGGGTGTTCTGCCGGTTTGGTGAACGTGCCCCGTATTAAGGGCACACATAACGCGATGCATTCGGGCATGATGGTTGCTGAAACCATTTTCTCTGCCATTGGTGATGGCCGTACCCGCGATGAGTTGAGCGAGTATGAAGATATTTTCAACGCCAGCCCGATATACAAAGATCTGTACCGGGTTCGTAATGCGAAACCTTGGCTCAGCAAATTGGGCACATTCTTCGGTGCCGCAGTTGGCACGATTGATATGTGGATGAACAATCTGGGTATTGGGCTTCCCTATACGTTGAAACATGGCAAGCCGGACCACGCGACATTGCTGCCCGCGTCCGAGGCGCCGATGATTGAGTATCCCAAGCCTGACGGCGTGCTGACATTTGATCGCCTGTCTTCTGTGTTCTTGTCCAACACGAACCATGAAGAAGATCAGCCGGTTCATCTGACGTTGAAAGACCCGTCAGTGCCGATCGAGCAGAACCTGCCCATGTTCGACGAACCGGCCCAGCGTTATTGCCCCGCCGGTGTGTATGAAGTGACACGCGATGATGACGGGTCCAATCCGCGCTTTGTCATCAATGCGCAGAACTGCGTCCACTGTAAAACCTGTGACGTCAAGGACCCGGCCCAGAACATCAACTGGGTCACACCTGAAGGCACTGGCGGTCCGGTTTACACCAGCATGTAATGATCCCTTTTGGGGGTGGCATTCAGGCAGGCGGTACGCAAGTGCCGCCTGTCTTTTGTTATTGGCCCCTGCGTGTGTAATTGGCCTGTGCGCGTCTTTTTTGCGCCTTATTACCTTTCTACTCTGCCCTTGTTTTCGGCGGCGAAATCACGTCTTAATGGGCGCAATCATGTAACAAGCGTTGGGAAGTATGGTCCTGCACCGGAAGTTTATCGGCACTATCACCAAGGTCAGCATTGCTGCCATCCTTCTGTCTGCCTGCACAACGGGCGAGGGGGTGCAAACCAGCAATGATGCTGACCCGCTGCGCTTTGTGCAGGTGTTCAACACCGAAATACGTCGTGCCGATCAGGATTACGAGGTGTTTGGCCCCTATCTGTCCGCGCGCCATGCAGCGGTTGAGCGTGATTACGCCAAGGCTGCTGATCTTTATCAAACTGTTTTGGACCGCCACCCCACCAGCACAACCATTCTGTCCCGCGCCTTTATGAATGCCTTACAGGCTGGTGACCGGAAAGACGCGTTGCAACTGGCCGCCGCATTGATTGAATCGTCACAAAGCGCGGGTATATCCCGGTTTGTCGTCGCGAATGACGGGTTAAGCCGGGCGGCCTTTGACGATGTTCTGGCGATGACCGCCGATACTGACGAAAGTCACGGCATGTTGCTTGAACCATTTGTGGCCGCATGGGCGCATGTGGGCAAGGGGGACAGTGAAACTGCTGTTGCCACATTGGCATCAATGGCGGACGACCCCCAAGGGGACTTTTTCTCTGGTCTTGCGCTTTATCAGCAGGCGCTGATCCTGTCATATGCGGACGCCCCCGGCGCGACTGAAAAATTCGCGGCGGCGATTGATTTGTTTGGCGGGTCGTTTCGTATGACCCGGGCGCTGGCGCGGCACTTGGCTGTGCGCGCAACGTTGGAGGAGGCGCTGGACGTTCTTGATGGCTTTGCCGAACGGTTTGGTGCCGAAAATTTGGTGACTGAAGAAAAGCTGTATCTGCAGCAAAATGCAGAAACAGTTACGCTGCTTGCCAGCACGCCTGTCGAAGGGTTGACCGAAGCATTGTATCTGTCAGCGGCAAGCCTGTTGGCAGAGCGTAACTATGGTCCCGCATCGCTTTACCTGAAGCTGGTGTTGTTTGGTCGGCCCAATCATGATCTGGCGCTTTTGATGTTGGGGAACTTGGAAAATCTTGCAAAAGATTACACCGCTGCCCATTTGGCATTCGCCGCGGTGCCTGAAACGTCCCCCGCCTATCTTGAAGGACAGATCAAGGCTGCCTATGCCCTGTCTGATATGAAGCAGGTGGCGCAGGCAATTGCCCTGCTGGATAAAAGCTTGGCCAGTGCCAAGGGCCGTCCTGACGAAGACGCCTTTCAAACTGAAATATTACTGGCCAAGGCCGGGCTGTTGCGCGGAGAAGAAGACTTCACCGCGGCACAGACACTTTATACCCAGCTGATCGCCGCTGCGGAGGCAAGCAATGCCGATCCGCGAAGCTATTGGTCGTTATATTATATGCGTGGGATGTGTCTGGAACGGTTGGGCCGCTGGCCAGAGGCTGAGGTTGATTTATTACAGGCGCTGAAGCTTAATCCGCGCAACCCGATGGTGATGAACTATCTTGGCTATTCGTGGGTTGATAAGGGGGAGCGGCTGGAAGAAGGGCGCAAAATGATTGAGCAGGCCGCCAAAAAGCGGCCGCAGGATGGATATATCATCGATAGCCTTGGCTGGGTGCATTACAAGCTGGGCAATTTTGAACAGGCGACTGAATATTTGCAACGCGCGGTAAAGCTGGAACCGGGCGACCCGGTGGTGGCTGACCATTATGGCGATGCATTGTGGCGGGCGGGCCGCAAGATCGAGGCACGCTTTCAATGGCGCCACGCGCTGAAACTTGACCCCACCGATGAGCTACGTGCCCAGTTGATGCTGAAACTCAGCCTTGGGCTCGATCATGCTGACCGTGTCGAACAATCCATGGGATATGACAGCTAGACCGATGGTGATGCTGAAACGTTTTGCCCCGGCCAAGGTTAATCTGGCGCTGCACGTCACGGGGCGGCGGGCAGATGGCTATCACCTGTTGGATTCAATCGTGGTCTTTCCCGCTATCGGCGATACGCTGACCTTGCATGATCGTGAAGACGGACAGGGGCTGATTGCCATTACGGGGCCTTATGCCCATCGTCTGTCTGCCGAAGGTGATAATTTGATCGCGCGCGCGGCCTATTTGTTGTCCGACGCGGTTGACCGCACGCTCGACGATTTGGCGGTTACCCTTGATAAGCAATTACCGGTAGAGGCCGGCATTGGCGGCGGGTCCGCAGATGCGGCAGCGGCGTTGCATTTGTTGAATGATCATTGGGGACAGCCGCTGAACGCTGATGCGTTGACCGCGCTGGGGCTGACACTGGGTGCGGATGTGCCCGTCTGTCTGGCCGGGCAATCTGCGCGCATGTCCGGCATTGGTGAGGAGGTGACTGTCTTGCCCACGCCGCCGCAGGGCGCGCTGGTGCTGGTGAACCCGGGTGTGGCCGTGCCCACAGGGCCGGTGTTCAGGGGGCTTGATGGTGTGTTTGGCAAGGGGTTTGGTGACTTGCCCGCGCTGATTGATGCGGACTGGTTGGCTGATCAGCGCAATGACCTTGAACGGCCTGCGATAAATGTGGCCCCTGTCATAGCATCTGCCCTGACAGCATTGGGCGCAACGGATGGGTGTCAGGTGGCGCGCATGTCCGGTTCGGGCGCAACACTGTTTGGGCTTTACCCCGATCAGGCAAGCGCGGATCAGGCCGCTGCTGCCCTGCGCGTGGCATATCCTGACTGGTGGATCAAAAGTGCCGGGCTGTTGGATGCTGTCTAGGGGCCGCCTAATGGCAGCCTAGTGGCGGCCTAGTGGCAGCCGACCATCCCATTCTTTTCAAAATAGCGTTGGTGATATTCTTCGGCCCGGTAAAAGTCCGGGGCGTCCTTAATCTCTGTCACGATGGGCGCGCGATAACGGCCTGACGCGTCTTCGGCTGTACGGGCGGCAAGGGCAGCGGTCTTCTGTGCCTCTGTCGTCGTGTAAATCGCAGAGCGGTATTGTGTGCCGATGTCCGGGCCCTGACGGTTCAGGGTCGTTGGGTCATGCATCGCCCAAAACGCGGCAAGCAAGTCGTTGAACGAAATTTGTGCGGGGTCATAGGTGACCTCTACCACTTCGGTGTGGTTGGTGCGGCCTGTGCAAACCTGTTCATATGTGGGGAAGGACATGCTGCCGCCTGCATAGCCGCATGGGGCATCAATCACGCCGGGCAGTTCACGAAAGCGACTTTCCACGCCCCAGAAGCATCCTGCGCCGAACATCACCTTTTCGTAATCTGCTGCCGTCATTTTCACTCTCCGTTAACGCTGGGTCACATATCTATTGATTTTACGCTCATTCTGTAGGATCAGGGAAGTCTATTTGCTGCATCAACGCGCCGAAAAAGAGCGCGCCGTGCCGCCTAACGTAGTGGGGACACATGACAGACGCAACAAAGCCCGCCGAGGAAAGCGGGTTTGCCGTAACAGATGGCTATCGCCGCTATGTGCTTGGCATATTGCTGGTAGTTTACACATTCAACTATTTGGATCGGCAAATCCTGTCCATTTTGCTCGAACCGATCAAACATGATTTGGGCCTGTCCGATACGGCATTGGGCTTTTTGACCGGGATCGTCTTTGCGTTGTTCTATGCCACGTTGGGCGTGCCAATTGCCATGTTGGCAGACCGGGCGAACCGCACGAAGATCATTGCCATATCGCTGGCCATATGGTCGGGGATGACGGCATTAAGCGGCACTGCAACAAGTTTCTTCCAGCTGGCCATGTTCCGCATCGGCGTCGGTGTGGGGGAGGCAGGCGGCAGCCCGCCTGCCCATTCCTTGTTGGCTGACTATTTCCCGCCTGAAAAACGGTCAACCGCCTTGGGGATTTATTCGCTTGGTGTGCCGTTCGGCATTTTGTTCGGCTTTATGATCGGCAGCCAGATTTACGAACTGATCGGTTGGCGGGCGGCCTTTTATGTGGTGGGGGTGCCGGGCATTATTCTGGCGCTGGTTCTGTGGTTCACAGTGAAGGAGCCGCCGCGTGGCCATACAGAGGTTGCCGTATCTGACGGGGATGCCCCGGCATTGATGTCGGTTGTGCGCTATATTATGGGCCGCCCCACATTGCGTCATGTGATTGCGGGCAGCACGTTGATCGCCTTTACAGGCTATGGGTTTGTGACCTGGGCCGCAGCATTCTTGATCCGCACACATGGCATGACCGTGGGTGAGGTTGGCATGTCTCTGGCGCTGATCATCGGTATTTTCGGTGGCCTTGGCACGTTCTTTGGCGGTTATTTGGCTGATAAGTTGCAGGCCCGTGATGCCCGTTGGCAAAGCTGGGTTGTGGCGGTGCCGTCATTGGTGACGGCCATTCCAGCGATTGCGATGTATCTGGTGGATTCAAAGAATATTGCGCTGGTTCTGTTCACCATGCCTGCCATTACCGGGTCGTTGTTTTTGGGGCCAAGTCTGGCGATGGTGCAAAACCTTGTGCATCTACGGATGCGCGCGGTAGCCAGCGCGTTCTATTTGTTCATTCTGAACTTGATCGCAATGGGGGGTGGGCCGCAGTTTGTGGGCCTCGTCTCTGACCTGTTGGAGCCAAGCTATGGCAGTGATTCACTGCGCTATGCCTTGTTGCTCAGCTCGCTCTTCGCGATATGGGGGGCAATCCACTATATTCTGGCGGGCAGAACGCTGGTTGCTGACCGTAAGATGATCACGGATTCAGAAGACAGCTGATAAAACAATCTGCTGGCGCGGTTGCTGTTACAGCCGCGCCAGATTTTCCGCCCCGTCGGGTGCTTCCCCTTCAGGGTCAAGGTCGGTCAGATCAGCGACAGCCTCATAGGCACCGGCGAGGGAGTCCATGCGCACTTGCATGTCGGGGTTTTCTGCTGCGATGGCACGGAAGATGCGCCCCGCCTCCCGCAGCATCAAAACAGCTAAATCCGTATTGGTCGCCGGAGGGTCATAATCCGGCGCAGCGACAGCTGTGTCATTTGCCGCGTTTGCCGGTGTTTGTGGCGCGTTGCTATTGCTGGTTTGATCTTTACGCGAACCGCCAAACGGCCTTGGAAATCGTCCCATCGGGTCATCTATCCTGTTGGGCCAGCCCCCAAAAGAATCGGGGCTGACCGTCAATAATGACCCTAGAGATACCCTAATTCCCTACCAATGGACACCCTTGGTCAGGGCGGCGAAGGCCACTGCCTCAGACGTGGGTTCCGCCTCGTTCGACTTGTCGCCCTTGGCGGCGGCAGAATCGGGGAACAGCCGATAGGATGTGTTGAAGATAACATCCAGCAGATTCGGAGCAATTGCCCACACAATCTGCGCAAAAGTGCCCAATCTGGTCGAAACGCGCTTGGGCCGTGTGCGCATGGCGGTGCAGACCATATCTGCGGCCTCATCCGGTGATAAGGTTGGCACATGATCATACATCTTGGTCGGCGCGATCATTGGCGTCCGCACCAAGGGCATGTACACAGCGGTAAAGCGCACATTGCGGTCCAGATATTCTGGCTGCGCACAACGGGAGAATGCATCAAGCGCCGCCTTTGATGCGACATAGGCGGAAAAGCGTGGCTGGTTCACCTGCACCCCGATGGAGGAGATGTTGATGATCTGCCCGGTTTTACGTTCCGCCATTGACGGCAGGACATTCATGATCAACCGCAGCGCACCGAAATAGTTCAGTTGCATGGTCCGTTCATAATCATGATAGCGATCATAACTTAGATTAACCGAACGACGGATCGACCGACCCGCATTGTTGACCAGAATGTCGATCTGCCCATGATCCTTCAACACTGATGCAATGAGCTTGTCACAGCCATCCACATCAGCGACATCAGCGGCATAGACGCTGGATTTACCGCCCAGTGCCTTGATCTTGTCCTGTACCTCGGCCAGTTTTTCTGGTGTGCGGGCGGCAAGGATGACGTGGCCGCCAGCCTCTGCCACTTTCATGGCGGTTGCCTCCCCAATGCCTGAGGATGCGCCGGTGATCAGAACGACCTTGTCCTTCACCGCCGTGTTCAAGCTGCGATCCTTATACAGGTCTTCATCCAGATTACGGGCCCAATAATCCCACAACTTCCCGGCATAATCCCCAAGGGGCGGACAGGAAATGCCGCTGCCCTTCAAGGCGCGTTTGGTATCGCGATTATCAAACAGGGTGGGGTAGTTGGCGAATTTGAATATCGCCCGGGGGATGCCGAAATCTTCCAGCACACCGTCAATGATGCGTTTGATCGGCGGTAGTGACCCGATCATATTTGTCAGCCCCGCTGGCATAAAGCCCAACAGGCTGGCATCCAGCCGCATGACAAATTTGGGCGCCCCGGCCACTTGGGAAAATGTGTTCAACACTTCGCCCACGCGCGGGTGTTCATCAGCGGTCAGGTGGAATGCCTGCCCATCAAGGTCAGGCTGGTGGGCAATGTGGTCCATCGCCTGACTGACATAATCAACGGGGACGATATTCATATAGCCGCCCTCAATCCCGATCAGGGGCATCCATGCGGGCATCATGTTGCGCAGACGTTTGATGGTCTTGAAGAAATAATACGGGCCATCCACCTTGTCGATTGCACCTGTATCAGAACGGCCCATCACCATCGCGGGGCGATAGATGCGGAAGGGGATTGTGGCTTCTTCGCGGACCAGTTTTTCTGAATCATGTTTGGTGCGATAATAGGGGTGGTCGTTTGCCTCCCACTCGTCAAACATATCTTCGCGCCAATGGCCCTTATAGAGCCCCGCCGCAGCGATAGAGCTGGTGTGATGGAAACATTTTGCCTTCACGGTTTCTGCTAAATTCAGCGCATTGCGCGTGCCATCAATATTGGTTTTGATCTGCACATCATCATCGTCATGATCCATGTCGTAGATGGCAGCAAGGTGGAAGAAATGCTTGATCTTGCCCTTCAGCTCGTCCTGTTTGGCCTTTGAAACACCAAGATTGCTGCGGGTCAGATCACCGGTCACTGCGACCAGACGGTCGGTGTCGCCATGTTCTGCCACCAATTGTTTGAACTTTTGTTTAGAGCCTGAGCGGACCAGCACATAGATTTTGCCCTTGCGCTTGGCCAGTAATTCACCGATCAGGTTGCGCCCCAAAAAGCCGGTTGCGCCTGTTACGAAGTAGGTCATGTTTCCTCCCCCAAAATTATTCATGTTTGGTCGGACGATGAGCCTAGCACAATGAAATGACTTGTCAGCCCTTAAGCGCGCGCCCAAACAAAAGCACAAAGCAAAAGGTGCAAAGCAAAAGGCGCGCCCCAACACGGGACACGCCTTCGCAAATTCAATTTTAGTTTGGCTGGTGGATTAACCGACGTAAAGAATGGTCAGCGTTTCAGCAACCATTGCCGGGCGATCCTGGCCTTCAATTTCCATGGTCACTTCATTGGTGACCTGAATGCCGCCGCCTTTTTCCTGTACATCTTTCAGGACTGAACGGGCGCGAACTTTTGAATTTACCGGCACCATATTGGTGAAGCGGATTTTGTTGGCGCCATAATTGATGCCGCGTGTCACGCCTTCAAGGTAATATAGGGAACCTGTTAGCATCGGCAGCAATGACAGGGTCAGGTACCCGTGGGCGATGGTTGATCCGACAAAGCCTTTGGCCTTTTCTTCGTCAACATGGATCCACTGGTGGTCGCCAGTGGCGTCTGCGAACAGATTGATCTGTGCCTGATCAATCTTGTGCCAGTCTGAAACACCAAGTTCCTGGCCGATAAGGCCCTTCATTTCGTCGATATCTTTGATGACTTTTGTCATGTCATGTCTCCTGCAAAAATGATGGGGCACCATACCGGGCGGCCCCGAAAATGAAAAGGGGGTAGGGGGACCGGACGGTGCTAGACGATCCGGCTGTCCTTATTGCCCCAATAGCGGTCCTTGATCAGGCGCTTGTACAATTTTCCTGTGGGGTGGCGCGGCAACTCATCCTCAAAATCCACGGTACGGGGGCACTTGATTTTGGACAGATGCTCAAGACAAAACGCAATCAACTCTGCCGCCGTGTCGTCTGACTTGTCGGCAGCATCTGCCAGTTGCACAACCGCCTTTACCTCTTCGCCAAATTCTTCATTTGGCACGCCGATAACGGCGACGTCAGCGACCTTGGGGTGGGTGATCAACAGATTTTCAGCTTCCTGCGGATAGATATTCACACCGCCTGAGATGATCATGTTGGCCTTGCGGTCGGTCAGGAACAGGTAGCCTTCCTCATTGACCATGCCGATATCGCCCAATGTGGACCAGCCGTTGGCGTTGCGGCTTTCTTTTGTTTTCTCATCATCATTGTGATAGGTGAACTCGCCGCCGCCACCGAAATAGATGGTGCCAGCCTCACCGGGGGGCAGCTCCTCGCCCTCGTCATCCAGAATGTGGATTTCGCCCAGCAATGCCTTCCCGACAGAGCCGGGATTGGCCAGCCATTCTTCTGAATTGATGGCGCAAAAACCGTTGCCTTCTGTGCCTGCGTAATATTCATAAATCACCGGGCCCCACCAATCGATCATCTGGTGTTTCACCGGCTTGGGGCAGGGGGCAGCGGCATGAATGGCAACCTGAATGCTGCTGACGTCATATTTGGTGCGTACCTCTTCAGGCAGCTTCAACATCTTCACAAACATGGTCGGCACCCATTGGGAGTGCGTGACCTTGTGCTGTTCGATCAGGGACAACGCGCCTTCGGGGTCGAAATTTTCCATGGCGATAATCGTGCCGCCGACGCGCATCATCGACATGCAATAGCGCAAGGGCGCTGCATGATAAAACGGTGCAGGCGACAGATAAATGGAATCACTGGCAAAGCCGTAAAGCGCCTGCACCAGCAAAATCAACGCGGGCGCTTCGTCCAGCGGCCCTTCGGGCAAGGCGACCTTGATCCCCTTGGGGCGGCCTGTTGTACCTGATGAATACAGCATATCCGTGCCATTGCTTTCATCGGCGATCGGATCGGTGGATTGTTTGTTGCGGGCGTCTTCATACGGGGTAAAGCCATCAACCCCGCCACCGACTGCGTAACAATGGGTCAGCCCTTCACATAGGGCGGGGATTTGTGCGGCCACCTCAGCCTTTTCGGTTGAGGAGAACAAAACAGAGGCACCGCAATCATTGACGATATAGGCAACTTCATCCGGTGTCAGGCGGCTGGAAACACAGGTGAAATACAGGCCCGCCCGCTGGGCACCCCAGCAAATTTCAAAATAGCGCGGGTTGTTTTCCATGAATATGGCGATTACGTCGCCGCGTTTCAGGCCGTTTTCGCGCAGCAATTGTGCGACCTGGTTGGAACGATCATTAAGCTGGCCATAAGTTACGACCTCACCAGAATTGGCCATGATATAGGCTGGGTGATCTGGCTTTGTGGCAGCATGAACTGACGGATGCATAAGGCCCCCTTACGGTCGTTTGTTGATGTTTGAATAGTTTATGGGGGGAGTTTACCGATTGCACCGCCCCGCGCAATCAGGAAATTTCAAACCCTTTGCAAGGCCAGCATTTTCCCCTAACGTCCCGCCACCACTATTGACGTAAATGATATGAGGGAGGCCAAAATGGCTTACGAAACGATTACGACTGAAGTTGACAAGGGGGTCATGACCCTGACCCTGAACCGCCCGGATCGGATGAATGCCTTTAACGTGCAGATGCATTTTGATCTCGTCGATGTGTTCACCAAGGTGAATGATGATGACGATGTGCGGGCCATTATCGTGACGGGCGCGGGCGATCGGGCGTTTTGTGCCGGGGCCGACCTTGAAAGCGGCGGCGACACATTCAATGCCAAGGCCCATTCGGGTAAAAGCGAGCCAATTGACTGGTCAATGGAAAAGACCGACCCGCGCATTCGCGATACCGGGGGCAAGGTTTCGCTATCGATCTATAATTGTATGAAGCCTGTTATCGGGGCCATCAACGGGGCCGCCGTTGGCATTGGTGCCACTATGCAATTGCCGATGGATATGCGAATTGCCAGTGACAATGCCCGCTTTGGCTTTGTTTTCTCGCGCCGCGGGATTGTGCCCGAGGCAGCCTCAAGCTGGTTCTTGCCGCGTTTGGTCGGCCCGCAACAGGCGCTTGACTGGATGTTGTCTGGCCGTGTGTTCGGTGCAGAAGAAGCCCTTGCCGGGCGGCTGGTACATTCGGTTGTGCCACAAGCTGACCTGATGGATGTGGCGATGGAAAAGGCCCGTGATATTGCGGACAATTGCAGTGCCGTTTCTGTCAGCATGATCCGGGCAATGGTTTGGCAGATGCTGGCAACCGATCACCCGATGGAGGCGCATATCGTCGATTCGCGCGGTGTTGCGGCAACCGGGCAGTCCGCCGATGCACAAGAAGGCGTCATGTCCTTCCTTGAAAAGCGCGCGCCTGACTTCAGCCTGAAACCTTCAACCGATATGCCCAGCTTCTACCCGTGGTGGGAAGAACGCGAATATCGCTAGGCATTTTATGGTGATGTGAATGTGGACGGGTCGCCAATGAGGCGGCCCGTCTTTTTATGCGGCAGCTTCATCTGGTTCTTCATCGACGCGCTGTTCTGGCATTGGCATTTGCCAAATTTTTGTGAACAGCAGCACGACCACAAACACGATCAGTGTCGCAATGGGCGGGATAATCATGCTTTGCGTGACGCCGATCTTGCTGATGGCAAATCCCATGATCAACGCCCCGATGGGGCCTGCCCCCATGAAGGTGGTTTGAAATACCGCCAACATGCGCGCCCGGTGGCTGGGGCGGGCAGATAATTGAATGACCGACCGGGTCATGGGCATGGACACGCCTGCACCAAGGCCCCATGCAAAAATGCAAAGCGATGTGCCGTAAAATGGCAGGCCAACCGCAATCAATGTCAGGAATGTTGCGGCGGACAGTGATGACAGCATCATCAACCGACCCGGCCTGTGAATAGGGCCAATTCGGATTGAGATCATCGACCCGATGACCGTCCCCGCCATAAACGACATTTGAATGATGCCAATTTCAAGGCTGCCGCCATTGTAAACATCGCGCACCATCACGGGCAGGTTCACCATGAATGCCCCCATATAGAATATGCCGCCGCTTAAGGAATAAAGCGTCAGGGTCAGGATGCGGCGATCATTGACGACCTCCATCACACCTTCCCATGCATCTTTCATGGCGCTGTTGCGTGGGCCGGTGGTGGTCTGTGCCGCGCGCTTGACCGGATGCAGGCGTGTCATCATCAGCGCGCAGGCAAGGATCAAGGCGCCCTGTGCCACCAATAGCGGGATGGCACCAAATTCATCGGCGCGGGTGCCAAACATAATGCCAACCATCTGGCCGCCGAATTGCAGCATGTTGACGGTGGCAATCGCCTTTTGAATTTGGCCGGGGCGGGTGACATTGGTCAGCATGGTGTCGCGTGCCGGAATGATAAAGGCGGCAAAGGCCGACCCCACAACCGCCATCGCCACCATGATCCAATAGCCCAGCATGTCCATGCCATAAAATACGGCGACTGTGGTAATCGGGATCAGGTTCAGGGTTTGCAGCGCAATCAATATTGTGCGCGGGTCGCGCCGGTCCGCAACCGTACCGCCAACCAATAGTAACAGGGTTGAAGGCAACATGGATGCCATCTGCATAAAGCCGATCCGTTCGGGCGTTTCATGCAGAAACACCGTGACCAGCCACGTGTTCAACACCTGCCCGATGCCGACCGATACGAAGAAGACCCCGACACCGGCGATATACCAGCGATATTGCAGGGCCTTTTGTTCATCTGTCATGATCAGCTGCCGATCTTTGCGGCAAGGGCGTCTTGCACATCCGCCTTGAAGCCGACCAGAACCTGTCCGTCAGCTTCGATCACCGGGCGTTTGATCAATGTTGGTTGTGCAGCCATCAGGGCAATCAGTGTGGCGGGGTCGGTTTCAGCCTTTTCATCATCGCTTAGCTTGCGCCATGTGGTGCCGCGCTTGTTCAGCACCAAGTCAAGCCCGGCGCGATCAACCCAATGGGCGATTTGGTCGGCGGTCACGCCATCGGCGCGAAAATCGACGAATGTATAGGCGGCGTCCTGTGCCTCAAGCCATTTGCGGGCTTTTTTGACAGTATCGCAGTTTTTAATGCCGTAAAGTTTCATAGTCTGATTCCCCAATTGCCCACATTCATAGGCCCCTGCGTCTAATCGGGCAAGCGGACGTTTCACCGCTTGTCGTTAGGTCAAGTTCGGCCTAATCTGCCCCCGTTCGAAATTTAGATATCCATAATAATAAGGAAAAAACCAATGACTGAACTTCCAGTACTCGATAAATCGACCCCCGGCTCGTCAGCTGAATGGGCCGGTGTTCGTCAGCGTGTGGTCGAATTTGTTGAAAACGAATGCTACCCGGCTGAAAAGGAAATGAAAAAGTCAGATGATCCCCGTGCGGTGATGAAACGTTTGCAGGACAAGGCCAAGGCCACCGGTCTGTGGGCGTTGGGCCATCCGGTAGAAATCGGCGGGCAGGGCATGCCCTTCATGGATTATGTGTATGTGAATGAGGTCATCGGCCGATCGGAACTGGCAATGGTCGCCCTTGGCACACATACGCTGCAAGATTCCATCATGCTGAACCTGTATGCCGACCCGATTTGGAAAGAACGCTATTTGGCCCCGCTTGTGGCGGGTGAAATTCATCCTTCGTTTGCAATGACTGAGCCGAATGTTGCCAGTTCAGACCCGACGCAGATTGAAACCAGTGCTGTGCAGGATGGGGATGAATGGGTCATCAATGGCCATAAATGGTTCATCACCGGCGCGCTGACGGCTGAATATTGCACCGTTATGTGCAAAACAGATAATGATGCCCCGCCCCATAAGGCGTTCACAATGATCATCGTGCCCACAGACACGCCGGGTTTTGACATTGTGCGTGATGTCGAGGTAATGGGCGAAAAGCACAATCACTGTGAAATCAAACTGACCGATGTGCGCGTGCCGCTGTCCAATACGCTTGGCCCGCGGGGTGAGGCGTTCGTGATCTCGCAACGTCGTTTGGGCCCGGGCCGTATCTTCCATTGCATGCGTTGGTTGGGGCAGGCGCAGCGCGCCTTTGACCTGATGTGTAATCGTTTGCTGGAACGTCGTGCCTTTGGTGAGCGATTGGCTGACAAGCAATTGATGCAGGCCCATGTGTTTGAGGCTGCCGCTGATATTCAGGCCAACCGCCTGTTGACCATTGATGCGGCGCGCAAGATGGATATGGGCTCTGACGCCCGTATCGAAATTGCGCTGGTGAAGGTTGCCGGTGCCCGCATGGTGCACAATGTGATTGACCGGTCCATTCAGGTTCATGGCGCAAAAGGTGTGTCAGAAGATACGCCGCTTGAAAACATGTATCGTCAGGCACGTTTTGCCCGGATCTATGACGGTCCTGACGAAGTTCACATGCAGTCAACCGCACGCCGTATCTTGCGTGAGTTTGAAAAGGGCCGTGGTTGGGACTTTGGCGAGCGTGACTTGACCGCCTACGAAAACTCTAATCACTAACAGTGATTAGCGCGGCTTGATCCGGGTCTGGTGATCCGATCGGGCCGGGCTGAATTGGTAAGATGAATTGAAGTCGCTGCGGTTATTCCGCGGCGGCTTTTTCTTCTGCTGGCTGGACGACACGATCATTGCTGATCAGGTCTGCCATTTCAGCATATTGATGATTGAAGATGCCCGGTTCATTCAATACTGCGGCGGCGGTCATGGCATGGGCCACTTCATCCGCACCGATGGCTTTATAGCGGCTTAACGGGCCGGCCATAAACGGGTTCATCAACGGCAACAATGCCTTGCCGATTTCTTCGCTGGTGCGGTTTTCGTCACGGTCGCCAAGTAACAGGCCGGGACGGAAAATATCAATCCGCTCATATCCCAGTGCTTTCACGGCGTGATCAGCCTCGCCCTTTGTTTTCATATAGAAACTGGGGCTGCGGGCATCTGCGCCAACGGCTGATACCATCATCAAATGATCCGCGCCGCCACGATGGGCCCCGTCAGCAAATGACACAACCAGATCTCGGTCGACCTTGCGAAACGCTTCGCGGCTGCCTGCCTGTTTCTGCGTGGTGCCAAGCGTCGAAATGGCGACATCCGCGCCGACGGCTTTTGCCTCTTCATGCAAATCGGCGAAATCAATAATACGAGTGTCGAGCTTGTCATGGGAAAAGCGCAAGGGACGACGGGCCAACGCGGTGACTTGCGCAACCTCAGGCCGGTGGCACAGTGTTTGCGCCAACAGCGTGCCGACCAAACCGGTCGCACCAATCATGACAACATGCAATTGCGGCATGAAAAACCCTAAAAAGCGGCCCCAAAAAACCCTAATCCCAATCATCCGGCCAGCGGCCTTTTGCTGGCCCTGTGCATGGATGTAACGATGATGGTGCCGGGCTTGAGTGGTTTTGTATGCTGCTAAAACGGTCGCATGGCCGCGTGTCACAGCGATAATTCACAGACGCGAACTGGGGTTAAGCACCTGAACGGACTGTAAGATTTCGTGCTAGGGGCGCGTAATTGTTGAAACTTTTCAGATTATTCCTGGCCAGTGCAGCCCGTTGGCAGGCCACCCGCGCGGCTGAATTCCGCGTCAATATGACCAGCGATTTGGGCCCTATGGTTAATCGGCCATATCCACAATCCGGGCCTTCATATTGGTTTTGAAGGTTTTGCTGTCTTTTGACGGAATTTTGCAAATCCCGTTGGCACGCATCACCGGCCCTTCCGGCCCCACCAGATAGCCGGCGGCAAACCCCATGGACCGACGCGGTTCAGTGAAATCAATCTTGCTTTCAAGCCACGCCCCAAGCGGTGCGGGTTTTAGAAAATCAAAGCTGAGATTGACCGAGGGAACAAATTGCTTGGTGCCGGAACTGTGGACCACGCCAACGCCCACCGCCATGTCCATCACGGTCATCATCATGCCGCCATGACAGATCATTGCCGGATTGCAGTGGCGTTCTTCAACTCGAAAGCCAAGGGTGGGCATGTCATCTTTCAGCGCGATATAAAGCGGCCCCACCAGATTGGCGAAGCCTTCGGGCGGGCTGAAAAGCGCGAAACCTTCGGGAATATCATTATTTTCCGGGGCAGTAGGTTCTGTCATCTTGATTTGTCTTTCGAATGCGAACATATGAAGTGATAATTAATCATCATCTAATCACCCGACGCGCATTTGTCGATAGGGCGGAGAACCACACCATGCTTTATGCGCTTGCTGCACTTTTACTGTTGGGGCTTACCTATACATTGTTCCGCAAATGGCGGGTGGAACGTCAGCACCCTCCGCGCGGTAAGTTTGTCGAGGTTGATGGCCAGCGCATTCACGCCATTACGGGCGGGGTGCCATCGGGCAGCAAGCCGACGATTGTGCTGATACACGGTGCGTCAGGCAATGCCTGCGATACCGCTGAAGCATTGATGGCCCCGCTGATCGGCGAGGGGCATCGGGTTATCGCCTTTGACCGGCCCGGTTACGGCTATTCACAGCGGCGGCGCGGCGGTTGGATGGACCCGGCGGCGCAGGCATGTACGCTTTCCGATGCGCTAAAGAAAATGGGCGAGCAGGGCCCGTTTATTATCGTCGGGCATTCGCTGGGCGGTGCTGTGGCGCTGGCCTGGGGGTTAACCCGGCCTGAGGATTGCGCGGCGGTCGTTTCTCTGTCGGGGGCATCACATCCATTTCCCGGTGGCGTTGCGTTGTACCGAAAAATTATCACGACGCCTCTTATCGGCAAGCTGGTCGGCTGGACATTAATTGTCCCCTTGGCGGATATGTTGTTCAGCAAGGCGGTGGCTGGTTCCTTCCGTCCCGGCGATCCGATTGACAATTACGCGGCCCGTTGTGCCATTGCGCTTCACCTGCGGCCCAATCAGATGATCCCGGACGCCAATGATGTGGCGCGTCTGCGCGGCTATCTAAAACATCAGGCTGTGGCCTATCCCGATTTTGTGCCGCCATTGACGGTGATGACGGGCAATCGCGATTATACTGTGGGGGCAAAAATCCATTCTTATCCGCTGGCGCGCAAGGTGCCCCACGCGAAATTGATCAAGCTGGAAAATTGCGGACATATGCCCCATCACCACCGCACGGATGAGGTTGTGAAAGCCATTACCGAGGCTGTTGCCTGATCAACAGGGCGCTAATCGCCCAAAGCTAATCGACTGTTGCGATTCTCAGAATATTAGTGGCGCCGACAGCGTGGTCAGCAAAAGTGTGCAACGGTTTTGCGCCCGAACCACGCGGTACAAAAATGCAGCCCGGGGCTAATCGCCCCAAGCTAATCGACTGTTGCGATTCACAGAATATTAGTGGCGCCGACAGCGTGGTCAGCAAAAGTGTGTAACGGTTTTGCGCCCGAACCACGCGGTACAAAAATGCAGCCCGGGGCTAATCGCCCCAAGCTAATCGACTGTTGCGATTCTCAAGATATTGGTTGCGCCGGGCGTCCCGAAGGGCACGCCAGCAGTAATCACAACCTGATCACCCTTTTGCGCGATGCCGTTTTTGGGTGCCTGTTCAGACACGCGTGACACCATATCGGCAAAGCTGTGGGCGTCTTCGGTCACCACGCATTGCAGACCCCATACCAGAGTCAGCCAGCGGGCGGTTTCAATGCGCGGGGTGAAGGCATAGGGATGCACGCGGCTACGGCCACGGGCAACGCGCAATGCGGTTGACCCTGACGTGGTGTAACAGATGATCCCCTTGGCATCGATCGTATCAGCCACTTGCGAGGCGGCAGCGGCAATCGCATCTTCTGATGTGTTTTCCTGTGGCAAGCCTGTCTGGTCAAGCGCGGCGCGATAGGCCGGGTCCTGTTCTGTTTCGAGGCCGACCTTGTTCATGGTGGCAACCGCCTCAATCGGGAAATCACCAACGGCGGTTTCGGCAGACAGCATAACCGCATCTGCCCCTTCCAAAACGGCAAGGGCGATATCGGTCACTTCGGCCCGTGTTGGGACCGGGGCTTTGATCATGCTTTCCAGCATTTGCGTGGCAACGACAACGGGCTTGCCCGCGATACGGCTGGTGATGACGATACGGCGCTGGGCACCGGGTACTTTTTCAACCGGCAGCTCGACACCCAAATCACCACGGGCAACCATCACACCGTCCGTCGCTTCAACAATCGCTGATAGGTCAGTCAATGCGGCGGGCTTTTCAATTTTGGCCATCAGCTTGGCGCGGCCATTGATGATTTTTTTGGTGTTGACCACATCTTCGGCGCGTTGCACGAAGCTAAGGGCGATCCAATCAACATCCTTTGACAGGGCCATGATCAGGTCAGCCTCGTCCTTTTCAGTCAACGCCGGGATCGGCAACAGGCTGTCAGGCAGGTTGACGCCCTTGCGGTCAGACAGCGGGCCGCCAACTTCTACGATTGTTTCGGCGCTGTCCTTGTTCACTGATTTGACGCGCAGGCGCAGCTTGCCATCATCCAGCAGGATGGTTTGGTCAGGCGCTATGGCATCAAAAATTTCCTGATGGGGCAGGGGCGCGCGGGACGCTGTGCCCGGCTCGTCCACTTTCATGTCCAGCGTAAAGGGCTGCCCGACCTTCAAAACAGGCACATCGCCGTCAGAATCCTTGGTCATGGTGCCAACGCGCAGTTTGGGGCCTTGCAGGTCCGCCAATACCGCGATGGGGGTGCCCAACTCTTCCTCAGCCGCGCGGATAGCGTTCAGCTGTTTGGTGAAGGTTGCCTCATCCGCGTGCGAGAGGTTTAGCCGGAACGCATTTGCCCCTGCTTCAACAAGGGCTTTGATACGGTCAGGGGTGGATGTGGCCGGCCCAAGGGTCGCCAAAATTTTGATATGTCTGTGTCTGGTCATGTCGCCCACATTATTCCCCTTCTATTGCCATTCAATGACTTGATTGTCGCGGGGGCCAATTTTGTGGTTGAGCGTGTGGGGTACCTATGGTCCCTTCTGCGCCATGCAAACGATAAACAATCAGCCCTTTACAGAGATTTCGGCCCGCGAGGACACTGGCAAGGCCACAGGCAATGACACTGCCCTTGTGCTGTTGTGTGATCATGCCTCCAGCCATGTGCCAGCGTCCTATGATGGGCTGGGGCTGGACCCGGCCTTGTTTGAACGGCATATCGCCTATGATATCGGGGCCGCTGACGTGACCCGCGCCCTTGCGGATTTAAGCGGTGCGGGGGCTGTGTTGGCAGGGTTTTCCCGGTTGTTGATTGATCCGAACAGGGGCGCAGACGATCCCACATTGGTCATGAAGCTGTCAGACGGGGCCATCATTCCGGGTAACCGCCACGCTGACGAGGCGGAGGTCGCGGACCGCATAGCCCGCTTTTATGCGCCGTATCATGAGCGTGTGGCACGAACGCTTGCCGCGATTCGGGGGCGGGGACAGGTGCCGATTATTGTTTCCATCCACAGTTTCACGCCGCAGTTCCAAAATCGTGGACGCGAATGGCCCGTGGCGTTGTTGTGGGACAAGGATGACCGGCTGGTGGCCCCGCTAAAGGACGCGCTTGAAGACGTGTTTGCCCCGGTTGGCGATAACCAACCCTATGATGGCGCTTTGAAAAATGACTGCATGTATAAGCATGGCACCCAAAACGGCTATCCCCATGTGTTGATTGAAATCCGACAGGATTTGATCGATAGCCCTGACAAGGCAGGGGGCGTGGCTGAAAAAATATGGTCAGTTTTGGCGCCCTTGCTTGACCTGCCTGCCCTGGCGCGTGTAGAGCATGTCGGCTCTCGCACCGATGGCCCTTTTTCCAACTAGACGGAACCACTTGATATGAATGAGTCAGCAACCATTGCCGCCGATCAACTGCGCAGCTTCATCGAACGTATTGAACGTCTTGAAGAAGAAAAGAAGACTATCGCTGACGATATCAAGGAAGTCTTTGCCGAGGCCAAGGGCTATGGCTATGACGTAAAAACCCTGCGTCAGGTGCTGAAAATCCGCAACATGGAAGAGCATGACCGGGCCGAACAAGAAGCGTTGCTGGACACCTATTTGGCCGCATTGGGCATGGCTGATTAGGCCAAAAGCGGCCCTGATTTCATGTGATATGGCCTTGAAATGGCCCGATTCGCTTCCCATATAGATTGTGGGAGTGGAGGAAATCACATGACCCGTTCAGAACAAACAAGCAAATATTGCTTGAAAACCAGCAAATATACCAAGCGCAATTTGGCGACCCGGTTTGGGTTGGCGACAGCCTTTGCCATGTCGATGGGGTTTGGCACTGCAACCGCCAGCGCATCTGACCAGACAACAGCCGGCGAGAAGCTTGATCAGGCCATCCGCGATGCGGGTAAGGCTGCTGAGGAAATTGCCCGTGATTCTGCCGTGCTGGCAGAGGAACTGGCCGAAACGGCGCAGGACGCCATTGGTGATGCGCTGGAAGCCGTAGACCGCGCGCTGGAAAATATGCCCCAGTATGAAGAAACTGAAATGGATGATGAGGGAAATATCATTATCCGCCGCAAAGGTGATGCGCCGAGCGGCACCGACATCTAATAAATCATCATCCCAGTCTGGATTTTGACGACCAAAGCAGCCATATCAGTATGGCTGCTTTTTTGTTTCAGGAGTGTTTATGTCCGCTGCATCTGTTTCACTGCCCCGTTGGGATTTGTCTGACCTTTATCCCGGTTATGACAGTCCCGGCTTTAAGGGGGATTTGACCCGCGCTGCAAAAGACGCCGCCGCGTTTGAGGACAAGTATAAGGGCAAGGTCACGGCGCTTGATGCTGCTGGCCTGCTGGGCCTGATCCATGATTATGAAGCGTTGGAAGAATTGATTGGCCGTTTGGGCAGTTTTGCCGGGCTGGCCTATGCGTCTGATATGGCGGATGAAAAATCCGTGCAGCATTATGGCAATACGCAAGGCGCGCTGAATGACCTTGGTACGCATTTGATCTTTCTGGACCTTGAGCTGAACCTGATTGAAGATGATGCACTGGCGGGGTTCTATGCCGCCAATGATGATCTGGCCCGCTATAGGCCGTGGCTGGACCATATCCGCGCGATGAAGCCCTATCAGCTTGATGAACAGCTTGAGACATTGCTGCATGAAAAGTCTGCCACCGGGCGGCAGGCGATGATGCGGCTGTTTGATGAAACAACGGCGAATATGACGGTGCCTCTTGGCGGTAAGGATGTGCCGATGGAGGAGGCGCTGAATCAGACGATGGAAGCGGATGGCAAAAAGCGCGAGGTCGCTGCCACTGCCCTGTCACAAGTGTTTCAGGACAATCAACGTCTGTTCACGCTGGTCACCAACACCTTGGCAAAAGACAAGGCGATTGAGGATAAGTGGCGTGGCCTGCCTGCGCCCAATAGCGGTCGCCACCTTGCCAATCAGGTGGAGCCTGAGGTGGTAGATGCCTTACGGCAGGCGGTGCAAAGCTCATACAAAAATATTTCGCATCGCTATTACGCGCTTAAGGCCAAATGGCTGGGCGTTGATCAACTGAATTTTTGGGATCGCAACGCACCATTGCCTGATGCGGATGAACGCAAGATCCCCTGGTCCGACGCCCAATCAACCGTGCTGGATGCCTATGGCGGGTTTGCATTGCCAATGGCAGACCTTGCCAAAAACTTTTTTGACAAGCCGTGGATAGATGCCGAACTGCGCGTGGGTAAATCCCCCGGCGCGTTTTCGCACCCCACTGTGCCATCTGCCCATCCCTATGTATTGTTGAACTATCAGGGCACTGTGCGTGATGTGATGACCCTTGCCCATGAGCTGGGACATGGCGTGCATCAGTTGCTGGCAGCAGAGCAGGGCGCCCTGTTGGCTGACACGCCGCTGACCTTGGCAGAGACGGCGTCGGTCTTTGGCGAGATGCTGACCTTCCGGTCCATGTTGAACAAAACAGAAGACCCCAAAACACGCCGCATCATGCTCGCCAACAAGGTTGAGGATATGATCAACACAGTGGTGCGCCAGATTGCGTTTTATGAGTTTGAGCTGCGTTTGCACGATGCCCGTAAACAGGGGGAGTTGAGCGCCGCCGATATTGGGCAGCTTTGGATGACTGTGCAAAGTGAAAGCCTTGGCCCGGCGATTAAACTGAATGAAGGGTATGAGACATGGTGGTGCTATATTCCCCACTTCATTCACTCACCCTTTTATGTCTACGCCTATGCATTCGGTGATTGTTTGGTGAACGCGCTGTACCAGACCTATGAAGAGGCTGAGGACGGCTTTGCCGAACGCTATTTCGATATGTTGCGCGCGGGCGGCACCAAACGGCATAAGGAATTGCTGGCACCGTTCGGGCTTGATGCTTCTGACCCTGCATTCTGGCATCGCGGTCTGAATCTGATTTCTGGATTTATTGACGAGCTTGAGGCTGACTTGGAAGGCTGATTTATGAGCGATGATGACCTGACTGATGATCCTTATACGGACAAGCAGGCCCGGCAGGATGAAAAACGGCGCGTCCGTGAATCGCGGGCGGGCAAACGGGATCAGCTTAAACGCACGGCCAAGGTTGCAGGCCGCATGGGCGGCTTTGGCGCGCGTCTTGCGGGAAAGGCATTATTGAATGTCGGTGGTGACCATGATGTGCAGGCCGCAGCCTTGTCGAAAGCCTTGGGTAATCTAAAAGGCCCATTGGTCAAGATTGCCCAAATGCTGGCAACTGTGCCTGACGTGATCGGTGAAGATTACGCGAAGGAGCTTGCCAAACTACAGGCCAATGCCCCGCCTATGGGGGCCGCCTTTGTGAAGCGTCGTATGCGCACCGAACTTGGCCCCGATTGGCGTGACAGGTTTGACAGTTTTGAAATTGATGCGGCTGCGGCAGCATCATTGGGGCAGGTCCATCGCGCGACGATCGATGGGGATCGTCAGGTTGCGGTGAAGCTGCAATATCCCGATATGATGGCGGCGGTTGAAGCTGACCTGAAGCAACTGAAAGTGATCCTGCAGGTTGCCAAGGTGATTGAAAGCACCGTGGACCTATCGCAAATCGGGCAGGAGGTTTCTGATCGGCTGCGCGAGGAGCTGGACTATGTGCGGGAGATGAAGCACATGCAGCTTTACGGCAATATTTTTGCCGGGCATGACGATATCCACATTCCAAACCCTGTGCCTGATTTGACGACCGGGCGCTTGCTGACGATGGATTGGCTGGACGGGCACCCGTTATTGCATTTCGCGGACCACCCGCTTGAGGTCCGCAATGACATCGCCCAACGTATGATGACTACGTGGTGGCATCCGTTTGTCAGCACAGGGGTTATTCATGGCGACCCCCATTTGGGCAATTACACCATTCGCGATGATCTGGGGATCAACCTGCTTGATTATGGTTGTGTGCGTATTTTCTCCCCGCGTTTTGTGACCGGGGTGATGGATCTTTATTACGGGTTTTTGAATAATGACATGGACCTTGTGGCCGATGCCTATACCCGCTGGGGCTTTGACGATCTGACCAAGGAAATGATGGAGGTCATGAACCTGTGGGCCAAGTTTATCTTTGCGCCATTGTTGGATGACCGGGTGCGGTCCATCGCCGATGGGGTGAAGCCGGTTGAATATGGTCGCAAGGAAGCCATGACCGTCCGGGCCGAGTTGAAGAAGCTGGGCCGTTTGACGGTGCCAAAGGAATTTGTCTTTATGGATCGTGCCGCCATCGGGCTGGGGGCGATTTATCTGCATTTGGGGGCAGAGGTGAATTGGCATCAAGTGTTCATGGGCACGCTGGAAAATTACGCGCCTGACAGTTTGACGGCGCGGCAGGCTGCGGCCTTGGCGCAGGTTGATCTGACCCACCCTGATCTTTAAGCCTAGCCCCATCAGCTATTGGGGAACGAAATGACCGACCAGAACACACCAGAACAAGACACACATATGTGGGATGATCTTGATGCCAATCCACCCGAAGGGTATCGGCGACTTGATTGGGTTCAGGGATTCGGTGGCCAGATGGGGCCGCTGTTTGAAATGGACGACGCCACAGGATCGCAGCGTGCCTTTCGCGTTATGGATCATCATGTGAATGGTGGTGGGATATGTCATGGCGGCATGTTGATGGCCTTTGCCGATATCGCATTCGGCCATGTGGCTGCGTTGGATGCCAAGGGCTGGTTTATGACCATCCGCCTTGTGACGGATTTTGTTGCCCCCGCAGAATTGGGCGAATGGGTGATGGGCACCGGCAAGATCGTCGGCAAGGACCGGTCGCTTTATACGGTTGAAGGGCGCATCTGGTCCGGTGACAAGACCATTATGACCGGGCAGGGAATCTTTAAAACCCGCCCCGCGCCTGAGGGCAGTCATATTGCGGCCCGTCTGGCTGCGAAGGAAAATTCCGCCAAATAGAGATGCAGAAGAGATGTGGGGTGAAAATTGGTCAGAATGGCTAATTTCCGCGCTTTTTGCGGCATTCGGGCGCGCAGTATGACAAAAAGTCGATCAAGGCTTGCTCATAAGGGCCGCTCTGCTATAGTCCCGCCCGATTACGCAGAATCTTGGGCGTTCTGCCCATACACATTCTAGCTGACAGTTCCACACTGACTGGCGAAAGGGTCAATGATGACTGAGAATGCGACAAACGAAGAATTCGTCCCTGGCGAAATGGATATTTCCGAGCATGAGCGCACCTATGCGGGCTTTATGACCCTATCGAAATGGGGCACGGGCGCAGTGATTGCGTTGCTTGTGATTATGGCCGCAACACTGCTGTAGTCAGCAGCGCAGCCGAACCAGCTTTTACTCACAAACCAGAGATTGCTTAATGAAACTGGCCGTTTTGAAAGAGCGGCACGAGGGTGAAACCCGCGTTGCCGCCACGCCCGATACTGTCAAGAAATTGACGGCTTTGGGTTTTGATGTCGTTATCGAATCGGGGGCAGGGCTTGGCTCTTCCTTCATGGATGGCGCTTATGAAGAAGTTGGCGCAACTATCGTTGCCAACGCTGATGATGCTCTTGATAATGCCGATGTGATCTTCAAGATCCGCCGTCCTACAGATGACGAACTTGGCAAAATCAAAAAGGGCGCAAAGGTTATCGCTTCGCTGAACCCCTATCAGGATGCAGAGGGTCTTAAGGCCTATGCCGCCGCAGGGATCGAAGCCTATGCGATGGAGCTGATGCCCCGCATCACCCGTGCGCAAAGCATGGATATCCTGTCGTCACAGTCAAACCTGTCCGGTTATAAATCGGTTTTGGTTGCAGCCAATGAATATGGCCGTGGCTTCCCGATGATGATGACCGCTGCGGGCACCGTTGCCCCGGCCCGTGTCATGGTCTTTGGTGCAGGCGTTGCCGGCCTGCAGGCCATTGCGACGGCGAAACGTCTGGGCGCGATTGTATCGGCCACCGACGTGCGCGCCGCTGCTGCAGAACAAGTCGAATCGCTTGGCGGTGAATTCGTGATGGTCGAATCCGAAGAAACCGAAGATGCAGAAACCGCAGGCGGCTACGCCAAGGAAATGTCTGACGAGTACAAGGCCAAACAGGCTGAGTTGATTGCCAAGACCCTGACCAAACAGGATATTGCGATCACCACAGCCCTGATCCCGGGCCGTGCCGCACCGACATTGATCACCAAGGAACACATTGCCAGCATGAAGCCGGGCAGTGTGATCGTTGATTTGGCGGTTGAGCAGGGCGGTAACGTCGAAGGCTCCGTCGCTGGGGAAAATGTTGTGACCGAAAATGGTGTGACCATTGTTGGTCCGATCAACATGCCCGGTCAGTTGGCCGCCGACGCATCATCATTGTTCGCCAAGAACCTGCTGAACTTCCTCTCAGCCTTTATGGACGAGGAAAATGGCGGTCTGGCAATTGATTATGAAGATGAAGTCATCACAGGCATTTTGTTGACCCGTGATGGTGCCATCGTTCATCCGAACTTTGCAGGAGGGTCTGAATAATGGCTGAAGTAGCTGTAATTGATCCGTTTATCTTCCGTCTCGCGATTTTCGTGTTGGCGATCTTTGTTGGCTATTATGTGGTGTGGTCAGTGACCCCCGCCCTTCATACGCCGCTTATGTCTGTGACCAATGCTGTGTCATCCGTGATTATCGTGGGGGCGCTGCTGGCCGTTGGTGTTGATGTTGATGCCAATCAACTCGGCACACAGGGGCTGGTCTCGAAATGGTTGGGCTTTGCTGCCGTGATTTTGGCCAGCGTCAATATTTTTGGCGGTTTCCTTGTCACCCAGCGCATGCTGGCCATGTACAAGAAAAAAGATAAGTAAGGAGGCGATTCGATGTCTGCAAATCTAGCTGCCGTCGCCTATTTGGCCTCCGGCGTTCTATTCATTCTGGCCCTGCGTGGCCTGTCCAGCCCCGAAACATCCCGTCAGGGTAATATGTTCGGCATGATCGGTATGACGATTGCGATCGTTGTAACGCTGCTAAAGGCTGATATTTCTGATCCCATGACTTGGGCCATGGTTGCCGGTGCGCTGGCAATTGGTGGTGGTATTGGTGCGATTACCGCGCGCCGCATTGCCATGACCGACATGCCCCAACTGGTTGCCGCCTTCCATTCATTGGTTGGTTTGGCTGCTGTGTTGGTTGCGTGGTCTGCCTATCTGTCACCGTCAGCTTATGGCATTGGCGATGTGGGGCACATTCACACTGCCAGCCTTGTTGAAATGTCATTGGGTCTGGCCATTGGCGCGATCACTTTCTCAGGTTCCGTCATTGCGTTTGCCAAGCTACAGGGCATCATGTCCGGTGCGCCTATCATGCTGCCGGGCCGTCACATTGTGAACGGTTCACTGGCATTGGGCATTGTCGGTTGCGTGATTTGGTTCTGCATGGACCAGTCACTTGAAGCCTTCCTTGTTATCTCTGCACTTAGCTTCATTATCGGTTTCCTGATCATTATTCCGATCGGTGGCGCTGACATGCCGGTTGTTGTGTCCATGCTGAATTCCTATTCAGGTTGGGCCGCTGCGGGCATTGGCTTCACACTGGAAAACACCGCGTTGATCATCACCGGTGCGTTGGTTGGCTCTTCAGGTGCCATCCTGTCCTACATCATGTGTGCGGCTATGAACCGGTCATTCATCTCGGTTATTCTGGGCGGCTTTGGCGGCGATGATGCTGTGGCCGGTGGCGGCCATGTTGAAACCCGTCCGGTCAAGCGCGGTTCCGCTGATGATGCAGCCTTCATCATGAAGAATGCAGGTTCTGTCATCATTGTTCCCGGTTATGGTATGGCTGTGGCGCAGGCCCAACATGCCTTGAAGGAAATGACCGACATGTTGAAGGCCGAAGGCGTGAAAATTTCCTACGCCATTCATCCTGTCGCGGGCCGTATGCCCGGTCACATGAACGTGCTGCTTGCTGAAGCAAACGTGCCTTATGACGAAGTGTTTGAGCTTGAAGACATTAACAGCCAGTTTGCACAGGCTGATGTGGCCTTCGTGATCGGCGCTAATGACGTGACGAACCCGTCCGCGAAAACAGACCCGCAAAGCCCGATTTTCGGTATGCCGGTTCTGGATGTTGAAAAGGCCAACACGGTTCTTTTCGTCAAGCGCGGCATGGGCTCAGGCTATGCCGGTGTGGAGAACGAGTTGTTCTTCCGTGATAACACAATGATGTTGTTTGCTGACGCCAAGAAAATGGTCGAGGACATCGTTAAGGGCCTTTAATCCACAGGCAAAACACCTATTTAGCAGGCCGTTCGGGGTAACCCGGGCGGCCTGTTTTCGTTTCAGTGCCTGTATAGGGGCATAGTATGCCGCAGCCGTTCCACGGTGCTGTCATGACGCTGTAACGCGCCTGTCACTCAACTGACCCAAATCAGGCCTACCGCTATGTGCATGTTGAAGCAGATGGATGGTCTGAATATGTCGTTTGAGCAACCTGTTGATAAAGGGTTTGGTGTCACCGACCTGCCGCCAAACAGTGCCGACAAACCCAAAAAGAAAAAACCCAAGATACAGCATTATCGCACAATCTGGATTTCAGATGTGCATCTGGGCACCAAGGGGTGTCAGGCTGAATTTCTGTTGGATTTCATGCGCCACAATGAAAGCGAACAGCTTTATCTTGTGGGCGACATCATTGATTGCTGGTCGCTGACCCGCTCATGGTACTGGCATCAAACTCATAATGATGTGGTGCAAAAGATTTTGCGCAAGGCCCGCAAGGGCACCGAAGTGATTTTTGTTCCCGGTAATCATGACGAACCCTTGCGCAACTATCATGCCTTGCAGGTGGGTGATGTGAAAATCACCCGCGAGGCGGTCCACACGGCTGCTGATGGAAAGCGCTATTTGGTTATTCACGGAGATGAGTTTGACGGCGTTGTGCGTTACGCCAAATGGCTCGCCGTATTGGGTGACCGGTCCTATCAGTTATTGATGCGGCTGAACCGTTATCTCAACGCGGTGCGCAAGCTGATGGGTAAACCCTATTGGTCGTTGTCCGCCCACCTGAAACATCGCGTCAAGGAAGCAGTGCAGTTCATGGGTGACTTTGAACAGGCCGTGACGGACGAGGCACGCTCCCGCGGGTTGGACGGTGTGATTTGCGGGCATATTCACCATGCGGAGATCAAGAATATAGACGACATCACCTATATGAATGATGGTGATTGGGTTGAAAGCTGCACCGCATTGGTTGAGGACTTTGAAGGCAATTTTGAAATTATCAAATGGACCCGCATTGACCACGAACCAGCCCGCCAGAAGGCACGGGCGGCACAGCGCCAACGTGCAGATGCAGAACTGGCGGACGCGGTTTGACCGGGGTGCAGGCAATGCCAAAAGCGCCCGCAGTGCCTAATGGGCGATGCGCGGCAAATCTTGATCCCACTGCCTGTCAGGGGCGGCCCATTCTGATTGTGACGGATGCGTGGAAACCGCAGGTCAATGGCGTTGTGCGGACACTTGAAACATTGGGGGAGGAGTTGCAGGCCCGCGGCTTTGCGGTTGAGTATATTACGCCGCTTGATTACAGAACGATCCCGACGCCTAGCTATCCTGAAATTCGCCTGTCCATGACGCATTGGTTTTCGCTTGGCGCACGGATTGCGGCGGCACGCCCGCTTGCTGTTCATATTGCTACCGAAGGCCCGTTGGGCATTGCCGCCCGTGCCTTTTGTGTGCGTCGGGGGATACCGTTCACAACCTCGTTTCATACCAAGTTCCCTGAATATGTCACGGCGCGTACTGGCCTGCCAGTGTCGTGGGGCTATGCCGTGATCCGCTGGTTTCACGGCCCGTCCAAGGGGGTGTTGGTCGCCACCAAAAGCCTGCGGGAAGAATTGCGCGGCTGGGGGCTGTTTAATTTGACCCCGTGGACCCGCGGTGTGAAGAACGATCTGTTTGCCCCTGATAAGGCGTTGACGACGGCACTGCCGCTTGACCTGCCGCGCCCCATTTATCTTTATGTGGGACGTGTGGCGGTCGAGAAAAACCTCGAAGCCTTTTTGTCGTTGGACTTGCCCGGTTCCAAACTGATTGTCGGTGATGGTCCTGCGCGGGCGGGGCTTTCCAAGAAATTCCCCAATGCGCGTTTCGTCGGGGCGAAATATGGTGATGAGCTATCGGCCCACTATGCCGGTTCTGACGTATTCGTTTTCCCGTCAAAGACTGACACCTTCGGCTTGGTGGTGATTGAGGCACTGGCGAGCGGACTGCCCGTGGCTGCCTACCCGGTGCCGGGGCCGCAGGATATTTTGGAAGATGCGCCCGATGCTGGTGTGCTTGATGATGATCTGGGCGTCGCAGCAAGGCGCGCGGCTGGGCTGGACAAACAACAGGCGCGCGCCCATGCGTTGAATTTCACGTGGGATGAATGTTGCCGTATGTTTTTGAACAATCTTGCCGTCTTGCCAGACGCATGGGTCATGGACGGGTTGCCCCGCCGTCGTCCGTCCCTGTTGCGTCGGCTTATGGGTGTGCGGGCGCAGCCTCAAAAATAGTGAAGCCATCACCTTCATGGGCAATGGCATAGCCTGCCTTGAAGGTATCCAGCGCCGGAAAGATCGTCGCCGTGTCCTGTCCGGTGGGCCACAGCCCATGTTTGATTTCGATCAGAAAGCGAGGCTTTGTTTGCTTAAGCTGGGTGATAAAGTCTGCGCGCATGTGCTGGATAAACGGGTCCGACACGTGATGATAAAAATGATAATCATACAGATAGGGCGTGGCGATGGGCGCGCGGGCTAACAACATGCCGTGTATGGCCCCCTCGGTCCAATCGATCGGCTGCACGGTTTCGCCCGGTTTAAGGTGTGCTTTCAGATAGGCGGCAATAGCGTCCGGCTTGCCCTGTTTGGGCGTCATATTATCAATACCCTTGGCAGCAATGCCCATCAGCGGCCGCGGCTTGCCCTGCCAAGCCAAACTACCTAGGGCGAGAGCGAGTATCAGGACTTTGACGGGCACGGTGGTAAGGCCGGGGCGCTTGTCTGCCATCGCAAGCGCGGTCAGAAGACAGGCGAAATAGGTCATGGGCATCCAATGATAGTCCCAGAACTTGCCCGCGATCCACGTATAAAGCGCATAGAGCGCGCCGAGCGCAACAAGATATAGAGCGCGTTTATGCTGGGTCAGGCTGGGACGTTGCGGGCCGATATGGATGGCCAGCGCAGCGCCAATGGGAACGACCCAGAACGCCAATTCAAAGCCAAAGCGCAGCACCTTGCCCATCAACAGGGCACCGCCATTCAGCACCTCATATTGGCCGTTCATGGACTGGTGCAGGGGCAGATAGCGGGTCAACATATCCCAAAATGCCGGCATGCCCCCCTGCTGCCACAACCATATCAAGGGCAGGCCGAAACTGATGGCAAAGCCAAGGACAGCAATGGTGATTTGGCCAATGATTGCGGGCGCATGGGCGCGCCATGAGTCGTTCCGCCCCTCAAGGGCGGTGAACAACACCACAAGCGGTGCCGCAATGGCAAGGTGTGGCTTGATGGAGGCAGCGCAACCGAACAGAAATCCAATCGCAGCCTGACGCCACAACCCGCCGCTGTCCTGATTCAATGACAGCAAAACTGCAAAGGCAATGGGCAGGATGCCCAGATAGTCACGTTGCAGGATAATGCTGGGGCCGTGCCCCAAATAGACCGCCGCAAACAGGGCGATGGCAAACAGGGCCGCGTGCCTGCCAAACGGCTTCATCACATGCCAAGTGATCAGGCAGAGTAACGCGAGATACCCGGCATTAGCAGCCATGAAGGCAAAATCGCCATAGCCGAACAGGCTGGTGAACCCGGCATGAAGCATAAAGGTGCCGACCCAACTGGTTTCAAAGAAATCGCGATAGGGGACAGCCCCATGCTCATTCATCAAAAAGGCAGCATAGTGGATCAGCGGCGTGTCATGGCGCATGCGCCAGAACAGCGAAAAGACAAGTATGATGGATGCCCACCCGCAGGTCAGCAGCACTATCGGTCGTGTCAGCTTATCTTGCCTAGTCATAATGGCAGTAGGTTACGCGATTCCGGGGGGCGGTCGCAAAACTATTCTGACAAGCGAAAGGCCGCCCCCTATCGGTGGAGCGGCCTTCCAGACCAACTTAACTGCCTTGGTGCGTGTCCCTTGTAACGTGCACGCTACAAAGAACCAGCAATGAGAGAGAGGTCAGGCAGCGAAATAGGCCTCAAGCTCATCGGCACCGCCGATGCAGTTACCATCAATGAAGATTTGCGGTGTAGTGCTGTTGCCTGAAAGTGCGCGCAATGACCGTTCGGTGGCATCACGACCCAACAGGATTTCTTCAAATGCCATGTCCTTGCTGGTCAGCAATGATTTGGCGCGTTTGCAATGGGGGCAACCGGGCTTTGAAATCACGGTGATCGCCTTGGGCAGATCGGCATTCGGTGCCACATAGTTCAGCATCGTATCCGCATCGGATACCTTGAAGGGGTCGCCCGGCTCATCAGGCTCAATAAACATTTTTTCTACTATGCCGTCCTTCACCAACATGGAATAGCGCCAAGACCGCTTGCCGAAGCCAAGCTCTTCCTTGTCTACAAGCATACCCATGCCTTCAGTGAACTCGCCATTGCCATCGGGCAGCACACGCACATTGGGCGTGTTCAGCGTGGCGGCCCATTCGTTCATGACGAATGTGTCGTTCACGGACAGACAAACGATTTCATCTACGCCGTTGCGTTTGAACACGGGCGCAAGCTCGTTATAGCGTGGTAGATGCGCAGAGGAGCAGGTGGGGGTGAAGGCACCGGGCAGCGAGAAGACGGCCACGGTCTTGCCTTTGAAAATGTCATCGGTGGTCACGTCAACCCAGTCATCATCAGTGCGGGTGCGAAATGTGACTTGGGGGACGGGTTGTCCTTCGTGATTTTTGAACATTGTTGGTCCTTTCCGTTTGTACGGAATAATTTGTTTCATATGAATTTGGGAAAGGTCGATGACACACGGCCTATCAGGCAGGTTTTGGGGGCTATGGGGGGTAGCCGTCAAGACGCGTGTGTCACCGTAACCATATTACGCCGCCACTATCGGGGTGGATCACCGGCGGCATAAAATATTTATTCCCTTATTGCTCAAGCAGTGAACGCAGCATCCATGCTGTTTTTTCATGGATTGTCATGCGGTCGGTTACAAGGCCGGCGGTAACTTCGTCATCTGCCTTGCCGGCAATGATGATCACTTCCCGCGCGGTACGCACGACAGTTTCATGGTCTGCGGCAAGCTGGGCAACCATGTCCATTGCGGCAGGGACGCCATCGGCTTCCTCAACCGTCGACAGGGCGGCAAACTCCTTGTAGTTGCCGGGGGCATAGGCACCCAGGGCGCGAATGCGTTCAGCGATGTCATCAACAGCGGTGGCAAGTTCGGTGTAATGGGTTTCGAACATCAAATGCAGTGTATTGAACATCGGACCCGTCACATTCCAGTGATAATTGTGGGTCTTCAGGTAAAGCGTATAGCTATCTGCCAACAGGCGTGACATGCCATCAGCGATTGCCTTCCGATCATTGTCGGAAATACCGATATTGATTTTCTGGCTCATTGTTCTTCTCTTTCTTTCTCTCTCACTCATCAGGCGCTGTCTGCGTCTGACAAGTGCAAGATAGGGCATTGCCAAATTGTAGTGAAATGAATTATATCTAACTCAGTAATAGGAAAAAGCGATTGATATGGCTGCGCAACCAACATTAAGACAACTTCGTTTTCTGGTCGCCTTGGCGGATAATCTGCATTTTGGCAGGGCCGCCGATGCGTGTTTTGTAACCCAGTCCACCTTGTCCAGTGGATTGATGGATTTGGAAGATCTGCTGGACGCGCAATTGGTGGAGCGGACCAAGCGTAAGGTGATGATGACCCCGCTTGGCCTGCAAGTGGTTGAGCGCGCGCGCCGTATTTTACAGGATGTTGAGGCACTGGCGGAGGTGGCGTCAGAAGGGCACGACCCGCTGGATGGCAAGCTGACTTTGGGCGTCATTCCGACGATTGGTCCTTATCTGTTGCCGGGTCTGTTGGGGCGCAGCAAGAAGGCCTTTCCGTCCCTAAGGCTTTATCTGCGGGAGGAGCAGACAACCGACGCTATCGATCATTTGGTGAAGGGTGTGCTTGACCTTGCTGTGTTGGCCTTTCCCATTGATTTGCCCGATACGCTTGAATGGGTCGAAATCGGGTATGATCCTTTCCATCTGGTGTGTGCCCGCAATCATCCCATGGCATCGGACGATCCTGTGGCCCGAAGTGCCATCAGCGGGGATGACCTGTTGTTGCTCGAGGATGGCCATTGCCTGCGCGACCATGCGTTGGGGGCGTGTTCGTTGGCGGCGGGGCAAAAGGCGCAAAGCACGAATTTCCAGGCCACCAGCCTGCCCACATTGATCCAAATGGTTGATGCGGGGCTTGGCTTTACCCTTGTGCCAGACATGGCGGTACGCGCCGGTGCCATTGATCGGCGTCGTCTGTGTGTTCGTGAAATCGCTGGTAGTGAAAAGGCCAAAAACCTTGGCCGGACTGTCGGGCTTGTTTGGCGCAAAACCGATCATCGGGCGACCAGTTTCGCCAAAGTTGCTGAATTGATGCAGGATTTGCTGTCCGCGTCGAACGGTTAATCCTTGCCGTGATACATCGCCTTTAGCTTGGCGCTTTCCACCTTTGTTTGACTGGCGGGAAATTTTTTCAGTAATGCCGGGGCTCTTGTTGGGCGGGCAGTCAATGCCCCGCCGCAATTGGGACATTTGTCGTGCAGGTGCGCGTCATTGCAAGCTGCGCAAAAAGTGCATTCAAAGCTGCAAATCAGGGCGTTTTGTGCCTCTGGTTCTAGGGATTGATGGCAGCATTCACAGGTGGGGCGCATTTCCAGCATGGCGGTCTAACCTTGATTCTGATTGAACAAATGCGTGCAAAAAGTTACGCTAACATCATCATAATTCAATAAATGAGGAAACCAAAATGGCCGATCGCCTTTCAGGAATTCACCACATTGCGATGATGTCTGCCGACATCAAAAAGCACATCGATTTCTTTTGCGATGTGATGGGGTGCAAATTGTCTGCCCTATTCCATATGCATGGCGTGCCCGGTGGCCTGCATGCATTTTTGGAGCTTAATGAACATTGCTATTTTTCCATTGTGCAGTTGGACGAGGCAAAGTCCGTCAAGATTGAATTAGGCAAAACCCATTCAGGCACCGGGGCAAATGCCAGTGCGCCGGGGACCATGCAGCACTTGGCCTTCAATGTGGATAGTCTTGACGACCTGTTGGCGATGCGTGACAGGTTACGGTCAAAAGGGTTGAATGTCATGGGGCCTATGGATCATGGCATGTGCCATTCAATCTATTTTGCAGGGCCTGATCAAATGACGCTGGAAATCGCGACATCACAGGAAGCAGTCAATCAGGAAGAGTGGATTGACCCTGAGGTTGTCGGCCTTGCGGGGATCAATGAAGAAGAACTGGCGCGATATAAAAATCCGGCCCCTTACGACGGTCCGTCACCTGTGGCCCAGCCTGATCCTGATCCCGCCATGCCGCATATGGCCTATCCTGAAGAAATGTACACTGCGATGATGGCGATGCCAGACGAGGCGATTCTGGAAATGTCGAAACAATTCTCAGAACCGCCTGTCAAATCGGCCTAATAGGTTTTTGTTTGATCAGCTTACGCCAAGGCTTTTTGCAATGGCGTCAATAAAGGGCTGACGGATCAACAATTTGTTTCCTGCATAGGCAGCACCCGGTAGGGCCGTTGCCTGTGCAGCAAGCGCGAGGGATTCCTCAACCACTTTGTCGGGGGACGTTACCCGGTCCACATAGCCGACGGGGACAGCCTCTTCAGGCGAATAAAGCCGCGCCTGTACAAATGCCTCTGTCAGGCGATGGGGCGCGATGCGTGCCTTGGCAAGTTCAAGCCCATAATGGGGCAAAACCATCCCAATAGCAGTTTCATTCAGCCCGATTTTGTAGTTGCCTTCCGCGGCGATGCGGGTGTCGCATGACATAGCAAGCAAAATGCCTGCAGCCATTGAATGACCTGTCATGGCGGCGATGGTGGGAAGGGGGTGTTGGAACAAACGCAGGAATAGCTTGCCGCCATTGGCGACCATTTCCATGGCGCGTTCTGGTTCGTTCATCATCACCTTCAGGTCAAATCCGGCTGAAAACATGCCGTCTCGGCCAGAGATAACAATGGCCTTGGCGTCGTCATTGGCGTCGATTTGGTCGAGTGCTTCATTGAAGGCATCAATGAATGCAAAGCTGACAGCGTTCGCCTTGCCGTCATCAAGGGCGATATGGGCAACATTGTCGTGATAGTGCAGGTCAATCATGGGATGGTCCTTATGAGGTCAATTGGAATTGATTTCAATTGCGGACCGAATTTGTCGCCCGAATCCGGGCTGTGATCAAGGCTGATCAGGCAGGCTGGGGCAGTTTTTTGTTTAGCTTGCGTTTAACCGTCAGCGCCGCGTGACAGGCGCTTTTATCACAAGGCCTGTGGTCATAGGGGCTGTCGCCGCCCAAACATGTGCTTGCCAGCGCGGCCACCAACGCGGCAGGCAGGCCCGCAACGGCGGGGTCAGGCTGGGCGTCTTGTGCGCCAAAGGGCAGGCCACCCAAAGCAAAACTGCCAAGGATCACTGCGTGGATCAGGGGGTTGCGCGTTCGTAAGGTCATGGCAGGGGGCCGTCATCATCCAGTAATATGCGCGAGGCAGACCCATCAGGGTCGTCAAACTGGCCATTATGCAAGGCCCACAGGAACCCGGCCAAACCTATTAGGCCAAGGGCGATGGCAAGGGGCACCATGAAAACCAGAACACTCATCACTTCACCTCACGCGCAATACGGAAACTGTTCAGCGTCACGATGATGGAACTTGCAGACATGGCAAGGGCCGCGATCATCGGCGTGACTTCACCTGCCATCGCCAGCGGTACGGCAACAACATTATAGCAAATGGCAAAGGTGATATTTTGCCGTGCCAATGCGGCGGATTTTTTGGCAACGGTCAAAAGGCGCGTGATGGCAAGCAGGCTTTTACCCTGAAACACAACATCAGCCGCATTCTGCGCCAGATCAGTGGCGGTAGAGGGGGACAACGATACATGCGCCCCTGCCAATGCAGGGCCATCATTCAACCCGTCGCCAACCATCATAACCCGATAGCCACTGGCCTGCGCATCTTCAAGCCAGCTGAGCTTGTCTTTCGGGCGGATGGCGGCGTGCCAGTCATCAATCTCGATCTCGTCAGCAATGCGCCGAACGGCCTGCATGTGGTCGCCGGACAATAATGCCAATTCATAGCCAGATTGTTTCAATGTCTTGATGGTGCGCCCTGCATCGGGGCGCAACATGTCTTCGAATGGTATCAGTTGCGGCGCTTCATCGGGCAGTTTCAGCCACAGGCGGGGACGGGGATCATCACCGGGGGACGTGCCGCCAACCCAGTCCCAACGGCCCAACTTCGCCTCGCCATCAGGCAGCATGGCGGACATGCCCGCGCCGGGTACTTCCATCACATCCTTTGGGGGCGTTGTTGCTGGCGATACCGCACTGAGGGCCGCAGCAAGCGAGCGGGCAAGCGGGTGCATACTGTTGGCGGCTAACCCTGCAGCAACTGATTTGGCCCGGTCATTGAGGCCACTTGTGTCGGGAACAGGCATTGGTTCGGTTAGGGTGCCGGTCTTGTCAAAGGCGATCATATCAACCTCTGCCAATCGTTCCAGCGCGGTTGGGGACTTGATAAACAGACCCGCCTTCATCAATTGGGTTGAGGATAAGACCTGCACCACAGGCACTGCAAGGGCAAGCGCGCAAGGACAGGTGATGACCAGCACGGCAATGGTGATTTCCAATGCCTGTGTCAGACTTGCATTGCCAAGGGTTAGCCAGAATGTCAGCGACAATAGGGCAAGGGCGTGAACAACAGGAACATAGGCGCGGGCGATTTTATCCGCCAATACGACAATCCGCCCGCGCTTTTGTTCTGCCAGCTCCATCAAACGTGTGATTTCAGCCAGCAGGGTGTCGTCCTTGACCAGGGTTGCCGTCATGGTCACAGGACTACCTAGATTAATTGTGCCTGCATGTATTTTGTCGCCCTGCTCAACCATGCGGGGCGTCCGTTCCCCGGTGATGAGGGAACAGTCAAGTTCCGTCGTGCCGGTATCAATCGTCCCATCAACGGGGATTTTGGCCCCCGCTGGCACCATCAGCCGCATACCCGGTTCAACCTGATCGGCAGGGGCGATATTGATAGTGCCATCATCGCCGATTACATGTGCGCTTTCGTGGCGCAAGGCCAATAACCGGCTGACGGTGCTGCGTGCCTTGCCGCGCGCGCGTGTGTCGAGCAATCGGCCGATCAACAAAAAGAACAGCAGCATGGTCGCGGATTCAAACCAGACATGGGCCTCGCCCTGTGTGATTTGAACAAGCGATAGGCCGACCGCCAGTATGACCGCCAAGGATATTGGCACATCCATATTGGTGCCGCGATTTTTCAGAACACCCCATGCGGATTTGAAAAAGGGCATGCCTGCATAGGCCGTAACAGGCACGGCAATGACCGCCGATAACAGATTGAACAACAGGCGGGTTGCGTCCTTGTCCGCGGCACCCGACCACATGGCAACGGACATCAACATAATGTTCGCAGCCCCGAACCCTGCAACAGCCAAGGCGCGCAGCAGGCTTTTTTCATGGGCCTGATCATGTTCAAGCGGGTCTGCCTGATCAAAAGGCGCAACAGGATAGCCCAGCCCTTCGACCATGGCGGCAAGCTGGTTTATGCGATCGCGATTGCCCTGCCAGGTCAGGTTTAGACGCCCTGTCGTCAGGTTGACCCGAGCCTCAGTAACGCCGGGTTCCGCCGTCAGGGTCCGTTCGATCCTGCCGATGCAATTGGCGCAATGCACGCCTTCGACCAGCAAGGTCAGACTGTGCGATTGGCCTGATTGGTCATCATGCACAAAGGGCGCAAAATCCCGGTCGAGTAAACCACCGGGTACAGCGGCGTCAGTCATTGGCGTGGACAAGTTCATAGTCGGTTGAAAAACCGGGGAAGCTGTCCATTGCGACACCGATCATGACCCCATTGGCGGCAAAGACAGCGACAAAGGCCAGCACAAAAAGCCACGGGATCATGCTTTTTTTGCTTTCGGGTTGGGTTGGTTCGTTAGAAGACATAGACCCAAAGCTCCACTTATTTGGCCGGGCGTCTGAAGACGGCAGGCTCTTCTACAATTTTACCGCTGTCCAGATCGATCAAGCGCATGATGAATTGTTGCGCGGGGGGGCCGACCGGTGCAGCGATCACATGGGTGTGGATTGTCGTGACTTTGTCAGGATCTGCATTGATCTCAATCAAGCCACTGACCTTTCCGTTGTAAAGCCCTGAAACTTCTAGGGAAAATCGTGTTGCGTCATGCGCCTTATTCATCACTTTCAAGGTGTATCCGTTGCGAATCGCGCCATCGGATAAAGTGACGTAAAGCGGTGCGCGGTCAGCCAGAATATCCAGCGCGACAGGCGCGCGGGTGATCAGCCCGGCAAGCAGTAGGCAGCCGGTGATAAACAGCAACAGCGCATAGATGACGGTGCGTGGGCGCAGAATTTTCCATGTCCGGGCAATGCCATCGCGTAACAGGCCGCGATTGCGATCTGTGTCATGACGGATCAGGTAGTTTGGGCGGTCCAGTTTCTGCATAACGCCGTTGCAGGCATCAACACACAGGCCGCAATTGATGCATTCAAGTTGAATGCCGTCGCGAATATCAATGCCGGTGGGGCAAACCTCAACACACAGGTTGCAATCAACGCAGTCACCAACGGGGTCACCCGCAGCAAGGGCGCGTTTGGCGTGGCGGGTGCGTGGCTCCCCCCGCCAGTCTTCATAGCTGACCGTTAATGTGTCTTCATCCAGCATGGCAGCCTGAAAGCGCGGCCAAGGGCACATATAGGTGCATACCTGTTCGCGTGCCCAACCGCCCAGCAAATAGGTGGTTGTGGTGAACATGCCGATGGTGACATAGGTGCCGCTGCTTGCCTCACCCATCACAATCGCGGGCAGGGTGGTGGGGGCATCGGCGAAATAGAAAATCCATGCGCCACCGGTTGAAATGGCAATCAATAACCAGACGCTATGTTTGGCGAATTTGCGCAGGATTTTGTCAACGCTTAACGGGCCTTCATCCCGCTTGCGTCGCCGGGGGCCATCGCCTTCGATCCGCCGTTCGATCAGCATGAATAAGTCAGTCCATATGGTCTGCGGGCAGGCATAGGCGCACCAGACACGCCCGATCAGGGATGTGACAAAGAACAGGGCAAGGGCCGCAAAAACCAACAATCCGGTAAGCAGGTAAATATCCTGCGGCCAGATGTCGATGAAGAAGAAATAGGCCTTGCGCGCCCCCATATCTATCAGGATGGCCTGATCAGGCAGGTGGTCGCCCCGATCCCAGCGTAACCAAGGCGCGGTGTAATAGATCGTCAGGGTGATGATCAGCATCGCCCATTTGATGCGCCGGAAAGTACCTTGGACGGCGCGGGGATAGGGTTTTTTACGTTTTTCGAAATATTTCAGATGATGATCTTCATCCAAACCAGTTTCGAGTTGGGCGGTCATAGACCTGCGTCCTCCTGCAAACCACCCCCCAGATTATGAACATAGATGGCAAGCATCTTGATCGTGACAGGATCAAGCCGCCCCTCCCAGGCGGGCATAACCCCATGTTGCGGATTGCTGATCTGCTTCAGGATTGACCCTGTATCGCTGCCATAAATCCAAATTGCGTCATTCAATGACGGTGCGCCGGTGTCTTCAACTGCGGTGCCGTCTTCTCCGTGACAGCTTGCGCAATTATCCTGATAGGGCACCGCACCGGCGGCGGCCTTCGCCGGGTCGCCTTTGCCGGTCAAGCCCGCAACGAAATGGGCGATGGCGATACGCTCACCCTGTGGCAGCATGTCGGCAAAGGCTGGCATTTCCGCATAGCGTTCATCATCATGGCCTGACCGAATGCCGACGCGAATGGTTTCTTGAATGGCGCTTAATGTGCCACCCCAAATCCAGTCGTCGTCTGCCAGCACAGGATAGCCGGGGCGACCGCCGCCACCGGCACCATGACAGGGCGCGCAGTTTTCAGCAAAGGCAGCGGCACCGCCGCGCAGCGCAAAGGTGCGCAAGGTGTGGTCCTGTTCTACTATTGCGGCGTCGGCTTCTGAGATACTGGCAGTTATGTCGGCGCGCCCTTCGTCACGGACGGCCAGTTCAGTTGCCAGCGTGTCGCGTTGGCTCCACCCCAGAACCCCCTGTGTTGCGCTGTCTGTCAGGGGGATGGCGGGGTAGAGGATGACATAAACGATACTGAAGATGATGGAGGCGACGAAGACCCATACCCACCATGAAGGGATAGGGGTATTCAACTCCTTGATGCCATCCCACTCATGGCCGGTTGTGTCAGTGCCAGTGTAACTGTCTTTTTCGATTTTAGTCGGCATGGATCAATCCTCGGCGTCAGGATGGCGGTCATCATTAAGGGGAATGTTGCCATGTTCTTCCATCCGGCTTTTGTTTTTCGGATGGTAGGCAAACACAATCACACTCAGGAACAGCAGCATCAGCCAAGCCCCCCAATAATCGCGGGCGTGGAAGCTGAGCGTGTCAAAAAATTCAGCCATGATGCTCTCCTATTGTCTGAGCTGTTCGGGCGTCACGGTTGAGAAATCAACCATCCGACCCAGAATTTGCATATAGGCGATCAGGGCATCCATCTCGGTTACCTGATCAGGATTGCCGTCGAAATCGCCGGTTGCTGCGTTGGGATAACGGGCCAGCAGATCGTCCGTATCGGCATCGGGATTGGCCTGCATCAGCAGGTCATTGCGTGCCTGTGCGATCTGCTCGTCCGTATAGGGGACGCCGACGGTGCGGTTGGCCTTCAGATGGTCTGCAATTTCCCAGTCGCGCAAACTCTTGCCCGCAAGGAAGCTATAGGATGGCATGATGCTTTCAGGCACAACCTCGCGCGGGTTCAGGAAGTGGGCCGCATGCCATTGGTTGGAATATTTGCCGCCAACACGTGCCAAATCCGGCCCGGTACGTTTTGACCCCCATTGGAACGGATGGTCATACCGGCTTTCTGCTGCCAGCGAATAATGACCGTACCGTTCAACCTCGTCCCGGAAGGGGCGGATTTGCTGTGAATGGCAGGTATAGCACCCTTCGCGGATATAAATGTTGCGGCCCGTCAGCTCCAGCGGCGAGTAGGGGCGCACCCCTTCTACCCGCTCGAGCGTTTTTTCGATCGTGAACAATGGCACGATCTCGACAAGCCCACCGATAGAGATGGTGAGAACCGTCAGGATTGCCAGCAGGCCGATTGACCGTTCAATTTTTGAATGGCTCAGGATGCTCATTATCCGATCTCCACAGGTTTGATGTTGCGGACTTTTTCTTCGTGCGGCGGGTTGATGGTCAGGTACAGATTGACCACCATGAACAATGCCCCGATCAGGAAGCAGGCACCGCCAGCGGCGCGAATGACATAGAAGGGGAACATGGCTTCAACAGTTTCGATAAAGCTGTATTCAAGGAAGCCAAGGGCGTCATAGGTGCGCCACATCAACCCCTGCATGATACCCGACACCCACATGGCTGTGATGTAAAGCACGATGCCGACAGTGGCGATCCAGAAGTGCCAAGACACCATCCGAAGTGAGTATAGGCCCGCACGGTTCCACAGTTTCGGCACAAGATGATAAAGCGCGCCAAAGCTGACAAAGGCGACCCAGCCAAGCGCACCTGAATGCACATGACCGATGGTCCAGTCTGTATAATGGCTTAACGCATTGACGGGCTTGATCGACATGACCGGGCCTTCAAATGTGCTCATCCCATAGAACCCGACAGAGGTGACGAGGAAGCGCAGCACAGGATCAGTGCGCAGCTTGTGCCATGCCCCAGACAGGGTCATCAGGCCGTTGATCATACCGCCCCAGCTAGGCATCCACAGCATGACCGAGAAAACCATGCCAAGTGTTTGCGCCCAATCGGGCAGGGATGTGTAGTGCAGATGATGGGGGCCAGCCCAGATATACAGGAAGATCAGTGCCCAGAAATGCACGATAGACAGGCGATAGGAATAGACCGGGCGTTCAGCCTGTTTCGGTACAAAATAGTACATGATGGCCAAGAAGCCTGCGGTCAGGAAAAAGCCAACAGCGTTATGACCGTACCACCACTGGATCAATGCATCCTGTACGCCGGAAAATGCGGAATAGCTTTTGATGCCGTTGATGGAAACCGGCACGGCCAGATTATTGACGATGTGCAAAACGGCGATGGTCAGAATAAAGGCAAGGTAAAACCAGTTGGCCACATAGATATGCGGTTCCCGCCGTTTAACCAGCGTCCCGGCAAATGTTACCAGATACACCACCCACACGATGGTTAGCCATAAATCGGCATACCATTCGGGTTCAGCATATTCACGACCCTGCGTGATACCCATCAGATAGCCGGTGGCAGCCATAACGATGAAAATTTGATAGCCCCAGAACACAAACATGGCCAATGATTCGCCGCCAAACAGGCGAGCGCGGCAGGTCCGTTGCACCACATAAAATGATGTCGCCATCAGTGCATTGCCGCCAAAGGCGAAAATGGCTGCTGATGTATGCACCGGGCGCATGCGGCCAAAACTTAGCCATGCTGTATCAAAGTTAAGGGCGGGCCATGCCAATTGGCAGGCGATCAGTAGGCCGACCAGAAAGGCGGCGATGCCCCAAAAGACTGTAGCGATTGTAAATAGGCGTACCGCATTGTCTGCGTAGGTCTGCGGCGCAGCCTGATCTGTAGGAATGGCGTGTGACACGTTTCCGGTCTCCCCTCATGTCGCGACTCCGACTCACCGTCGGAACGAGGCTATGAGACCGAAGTGCAGCACTCACTGCGTTGATCCATATCAAGTGCGACCCTATGGCCATCTGCGACCAAGGTATGAAACGCCTTGTTTCGGATGCAGGTTTTGTCCCCGGCGCTGTGCAATGCGTGCCAGTCTTGGGGGATAATGCAGGTGCCGTCCTGCTTGCGCACAATGTTCACATCGGCATCGGATGCGTCATTATTGCGTTCGGCAACACGATTGACGCGCATTTGCAGGGGCGCACTTAGCCATAGGCCGGAAAACGGCACGCCACATTCAACCGCCAGCCGCGCGACAGCTTGCCGTTCGTCGTCATGGGCGTAAACCGCATCCATTATGACAGGCATTCCCGCCTTCAGCGCGGCGCGGGCCTGTTCAATCATGGCCTGATAGACGGTTACGGACGACTCCTTGGTATAGGCGCTGGGGGGCAGGGGGGTCAGCGGATCAATGTTATGCAGCCGCTTGCGAACGACATCCGACCGTATGTGAATGGCCCCTGCCACCCCGCCGATGTGGGGGGCGATGTTGCGCGCCAGTGTGGTTTTGCCTGACCCGGACAGCCCGCCGACAACAATCAAGGAAGGCTGCGCCTGTGCCAGACATTGTTCTGCCAGGTTAAGATAGTGCCGCGCGTCCCGCCGTGCGGCCTGCTTGGCGTCCGAACCATCAATGATCATGGCCCGTGTATAAGCAACCCGTGCCCGAATAAGCGCCCGTGCGGCCATATAAAGGCCGATCAGGCCGCTATCCTCATATCGATCGAAATAGGGCAGATAGGTGTTCATGGCGTTGTTGGCCAAATCGGCGTGGCCGCGCGCAATCAAATCCATCCATAAAAACGATGTGTCGTACAGACAATCAATGGTGCTGATCGTCGGGTTGAACTCAACAGCGTCAAACAAGGTTGGCTTGTTGTTGAACAGGCAAATATTGGCCAGATGCAGATCGCCATGACAATGGCGCACCAGATTGTCCGCCAGTCTGTCGTCAAGGCGGGGGGCAAAGCCCGTGATTTGCGCGGCCATGATGGTGGCAATGCGCGTTAATTGCATGATTGTATCGGGGTCATGCTGACGGGTTAGGGCGGTGATTGTCTCGCTTACCATTTCGTTAAACCGCCGGCAGCCGCCACCATGACGTTCATTTGCTGCAACCGGTTGTGCCGCGGCATGTGTGGTTGCCACAAGACGACTGGTTTCTTCAACCAATGTGCGCGACAGCAAATCCTGTTCTGCCATTGCTGATAAAAGCTGATCATCACCAAACCGGTGCATCACAACGGCCCATTCACAGGCCGGAATGTCAGCGGGCGGCGTATCAGGAACCAGTGTCACACCGCCGTTCTGGCGTTTAATCAGGGCGGCGCAGCCGACATAAAGGGCTGGTGACATGGCCTTGTTGATTTCAAACTCGCGCTTGCAGGCGATTTCGCGCTTGCCAAGCGTTGCATAATCCAGAAACGGATAACGCACCGCGCGTTTGACCTTATAGGCGCGGTCACCGGCTAAAAAGATGACGGAGGCATGGGTATCGATACGTGTGACCTGTCCGTGTTGTTCTTCAAGCGACTGTGAAAAGGCGCTTAACAGATCGGCCTGTGCGGCCAGTTCGCGGGCCGTTTGGGCCGGGAAATTTGTGACAGGGTGTTGATCCATAATCCGCGCTTCTTTTTGTTTTTTGAACGATCGATTGGGTCACTGTCTGCCGTATGACGCGCCAATGCATTGATCAAGATCAACAATTTGCGATTGATTAACCTAGGGCATTGCACAATGTCACGGTGCGGCAAGCTGCGCATGACAAATAGATGCTAGGGGATTAAGCTATGTCACATCTTGATAAGGCAGACACTGCCTTGTTTATGTCGCAACTGCTGGGGCACGCACTTGAAATGACTGGTACAGCCAAAGACACGTCTTGCGGGTTTTCCTGTGGTGATACAGCGCTTCCGTCACAAGTTGACCATTGTTTGCAATGCCCGGTGCGCGACCTTGCTGTCTGCTCAAGTTTGAATGATGACGAAATCGGGCAGCTTGCCCAATTCGTTGTTGGGCAGGAATTTTCCGGTGGTCATGACCTGTTTGTTGAAGGTGACCCCGCCAGCGCCGTTTACACCGTAACCGAAGGGGCTGTGAAAACGCACAAGCTGATGCCTGATGGGCGCCGCCAGATCACCGGGTTTTTCTTTGCCGGTGATTTTGTTGGGTTGGCGCATGGTGAAAACTGTGCCTATTCAGCAGAAGCGGCAGGGACGATCCGTGTTTGCCGGTTTGATCGTAAACGGTTTGATCATGTGCTGGATGAGTTTCCCAAAATGCGTAGCCGCCTGTTGAGCGAAGCTTCGGACGAGTTGGCAGCTGCCCACAATCAAATGCTGCTATTGGGGCGCAAGACCGCGAAGGAACGGTTGGCAACATTTTTGCTGATGGTGGACCAACGCACAGCGCAGTGGCGTAAGGATGAAGATGTCTTGGAGCTGCCGATGACACGCGGTGACATTGCTGACTATCTTGGCCTGACAACAGAAACAGTTAGCAGAACGTTTACCCAGTTTCGGTCTGCCGGTTACATCGCCGCGCAAGGCACGCAGGACGTCAAGGTTTTAAGCCGCGAAGGGCTTGAAGACGCGGCAGAGGGTTAACCCCCCGTAACCATCAAAGACCTATAAAAGCGCACACCATTGATCGAGATCAATGCCCGCTTGTCGATTCGCCATCATGATCTGACCGTCCACTAAATGGAGTGTCGATTATGACCGTTTCAAGGTTACTTGCTGTCATCAACGGAACCCCCGAAAGCCGCGCCGTAATGCGCGCCGCCGTATCGCTTGGCAAAAAGCGTCCCTGCCTGATTGATGGACTTCACGTCCGTTCAGACAAGGATGTTGTCAGCTGGTCAGCAAGTCCCTTTTACGCAGGTCCCATTCCCGCCGATATCGTAACTCAGCTACGCGAGCAACAAGACGAGTTACGCCGGGCAGCGAAATCCATATTCGAGGTTGAAGCCAATGGTTTGCCATATCTTGAAAACGGATCGCTGCCCGCTCCGGACCAAACAGCTGTTCGTTGGCAAGATGCGTTTGGCGACCAGTGGGATGTTATTTCCGAACAGGGCCGTACGCACGACCTGATTCTTGTCAGCCGTCCAACAGCTGAACATTGGGAATCAGAAAGCTATGAAGCTGAAGCGGCCTTGTTCGATTCAGGCCGTGGTGTCCTGATTGTGCCGCAGGAAAAAACTGAAATTGCGGCCAAGCATGTGGCAATCGCCTGGGCCGATACCCCCGAAGCTGCCCGTAGTGTTACCGCTGCGGACCCATTTTTGGATGATGCGGAACGTGTCAGCATTATCACTGTCACCAAAAATGGTCGTGAGGAAAAGGGTATCGACGGCCTGATAGAATCGCTGCAACAAAAGGGATTGGACGTTGAGATTATTCACCAGATTGACAATGGTGAACCTGTCGCAGACCAAATTCTTGATTGCGTCAATGACCTGGAAGCAGATCTTCTGATTATGGGTGCCTATGGGCACAGCCGCTTGCGAGAGCTGCTGCTCGGTGGCGCTACACGTGGCATTCTTCGCCATGCAGAGGTGCCTGTCTTAATGGCACACTGATGAACAACCCTATTCTGCCCTTCGATCTTAGAGCCGCCGAAAATATCGTCCCGACCCCACATATTTCCGGGACACTTGGCGAGCCTCTTGCCCCCCAGCCCCCACAGCAAAAGATCGAAGGGCGGAAGCTAACTCTGGACGCGAAAGCGGCAGAAAGATGTGATGGGCGTCTGGGGGCGCTGGACTTAAATCATAAAGTATCGAAATCAGCCTACAGTATCGCTTGGCCGCGGTTCAAAACGCGCTTGCATGCTGCGCTTGATGCGCATGTGGCACGGGGCCGTGGCCTTGTCGTTATTTTGGAAGGGTGGGACGCTGGCGGCAAAACCGGTGCGGCCACACGATTGTTTGATGGTTTTAACCCTGACCATTTCCATTTGGTTCACACCGGTGCGCCGACAAAGGCTGAAAAGCTGCATCATTTTTTGTGGCGGTTCCGTCGTCTTTCGCCGCAACCGGGCGATGTGCTGGTGCTTGACCGCAGTTGGTATGGTCGTGTGTTGTTTGAAAGGGTAGAGGAGGGTTTGTCGCAACCAGATTGTCAGGCTGCTTATGAAGATATTAACTTATTTGAAGTGGACTTGATTAGCAGGAAAATCGACGTCGTAAAATTTTGGTTACACATTGATTTTGAAACACAGAAAAAGCGTTTGCAGCGACGCCTTTTTTCGGCCGAAAAGGCCAGAAAACTGACGGATGACGACTTTCGCAACTATTGTTTGCGTGGCCCTTATTGCGATGCTGCAAATGACATGCTGGGGAATACTGACAAACAGGCTGCGCCTTGGGTTTTAGTGCCAGCAATTAACAAACGTCATGCCCGCCTGATGATGGCCAAGGCCTTGACCCGATTTCTGCGAGAGAGTCAGTGTAGAGGAGTAGCGTGATGTTAACATCGTTTTTTAATCGCCGCAGTACGGGAGGTGCCTCGTCATCTGCTTCAAATGACGATCACGATGTTGAAGATATTCTTGCCTTGATCAAGGCAGAACATCGCCATTCCATGACCCTGTTGCCCCTGTTGCTGAAACAGGCTGATGAGATAGAGCAGGCAGGTGAGGTTGATTACGAATTGATCCACGAATTGTTGGCGTTTTTTTCCGGTCCCATGAACAAGGCCCATCATGCCAAAGAAGATCAGGTCTATGGCTGGATGCGTAAGAATGTGCCGTCGCAGGCGGCGGGTCTTCATGACGTTGAAGATATTCACAAGGCATTTACCCTACAGTTGAGCCAACTGCGCCAACAGGTAGAGGCAATTTTGCTGGATCAGGATGTGCCGCGTGACCGCGTTGCAGCGGCGCTTAAAGATTTCGCTGAGCGTGAAATCAATCACATCCGCGCTGAGGAGGCAGGCTTTCTGCCAATGGCGGATTTGCTGATGCCGATGGATGTGCGTCGCGACATGTCGCGCAAGCATCATCACTAGTTACTTCTACTGATCGTTAACGGGCGCTTAACCCCTTTTCTTCATAGTGAAGGAAAGGGAGAAAGCGAAAATGATCAGCGGGCTTATTCAGCAAAAATTTCCATCCACAATGATCGGTGCGCTTATTGGCCTGTCCATTGGGGCTTTTGGCTCAGCGGCGTCGGGTCAAGCATTGCTTGACCCCTTGTTGGAACCTGTGTTCGATATTGTGTCTGACCCTGAGTTTCAAACCGGTAAGGCGAATGAAATCATTGGTGCGCAGCACCTTTATGCGCGCGGTATTGATGGCAGCGGTATAAGGGTCGCGGTTGCAGACACTGGCATAATGCCGTGGTGGACCGGCCATGTTGAACTGTCCCACACCCGCTTTAAAAAGCATATCGACTTTTTTGGCCTGAACGAGGGGCAAAAGAAATACAAGTTGGATGAGTTCATTCACGGCCATGCAATTGCTTCGATTATCGGGGCCGAAAAAAACGGCCTTGGCGCGCATGGCATTGCCTATGGCGTAGATTTGTATAATTACAAAATTGTTTCGTCTCGCCGCAATCTGGCACCCCGTAGTCCTGATCATGTCGCGTCGATGTTCCAGCAGGTGCGCCGGGACCGAATTGACGTGATGTCGGGCGCATGGGGGTGGTGGAACTATCTTGCTCCAACCGATTGGGATTCTGATTGGATGCGCGGGGCCATGCAGCCCTTTGTTGATGAAATACGCCTGATGAAGCCGGGCAATGCGGGGTATCGCGGTACCGCATTGGTGTTTGCTGCGGGTAATCAGGCCATGCCTGACCCGTCCAACCTGATGGCCATGGTGCCCTATTGGTTCCCTGATGTGCAGTCACAAATGCTGTCTGTTGTTGCCCTTGATGTTACTGATTGGGAAAGCGGCGACCCGGTAACGGATTTACAACCGGCGTCCTATTCATCCTATTGCGGTGTAGCAAAGGACTGGTGTCTTGCGGCACCGGCACATGGGGTGCGGGTGTTGTGGTTCGGCGGTTATCTTGGTGTTGCGGGCGGTACGTCGGCTGCGACTGCGGTGACAACCGGCGCATTGGCATTGTTGATGGACGCTTTCCCTGAAATCAATGCAGAGGATGCAATTGCCATCGTGCTTGAAACGGCGACCGATATTGGCGCGCCGGGCGTTGATGATGTGTTTGGACATGGGTTGCTGAATTTGGAAGCTGCCATTCAGCCATTGGGTGAGCCTGTGATCACAGTGAATGGATCAACAGCGACGGCAAGCGCCAGCTTTGTGGAGACGTCCAGCCTGTTGGGCGGTGGGTTTGACAGCGCGCTGGGCGCGGAAAGTTTTGTGTTTCAGGATAAATATGGCCGCTATTACACATCCAATTTCGGGACTGTGGAAATTGGTAGCCAATTTGATGATACGGTTGCTTCCCAAACTGATCCGGCCCCCAGCACGTCATATGCCATGTTGGGTGACACCGGGCTTGGATTTTCGGATGCAGGCGGGGTCGCCTATCAAGGTAATGATGAGGGGATCAGCCTACATTTTGCGATCGGGCAAAAGGCTGACCGTGCGATTTTGGGCGATGGCGTGCTACCGTTCGACCACATTGACGGTGATGCCGTTACCGGTGTGATGCGTCTTGGACGTTGGGCTGGTGGTGGCCTGAACCTTGGTGTTGTTGTCGATGACAACACGCCGACGGCATTTGCCGCCTTTCAGGCACAAATCACAGACGCCGTGTCATGGCAGGCAGGTGTGATGGCAGAACAGGACCGGCTGCATGGTGCAGAAGGCGGCGGCGTCTTTGCATGGCGTGGCCAAACCCTTACCGGGTGGACCGGGCTGAATGCCAATTGGCAAATGGGGGAAGATATGTGGTTCGGTGCCAATGCCTTGGCGGGCTATCTGTCCTATAAAAGCGATGATGATGTTGTTGTCACAAACCTGACCGGGATGATGGTCAAGGGTGCGCTGCAATTCACCAAGGACAATGGTCTGCTGCGCGGTGACCGGTTCCAGCTGACGGCATCTGTGCCCGCCACTATTCTGGATGGCGCGGCACAGTTACAACTACCGTCACGTAGCGGTTTGCGGCACGAGGATATGAGCTTCGCGAACGAGCCGGCCTATGAGGTAAAGGCGTCCTGGTCCCTGCAATTCTAACGCTTCAGCGCGTGCCAATATTCGGCAATGCCGTCACCTTCAAGCGGGCCGTCTTCTAGCCCATGCAGGGTAAAGCTTGCTAACCCTTCATTGATAAAGGTGGCACCACCGGGCGAGGGAACTTTGGTGGGGCAGATCGTCAATACCTGCCCATCGATCTTGATTGCGGTGCCGTCTGCCGCAGTGCCGGTGAATACAAGGGTTTCGTGAAGGATAGAGCCGGGCTTGTAAGTGCTTTCAACGCGGATGTCTTTCAGGTCCATCAATTGACCGTCTTTCAATATCCAGCCTTCGCCGCGCATACCTTCACCACGATCAAAGCATGAGCAGCCGATTGCAGCCTTGTCACCAAAGGTCATTGAGAACCAATTGACAAAGGGGTGCGGGCTGGTTGCGCCACTGGTGGGGCTGGTGCCCTTGCCACTGCCATCTGACCCTTGCCACGAACGGGGTCCCCAGCTTTTGTCGCGCACGCCGAAACCCGATACGGCCCAGCATGTATCGTTCATGCATATTTCGCCTTCTACCTTGCCGGTTTGTTCGAAATGGCCATGAGTGCCCTTGGCCGCGTAATGCGGTTCAATCAGCGCATCAAACGTCACATCCATCTTTAGTTTGCCGGGGGTAAACCAGCCTTCGGGGCGTTCTTTTGATGGCGTGATCATGATGGATGCATCCGCAATATCCTGCGCTGTACCATCATAGGTGACGCGCCAGCGTTTCATCGGCTGTTCCAAGTGAAGGGTCAAACCGCCGACCGTCAGGGTCTGTTCCTTACCGTCGAATTTTTTGCGATCATAGGTAAAGGCAACCCGGTCCCCGCCCAGATAAACCACATGCAATCCATCTGCCCAGCCGTCCTTGGCGCGAAAGCCCATGCGCGTGAACATGGCGATTTTACTGACCGGATCGACAAAGTTGAAATAGTAGCTTTCGCTCCACGCAGCGTCGTCGCCAATAGGGTGGGGATACTCGTCCTGGTTACTCATGACCTGTCTCATTTCTTTGAGTTAGCAATAACAATTGAAATAACTGTAGTGGACTACATTTATTTTACCAAGGCATTTTCATCCCAGACACGCGGTTTATTCAGTTCATTGACAAAAAGTCACAATGATGGGACGGTCTGGCAAAATATTACAAATGGGGCAGTATGAGCATTTCCGGACAACAATTTGTCCGGCACCAGACCCGTCAGGGCCCGGTGCCGCGCGCAGTTCGTTTTTGGCAGGCAATCGGGTCGTGGCCCGATACGTTCAAGAACGTTGCCTTCAACACCTACCTTTTATTTTATTACAGCCAGCTATTGGGGCTGTCGGCCAGCATGGCGTCGCTTGCGCTGGCATTGGCATTGATTGTGGATGCGGTGACAGACCCCTTGGTTGGGTCATTGTCAGACAATTTGACAACGCGGTTGGGGCGTCGTCACCCATTGATGTATCTGTCAATCGCGCCTTTGGGTATTAGCCTTTGGCTGGTCTTTTCGCCCCCTGCTGGGCTTGAGGGGAATGCCCTGTTTGCTTGGCTGTTGATGACGGTCATCGCGGCACGGGTATCGCTGACATTCTTTGTCGTGCCGTGGAATGCCCTGTTCTATGAATTTACAGATGATTATGAAGAACGCACACAAATCCTGACATGGCGCTATGCCATTGGGTGGATTGGTGGTCTGACATTTGTGTTGGCCGGATGGACGTTTGTTTTTCCCAGCACTGCCGAGTTTGAATTCGGGCAATTTAACGTTGATGCCTATAAAATTTACGGCCCGGTATTGGGGATAGTGGTTGCGCTGGCGGCCTTTATCACCACCCATAAAACGCGCAAGCAATTGCCATTCCTTTATTTCAATCAGGCTCCTGAATCTTTTGGTCTGACAAAGGCGGCAAAGGATGTGTGGCGCGCGCTGCGCAATCGCAACTTTATGCGTCTGTTTGTCGGTATCCTGCTAGGGGCGGTGGTGACCGGCACGACAGAGGCATTGAATCTGTACATGAACACCTATTTTTGGGGACTAAAGCCTGAAGATCTGCGCTGGTTCGGGCTCGCCATCGGTGGGGCGGTTTTGGCCTTTATCTTCGTCCCAATTTTGCAGCACCGTTTTGACAAAAAGCAGATTCTGTTCGTGACGATTCTGTTTTTGTGGATCAATGGCATGGCCTTTGTCGGTCTGCGACTGCTTGATGTGTTGCCGGCCAATGGCAGTGATTTTTTGCTGTGGCTACTGGTGGCGAATGTCACTATCAGGGCCGGTGTTGCGACCGCGATGGGTATCATATTTGGATCGATGGTTGCCGACATTCTGGATGAACAACAATTGGCAACCGGTCAACGCCAAGAAGGGGTGTTCAGTGCCGCCCTTGCGTTTTCAGGCAAGTTGACCAGTGCGGTTGGCGTGATGGTTGGGGGGCTGATCCTTGATTATCTGGTGTCTATTCCCACAGGCACTGCGCCGGGGGAGGCTGACCACGAGGCTGTAATCACCCTTGGAATTATGGATGCGTTGATAGTACCATTATTGTTGATACCGGTGTTGTGGTTGATCGGTGGATACACATTGACCCGCGCCCGCCATGCCCAGATCCGTGCGGCGTTGGATCAGGGGCAACAGCAAGAACAATAATAAGAAAACGGGAGACCGCAGCATGAAAGAACAAACAGCATGGCGCGCCTGTGTCGTCGGGGCCTTGGCGGTGATCGTTATCGGCCTGATTACGATGGGCCAGTTTCCAACGGATGGTGCGGGATATGACCCGGGGCTTGGCGCCCCCATTTATGCGTTCGAGATGGCGCGCACACAGGCTGATTTGATTGCTGTCTTTGGCGCGATTGATGATCCGGCGCGCGCAGGCCGTATTGCGGCGATGGATGCGGGGAACCTGTGGGATTATCCATTCATGTTGGCTTATGGGCTGTTCATCGCGTTGTTTTTTGTTGCCGGGGCAAAACAAAGTGGCCGCAAGGTGTGGTTATTGTTTGGCGCGCTTGGTGTTATTGCCGCCGTTAGTGACGGGATCGAAAACCAAATATTGCTCGGCCTAACTGCTGATCTTGAAAATGCGCCGTACCTTGATCTGTTGGCCTACCCTGTGTGGATCAAGTTCTGGTGCCTGATGGGCGGCGCAAGCCTGTTCATGATGGCAGAGAATGATAGCTGGTTGTGGAAGCTGCTTGGTGCCATCGTCGCGCTCGCCGCGTTGGGTGTGCTGGCTGGCTTTTGGTCGCCTACGCACTATGCCGTGTTAATGGGTAACGGGCTGACAATTTGCTGGGTGCTGCAATTGGTCTACGCCGCGCGCCGCAGTTGGGCCACGCCTGCCTAGCCATATTTCCGCTTATGCTTGGCAAGTGTCGGGCGCGTGCGTTTCAGCGCATACCTGATCGCCTCGCCCGCTTCACCCTCAGAAAGGTTCAGCTTTGCCCCTGTATGGGCGGCGCAAATATGGGCGGCACTGCCCCAGCGCGTGGCAATGTCTGTTGCCCACAAGTCAAAGTCTTCGGTCGCGCCCGCACGTTTTTCCAATGCTTGCGCTAATGTCGGATGAAAGCTTAACCGATAGGGTATGCCGACCAGCTTCAACGGGGCAGGCATGTTCATCACCATCAGCGTATCATCAACATGCAGCGCCAGACTGGGCACGTGATAGGCCATCACGGATGAAAAATGGATGGCGTCATTGTCTGAGATAAAGTCGACGCCGCGGGGGATTGAAAACTCCAGCTCCCCCTCAAACTGGGCGTGAAGCTCTGGGTCGTCGACCCGCAGATCGCGCCACGGCAGATTCGGAAACAATTTTACATGACGGTCAGACCCATAAAGGGCAGCGCCGGGGAAGTCCCTATGCATTTGTTCGCAATGCACCGTATGGAAGGGGTGCAGGTTCAATATGGCTTCAACGGCACGGCCCTGATCGGTCAGGGCCATGACGGCTTCCCGCACCTTGCCCTTTAATCCATAAGAATCGAGTAGAATAAAGCGGCCTGACTGCAGCCGGATTAGGGAGGCTTGCGTGCCAATATCGACTACACCGCCAATACGGAAACTGCCGCGAATATTCCAGAAGTCGTGATCGACCTGAATAAGTTGGTCTGCCATGCCCGTTACTCCCCTTGCTTTCAGCCATTCTTAGCATGATGACGCAAATGTCGACAAATAAGTTCACACATTTACCAACTGGGTTTCGGTTGTGTGGGCTTGACCTTTGGCGCGCAAACCAAGCACACTGCCGCCCGATTGAAACTGGCTAATTAATGGGGGCCTGACTATGAGCAATGACACCTACACACCGCCGAAGGTTTGGGAATGGGATGCTGAAAGCGGTGGAAAATTCGCCACTATCAACAGGCCGATCGCGGGGCCGACCCACGATAAGGACTTGCCCGTCGGTGACCATCCGTTCCAGCTATATTCACTGGCGACACCCAATGGCGTCAAAGTCACGATTATGTTTGAGGAACTGTTGGCCGCCGGCGTGAAAGACGCTGAGTATGATGCCTGGCTGATCAACATTCAGGATGGCACGCAGTTCAGCAGCGGCTTTGTTGATGTGAACCCGAACTCAAAAATTCCGGCATTGTTGGACCGCAGCGGGGATGAGCCGATCCGCGTTTTTGAATCAGGCGCGATCTTGATGCATCTGGCAGAGAAGTTCGACATGTTCATTCCCACCGAACCCAAGGCGCGGGCAGAGTGTTATTCCTGGCTGATGTGGTTGATGGGCAGCGCGCCGTTTCTGGGCGGCGGCTTCGGTCATTTCTATGCCTATGCACCTGAAAAATATGAATACCCCATCAATCGTTACGCGATGGAGGTGAAACGCCAAATGGATGTTCTGGATCGTCATTTGGCTGACAATCAGTATTTGGCGGGGGATGAATATTCCATCGCGGATATGGCAACATGCCCGTGGTACGGCGCGATGGCCCGCGGCGTGCTGTATGAGGCCGCAGAGTTCTTGCAGGTTCACACCTATGAGAATGTCAAACGCTGGACGACGGAAATTTTTGAGCGTGAGGCGGTGAAGCGCGGGGCGATGGTCAATCGCGCATGGGGTGAACCCAGTGGTCAATTGTTGGAACGCCACAATGCATCTGACTTTGACACGAACACAATGGACAAGTTGATGGCAGCGGCCGAAGAACAGCAGGCCTGATCGGTTCCAAAGCAAACCAAGCAAAAAGGCCCGCCGGGATGGTTCCTGACGGGCCTTTTGTTTTTTCTTGATCTAGTCAATGCAAATGATCAGGGGGTGTACCAGATCGGGCTGGAATAGGCACGTTCCTGAATTGATGCGGGCCCGGCATCAACATCGATGTGTTTTTGCTTCAGCGCGATTGTGTCAAACAGGCTGTGACGCGGTGTCGGAATCTGAATCACACGAACATAGTAAAATGCCTTTTGTGCAGGATCGAAATCAGGGTCCGTCCATACGGTCGCAAGCTCCGCTGCGCCGATTGTGTTTGTGTAGCGGGCGGTTTCCACATCAACTGTATTGCCAACCGGCGGCACGGAGCCATCAGCATTACGCGTGCGATTATCGCTCCACGCGACATCATAGACATGCTCATGCGTGTCGCCATTGCTGTCCAGCCAGCCTTTAATGACTTGCACGCGGTCAAGATTGGCGTCGCGCGGGTCCTTGACGGCGCGGATCAATAATTGCGGTGCGTTGGTGCTGTCCGCTGCGGTCAGGTCGCCGCCCATCGGGACGCCCTTGGCATAGCCGATGTCTGCCATGTCTTCGGCCACCGCATCATCCATGTCAAAGTTGTGACCGCCAAACACACGCAGCATGATGCGCGGGCCTGTCGTGGCATAAACTTCGCGCCGTTTGAATGCTGCGAACAGGGCCTCGCGGGTATTTTCCGCTGCCCAAACACCGGCATAGCCTGATGCAGACATGCCCCAACCGGTAACGCCGATGCCTTGGTCGCCATCCTTATTGGCGGGAATGGAATCAAGCGCCATCTTGCCAGAGAACTTATCCTCGGCAATTGCGCTTAGGCCTGTGTGGGAATCGGATGCGCCGATCAGGCCCAGCTTGAACGGATTTGTGCCCAGCTCCTCTGACAATTTCAGGCCACGGCGCAAGGTGGGGCGCAAGAATTCAGCCCGGGCAGGCTTATACTCTTGCATTGCGTGGTTCAGGTACCGGCTATAGGGCTCAAACGCTGCAAATTCATCATTGGGTGAAAAGGCGGGGTTGGTTTCACTGTCCCCCTTGATCTGCGTGACTTCGGCAACGGTTTCAAACTCAGTCCGCAGGGCCAGATAGTCAGGCGACATGTTTTCGCCGCGCAGGGTTTTGTCGTCGAACATATAGCCCATAGAAACGTTTGAGTTATGGGGGATCGACATAAAGTTCGCACCTGTCTTTGCGGTCTGGTCCTTCAGGAAGTTCCACAGATCATCAGGATACATGCTTTGGTCTGAGCCAAAGGGCGCGAATGTCTTGGCCTGTTCGGCGTTGGCCGTACTCATCACCACGCGATGCTGGTTTGCGCCACCGGGGGTGGAGGTCCATTCCCAACCGATAAAGGCTGTGAACTTGCCCGGAACATTATGGCGGTCGGCGGTTTCAACAATATCATTCCAGGCTGTAACCTCGACACTTTCCAAACCGTCCAAGGGGGATTCGGGGATGCCCAGTTCCGCCATGGCACGCGGTTCACCGACAGGCAGTTCATGGGTGATCTCGCGGAAGCTTTCGCCGCCCTTATCCTCGTCGATGGAGGAGCGGATCATCTGGCGGAAAAGCCACCGCTGCACATTCTTGACAATGCCGCCACTGGGCAGGTCCTGCCCTTCGTAAATCGCGGGCAGAACACCCATCAACTCAGCGTGATCAGACACAACCAAAAAGTCGAGCGGTTGGTCGATCTGCATCCATGCCCGGTGATAGGGATGGATGACCGGCTGGCCCTTGGCAAACCGATAGGCGGTATCTGGGTCAGCACTTAGATTGCCGTTCAAAAACGCGTCAAAGCTATAGCGCGTGTGAAGGTGGGTATCGCCCCAGTAAAGCTGGGTCTGTTCGCTCGCCTGTGCTGTGCCGGCAAACCCAACAGCCATAGCGCCCGCCAAGCCCCCAGCAAGTGCTGTAAATGTCAGTAATTTCCGCATTGTCATGCCCCATTGATGGATTCGCCGATTCTATATCAGCGTTCATGCCATATATTTTGTATAGTTCTTTACATTTTAGTTCGTCAATTTGGCCAAATCAGGTGCCTTGAATGCGCCAGTGACCAGTTCGACCGCCGCGCCTACTGCCAGTGCGGTTTGATCTTCCAAATAGGCTGACATGATCTGCACATTAATCGGCATGCCGTTTGATGATTGCCCCGCGGGGATGGATGCAGCGGGATACGTCAAAATAATCGACGGTGCGGTCCACGCGATAAAGTCATGATAATGCCTGTCGACACCATCAACAGGGACGATCCGTGCGGGGAAGGGCGTTTCATGGTTTTTGACAAAGGCTGCATCGGGTGAATTGGGCATCAAGATCGCATCATAATCTGCCATGAAGGTCTCCCATGCTGCGCGCATCTGTAGGCGCATGTCCTGATAAATCATCCGTTGGCCATAGGTCAGGTTCGCCCCCTTGGCCTGTAGGGTGGGGAAGCTATTGTCCCCCTCAACAGCGTTGTCTGCGACCGCTGCCAATCCGGCCAAAACCTGTGGCGGCATGGCGGCCAAAACGACGGAGGCAAGCATCGGCGTGTAAACCGAACAGATTTCTTCCAATGTATTGGGCAGTGCCGGGTTGCGGTCCACGGTTGCGCCCGCGGCTTCCAGCTTGTCGGCAAGGTCAGTCAGCACGCGCTGCGTGTCTGATGATGTGGGTGAATAGCCGTCGTCTGTCCACAATGCCAGCCGCATCTCCCTAACGTCTTTTGTGCGCGGGGTTGGCAGGTCCAACCGATAGCCCTTTTGATCAGGGCCGCTGGGGCCTGCCAGAATGGGCAGCATCAATTGCAGGTCGCGGACGGACCGCGCCATCGGGCCAATCACAGACATATCGTTTCTGACCAGCGCGCCGGGCGGGCCGGGGACATGTCCGCGCCCCGATATGATGTCGAGCGATGGCTTGAGGCCGCACACGCCGCAATAATGGGCCGGGCACCGGATCGACCCGCCAATGTCTGATCCGATTTCGATGGTGGTCATGCCGGTGGCAAGGGACGCTGCCGCCCCACCTGAGGAGCCGCCGGGCACCCGGCTGACATCCCATGGATTGCTGGTGACGCCATAAACATCATTATAGGTTTGCAGATCGCCGCTCATATACGGAACATTGGTCTTGCCGATAATGATGGCCCCTGCGTCCACCACCCGTTGTACCGCGTCGGCATGTTTGGCGGGGATGTGACCCTTATATTCGGGACCACCGCCGGTGGTGACCAACCCTTCGGTTTCAAGGGCGTCCTTGATGGTCATGGGCAGGCCATGAAGCGGCCCCCAACTGATGCCATCGGCGCGGGCCTTGTCGGCGGCATCGGCACGGGCGCGGGCGCGATCAAAATCAAACGCGACAACGGCGTTCAGGGCGGGGTTCACGTCCGCAATCTGTTGGATATGCAGGTCCAACAATTCACGGCAGGATATGGCACCACTGTCCAGCCGTTCCAACCAGGCGGTTGCATCCATTTGTTGCAGTTCAGTTATCGCCATGATTTGCCCCTCTATTTCATTTTGCATTATCTGAGGGGCAGCCTAGCCAGCAAATCAATCTGAAGAAACCGCTAATTCGATGCTGTCATGGTGTATGTCAACATGTATAGTTCGGGCGCTGATATTTCAAAATCAACAAATCCACACTGTAATAGGGAGAAAGTCATGGAATTTGACTTTAACGAAGATCAGAAAATGTTGCGGGATACGGCCCGCAAGTTTCTGGAAGCCGAATGCGCCCCAGACAAGGTGCGCGCCATTCTGGATGATGACAGCAAAACCTATGATGAGGGGCTGTACGCCAAACTGGTCGAAATGGGCTTCACAGGTGCAGCAATCCCCGAAGAATTTGGCGGGCTGGGCCTTGGCTATTTGGAACTATGCGTGATTGCAGAAGAATTGGGCCGCGCGCTGGCACCTGTGCCCTTCGCGTCCTCAATCTTCCTCGCTGCTGAGGCGTTGCTGATTGCGGGGTCAGACGCACAAAAGGCAGCATGGCTGCCCAAGCTTGTGTCCGGTGAAGCGATCGGCACATTGGCGATGAGTGAAGGCAATGGCGTGCCGTCCGCACGCAATACCGACACGCGCCTTGAAGGCGGCAAGGTCAACGGTGTTAAGGCAGTTGTGCCTGATGGGGCCAGCGCCAATCTGATTGTGGCACTTGTGCGTACATCATCAGGTGACAGTGCCAAATCATTGTCATTGGCCTTGGTTGATGCCTCATCCGGCGTTACTGCGACGTCGCAACATACGGTTGACCCCTCACGCAAGATGGCTGACCTCAGCTTTGATGGCGCGTCAGCAGAATTGCTGGGCGGTGAGGGCGAAGGGTTGTCGCTGCTTGAACAGATATTGGATCGCGCAGCAGTGCTGACCGCATTCGAACAATTGGGCGGTGCCACCCGTGCGCTTGAAATGGGTGTTGACTATGCCAAGGAACGTTTTGCCTTTGGTCGTCAGATCGGCTCGTATCAGGCCATCAAGCATATGCTGGCAGATATGTATGTCAGTCAGGAATTGGCACGGTCCAACGCCTATTATGGTGCATGGGCACTGTCTACTGACGCAGCTGAACTGCCCTTGGCGGCGGCAACTGCCCGTGTTTCAGGCACGCAGGCATTCCAGCATTGTTCCAAGAACAACATTCAAACCCATGGCGGCATGGGCTTTACCTGGGAGGTGGATGCGCATTTGTACTATCGGCGCTCCAACCATTTGGCATTGACGCTTGGCTCGCTACGCCAGTGGAAAGACAAGCTTGCCACCCAACTTGAAAAACAAAATCAGGCCGCCTGAGGGGGATGACACAATGAATTTCGACGATACACCAGAAGAAGCAAAATTCCGCGCAGAGGTCCGTGCGTGGATTGATGCCAATGCGCCGAAACATCTTGATGAGATGTTGAGCACATCAACAATGGGGCGCAGCAATATTGACCCCGAAGCCTTCCGTGCTGAATCCAAAGCATGGCAAAAGAAAAAGCAGGAAGCCGGATGGGCCTGCATGCAGTGGCCGACCGAATTTGGTGGCCGCGGTGCGACACCGATTGAACGGGTGATCTGGTCACAAGAAGAGGGCCATTACGGTATTCTTAGTGGCATCTTCCTGATCGGGCAGGGCATGTGTGGCCCGACCATGATGGGCTTTGCCACGAAGGAGCAGAACGAGGAATTGTTGCCGCGTCTTGCTTCGGGTGAGGACATTTGGTGCCAGATGTTCTCTGAACCATCAGCGGGGTCTGACCTTGCCGGTTTGCGGACACGCGCTGAAAAAGATGGGGATGAGTGGGTGATCAACGGCCAGAAAATCTGGACGTCAGGCGCGCATTATTGCGACTGGGGCATTTTGCTGACCCGTACTGATCCCACTGTTGCAAAGCATAAGGGCCTGACCATGTTCTTTGTGGACATGAAAAGCCCCGGTATTGAAGTGCGCCCCATCAAGCAAGTGAATGGCAATTCAGACTTTAACGAGGTGTTTTTCACCGATCTGCGTGTTTCCGATGCGCAGCGTTTGGGCGATGTCGGGCAGGGATGGATTGTTGCCCTGACGACATTGATGAATGAACGCTTGGCAATCGGCGGCGGCATGGCCACCGGGTTCCCCGAACTTCTAAGTTTCGTACAGGGGCTGGATTTCGATGGCACCCCGGCGATCAAGGATGGCGCGGTGCGTGAACGTTTGGCAGATTGGCATGTATTGTCAGCGGGTTTGAAGCATACAAGCTCACGCATGATTTCGGCCTTGTCCAAGGGCGAAACCCCCGGGCCGGAAGCATCCATCGGGAAGCTGGTTGCAGGCTCCCTCATGCAAGAGATTTCGCTTTATGCTGCTGAATTGCAGGAGCAGACAGGTGCGATCATCGATACTGAAACTGCGCCCTTTGGTGGCCGTTTTCAGGCCATGATGTTGCGGTCACCTGCCACCCGGATTGAGGGCGGCACGGATGAAATTCTGCGCAACATTATTGCCGAACGTGTGCTGGGCCTGCCCGCAGATGTGCGTGTTGATAAGGACGTCGCATTTAAGGATGTGCCTAAGGGCGCGTAAGTATAAGCGCGCTTAACTTGGCGAAATGGTTGATCAAGGCCGCGTGGGGTAACCTGTGTGGCCTTTTTCATATCTAGTTGAATTGGCTGTTAAGCCAGACATGTAGGCAAGTAGCCGTTTGTTCCCACCGGGGGTCCAGCATCAGGTCATGTGCCCCCGGCACGATGTGTAGCGGGGCGTCGAACGCCTGAACCAACGGTTTGAATTTGTGAACCGGAATGGACCAATCATCCGCGCCGCCGATAATCATAAACGGCATGGCAGGAATTTTCTTAGGCTCAGGCGGTTTACGCCCGAAAAGCTCGCTCATCGCGGGGCGGCTTTCATAGCTGACCATGCCTTCTGCCCTAAGGCGGTCTTGCGTCGGCATGTCTGGCGGGAAGAAGCTGTCGATGAACACGTCACGCAGCGCATCATCATCACCGAAAAACTGCCCGCGTATCAGCTTGATAGGGTGCGTTGCCAAAATACGCAGGACCACGCTCGCCGCCGGACGGCGGGGCGAAGGGGCAACAAAGCAAACTCCCTTAACCGCCGGGTGCTTGTCATAGGTCAGTTCACACAACCCACCACCCATGGAATGGCCGATCAGGATCACGGGGCCATTGATGCGATCAATGCAGGTCAGAATATCATCCAGAAAATCGCTTAGGCTGATGTCGTCGGTCTGGACGTCGCCGGGGCTGTTGCCGTGGCCCCGCAAGCTTAAGGCGCAGGCATGCCAGCCCCTGTCGGCAAACCAAGGCAGCATATGTTCGTCCCAGCACCGGGCGTCATGAAATGCCCCATGTACAAACAGTAAAGATGGGTGGTCTGTTGGTGTGCCGCGCTCTATCAATTCAATTTCCATCATTCAGATCCCATGGTTCATCGCAGGTGACGTTGCGTTATCCGTCATTTTTTGTTCCGCACGCACTGTATCATTGTCCGGCCCAATCGCATGGACTAAAGTGTGTGCAACAATATTTCAAATCCACAATCAGGGGAATCATCATGAGTATCGACCCGCAAGAACGGGCCGCCTTTACCGCCGAAGTAAAGGCATGGTTTGACGACAATGCGCCGGCTGATCCGGGCTTTTTGTTGCCGCAAAGCTTTATGGAAGTTGGCACGGACCAGCAGTTTGAATTTTTGAAAACTTGGCAGCGCAAGGTTTATGATGCTGGCTATCTGGGTATGGCGTGGCCGAAAGAATATGGCGGCCATTCCAAACCGCAATGGATGCAGGACATCGTTACCGCTGAAATGACCAAACGGAAATTGCCCTTCATGGTCAACACAATTGGGTTGAACTGGGCGGGGCCATTGATCCTGAACATGGGCACCGAAGAACAGAAGAAAGCCTATATCAAGGGTATTCTGACGGCGGACGATATTTGGTGTCAGGGCTTTTCAGAGCCTGATCATGGGTCTGATCTGGGTAACGCGCAGTTGAAGGCCGAAAAAGACGGCAATGAATATGTGTTGAACGGCTCTAAAATCTGGACGTCATTGGGCGCACACGCCAAATATATGATCTTGCTGGCCCGTACGGATCAGGAAGCGGCGAATAAATATGCCGGGCTTAGCTTCTTTTTGATCCCCATGAAGATTGACGGGATTGACCCTGTGCCGATCAAAAAGATGACTGGCGAGTATGGCTTTTGCCAAACTTTTTTTGATGATGCACGGATTGCCCCGTCATGCCTGATTGGGGATGAAGGTGGCGGCTGGCAGGTAGCGATGGCAACGCTGGCCTTTGAACGTGGTGCCGCTGGCGGTCAGGCCGGGGGTCATTCCATGAACAGTCAAAGCGTTCATGAAGTTGTCGCGCTGGCCCGTAAGGTCAAGCGTAACGGCAAGCCTGCAATTGATGACCCGTTGGTGCGTCAACAATTGGCGCAGTTTGTCATTGATCAAAAGGGACTGCATTTGAACGGCGCACGTGCCAAGCACAAACCGTTAACCGAAGACAGGCCCGCAGCGGTGCCCCTGATGGGGAAATTGCTGGGATCTGAATTCCAGCGCCGCATGAACGAATTTGCGATTTTGCTGCTGGGTCAGAATGCGAATTATTATGTCGGGGATGAGGACGCCATTGATGGCGGGTTGTGGACGCGGTCCTACCTCAATTCCTTTTCTGCAACGATTGGTGGCGGCACCACACAGGTTCAGAAGAACATTCTGGGCGAACGTGTGCTTGGCCTACCGAAATCTTAATCTGAAAAGGAATTTACGACATGTTGATGGAAACACTCGCAAATCGCAACATCGCCTTCTCAGACGAACAGGCCATGATGCTGGATGCCGCCAAACGTTTTGTGGCGGATAAATCACCGACCGATAAGGTCCGCGCCTTGATCGAAGAGGAAGCCGGCTTTGACAGTGCTGTCTGGGCTGAATGCGCCGCGCTTGGCTGGACCGGTATGGCGTTGGAGGAGGCCTATGGCGGCTCCGGCCTTGGGTTTGGTGCCTTGGTGCCCGTGGTGGAGCAGATGGGCCGCGGCCTGATGGCAACCCCTTTGGTGCCCACGGTTCTGGCAGGCGCTGTCATCCAGCTTGCCGGAACTGATGCGCAGAGAACACCCTACCTTCCCAAAATTGCCGAGGGCGGCGTGGCCACCCTTGCGCTGGGGGAACGTGACGGCGGTTGGGGGCTTGCCGATTGTGCAGCAAGCGTCACCCGTGACGGTGACACGGTGAAACTATCTGGCGCTAAAGTGTTGGTGGAACACGCGAATATCGCTGATGTGATTGTGGTCAGTGTGACGCTGGATGGTAAAACGGCCCTTGTCTTGGTTGAGGGGGGTGAACTTGGTGACTTGACCCGCGAAACCGTGATCGATGAAACGCGGCGCGTGTTCCGCTTTTCCCTTGATGGGATCAGCGTGCCTGCCGATCGGTTGCTTGACCCTGCCAAAACTGCTGACGCCTTGCGCTTTATCGAATTGGCGTCCTGCATGTTGTGTGCCGCCGATGCGTTGGGCGGTGCCGATAGCTGCCTTGCCGTGATTGTTGAATACCTCAACACGCGTAAGCAATTTGGTAAATTGATCGGGGCCTATCAGGCATTGAAGCATCCGGCGGCAGAAATCCTGACCGGGATTGAACAGGGCCGGTCGTTGCTGTATCACGCTGCAACGCTGTTTGATGAAGATTGGGCAACGCCCGCTACGGAAATCGCAGTGCGTATGGCGAAGGCTGCAGCGGATGATGTGGCGATATTCGCCGGTGACCGTGCCATTCAGTTCCACGGTGGGTTCGGCTTCACTTATGAATGTGATGCCCAGCTTTACCGGCGGCGGTCCATTTGGAATGGCGCGCATTTCGGTGACGCTGCCCACCAAAAAGAAAAACTGGCTGACCTGTTATTCTAACCGTGGTTGGTATCAAGAAACGAAGGCCCCGCAAATTTGTGGGGCCTTTTATTTTGCGTTATCAGGTGGTGCTAATCAGTTGTAGCATTTCCTGCCGGGTCGGGCCGCGTACTGTGCGGACACCTGCATTTTTTGATCGACCCCTTAGCATGTAGCGGAAGACGATCAGGCGCGTGCGCCAGTCCGTTAGGAATGCGCCAGGTTTTTCAAGCAGGTTCAGGCTGCGCATGGCCCCGCGAAATACGTGAATATTGTTCGTCACCGCAGCGGCGAGCGCATCAAAAAACGCAGCCGCAAACTTCTTTTGCCACCCCGGCAGGTCTTTGGCCTTGCCCGGTTGGGTATAGTGCAAGGCTCGCCTAATATTCTTGCGATCTTCCGTCAGACTTGTTTTGTAAATCGGGCGTAACTCATCCTCGCTACGCCGGTCAAATAACAAGGCCCGCGCAATTGGGTCGGTCTGTGCTTGCAAAACATCAGCCAGCATATGTGCGTGCAGAATTGATGTGCTGCAGCCGCGCCCATATAGCGGGTTGGTGCGGACCATGGCATCACCAACGGCAAAGAAATTGCGCACCAGCGGTTTGTCATCGTCTACATAGTGCCGCCACACGGCGCGAATGTCCGCCATGCCAAATGGGTGCGTGGTCGATTCAGCCTTGGCTGCATCCACCCACGGCGCAAGGCCGGGAATGGATCGGGCGATACGGTCAAACTGGTCGCCGTCCTTGACCGCCTCGATCAAGTCGGTTTCTGTTTTATGCAGACAAAGGATCAGGGCAAAGTGACCATTGTCGCCGGGAAAAATGCCGAACTTGATATAGCCAAGATCACCTGCATTGCGGTCCTTGTTGCCGCTTGTTTCCGGTTCATCGATCCCCGGTTTGAATTTGTAATGGCGTGTGTAGTAAAGCAATTCCGCATCGTGGTCTTCTTTTTCAATCGTGATGTCATGCGCAGCAAGCCATTGGGGAAACTTGGTTGTGCGGCCGCTGGCATCGACGATCACATCTGCCGTTATCTCACGAAACCCCAACTGTTCCGCGCTGTCCTTGCGCAGCTGCACGCCAGTGGCTGACAGGCCCTCGCCATCACTATGCGTCAAGATATTTTCGATGATAGCGCCATTGTGAAATGTGATTGCTGTTTGCTTTTCCAGATAACGGCGCAACACGGTTTCAATGGTGGCCCGGCGGCACATCAAAACCCACAGCCGGTCATCCTCTGGCGTAGGTGTGTATTGGTTAAGCAGGGCAGGGGGCAGCATATCGGTAAAGCCGATGCGGCGCGCCCCCGCCGCATAAAAATCATCCAACAGGTCTGGATAGTGGTCTTGCAACAGATTGCACATCAGCCCCAAAAACGCATGAGGGTGTCGAAACTGTGAGGCACCACGGCGTTGCCATTCGAAAAAGGCATTGTCCGCATCGCCTGCAGGTGGCGCAACGTCACGTTCAAGGACAGTGACGTCGAACCCCTTGGCCGACAGGGCAAGGGCGCAGCACATACCAGCAATGCCGCCGCCCGCAATCAGAACAGTTTCCGTTGTGTCAGACATTTAGTGCAGCGTGTCGAGGAATTTCAGGATCAGCTTGTTGGTTTCTTCAGGGGCCTCTTGCTGGGTCCAATGTCCGGCGCCGGGGATCAACTCATTCACGCGCAAGTCTGTAACCGATTGCGGCATGGCCTTCAGTGCCTCTGCAGCCATGATGATCACGCCATCCTTGGCCCCGGCAACAAACATGGCGGGTTGATCGATGATCTGGCGGGCATCCTTGGTCATTTCCCACGTCAGGTCCTGATTGCGATAATAATTCAGCGGGCCACGCATACCAGATTGCGCAAACTCATCGGCATAGAATTGTAAATCGTCTTCGCTGATCCAATCGGGCAGGGTGTCAGGGTTGGGCAGGCCGGTGAACATGTCGTCATCCGGGCCTTTTTGGGGCATGTCGTTCCAATCAGTTTCGCCAGCGCCCCAGATCAGGAATTTTTTGATAGCGGTGCGAATGTCAGCTTCAAACTCAGCCTCGGCCACGCCGGGTTCCTGAAAATACAGTTGATAAAAGAACTGATCCTTAAAAATCATCCGCATCGCTGCCATTGGCGGCACGGGGGAGCGGGGCATGAAAGGTACAGACAGTGCGCCCATCGCCTTGACCTTATCTGGGTGATCAAGCGCCGCGCGCCATGTGATCATCGCGCCCCAATCATGACCGATGACAATGGCATCGTCATAGCCAAGCGAAGGGATCAACCCGACAACATCATTGGCCAGTTCAACTGTGTTGTACGCCTCAATCTCATGGGGCTTATCGCTTTTACCATAACCGCGCATGTCGGGCGCAACCACATGATAGCCCGCTGCCACAAGCGGGGCGAACTGATGACGCCATGAATACCAGCTTTCGGGAAAGCCGTGGACCAGTATGATCAACGGACCGTCAGCGGGACCTTGTTCGGCGATGTTCAGTTCAATACCGTTCGTTGCCACGCGTCGTTGCGTGATCCCTGTGACGTCGGTTTTCATACCCACTCCTAATAGATGCATTCGTTATGTTGATGTCATAATTTGAAGGCCTAGAGCGTCAGGCGCAATTCAGCAGTCCAGAATCTGCCCGGTGCAATGATGCCGAAATAGGCACCTTCCTGCAGGGGAACGTCTGTCACGCCGCCCAGCACCATCGTGTCGGTGACGTTATGACCATTGATGGACAAGACCCATGATTGATCCTCAGCACCGATGCCAACGCGTGTGTTCAGGATATAATAGGTCTTTTGCTGTGTGTTGATGTCATTGTCCTGATCTGTGAAATGCTCGGTCTGCATGGCGGTATCAAAGCCCACAAAGGCACCGAATGGCAGGTTGCCAAGCGGGATAAGCTGGGTCATTGATGCCATGATGTCCCATTTGGGCGCGCGGACCATACGTTCACCACTCATGTCACAAAAGCCTTCGGCGTTGCCTTCTTCGCCTGCCTGACAGGGGCCCTTTTCAAAATTGTCATAATAGGCGTGTAGATAGCCACCGGCGAAAGTCACGGTGTTCCCGGCCCACGGAATGCCCTTGAACTCCCACTCAAACCCCTGAACGGTTGAGGACGCGGCGTTGTCAACAAAGAACGCCTCGCCCGCGCCACTCAAGACCGAGATTTGCATGTCTGTGAATTCTGTGCGGAACAGGGCGAAGTTGGCGGTCATGCGACCATCAAACCATTCTGATTTCAGGCCCGCTTCATAGGTCCAGCTGGTTTCTTCATCAAACACTGCCTTGGAAGGATCAGGGGCAGTGGGGTTAAAGCCGCCGGCCTTATAGCCCTTGCCAATGGTGGCATAGATGTTGATGTCGTCATTGACCAGATAGCGCACAGCGACTTTCGGTGTCACGTTCTTTTCGGTTTTGTCGCCGGTAAAGTCATATTCAACGGTGCCGAACGCGGCGTTCAGAACCACGCCTGTTTTCTCAAATTCTTGCGAAATTGTTGCTTCTTTTTGTTCGTAGTGACCGCGTACACCGGCGATCAGTTCTAGCCATGACCAGGGCCGATAGGTTGCCTGTGCATATAGGGCAAGTGTTTCGGTTGATTGGCTGAAATTGGCAAACAGGCCATCTGCCGTGATAATGTCCGTCAACGGGGCAACGCCGCCTGTCAGCGGATCAAACACGGCGGACAGCGCGTCGCTGAATTCTTGACCCAAGGCCCCGTTTAACAAGGCACCGGGGACATTCGGGTCATCAAACTGGCGGAATTCAGTAAAGGCATCATACTGATTGCCGAAATAGAACAAGCCGCCGACATATTCAAACTTGCCGGGGGGCGAAACCAATCGCAGCTCTGCCTGCCATTGGGTGTAATCATCATCATTGTCCCATGTCAGGATGGGAATAGGGCTGGCGTCTGAATCATATTTCAGGATTTCGGTAAATTCGTTAAAGCCCGCGATCAATGCCACTTCATGGCCGCCGAGGTCCCAAAAGACGTTGAAGTTGCCGCCTACGGTTTCGCGTTCTGAATAACTGTCGGAATCAAGATGGCTGACGCGGTTCGGCTCCTCCTCATAGGTGGGGTCGAAGGGCGAGAACAGAATTTCTGTTTGGCCGTTACCCTTGAGCAATTCAAACCCGGGACCGTTATCCTTCACCAGCGAATATTCGGCCGCCGCTGTGACATACAGGTCTGGGGTCAGGTCAACGCGCGCTTTCAGACGTGCGCCGTTCTTGTCATTACGCAGAACGCCGATGCCGCGTTTGGCATTGAAGATGGCACCATCTGATTTGTGATGTTGTGCCGATAGGCGCAGGGCGATCTTGTCATCCCAAACAGGCGCATTCCCGGCAAAGCTGATGCGGCGGTTATTATCGGTGCCGCGCATGACGTCCAGCGTCATGAACCATTCATAGTTCGGGATTGTGTTGGTGAAGGACAGGGCACCGGCAACCGTGTTCTTGCCGAACAGCGTTCCTTGCGGCCCGCGCAACAGTTCCACAACCTCAATATCCATCAGGGCATCATTCAAATAGCTTTGACGGCCCATATAGATGTTATCGACATAAAGACCAACGGACGGTTCAAACCCATCATTCAGGCCCGTCCCGATACCGCGAACATAAATGGTCGAGAATGACGGGGATACGGCAAGCGTTGCGTTCGGCATCGCAATCGTCAGTTCGGTCACGCCCTGAATATTCATTTCACGCAGGGCTTCACCACTTAACGCGGTCACGGAAATCGGCACTTCCTGAACATTTTGCGATCGTTTTTGGGCGGTGACGACAATCTCCTCCAGCCGCATATTGCGGGCCTTTGGTTCTGTGTCTACCGGCTCTGCCTCTGTCTCCAGCGCAGCTTCAGCCTGTGTTTCATTTTGTGGTTCAGTGGATGCGGTAGCTGCGGCATCTGCTTCGATGACCAGTTCGTCCTGTGTGTCCTGCGCGATCACTTGTGGTGATAGGGCGATGACTGACAGCGCGATGCCTGCCATCAAGACGGATTTGTGGTGTTGTGATAATGACTTCATTGAAGACAGCATGTCTTCTCTCCCCCAAAATATTTGGCTAATGCCAATCCCGGCGTTGATTTTTATTGCCGGATGCCGCTTGTGCGGCGGTTCCCCATAAAATTAGAACGCGGTGGGCGCTCTTACGCAAGCAACTTGTTGCAGCTTGCGTCATGTTGTTGTGGACTGTTGATTATAATTGTTGGTTCAAGGTCCTATTCGCCAGGCTGTAAAACAGACCCTGCCGCTTTTTCCAATATGCGTTCGCGGTCTGCCTTTGACTTCCATGCAAAATTGGCCGGTAGCCCCAACCGGGTGGCCGCCTGTGCGGGCGGCGTGCCGGGCACGGGAATGCGATCGGCCATGCGCCCCAGTAGTTTCAGCAACCAGCGATCAAAGGTGGACAGGTCGTATTCATTGCCGAGTTCCAATTTCTGCCTGACCACTGGCGGTAGAATATCAACAGCAGCATTAACCACCGCGCGGCGCAAAAATTTCGGTACACCGGTCAGCTTGGCACGGCCTGACATGATATCCAGAAACTCTGTATTGATGGGGTGTGGCTCAAACCGGGGGGCGAGCTTGTCCATCATCGCGTAAAAGTCATCCAGTGAATTGATTTCGGTGGTCGCTCCATACAGGTTGGCGACCTCGGCCCCTTCTTGGAAGAACGCGCATTTGTCCTTATCGCTGACTGGCCGGACAAACCTGTCATAGGCTATTAGAAAGCCATAACCGGCGGTGACGCTAACCCAATCAAGCAGTTCTTCATCAAGGGCGCGATAGGCTTCGCCCGATGGGGTGGTGCCGTTCACTTGCGCGTGCATGTTGGTGACGCCCTGAATAACCCGGCGTGCGGCGCTTTGCGGCCCATACACACCAACCATCGCGGCGGTGCCGGTACGTTCTGCGCGGCCAACAGGGTCTGTTTTGAACGTAGAATGATCCCAAACACCTGACCGGATGCGGGCATCGGCAAATTCCAATAAAACTGCGCAGATGCCGCCAATGCCAAGGGCGACGGGGTTCTTGAACACCTGCCATGACACTGAATCAGGTGCGCTGAATGCGGGTTCACCTGCGGGTTTTGAATAATCGACTTTCCAACCCAAATATGTTTTTGGCCCAACCATTATTATCGTCCTTCAAAACAAATTGCTTGATAGACTCAAGCGTAACTGTTTCTATAACAATATCAAGAAAAAACTAAACATGTTTAGTTTTGTGTTTCTTAAAGGATTATGGGCGCGTGTCGGTTAAGCCATTGGGCAAGCGTGAAGAGGCCAAGAACCGCAATAAGGACCGCATCATTGCCGCTGCACGGCAGTTGATGCAGGCACCGGGCGGCACGCTGTCTATGCGCGAGCTTGCCGACATGGCGGGCGTGTCCGTTGCAACGCCCTATAACCTGTTCGGCTCGAAGCAGGAGGTCATCGTCGCGGTTCTGGATGATGATGTACAGGCCCTGCAGCAGTCAGTCAGTGATGTTGGCGGTGATCCCATTGACGGATTTTTCGGCGTGATTGATGTGTCGGTTGGTATGCTTGCGTCTGCACCGGCCTTTTACCGGACCGGTGCCCGTGCCGTTCAAACCGATATGATGGATGGGGATTTGCAACGCCACCTGCGGGAGCCGCGCCATACCGTTTTGCGCCAATTAGTGCAGCGGGCAGTGCAACAAGGATTTATCAGCCACAAGATCAGCGTTGATATATTTGCCGTGCAATTGGGACAAACGCTGATGATCTGGGTTCAAAGCTGGGCCAACGACCATGTCACATTGGATCAGTTGTCTGACTATTTGACCTATGCCTTTGCCCTGTCGTTAGCCGGCGTTGTTGCAGATGAGCATAAGCAACGTGTGCTGGACAAGGCATGGGCAGTGCAGGACCGCCTGCAGGATGATTGGCCGGTCGCGGGGCAACTGCCGATATCTGTCGCGGGGTAAGGCGGCGTTCAAAGCGCTTGCCATTGCGACTTTGGCTGATAAAATGTCACTTAACGAGGATTTGAAATGGGGGATGATGCGTGGCGGCCTATATCGGGCCGGGCAGCATGGTTCACCATCTGGAAATTTTGAAACCATAACTAAAACAGGACGGCGACATGACTGCGCAAGCAATAGACTTCGACAAACAGGCATTGAAAGAAAAATACCGGGAAGAGCGTGACAAGCGTCTGCGCACTGACGGGAATGAACAATATGTCGAAATCAAAACGCATTTCCCTGAATTGCTTGAAGACCCTTATGTGGCCAAGCAGGAACGGGCGCCCAAAACTGATCATGTAAAGTTCACATTTATCGGTGGCGGCTTTGCCGGGCTTGTGGTTGGCGCGCGTGTCAAGGAAGCGGGCATTGATGATGTGCGTATCCTTGAAAAGGGCGGCGACTTTGGCGGCACCTGGTATTGGAACCGTTACCCCGGCGCCCAATGCGATACCGCTGCCATGATCTATATGCCCTTGCTTGAAGAAACCGGACATATGCCGTCTGAAAAATATGTCCATGCGCCGGAAATTCTTGAACAGTGTCAGCGTATCGGCAAGCAGTATGATCTGTATGACAATGCCCTGTTCCATACGGAAGTGCAGGAACTGACCTGGGACGAAGATAAAGGCGTATGGCATGTGCGTACCAATCGTGGTGATGATTTCACCACGCAATATATTGGGATGGGCACTGGCCCGCTTCACGTGCCGAAGCTGCCGGGCATTCCGGGGCTTGAAACCTTCAAGGGCCATGCCTTCCACACCAGCCGTTGGGATTATGATTATACCGGTGGCGATGCCAAGGGCGCATTGATGGAGAATCTGAAAGACAAGCGCGTCGTGATTATTGGCACCGGTGCCACATCAGTGCAGGCGGTGCCGCATCTGGCGCGTGCGTGTGGCAAGCTGTATGTGGTGCAGCGTACCCCGTCCTCTGTTGACGTGCGCGATAATGGACCGATTGACCCCGATTGGTTCAAATCGATTGCAGAGCCGGGGTGGCAGCAAAAATGGCTGATGAACTTCACCGCCAACCAAACCGGGCAATGGGCCGAAGAGGACTTGGTGCAGGATGGATGGACGGACCTGTCCAAACGTATTTGGTCAAAGATCAAGGCACTGCCTGAAGACAAGCGCACGCCGCAGGATATGATGGACGCGTGGGAAGATTCCGACTTCGAGAAGATGGAAGAAATTCGCGCCCGCGTTGATACCATCGTTGGCGAGCCGGAAACCGCCCAGAAACTGAAGGCTTGGTATCGCCAGCTTTGCAAACGCCCGTGCTTCCATGACCAATATTTGGATGCGTTCAATAATCCCAGCACTGAATTGCTCGACACAAATGGCAAGGGTGTTGAAAGCATTGACGAGACGGGCTTCACCGTAAACGGTCAGCATTATGATGTGGATTGCATCATCTATGCATCCGGGTTTGAGGTTGGCACATCACACGAACGCCGTGCCGGGTTCGACATGGTGGGGCGTGATGGCGAAAAGTTGTCCGAACATTGGCAAGAAGGTATGCGGACCAAGCATGGCATTCACATGCATGGCTTCCCCAACGCCTTTATCGTGCAGCCGACGCAAGGGGCGAACCTTATTTCCAACGTGCCGCATAATATTGCAGATTCCGGGTTGACCATTGCGGCGATTCTTGGCCATGCGGAAAAAGTCGGCGCTTCGCGTGTTGAAGTGACGAAGGAAGCAGAGCAAGCATGGTTTGACCTGCTGGCAACCAATGCGGGGCGGATGCTGGGCAGTCAGGATTGCACGCCGGGCTATTATAATAATGAGGGGCAGGACCCCGGATCGCAGTCAGCAATGAATGTTGGCTATCCGGCGGGGGCCTTGGCCTATTTCAATTATATTGACGGTTGGCGGAATGACGGCAAGTTTGATGGGCTGGACTTCAGCTAGGGTACTGCGGCAATTGGGCTGCAAAAACTGTATTATAATGTAATCTGCTTTACATTCTTTCTTGATGAAATATGTTGGCATGGCTTGTGCCATAAAGCAGGCCATGTCAGCTATCTCATTAGGGGAAAATGAATGAGCATTTATCGTATCGGGGCGATGTCCGTCGCCCTGTCAGCCGCCCTGTCAGTCGCCATTGGGGCATCTGGTGTCGTCGCACAGGATGCGGCGGGTGAGGCATCGGTTGATGCCACTGTGGCTAACAATGCCGCGGGAGAAGTGGATGCGCCTTCCGAAAAGCCTTTGGCGCTTGATGAAATTGTTGTGACCGCCCAAAAGCGGGCTGAAAATATTCAGGACGTGCCCTTGTCGGTCACTGCGGTTGGTGGTGAGGCGTTGCGTGAAAAGAATCTTTCCTCCCTGAATGAAGTTGCGCTTTACACCCCCAACACTGTGATCAATGTCGGTAATGGCGCTGGCGCGTTTGTTAAGATGCGTGGCCTTGGGTCAGGCAATAATAAGGGGTTTGAACAGGCGGTTGGTCTGCTGATCGATGGGGTCTATTATGGCCGTATCGATTACATGACCAATGCGCTGGTTGACCTTGATTCCATTGAAATCATGCGTGGCCCACAGGGCACATTGATGGGCAAGAATACAATTGCCGGCGCTATCAGCCTCAACACCGTTAATCCGCAGGACGAATGGGAATTTGATTTCGCCTATGGCGGCGGGGAACGGGATCGCAGCAAGCTGACCGGTATCGTCAATGTTCCTCTTGTTGACGGTACCCTTGCCATGCGTGTCGTTGGACAGCGCGAGCGGCAAGATGGCTATGTGTACAATACGAATGTGAATGAGGATCAGCTGGACACCCACCGCGATTTATTTCGTTTCAAGATGGGCTTTGATGGTGTTGAGAATTTGAGCATTGTTGGCACGCTTGAATATGCCTATTTGCGGCAGGAATTGTGGGGCTTTGAAATCAACAAGGCGACCGATCAATCCGTCCTGTTGAACAGTGCTTTTGACCCCGGTTTTGAAACGCAGGCCAATTACAGGAACCAAACCGATCAGGACGGCATTGCCGAAAAAGATTCCTATATCGGCACGATCAAGGCTGATTATGAGCTTGGCGAATATATCCTGACATAGGTCTCAGGCTGGTCAAACATCAAATATAAAAACACGATCGACGCCGACTTCGGCCCCATCCCGCTGCTGACGTTAGGCGCTGATGACGATTGGACCCAGTATAGTCAGGAGTTTCGTATCACGTCGCCCATCGACACAATCGACTATGTGGCGGGGCTATATATGTTTATGTCGGAATATTCGAACTTTTCCGACTTGGCGCAGGCCCCGGGTGTAGAGCCAACCGATCTGGTTGGCGGCCTGCTGGTGCCTGAGGTTTTGCAGTCAGCCCTGTCCGGTATCATTCCGGGTATTGGTCCGATTGCGGAAGATCATTCCTATGGTGACTTCTATCAGGAAAGCTTTTCAATCGCCGGTTTTGGCCAGTTGCGCTGGCACTTGCTGGATGATGACCTGACCCTTATGGCCGGTCTGCGTTATTCCTATGAAGAAAAAGAAGCCCGCATGACGCGTGAGTTCACAAGCACCGGCCTTCTGTTCCAGCAGGCCCTGGCGCAGGAGGAATTTGTGAAACCCACGCAAAAGCGTGTGGAACGCGACTTTTCGCCCAAAGTGTCCGTGACCTATGCTGTGTTCGAAGATGTCAATGTCTATGGCACGTTCGCAAAAGCCTTTAAGGGCGGAGGGTTCAATGCCTCTGCCGTTAATGCGCAGGAGTTTGAGTTTGACGAGGAAAAGGCCGACACGTTTGAGGCAGGCATCAAGGGCCGGTTCTTGGGCGGGGCGCTGCGCATCAACACCGCGGTTTTCTACACGCAGTTTTCAAACCTGCAAGTGTCGATCTTTGATGGCACGAAGTTTGTTGTGAAGAACGCAGCCGATGCCACCACAAAGGGGGTTGAGTTTGATTCAACCATGTTATTGTCAGAAGGGCTGATCATGAACCTGTCTGTTGGGTATACCAAGGCACGCTATGACAGTTTCCCCAATGGGCCATGTCCGGTGGATGCAACGACAGAAACATGTGACCTGTCAGGGCGCGAGCTTGACCGGGCACCTGATTGGAACGGCACATTCGGCTTTAATTATAATCTGCCACTGGGCGATATGCCGATTGAGTTGGTTTTTGGTGGTGACGTGAATTATCAAAGCGATCACTTCATCAACACCGACCTTGACCCGAACGAATTTCAGGACGCCTATTTCAAATATAATGCCCGCATTGCCATTCAGGACCCTGAAGGCATTTGGCAATTCCAGATCAATGGGAAAAACCTGTCAGACGAAATGGTTCTACTTGGTGGCGCCGATGTGCCTGCACAATCA
>SPJK01045168.1_pt1 | contig 159742 bp, 157 predicted proteins | sample 3741771 | NCBI WGS metagenome assembly SPJK01 (sample SAMN10925997, study PRJNA522277) | cold seep metagenome | isolation source: Elba SIP-enriched marine methane seep metagenome, extraction at timepoint T2 | place: Italy: coast of Elba, Mediterranean Sea
CTGTAACGACGCATAACGAGTGACGCATTGGTGCCGCCAAAACCGAAACTGTTGGACAGAACGACATCCACATCCTTTTTCTGCGCTTTATTGGGCACCAGATTGATCTTGGTTTCAACGGACGGATTGTCGAGATTGATGGTCGGCGGCAACATGCCGGTTTCTATTGCCTTGATGGCAAAGATCGCCTCAACCGCACCGGCAGCGCCCAACAAATGACCGATGCATGATTTGGTTGACGACATGGCAAGCCCGTCTGCGGCATCGCCAAACAAACGTTCAATCGCGCGCAGCTCAATCTCATCACCCTTGGGGGTTGAGGTGCCGTGCGCGTTTACATACCCAATATCTGCCGGGGCAACGCCTGCCCGCTCTATCGCCGCCTTCATGGCGCGGAACCCGCCATCACCATCATCGGCGGGCGCGGTGATATGATGGGCATCGCCAGACAGGCCATAGCCGATCACTTCGGCATAGATTTTCGCGCCGCGTGCCTTCGCATGTTCCAACTCCTCAAGCACAACAATGCCTGCCCCTTCGCCCATCAAGAATCCGTCACGGCCTTCATCATAGGGACGCGATGCCTTTTCTGGCTGATCATTATAGCCGGTGGACAACGCCTTACAGGCGGCAAAGCCAGCCATCCCAAGGCGGGAAATCGCAGATTCAGCACCACCGGCGACCATCACCTCAGCATCGCCATACCCGATCAGCCGTGCCGCATCGCCAATGGCATGGGCACCGGATGAACAGGCGGTGACCACGGCGTGGTTCGGGCCTTTTAGGCCGTGTTTGATCGACACATAACCAGACGCCAAATTAATCAAACGACCGGGAATGAAAAACGGTGAAATACGGCGCGGGCCTTTTTCATGAAGCGTAATCGCCGCCTCTTCAATACCCGGCAGACCACCAATGCCTGATCCGATCATAACGCCTGAACGACATTTTTCGTCCTCAGTCTCAGGTGCCCAATCTGCATCCTTCAATGCCTGATCAGCAGCAGCCATCGCAAAGACGATAAATTCATCAACGCGGCGTTGTTCCTTCGGCTCCACATAATTGTCGGGATTAAACTCGCCATCGCCATCGCCGCGCGGCACTTCCGCTGCAATGGTCGCAGCAATGCCCGTGGGGTCGAACTTGGTAATGGGGCCAGCGCCCGACTGACCTTCAAGAATGCGTTCCCAGGTAAGATCAACCCCATCAGCAAGGGGAGATACCATACCCAATCCGGTGACAACAACGCGGCGCATAACAGTCTCCTACGATCAATTCATAGAGTGATTCCGATAAGGCACATTAGCAAATCCGGGCCGGATCGGGGCAAGAAAAAAGGCGGGCCACCGACACATAATTTGCGCCGAAGACCCGCCCTTTTCAGAGTATTTGTGTCGGAACTTAGCCGACTGCCTTGGAAATGAAGTCCACGGCGTCTTTCACGGTGACGATGTTTTCAGCAGCATCGTCAGGAATTTCACAACCGAATTCTTCTTCAAAGGCCATAACGAGTTCAACCGTATCAAGGCTATCTGCGCCCAGATCATCGATGAAGCTTGCAGCTTCAGTTACCTTATCGGCTTCGATGTCCAGATGCTCAGTAACAATCTTTTTTACGCGGTCGGCAATATCGCTCATTTTTCATTCCCCAGTTTGGCGGGCTGACATTTGGTATGCCCGAGGATGGTAATCGTCGCAGCTTGGTTAGGCAAGACTTGCCGCCGCGAGTTGAGTCGGCGGTTTGGTAGCAGTTTTTCTGGACCCTGCCAAGACTATCTTCGCCTTGATAGAAGCCTTTCAAACACCGCGTAAAACCGCCGCATTTAGGTTAGATCATGATCATGCCGCCATTAACGTGCAGCGTTTGACCCGTAATATAGCCTGCTTCGTCGCTGGAAAGGAACAAAACACCTGACGCAATATCGTCCGGCGTGCCCAATCGACCCGCAGGGATTCGTTCAGACAGGGCCGCCTTTTGTTCATCAGGCAACACATCTGTCATCGGGGTTTCGATGAAACCCGGCGCAAGACAGTTCACGGTAATACCGCGGCTTGCCACTTCCTGTGCCAGTGATTTCGTCATCCCGACCAGCCCAGCCTTTGACGCGGCATAATTGCCCTGCCCCGGATTGCCCATCGTGCCAACAACCGAAGTGATTGATACGATGCGCCCATGACGGCGTTTCATCATGCCGCGCAGCACACCCTTGGTCAGCAAAAATGCCGCCTTCAGGTTCACTGCGATCACATCATCAAATTCTTCTTCTTTCATGCGCATGAACAAATTGTCTTTTGTCACGCCCGCATTGTTCACAAGAATATCAAGGTTCAGATCACCCAATGCCTCATCCGCTGCCTTGGGCAATGCCGTCACAGAGTCGGAATCTGACAGGTTACAAGTTGCGATATGGGCGCGATCACCCAAATCATCGCGCAGTGCCTCAAGCTTTTCCGCGCGCGTACCGGACAGAACAACAGTTGCGCCCTGTGCATGAAGCCGCCGGGCGATTGAATCGCCAATGCCGCCGGATGCACCGGTAACGAGCGCGCCTTTTCCAGAAAGATCAAACATCATTATTTTCCCTAAAGTTTCGTGTTAGCCCAGTTGTTCCAAAAAGCCCGCAATATCATCCGGGCCGTTAACGGCAACCGCACTCAATTCCTTATTGATCCGGCGCACCATACCGGTCAGCACCTTACCCGCGCCAAGCTCTGCCAAATTGGTCACGCCAAGCGGGGCCATGCCAAGCACGCTTTCACGCCAGCGCACCATGCCCGTCACCTGTTCAACCAACAGGCGGCGAATTTCCTCAGCCTCTGTCACGGGGGCGGCGGTGACATTGGCAATCAAGGGCACAGATGGATTGTTCATCGACACTTCACCCAAGGCATCAGCCATGCGATCAGCGGCAGGCTGCATCAACGCGCAATGGAAAGGGGCACTGACCTGCAACAGCATGGCACGTTTGGCACCCGCTTCCTTGGCAAGTTCACACGCCTTTTCAACCGCAGCCTTGGTGCCGGAAATCACGACCTGCCCATCGGCATTGTCATTGGCAGCAGAACAAACCGCACCGCCGGCGGCAGCAGCATCCGCCGCCGCCTGTGCCTGTTCCAGCGACAGACCCAACAGGGCCGCCATGGCCCCCTCACCCACGGGCACAGCGGCCTGCATGGCCTGTCCACGAATTTTCAACAGGCGTGCCGTGTCTGAAATTGAAAACGTCCCGGCAGCAGCAAGAGCAGAATATTCACCCAATGAATGACCGGCCACATAGGCAGCCTTGTCCGTCAGGGCAAAGCCGCCCTCACTTTCCAACACGCGGGTCACGGCCATTGAAACGGCCATCAAGGCAGGTTGGGCATTTTCGGTCAGCGTCAATTCATCTTCAGGCCCATCGGCCATCAGACCGGACAGATTTTGTGACAGCGCGTCATCTACTTCTTCAAAAACGGCACGGGCGGCGGCGAAATTGTCTTTCAGGGCAACGCCCATACCAACTGCCTGGCTGCCCTGTCCGGGGAATGTCAAAGCCCAACTCATAATAGTCCGTCCTTTTTTCTTGTGCCTATGATCTTTGTGGTGCGTAAGGCGATCTGTGTGATGCCAATGCGACTCAAAAATGCTTTATACGCTTGGGTTTAGCCCGAGTTTTGCCCATAACCAACCGTCTTTCAGCATTTTTCGCTAGATTTTCGCGGCCCCTGTGACCCTGCCTACGAATGTTTATGCGACGAAATGTACGCCGAATAGACCACAAACCGCTTGAATTCCGCGCAAATCCGCGTAGAAAGCACCCTCCACTCCTTGCCGTCAGGATTTGCTTGGCGGCTGAGACCGGTTGGCCTGCACCTTTTCAAGAAAGGTGGCTGCCGGACATGAAACAGCCATAGGGAGTACATTGATGGCTTATTATGAACACGTGTTTATCGCACGTCAGGACGTGTCTGCATCTCAGGTCGAAGCCCTGACAGACGAGTTCAAGACAATTATCGCTGATAATGGCGGTACCGTCGGCAAGACGGAATATTGGGGCCTTAAAACCCTTCAGTATAAAATCAAGAAGAACCGCAAGGGTCATTACGTTCTGATGAACGTTGATGCGCCTTCTGCCGCGCTGAACGAGCTTGATCGTCAGCAGAAAATCAACAGTGACATCATTCGCACCCTGACATTGCGCGTTGAAGAGTTGGACGAAGAACAATCAGTCCAGATGCAGCGTGAACAGCGTCGTGGTGACCGTGGCGACCGCCGCGGTGGTGACCGCGATCGTGGCCCGCGCCGCGATTCAGCACCGCGCAAAGATGACGCTTAATTTATTCTGAAGGAGATTTAATCATGGCTGCACCCGCACGTCGTCCCTTCTTCCGCCGTCGTAAATCCTGCCCGTTCTCAGGCAGCGACGCCCAGAAGATTGATTATAAAGATACCCGCCTTTTGCAGCGCTTCGTTTCCGAACGCGGCAAAATCGTTCCCAGCCGCATCACGGCTGTGTCCGCCAAAAAGCAGCGTGAGCTTGCCCGTGCTATCAAGCGCGCTCGTCATCTTGCCCTGCTTCCCTATGTGATTCAGTAGGAGAGCATCAGATGGAAATCGTATTGCTTGAACGGGTCGAAAAGCTTGGCCAGATGGGTGACGTTGTCACCGTCAAAGACGGCTTCGCCCGTAATTTCCTGCTACCGCAGGGCAAGGCGCTTCGCGCCAATAAGGCCAATCTGGTCCGCTTTGAAAATGAGCGCGCCCAGCTTGAAGCCCGCAACCTGGAACTAAAGGGCGAAGCGGCCACCGTTGCTGAAAAGCTGAACGGCGAACGCTTCATCGTGATCCGTCAGTCCGGCGACACAGGCCAGCTTTATGGCTCAGTCTCCGCTCGTGACATTGCCGACGCTGCAACCGAAGGTGGGTTCACCGTTGGTCGCACGCAGGTTCGTCTGAACAAGCCGATCAAAACGCTTGGCCTTCATGACGTCCGCGTCATGCTGCATCCTGAAGTGGATTGCACCATCACCGTGAATGTTGCCCGTACCGCCGAAGAAGCCGAAGCCCAAGCGCGCGGCGAAAACGTTCTTGGCGAAACTGAAGAAGATCGCGAAGGTCTGATTTCAGCCGAAGACGTGTTCGATCCCGAAGCGTTGGAAGGTGCTGAGGACGGCGAAGAAGCCGACGAAGCAGCTGCCGAAGGCGAAGAAGTTGCTGCCGATGACGCAGAAGAGGAAGACAAGGACGCGTAAGCGCCTTTCTTTCCGAACTTATCCACAAAGCCCGCCCTCTCATCAGGGGGCGGGTTTTTCTTTGCTTTCAGGGCCCCTTTGCCCAAAACCAGACCACTTATCCACAGGGCGCGAAATTTTCCTGTGCGCAAGTCAAATCCCCCCTTTCTACTGCCACAATATTCGTTACAACCAACATTGATGGTCTGGTGCGCACAAATTGGGGATGCCGCACCGAAAAGCTGATTGGCACGACACATGAACACGATTTCTGAACCGGGCGCCTATCGCCAGCCGCCACATAATATTGAGGCTGAGCAAGAGCTGCTGGGCGCCATTCTTGTGAACAATGAGGCGATGGACCGGGTGTCAAATTTCCTTGACCCGGAACATTTTTTTGAACCGCTTCATGGCCGCATCTATGCTGAAATCACGCGGCTGATCCTGAACGGCCATGTGGCAACCCCGGTCACCCTTAAAGCCCTGTTTGAACAGGACGAGGCAATGCAGGAAGCCGGCGGTGCCGCCTATCTGGCCGGTTTGGCCGGTGCGGCAACCTCCATCATCAATGTGGCTGACTATGGCCGCACACTTTATGATCATGCCATTCGCCGCGATCTGATCAAGGTCGGCACTGATATGGTCAATACGGCCTATGACGCGCCGCTTGAACAAACACCACGCGAACAGATTGAATATGCTGAACAGACCTTGTTCACGCTGGCCGAAACCGGTGAATATCAAAGCGGCTTTCGCGATTTCCGCACCTCGTTGAAGGAGGCGATTAAAACCGCCGCCGCCGCCTATCACCGTGATGGTCATCTGGCAGGTATTTCAAGCGGACTGACCGACCTTGATTCCTATTTGGGTGGTTTGCAGAATTCAGACCTGATCATCCTTGCCGGGCGTCCCAGTATGGGTAAAACAGCCCTGGCCACCAATATTGCCTTTAACGCTGCAAAGATGTTTGAGCCGCAGGAAATGGAAGACGGCTCCATCAAGGCCGCAAAGGGCGCGCGGGTCGGTTTCTTTTCGCTGGAAATGTCCGCTGAACAATTGGCAACACGTATCTTGTCCGAACAATCCGAAGTTTATTCTGACAAAATCAGAAAAGGCACACTGGATGAGCGGCAGTTCGACCGCCTGCTTGATGCGTCCCAAGTGTTGGAACAAGTCCCGCTTTACATTGATGATACGGCGGCGTTACCCATCTCCTCCCTCGCGTCACGCGCGCGGCGGTTGAAACGCCAACAGGGCCTTGACCTGATCGTCGTTGACTATCTGCAATTGGTGCGCCCCCCGGCGGGGTCCGGCTTTGGGGATAATCGCGTGCAGGAAATCAGCGCCGTGACGCAGGGCCTGAAGGCCATTGCAAAGGAATTGAACATCCCCGTCATTGCCCTGTCCCAGTTGTCCCGTCAGGTGGAAAGCCGCGATGACAAACGGCCCCAACTGTCAGACTTGCGCGAATCAGGCTCTATTGAACAAGATGCCGATATTGTGATGTTCGTGTTCCGTGATGAATACTATGTCGGCAGAACACAGCCGACCGAAGGCACACCAGAACATGCAGAATGGCAAGAAAAAATGGACAAGGTTCATGGCCTTGCCGAGGTGATCTTGGGCAAGAACCGTCATGGCCCCATCGGCACTGTCAAACTGTCATTCCAGGGCGAGTTTGCCCGCTTTGGCAATCTGGCACGCGATGCTTACAATGATGACGATGACGAGATTTAGGGACCAGAAGTGGCCGACGGCACAATAAGCGAAACATGGGATCAACAAAGCGGCCCCGACATTGTCGGTGCGCGGCTTGATATTGATCTGGCCGCCCTTGCCGACAATTGGCGAAACCTTGCCAAACAGTCAGGTCCGGCCACATGTGGCGCTGCGGTCAAGGCGGATGCCTATGGCCTTGGCATGGCGCCGGCAGGTCGGGCATTGGCAGCGGCGGGGTGTGAAACGTTCTTTGTCTCACAAGCTGCTGAGGGGCTGGCTCTGCGGCAAGCTGTTGGTCCTGATTGCACCATCTATATTCTCAATGGCCCCCTTGAAAGCGCCCTGCCCGCCTATCGGCAGGCGCATCTGTCGCCCGTGATCAATGATCTGGGGCAGCTGGCGCTGTGGCGTGATAACGCCGCCACCATCGGCACCCGCGCGGCCCTGCATCTTGATACGGGTATGCAGCGTCTTGGCCTGTCCAATAGTGACTGCGCAACCTTACAAGCCGAAGGGTTCAACGCCGCCGAATATGGCATCGGACTGGTGATGAGCCATCTTGCCAATGCGGACCAACCTGATCCAACCGACGCCTTGGCACAGAACTGTCTGTTCGAAGATCAGATCGATAGGCTTGGTCGGGGCGCATTGAAACAAAGCCTGTGTAATTCAGCGGGCGTCAGTCATTGCCGCCAGCATGACGAGCTGGCACATGACATCACCCGTCCCGGCATTGCCCTGTACGGTGTGCAGCCTTATCGCGGCGCCAATCTGAAACTGAAATCAACTGTCAAGCTATCGGCACAGATTGTGCAAATCCGTGCGGTCCCTGCCGGTTGCCCCATAGGTTACGGCGGTGCCCATAAAGTCACCCGTGATAGTGTCATCGCCACCCTGCCCGTTGGCTATGGCGATGGGTATATCCGCGCGCTTAGCCATGCGGGGTTGGTGGATATTGACGGCCATGTCGCCCCGGTTGTTGGCCGGGTGTCAATGGATCTGATCAGCATTGATGTGACGGATGTTCCCCCCGCACTTGTGCAACAGGGGTCGCCCGTGACGCTGATCGGTGGTAAAGCAAGTCTAGAAATTCTGGCACATCAGGCGGGTACGATTCCTTATGAGCTCCTAACCGGGCTATCCCATCGTATTCCGCGATTTTATTCGGCGTAAGGAGGTCTTGGCCCCGTGAATATACTTGCCATCATTGGCCATGTGGTCATCAGCTTTTTGGCCAGCACAGGTGCGCTTGCTATCTTTGCCGGCAAGGGCATTTACCATGCCGTGACGCCGCCGCTTTATTTTCGTATTATCGGCCAACAGATGATGCGCATCGGCTATTACTCGCTTCCCGTTGTCGGGCTGACAGCCTTTTTCACCGGTGGTGCGCTGGCGCTGCAAATCTATGTCGGGGGCAGCCGCTTTAACGCAGAAAGCATTGTCCCGACAATTGTTGTGTTGGGCATCACGCGAGAGCTTGGCCCGGTTTTGGGTGGCCTGATGGTTGCGGGCCGCGTTGCCGCGGCAATCGCTGCTGAAATCGGCACTATGCGCGTTACCGAACAGATCGATGCGTTAAGCACCCTGTCCACCAACCCGTTCAAATATCTTGTTGGCCCGCGCCTTGTGGCGGCAACTGCAACCATGCCCATACTGGTTTTGATTGGTGATTTGATCGGTGTGATGGGCGGCTATGTCGTGTCTATCACGCGGCTTGACCTAAACGGTGCGGCCTATATGAAAAACACCATCGACTTTCTGGAAACTCAGGACGTTGTTTCCGGCCTTGCCAAGGCTGCCGTGTTTGGTTTCATCATTGCACTGATGGGCACGTTCCACGGCTATCGGTCAAAGGGTGGCGCGCAGGGCGTTGGTGCCGCAACAACAAATGCGGTTGTCACAGCCTCAGTCCTAATTCTGGCTGCCAACTATCTTCTCACCGAAGTCTTTTTCTCAAGCTGAGCGAGCATAAGTTATGACTGATCATCCCATGCTCTCATTGCAAAACGTCCACAAACGGTTCGGCAAAAAAGTTGTGCTGGACGGATTTGACCTTGACGTTAAAAAGGGCGAAAGCGTCGTTATCATCGGCGGCTCCGGCACCGGCAAATCAGTGTCGCTGAAATGCGTGCTGGGCCTGTTGAAGCCCGATGCGGGCACTATTCTGGTTGATGGCGAAGACGTCACCCATGCCAAGGGCAAGCAACGCGAAAAAAGCCTGCGCAAGTTTGGCATGTTGTTTCAAGGCGCTGCGCTGTTCGATTCCCTCACCGTTTGGGAAAATGTTGGCTTTGGTCTGATGCAGGGTTTTAACATGCCCAAGGATCAGGCGCGTGAAATCGCCATTGAAAAACTGCGCCGCGTTGGGTTGGGCAAGGATGTTGCCGACCTGAACCCGTCTGAACTTTCAGGTGGTATGCAAAAACGTGTGGGCCTTGCCCGCGCTATCGCAACAGAACCTGACATCATTTTCTTTGACGAACCGACAACCGGCCTTGATCCGATTATGGCAGATGTGATCAACGATTTGATCCGCGAATGTGTGAAGGAGCTGGGTGCGACCGCCCTGTCGATCACGCATGACATGGCCTCTGTCCGCAAGATCGCTGATGATGTGGCGATGTTGTATCAGGGCAAGATCATTTGGAAAGGCCCCGTCGATACGATTGACCATTGCGGCAATCCATTTGTGGAACAGTTCATCCACGGCAAGGCCGAAGGCCCGATCAGCGTTGATGTTTCCGTCTGATGGCAAAGGCGCAAACCCAATTTGTCTGCCAAAATTGCGGCACAGCCCATCGCAAATGGGCAGGCCAATGCACCGGCTGTGAAGAATGGAACACGCTGGTTGAGGAACAGTTGGTGGAGCGCAAGGCAGGAAGCCGCCTGCCCGGCATGGCCAAAAAGGGCGGCAAGGCAACCAAGCTTGCCAAGCTGTCAGAACAACGCGAAGACCCCGTTAGCCGCCTGACCTGCAACATGGCAGAGTTTGATCGCGTAACCGGCGGCGGTCTTGTCCCCGGATCCGCCCTGTTGATCGGCGGTGATCCGGGAATCGGCAAATCTACCGTTTTGCTACAGGTCAGTGCTGCCCTTGCCAACACGGGAAAAAGCGCCGTCTATATAACGGCTGAGGAAAGCGGCGCGCAGGTTCGCCTGCGGGCAGACCGCATGAACCTTGCCGACGCGCCGGTTGAACTGGCAGCGATGGCCAGCGTCTCCGACATTTTGGCAACCCTTGAATCATTGGCGACACCACCCGACTTGTTGGTGATCGATTCCATCCAAACTGTCTTTGTTGACGCGCTTGATTCTGCCCCCGGCACAGTAGCGCAAGTGCGTAGCGCCGCGCAGGAGTTGATCGGCTATGCCAAGGCGCGCAACACCGCCCTGATCCTTGTGGGGCATGTCACCAAGGATGGCCAAATCGCAGGCCCCCGCGTATTGGAACATATGGTTGATACGGTGCTGTATTTCGAAGGCGACCGGGGTCACCGCTTCCGCATTTTGCGCGCGGTCAAAAACCGTTTCGGTGCCACCGATGAAATCGGCGTGTTTGAGATGACCGAGTTGGGCCTGATGGAAGTTACCAACCCGTCCGCGCTATTTCTGGGTGATCGGCAATCTGATGTTGCTGGCACGGCTGTTTTCGCCGGGATGGAAGGCACGCGCCCCATGCTGGTTGAAATTCAGGCACTGGTCGCGCCATCAAGCTTCGGCACCCCGCGCCGTGCCGTTGTTGGCTGGGACACCGGACGGCTATCAATGGTGTTGGCTGTGCTTGAAGCGCGCGCGGGGTTAAGCTTTGCCGGACAGGACATTTATCTGAATGTTGCAGGCGGCCTGCGCGTGAATGAACCTGCCGCCGATATGGCTGCCGCTGCCGCGCTTGTCTCCGCCTTGTTGGAGCGTCCATTCGATGGCGGGCTGGTTTTGATTGGCGAAATTGCCCTGACCGGCACCTTACGCCCGGTAGGCCAAACCGATACCCGCCTGAAAGAGGCTGAAAAATTGGGCTTTGAACGCGCCATATTGCCCAAGGGCGGCAGCGCCGTGAAAGGTGGGTCGCTTCGGCTTGATCGACCCGCTAATATAAACGCACTCGTCGCCCTGATTCGCGAAGGATAATTCGAAACGTGATTGAGTTTGGTAATCAGTCCATTGTTTTGTTTGACTTGCTGGTTGGCGGTCTGTTGATCGTATCGGGCCTATTCGCATTTGCCCGTGGCTTTACTCATGAAATATTGGCCATCGGCTCATGGGTTGGGGCGGTCATCGTCACAGTCCTATTGTTTGAGTTCGCCGCCACCCCGGTTCGCGGCATCGTAGAACCGCAATTGCTGGCTGACGGTATTGTGGCGGTTTCGCTGTTCATTGTGTCGATGGCGCTATTCTCTATCGTCACAAAACGCATTGGCGGGGCCATTCGCGGTTCTGCCATAGGGGCGCTTGACCGGACATTGGGGTTCTTTTTCGGATTGCTACGCGGCACTATCATCGTCTCAACACTCTATCTACTACTGGCCTATTTCTTGCCTGCGGATGAACATCCCAATTGGGTCACGCAGGGCAAAAGCCTGCCATTAGTGCAAATGGGTGCCCGCACGGTGTTTGAGATATTCCCCCATTTGAACGTACCCCCGGCCCTGCAATCGGGCGCAGGAGCCAGTTGGCAGGATTACGCCCCATTTGGTGAACAAACCGGTAACCAAGGGTCAGAAACGCTGTATGACAGTTCTGCGACAGATTATGACAGGCAAGGTGCAGACAGCAGCACTGACACGGGCAACGAAACAGGTTATAAACAGCAAGATCGCTCAGCGATTGAGCAATTGATTGAAGGTACGCGGTAACAACAACCGCTATCTTTAACCCTAAGCGCGGGACGGGGTTCGCCATGTTGACTACCAATCCTTTTGCAGCGGCAGATGACCATGATGATGGTGACCATTTGCACGATGAATGCGGTGTTTTTGGCATATTCGGTGCGCCCGATGCTGCTGCACTGACCGCGTTGGGCCTACACGCCCTGCAACATCGCGGACAGGAAGCTGCCGGGATCGTCGCCTTTGATGGGGAGCATTATGCCTCTGACCGTCGTTTGGGCCACGTTGCTGACAAGTTCACTCGCCCTGATGTGCTGGACAGGCTGCAGGGCCATGCCGCTGTTGGCCATGTTCGTTATTCAACATCCGGCGACACAATTCTGCGCAATGTCCAGCCGCTTTACGCTGACCTTGCCGGGGGCGGCATCGCGATTGCCCATAATGGCAATCTGACCAATGCCATGACCCTGCGGGAAGAATTGGTCCGCTCAGGCTCAATCTTCCAATCAACATCTGATTCAGAAACGATCCTGCATCTAATCGCCACCAGCCGCCGCACGCGTGTTGCCGACCGCTTTGTCGATGCGCTGCGTAATGTTGAGGGCGCATTTTCGATCACTGCCCTGACCAACAAAAAGCTAATCGGTGTGCGCGACCCGATGGGCATTCGCCCCCTCGTCCTTGGTAAATTGGGCGATGCGTGGGTATTGGCATCTGAAACATGCGCGCTCGACATTATTGATGCAGAATTTGTGCGCGACCTGGACCCCGGCGAAATGGTGATTATCACCGAAGATGGGGTGCAAAGCCTGAAACCCTTCGGGCCACAAAAATCCCGCTTCTGCGTCTTTGAATATATCTATTTTGCACGGCCCGATTCAGTATTAGAGGGCCGTTCTGTATATCAGGCCCGCCGCCGTATCGGTGAAGAGCTGGCGATGGAAAAATCGGTGGAGGCTGATTTGGTCATCCCGGTCCCTGATTCCGGCGTGCCCGCGGCCATCGGTTATGCCGCGGCAAGCAATATCCCGTTTGAGCTGGGCATCATCCGCAATCATTATGTGGGGCGGTCATTTATTGAACCGACGCAGGAAATTCGTAATTTGCGCGTGAAGCTGAAGCATAATGCCAACAAGGCAATGATTGAGGGCAAGCGCGTCATTCTGGTGGATGATTCCATTGTGCGCGGCACGACCTCTATCAAAATCGTGTCGATGATGCGCGATGCCGGCGCAGCAGAAGTGCATATGCGCATCGCCGCGCCGCCAACCACGGATCCGTGTTTCTATGGTGTGGACACACCCGAAAAGGCCAAGCTTCTTGCCTCGCAAATGTCGGTTGAAGATATGGCGAAACATATCGGCGCTGACAGTCTTGCCTTTATCTCAATGGATGGTCTTTATCGCGCAATGGGTGAACCGGGCCGCAATGACGAAGACCCGACATTCTGTGACGCCTGTTTTACCGGGGAATACCCCTCTGCCCTGACGGACAAGGCACGCGCAGGCAAGGCTGCACAATTATCACTGCTGGCTGAAAGCGCCTGACCCATGACAGATGCAGCACAACAACCCGGCAAGCCCGACGGCAAGCTGGCGGGAAAGCTGGCGCTTGTCACCGGGGCCACACGCGGCATCGGCTGGGCCGTTGCACGCCTTTTCGCCCAAGAAGGCGCGCATGTGATCGCACTGGGCCGCACCCAAGGCGCGCTAGAGGAATTGGATGACCTGATCCAAAAGGATGGCGGCAGTTGCACCCTGTTACCCTTGGATTTAGTTGAACACCCCGATGGATTGGATATTGCGGCACGCTCCATCTATGACCGCTGGGGTCACCTTGATATTCTGGTCGGCAATGCCGGCATTCTTGGCCCCATGACGCCGTTTGGTCACGTTAAACCCGATGAATGGGACAAGTTGATTGCCCTGAACCTGACCGCCAATTATCGGCTGATCCGCGCCTTTGATCCCCTGCTGAAACAGGCAGAGGCAGGACGCGCAATCTTTGTCAGTTCAGGTGCTGCAGCAAAAAACATCCCCTATTGGGGACCATATGGCACAACCAAGGCGGCTGTGGAATATATGGCACGCACCTATGCGAATGAATGCGCAGAGGTGTCGAAGGTTAAGGTCAATCTGGTTGATCCCGGCGGCACCCGCACCGCCATGCGGGCAGAAGCAATGCCGGGCGAAGACCCCGACACCCTGCCCAGCCCGGCAGATATTGCGCCGGTGTTCTTACCGCTTGCCCTGTCCGACTGCCCGCATAATGGCGAGTTGATCAAGGCGCGCGAAGCGCTTGGCCTATAGGCCCCGATCAACGTAAACTGTTCCCTGAAATTATTGGGGGATAATATGCTGACACAAGACCAGCAACAGGCATGGGCAGACGACGGCTTTTTTATTGCGCGCGCGCACACAGACCAAGCCATCTGCACAGAAATATCAGACGAAGCCGTTAGCGCCATTCGCAATGATCCGCCCACCAACCACCCCGGCGCCAGCCACTATATGATCGGGCCAATTCTGGTTGGACTTGAAAGTCAGCCAGACATGGCGGGCAAAAACCCAGAAGACCTGATTTCAAAACTTTTCAACAGCCATCTTGAAGGCGCTGCGGGTGCCTATGCCCTGCGCGATGACGTGACAACGCTGGTCGCTGGCGCATTGAAGGTTGAGGATATTGACGTCTTCCAAAGTCAGTTCATTTTCAAAAATCCGGGGGCATGGGGCCAGCCGTGGCATCAAGACAGCCACTACTTCCCCTATGACAAGCAGCCTCATGTCGGGGTCTGGCTGGCATTGACAGAGGCGACATTGGCAAATGGTTGCCTTGCTGTGGTGCCCGGCAGTCACAAGCAACCCATTTTGGACCACGGCCCCGACCGCCGCGCGGGCGCAAATTACGGCTATCTTGAAATTGACGAGGCTGACTTTGCCGCTGACCGCGCCACACCTGTTTTGATGGATGCGGGTGATCTGCTGATCTTTAACTCAAATCTGGTTCATCGCAGCTTTGACAATGGGGCCGACTCAGCCCGGCAAGCAATGGTCTATCACTATGGTGAAACCGACGCCAAGCTGACGATTGACGATCCCGGCAGCCTGTCCGTCGTTAATCACTGGCTGCCCGCTCGTCGCAAGAAAGACAATTAGTCCTTTGTTTTATCGATATTTTTATAGAGTCATATGTAAGCCAATGATGCGCGACAATTGATGGCACAATATTACTGTAGTTTACTACATCAATATCATTTATACTGCTCGCAAATGTGGGGAACTAAATAACGGGAGCAGAACCATGATCAACCCGATCATTACGCAAACTATTGAAACCAAATTTGCCAAGCCGACTACGCACGGCCTGACCATGACGGAAACCGCCAAAATTATCGGCGAAAACCTCAGTGATGAGCTGAAGGCCCAAATGGACATGTTTGCCGGGCTGGCCCCGTCAAACCTGAATGCACCGCTTCCCGCAATTACAGATGCCCCTGAGGGTAGCTTTGGCGCGCTGGTTACCGCCGCCGCAGCAAAGGGCAGCAAGTTTGAGCTCGATGGCATCAACCTTGCCCTACGCCTGCTTTACGGGCTTGCCGATCGCCCCTCTACCCATTGGGCACTGGCCGCAACAGAAGCTATTCAGCGGCCGCATCTTGAGGCCAATCTGGTCATCACCGGGCTTTTGACCCGCGTTGCCTTCTTTGCACCCGAAACAAACATTCCCGTTTATGATCTTTTGGCCGCGGCATGGGAAGCGGGCAAGGTTGCAACACCGCTGCACACCATTGATTGGGCGCCCCTATGGGCGAAGTCATTGGATGACGTGCGGGCTGAGTTGAAGATCGCCCCCCTGACCACCCCTGATGACGCAGCGCTGACCGAAGCAGAAGACATGGTCTTGGCGGATGCAGACTGGTCAGAAGGTTTGGCCGAAGCCATTTGGGCCATTATCCAGGATTTGGAAAGCAATGTTGGCAATGCCGGCATGATCACCATGAATGTTGCTGCCCTTGGCGGTAAATATTCTGATGAACTGATGGCATCTACTGCCCGCGCCCTAAGACGTTTCCCGGGCATGTCCGAGGCTATGGAAGCTGGCCACCCGGCAGACATCAAGATTGACGAGTTGACCGATTACCCGGTTGGTACATTGGGCCACAGCTTTTATCGCCTGATCACAGACAACAACTTCTCTGTCGAAGTGCTGGACTATGAAGGCATGGGCCAAGAAGAAGCCGGCAATGTCCCCGAAGAAGTGATGTTCACGTCCAAGCGTATCTTGCAGTGCCATGATTTGTGGCATCTGACCGCCAATTATCACGTCACCCCGATGCATGAAGTGTCAATTTCAGGCTTCCAATTGGGGCAGTTTGGCCAGAATTATTCAGCCGCCTTCCTTGCTGTATCACAGTTGATTGCGACATTCTCTATGCCGCTTAGCACCACAATGCTGACCGACCTGACATTCGAAGGGTGGCGTCATGCACGTCAGACACCGCCATTGTTGGGCGTTAACTGGCATGACCATTGGGGCAAAAGCATTGATGAGGTCCGCGCCGCATTGGGCGTCACACCTTATAAGTCAGCGCATGATGATGACATGATGCCTAATCAGGTACCGGTACATCACGCCAAGTTCGACACCTTCGATCAACCGATCGCTGCGGAATAACAAAAAGGCGGGCCGCCAGTTTATGACGGTCCCGCCTTTCTCCCCCCCGATCAGGTTAAAGGTTTAACGCTTTAACCTGCGCAGCCCGCTACTGCCAATTTTAGGCAGCGACGGGCGCTCCGTCCTTCACCACATGATATTGCCGTGCCGGATCATCACACATTGTGCTGCTCCCATCAGGCTGAATCAATGCAGCGCCATCAGGCGCAAATTGTGCAATATAGGCTTTGCGAATGCCAGATGTTTTATTCGGTCCGGTTCGATGTGGTGTTAATGATGAAAAGACAACAATGCCCCCTGCCTTAACCGGCGCACAAAGGGCGCTGCCTTCATCATCGTCAACACAACGCCATCCCATATCAGTCATCCAATGTTCATAGGTGCCTTCACGATGAACATTCGGCACGACCCACGGGCAGCCATTGTCTTCGGTTGCATCGGTTAACGCGACCCAACAGGTCAGATATTGCTGCGGCGAAACAAATGTATAGCCATTATCCTGATGCCAGGGGAATTCACGTTCAGGCTCAGGCTTTTTGTAAACCGCTTGATCCCAATACAACCGACAGTCAGGCCCCATCAAGTCATGGCACAAATCAGCAAACACATTATGCTGGGTAAACCGTTTCAAGACTTCGTTATGCAACACACAGTTGATAGTGAAGGTGATTTGATCAGCCTGCGCGATAAACAATTTGCCATCAGCCTGTGTGCGCAAAAACGCCTCGGTCTGTTGTTCCAATGGGTCAATCGCCGCTTCAACCGCAGCGATTTCTTCCGCAGAAAAAACATTTTCAAGAACGAAAAAACCCTGATTGTTATATTGCGCAGCCTGCGCATCGGTAATCAGCTTAAATGGCCCCTGCCGATCCTGCCAATCAAATCCGGTGTTCATAGGGTGCTTTGTTAGTTTCATTTTACCTGCCCATTTTGTTTCACATAGTGAACTAAAAATTGATCAAGCAATCAAGAATATTTCTTTACCTATCTGACAAGTGACAATAAAACTGATGACTGGCTGCAACACGCAGCGTTGGGGGATTAGCAGACAATGACCGACTTGGCGGCACCGAAAAAGACTGTCAGCGTAAAAGACAAACTCGGCTATGCCACTGGGCAAATAGCTGAATCGGCAAACTTTGTCGCGTTCGATACGTTTTTGTTCTTTTACTATAATCAGGTTTTGGGCCTGCCCGGCACATTGGCGGGATTGGCCGTTGCCATTGCCCTTGTCTTTGATGCGGTCACGGACCCCTTGGTCGGCTCCCTCTCTGACGGGTGGCGGGGCAAGCGGTTTGGCCGGCGTCATCCGTTTATGATGGCATCAATCATTCCACTGACGCTTAGTATCTATGCCATTTTCCAACCTCCAGCCGGACTGGCTGATATGCAGTTGTTCCTCTGGATGTTGGTGTTCACCATTCTGGCACGTGGGGCCATGACGTTGTTGGGCGTCCCCTATATCTCGCTCGGCGCTGAGATGAGCTCAGATTATCATGAACGGACTAGTATCGTTGTGTGGCGGCAAATGGTTGGCTATGTCGCCTCTATCATCATTTTGGGTTTGGCTTTCGGTGTCTTCTTTGCCGAAACACCGGACTATGCCAATGGCATGTTGAACCCTGACGGCTATCGCTCCTATATCATCATGACGGTCATTATGATTGCAGTCAGCGCGATGGTCATGATCTGGCGCACGACCAAATTTCGGGACATCTCGCGCAACGCCAATTTAACCGACAGCCATCCGATCCGTGCCCTTCGAAAGGCCTTTCGCGAACTGAAACAGGCGTTGAGCGTCCGCAGCTTCAGCGCCTTGTTCAGTGGTCTTCTTGCCATCTTTATCCTGTCTGGCATTCAAAAGGCATTTACCAATCATGTTGGGGTTTTCTTTTGGGAATTCACAACAGACCAGTTGTTCATTTATGCCATGTCATTGATGTTCGGCATCATGATCGGTATTCCCACAGCTGCTTCGCTTGCCCCCCATATGGAAAAGAAAACATTGTTTCTGGGGGCGTTGGCCGCATCTATACTGGTTGGAGCCGTACCCGTCCTATCCCGTCTTTACGGCGTGTTTCCTGAAAACGGCGACCCCATGTTGATCTGGCATGTATCTGGCTGGACGGCCATGTGGGCCTTGCTGGTCGGGATCACACTTGTGATTGGCGACAGCATGATGGCTGACATCACCGATGATTACGAGGCCCGCTATGGCGACCGACAAGAAGGCATATTTTTTGGCGCGCGCTCATTTTCAGCGAAGGCGGCAACCGGTGTCGGCACATTGCTGGGCGGTGTTGGTCTGGACCTGATCGGTTTCCCCGAAAACGCCTCGCAGGCTGGTGACATTCCGCAAGAGACATTGAATTGGGTGGCCTTGCTGGGCGGACCGATTTGGGCACCGTTGAGTATTTTGGCACTGCTGTTTGTGATGCGTTACGACATCACCAAGGAACGGCTGAAGAATATTCACCTTGCCCTGATGGCACGTGGCGACAAAAAAGATGGCGCGGCGGGATAACCCCGGCACCGCGCCATCAATCACAACTGTCTTCGGTTGATCATCCGTTCAGGACAGGTCTAGCCCCGGATATCAACCTCCAGTCCATTAATCGCGTGAACGAAATTGTTCATCGAAATGTCCTGCTTGCCTGTCCATTTGATGTTGGGGAAGCGTTCAAGGATTTGCTTATAGGCTTCCTCAATCTGCATGGCAGCAATTCGCTGGCCAAGGCAAACATGGGGACCAAAGCCGAATGCCATATGGTCGGTTGCATTGGCACGTGTCACATCAAACCGATCCGGGTCTTCAAACACCGCCGGGTCACGATTGGCTGAGCCGTACCACATGATCACTTTTTCACCGCGCACCATTTTCTGGCCGTTCAGTTCAGTATCCTGCGTCACAGTCCGACGCATATGAATAACAGGCGACGTCATGCGGACAGCTTCCTGTGCCATTTGCGGGATCAATGACGGATCATCCAACACACGCTGGCGTTGGTCAGGGAATTCGGTCAGCAGACGCATCGTGCCTGACAGCGAATTACGTGTGGTGTCATTACCGGCGAAAATAATCAGCAGCCATGCACCATCCAAAAATTCCTGACGCAATTGTTCATCCCCTATGGTGGCTTGGGCAATTTTCGTCATCAGGTCATCTTGCGGATTGGCGCGGCGGCCATTCAATGCCTTTTCGCCATATTTGAACATCTGACGGATGTTCCACATAAAGCGCATAATGAACAGATAAGGCGGGATCCCCCCCTTTGTCCGTTGCGAAAACAAGGCCGCAGCCTGTTCAAGATAGTACATCCACCGCACAACCTTGGCCCGGTCACGTTCGGGAATGCCCATCATTTCACAAAGGGTAAACAATGGCAGACGAGTTGAAAAATGTTTGACGAAATCTGTTTTCGGCCCATTTTTCTCTACATTGTCCAACAGGCGGGTCACTTCCCCACGCACACGTTCGCGCAGGCTTTCCACATATTGGGGGGTAAAGAAATCACGGTGTTGCATCCGCAGGTCGATGTGCTGCGGCCGATCCATACTGATCAACGTGTTCAGTGTCGCGCTGTGCAACCGGGGGTGCCGTTCATTTGGCTTGCCATAAGCCATGTTGATGCCGCCCATTTGTGAGGAGAAAATCTCAGGGTGCAATTCAACTTGTTTAATATCTTCGTAACGGGTGACGGCCCAAAAACCCTGAGCCTCCGGCACATCGAACCAGGCAACGGGCGCTTCTTCGCGCAATTGCTTATAAAAATCAAACGGATGCCCCTTGGTCCACATAGACACATCGGCAAGGTCGAAACCCGGCGGTGTCGGATAGGTGATCGGATGGGCAGGCTTATAGCCAATAACGTCTTCCCACGCTTCTTCACTGATCAATTTCATGACGTTCACTCCACGTTTTCATGTTTGGTTATATCTTCTGCCAAATAGTCAGGATCCGCAATAAGGCGCGCAACCAAATGGGGGTCCTGCATCGGCATAAAATGGGTGAGCTGGGGCAGATAAATATCTACCCCTTGCGGAATTTTGTCGGCCAGCACCGGCCATGTGGGGGACAGCGAAAAGTCGATCCGGGCGGGATCAAGTTCTGTCCGTTGTTTGGCGCGCAGCACTTTTACAGGGCAGTTGATTTTGTGCAAATCATCATGCACCCGAAAGCTATTGCTGGTCATATAGATTGAGGCTTCAAAATGTGGATGACAGGCCAACACCACCCCCTCGCCCGCCGGATTGGGCACCAATCCATACTGGCAATAATCCACCAACGCCTCAGGCACCCATTTATCGTAAGGATGCCGATGGGCAAAACGGTCCACCATCTCAGCCACTGAATGCCACTCATACCGACGCTTTGCCATCGGGTGTTTTGACGGATGGGGGAAATCAGTCATGGCGTCATTGGCATAGGCTTCAGGCGGCAGGATCACAGGATCAATCAACACCAGCCGCGCAAACCGTTCAGGAATAAGCGTCGCCGCGGTGGCCGTGACCATCCCGCCAAATGAATGGCCCACGCCGATAATGTCATGCAGGTCCAACGCTTCGATCAACGCGATGATATCATCAACCGGATCACGCCAGTTCGTCATGAACCCGTCAGCATCGCTGTGCCCATGTCCACACATATCAACCGCAATGATGCGATAGCCTTCGGGCAGGTTGGCAATCGTCTGCCGCCAAACCTGCGCGTGGAAGCCCGTGGCATGGCACAAAAACAGGACAGGCCCATCAGGATTGCCCCATTCATACCATGCAATGTTCGGCCCGGCCCCCGCATCAAAAAAATGGGCAGTAGGCTCCCCATAAGGGTTGCTGGTTTGTGCAGCAGTGACGGACATCAGACAGTGACGACGATCTTGCCAAAATGGGCACCGGAAATCTGATGGGCGAATGCGCCTGCCAATTCTTCCAGTGCGAACACCTTGTCGATCACAGGTTTGATGCCTGACTTTTCAATCAGCGCAACCATATCGTTCTGCGCCCGGTGGGAAGACACGGTGACGCCCTTCAGCGTAATGTTGGATGAAAACAACGCCGCGGTCGGCACCTCGCCCGACACACCGGTCAGCACGCCAATCAACGTGATGTGCCCGCCAATGCGCGCCGCGGCAATCGATTGGGTCAGCGTGCCAGGGCCGCCAATTTCAACAATCTCATCAACACCAATACCGCCTGTCAACTCGCGCGCCTTAGCGCCCCATTCAGGCGTGTCCTTGTAGTTGATCAGATGATCTGCACCCATGTCCTTCAGACGGGCCAGCTTGTCATCAGATGAACTTGTGGCGATCACCTTTGCGCCCAATGCCTTGGCGAACTGCAAGGCAAAGATTGAAACGCCGCCGGTGCCCTGCACCAGCACCCAATCACCCGCCTTGATTTTCGCTTCTTCTGAAACCGCGCGCCATGCTGTTAACGCAGCACAAGGCAGGCAGGCAGCCTCCTCAAAACTATAGCCAGTGGGGATGGCCGTGAATGCAGATGCGGGCATCGCCACGAGCTCCGCGGCCATGCCATTTACATGGTCACCGGGCACGCCCAAAAGCGCTTCCAATGATGGGTAGCCATCATGCCAATTGGGGAAGAAAGTGGACATGACTTTATCACCAACGACAAAGTCCGTGACCCCCTCGCCCACGGCGACCACTTCACCGGCACCGTCGGACATGGGAATGCGTTCCTCAGCCAGCGGTATCATGCCGGAGACGACAGCCAAATCATGAAAATTCAGGGAGACGGCGCGCATCCGCACCAAAATTTCACCCGCTGCGGGTGACGGATCGTCCAGCGTAACTGTGCTGATTTTGTCGAGCCCCGCGGGGGAGGCAACTTGGGCAGCCTTCATAGATCATATCCTTCAATGTCAAATAGCAGTTGAACGAAAGCTACACGACACGAAGGGCATTATTCAATAAAGAACCGGCCCGGAACTGGTCCAGGCCGGCACAAAATTAGTCAATTTACGTAAGGTTAAGCTGCCTTTTTGTCGGCACCTTGTTCTGGTGCGGCCTTAACCTCGTTCGAAAATTTCATAACGCCATCATCAAGTCGACTGAACTTGAAGAACATCAAATCCTTGATGTAGTTCTGGTTGACCTTCCACGGCTTGCGATCACCCTGTTTGGGCAGGAAGGCAACGGCACGCTGCACATAACCTGATGTGAAGTCGAGGAAGTTTTCAATTTCAACATCATCATCAACACGCGGCACACATTGCGAATAGCCATGTTTGTCCATGTGGTTGATCAGACGGCAGACATATTGGTCGGTCAGATCGGCCTTCAATGTCCAAGATGCGTTGGTGTAACCCATCGTGTTTGCAAAGTTCGGCACGTCAGAGAACATCATACCCTTGTAGGCCAATGTTTCTGAAAAATCGACAGCCTTGCCATCAACTTCCACATCCATACCGCCGAACAATTGCAGGTTCAGACCGGTTGCGGTGATGATGATGTCAGCTTCCAACAGATCACCTGATTTCAGCAGAATACCGTTTTCGACAAAGCGGTCGATATGGTCTGTGACCACTTCTGCTGTGCCTTCACGGATAGCATCAAACATATCTGCATCCGGCACCGCGCAAATACGCTGGTCCCACGGATTGTAGTCAGGGGTGAAATGCTTTTTCGTCAGCTCCGGCCCCAACTCTTCACGCACCATTCCGGTCAGAATTTTCTTACCGCGTTCAGGGTTCTTGCGCAGCATGTTGAATGTGACGATCCCCATGATGATGGCTGTCCAGCGCATCACCTGATCACGCCATGACAGGGGCATGAACTTCGCCAGCTTTTCGGCGGCCTCGCCCTTATTGGGACGCGACACAACATAAGAAGGCGTCCGCTGCAACATAGTGACCTTGGCAGCCTTATCAGTCATGGCAGGCACCAGCGTCACCGCTGTTGCACCTGAACCGATGACGACAACTTTCTTGCCGGTGTAGTCAAGATTTTCAGGCCAGTGCTGCGGATGAATCACCTCACCCTTAAAGTCATCACGGCCCGGAAATTCCGGTGTGAAGCCTTCTTCATATTTGTAATAGCCTGAGCACATGAACAGGAAGTTACAGGTCATTTCCTTGTCTTCACCGGTTTCGCTATTGCGCACGGTGATTGCCCATTGGCCCTTGTCGCTGCTCCAAGATGCGGCAACAACTTTTGAGTTATAGCGGATCTTTTTGTCGATCCCGGTTTCTTCAACCGTCTCGCGCAGATAATTCATAATATCGGGCGCATCGGCAATGGCCTTCGGATCGCGCCACGGACGCCAGGGGAAACCCAGCGTATACATGTCTGAGTCTGAGCGGATGCCAGGATAGGTGAACAATGTCCACGTGCCGCCCATATCGGCGCGGCCTTCCAAAATGGCATAGCTTTTGTTCGGAGATTCTTTTTGCATGTGGTACGCAGCGCAAATACCTGAGATGCCTGCACCAACAATGACGACGTCGAGATGATCTGTCATGATCTCGCCTCTTCTTCTGTTATTGCTACCTGCGTCATGCCGATAGCTTTTATTTTGTTACGTTTCCAGCCCGTGGCCGCTTCAGCGCGGCTCCTACTTACAAGCCCCTAGGTAATTGTTACCGGCAAGTAAGTCAAGTCTGAATGATTTTTTGTCAGCCGATATGTGCTTATATGATATTTTGTCACTTAGCGTCAAGCGCCTGACTGTCGCAGCCGAAACGCCCGTAAATAGCTGATGTGTATTCTTTTTTCTTGATCGCCCAATTCAAGCGAAACGGCCATAACACTCCTTACAGAATATGTGATGATCTTTATGTCGCACCTATGCGATACGCCCTCACCTCCCCCAAACTGCAAACAAGTTGATTCGACTTTTCGGTTTTCTTGATTAGTTAATCAATTTAGGATGATCACAATCAAACCAGTTACAGCATCCGGGGGGATCACATGCTGCGCACCGCACTTATAACTGCCTTGTTGGCACTCACATCCGGTTGGGCAGCAGCACGCCCGAACATCATCGTGATATTTTCAGACGATCATGCGACGACTGCCATCTCCTCCTATGGCTCAAACCTGATCAATACACCTGCAATTGATCGGCTGGCCCAAGGCGGCATGCGGTTCAACAATGCCTTTGTCGGGAACGCTGTATGCGGTCCCAGCCGCGCCACCTTGCTGACCGGGGTCCACAGCCATGTTCATGGCCACATGGTCAATGAATGGGGCGGCGCATTTAATGGCACACAGCAAACCTTCCCCAAATTGTTACAGGCGGCAGGCTATCAAACCGCGCTGTTCGGCAAATGGCACCTTTACAGCGACCCCACAGGATTTGATGACTGGGCCGTGATCGACAATGTGGGGGAACAAGGCACCTATTATAATGCCAGCTTCCGCAGCCCGAACGGCGTTGAACAAACAGAAGGCTACACAACTGACGAAATTACCGACAAGGCGTTGCGCTGGCTGACCAACAAGCGGGAGGGTGACAAGCCGTTCTTGTTGATGGTGCAGCACAAGGCCCCCCACCGCGATTGGCTGCCATCAATTGAAGAAATGCAAAACTGGGACGAGGCCGCCACGGTTGCCGAACCTGCCACCTTGTTTTCAGCCCATGCCAAAAAAGGTACCGCGCGCAGCCAAAACAAAATGCGCATCGACGATCACATGACCCGTTTGGATGTGAAGTTATCTGTCCCCTCCTACCTGACCGAAGCGCAAAAGAAAGTTTTTGAGGAAACCTACGGCCCCGGCAATCAGGCATTCGAAAACGCGCAACTAAAGGGTGATGATCTGACCCGCTGGAAATATCAGCGCTACATCAAATCCTATTTGGCATCGGTTGAGGGGATGGATCGGTCCATCGGCCGCTTGCTGGACGCGGTTGATGCTGCCGGGCTAACCGACGATACAATTATCCTTTACACATCCGATCAGGGATTTTATCTGGGCGAAAATGGCTGGTTCGACAAACGCTGGATGTATGACATATCAACCCGTGTGCCGCTGCTGATGCAATGGCCCGGTCACATCAAACCGGGCAGCATCAATGATGCGCTGGTGCAGAATATCGACCTTGCACCGACCTTGCTTGATGCCGCGAATGTAACGCCGGATCAGCCAATGCATGGCCAGTCCATACTGCCACTGACCCAAGGCGTCGCGGCAGATTGGCGGCAGGCGATCTATTATCATTATTATGAACACCCCGGCTTCCACAATGTGCCCCGTCATTATGGCGTCAGGACAGACCGGTGGAAACTGATCCACTATTACCGCATCGGGGAATGGGAATTATTTGACCTGCAAGCTGACCCGAATGAACAGATCAGCCTGCATGGCCAGCCCGGTTACGAGCAGATCACGCGCCAGCTGGAACAGGAACTGGCTGCCCAGCGGACGCTATACATGGTAGACCCGGCGGCAGAGCCTGAGGCCCCGTGGTACACCGCACCTATGGTTTGGGCCTTCGAACAATTGCTGAAGGTGCTTTAAACTTTGGCCAGAATCTTTGGCTAATTGCCTGCGCCTAAAGCTCGTTGGCAATCCTCTTATAGCCTTCAGCCAACCAACGATTGGCTGACACCACACTTTCTGAGAATGTCGCCTCGTCCGGTGTGATTTGTACGATCTTGGCAACGTCATCATCATTATGGATTGATGTTGCGCTGGGCACATGGAAACCGGCAGGAATTTCACACGCCTCAACCACTGAATTATGGCGAATGACCGACCGGGCACCGACTGTGCAATTAAACAGCACCGAGTTGAAACCGATGAAACATTCATCTTCCACAGTACACGGCCCATGAACGATCGAACGATGGGCGATTGACACTTGCTTGCCAATCGTAACCGCGCCGCCATCCTTCGAATGGATCACAACACCGTCCTGCACGTTGGAACGGGCACCGATAATGATCGGGTCCATGCCGCCTTCTGGTTTGGTTTCATCAGCACGAATGACCGCATAGGGGCCGATAAATGCCTCTTCCTCAATGATGATCTTGCCGCAAATAATGGCGGTCGGGTCAATAAAGGCTGACGGGGCGATGATCGGCCGATCACCTGACGGGTTGGGTCTAATCATTGGCGTACCTCTTTCATATTGTGGCTTTGCATGTCTTATACGCACGCAAATTGACGAGGGTTTACAGCAAACCCAGATTAATTTGCAACTGATTCTAGCGGTTTTTTACTTGTGCCGCAGTATCAATCGACAGTCGCGGATTAGTGCCAACCTAGTTTCCCTTAAATTCAGGGTCTCGCCGCTGCAAAAACGCTTTCACCGATTCACGGTAATCTTCTGACGAAGTGGCGAGCATAAATTGATCGCGGTCCATAAAGGTTGTCGCCTGTGCCACGGCATAGGCAGCGGCGTTGATGGCCTGTTTGCTCATCCTCACCGGTAGCGGCGGCAACTTCGCCACCCGTGCCGCATAGGCGCGCGCCGCGTCGATGGTGCTGCCATCATCCACCACCTCCTCAACCAGGCCCCAATCAAGCGCCTGTTGGGCGCTGACAGGCTCCCCCATGATCACATATTGTTTGGTGCGGGCGGGGCCGATTTGGGCAACCAGACGCGGAATTGTCTGCCAGCTCATATTCATGCCCAACGGCACTTCAGGCAGGCGCATGTGCGCCCCCTGCCCCATGACCCGATAATCAATCGCCGACGCAAGGGCGGAACCGCCGCCGATACAAAACCCCTCTATGGCAACGATGGTATAGGCTTCGATATCGTGCCACGCCTGACACATGTCGGGACCAAGCTTCAGGTGATGGCGCTTCTGCATCATCGTGCCTGATTGCATGACCATTTGGCTGCGATCCTTCAGGTCGGCCCCGGCGCTGAACCTGCCATCTGTTTTCAGGATCACCGCCACAAGATCAGGGTCGTCCTGCAATGCGCGGCCTGTATCGCGTAATTCAGTCATGGCCTGTGCAGACAGGGCATTCATGCCATCCCCACGGGAAAACGTAACCTCTGCAATGCTGTCATTCTTCTCTATGGTCACGAAGTCCATCACGGTCCCTTTTCGGCGTCAGTCGTAAATATTTGTGACGTGAGTATAGACATGGCGCGCGACAAACAGTCAAATACCGCCTGCACAAAAACAATTTAACAGGAGAGCCCCATGACCGAAGCCGTCATCGTATCAACCGCCCGCACAGGCCTTGCCAAATCAGGCCGCGGGTCATTCAACAACACCCACGGTGCCACATTGGGCGGTCATGTATTGCAACACGCCATTGACCGGGCCGGCATTGATCCGGGCGAGGTTGAAGATGTGGTCATGGGCTGCGCCCATCCCGAAGGGGCCACAGGTTCCAACATTGCGCGCCTGTCAGCCCTGCGCGCCGGGTGCCCGGTGACCACGTCCGGCACCACAATCAACCGCTTTTGCTCATCCGGCCTGCAAGCGATTGCAACAGCCGCTGGCCGCGTGATGAATGAAGGTGTTCCTGTTATGGGCGCGGGCGGCGTTGAAAGCCTGTCACTTGTTCAGTTAAGCGGCAAGATGAACCGCCATGAAGCGGTTGAGAAGTCACTGATCGAAAGCCATCCCGGCCTTTACATGGGGATGATCGAAACGGCAGAGATTGTGGCAGATCGGTATGGCATCAGCCGCGAATATCAGGACGAATATGCCCTGCAAAGCCAGCAACGCACCGCCGCTGCACAGGCCGCGGGAAAATTCGATGATGAAATTGTGCCGATGACCACCACATGGAAAAAGGTCAACAAGGAAACCGGTGACGTTTCCGAAGAGGAAGTGACCGTAACCGGCGATGAGTGCAATCGCCCCGGTACAACCATTGAAAACCTACAGGCACTGAACCCGGTTTTTGCGGGCGGCAATGTTGTCAAACAAGGCAAGTTCGTCACCGCTGGCAATGCCTCGCAAATGTCTGACGGTGCGTCTGCCTGCATTATTATGAATGGCAAGGAAGCTGAAAAACGCAACATCGATCCGCTTGGCATTTTCCGCGGTTTTGCCGTTGCCGGGTGCGAACCTGATGAAATGGGCATCGGTCCGGTCTATGCCGTGCCCCGTCTGTTGGAGCGCGCGGGCCTGAAGGTTGACGATATCGGGTTGTGGGAATTGAACGAAGCGTTCGCCAGCCAGTGCCTGTACTGCCGCGACACACTTGGGATTGACCCCGAACGCTATAACGTCAATGGCGGCGCGATTTCAATCGGGCACCCCTACGGCATGACAGGTGCGCGCAGCACAGGCCACGCCCTGATCGAAGCCAAACGGCGCGGCGAAAAATATGTCGTCGTCAGCATGTGCATCGGTGGCGGCATGGGCGCAGCGGGCCTGTTCGAAGTTGCCTAGTTAAACCTTTGGCGGCGCATCCGCACATGATGGTGTGCCGCCGCCCTACCCCCATCCCCTTTTCCAATATTCGTGGAGCTGCCATGACTGCCCCCAAAACCGTGTCCCTGATCGATCAGTTGCCGAAAATGGCCGCCACAATGGAAGCACGCGGTGCCTCAACCGTGCCGCTATCAGTCGATGGTGTAACCAGCCTGATCAAGCATGAAGAATTGCCCTATGTCGCATTGGGTGACGGAACAGAATTGCAGTTGCTGCAAGTTGATTTGAATATCGGGCTGTGGATCAGCAAAACACGCTTTCAACCGGGCACCCAAATCACCAAACATTATCACACCGGCTTGGTTTATGCGGTCACCTTGAAAGGCAAATGGTTCTATAAGGAATACCCGACAGAGGTGAATGAGCCCGGATCCTATTTGTTTGAGCCCGCAGGCTCGCTCCACACATTATGTGTACCAGAAGATCAAGACGGCGAGACCGAGGTTTGGTTTGCCATTTATGGCGCCAACCTGAATGTGGATGATGATGGCAATGTTCTGTCAATCATTGATGCGCCTGCCGCCCTGTCGCTTTATCGTGGTGCATGTGAGGCGGCTGGGGAAGACATTTCCAAGCTGATCGTCATCGGCGAGGACTAGCCTTTCTATTTGGGTTTTGACTTGTTTATTTTGGTTTTGAATAGCAACCAAAATATTCTATACTGCCGCCATGACCAAGCAGCATAAACATTACTGTCCGATTTCCCGTGCGCTCAACCTTGTTGGCGATTCATGGACATTGCTGGTCGTGCGTGAGGCGTTTTACGGCGCAACGCGCTTTAACGAGTTTCGCACCCATACCGGTATCGCCAAAAACATTCTGTCAGACCGTCTTGCCATGTTGGTTGAACAAGGCGTGATGGACCGCCAGGACATTGGCGACAAGGGCACGCGCTATGCCTATACCCTAACCCAAAAGGGCAAGGACCTGTTTCCCGTCCTAATGTCGATGGCCCAATGGGGTGACAAGTGGGCCTTCGCTGAGGAAGGCCCGCAGGTTGGTTTCGAAGATAAAGACAGCGGCAAAAGGCTTGGCCCCATGAAGCTTGCCTTTGAAGATGGCAGCTTGGTAACCCGGCCTGTGAACCTGCGGCCCGTGGCACGCAAAGGTGCCCACCCAGTCGTCAAGGCGCGGTTCGCGAACAAATAGTTACCACCTTGGGTTGTTGCCCCGCCCCAATTCCAATATTATTCACAAGAATCAATGCGCCCCTATTTGGCGCACTGCAAAGCACGTAAAGTCGGCGGGGGGGCGACAGCAATGCGCACACTTTTCCATACATTATGGCAGGCAATGCCTTCAAGAAAATCCATCCAGTCATGGCCGCGCTACGTTGCTGCAGTTGCGGTTGCGTTAACCGTGCTGTCGGGAACGACAATGGCTACGCAGGCAACACAGCCAGATGTTGAAAAGCATTATGCCTGTATCTCACAGGTAGATTGGCTGGCAGCACAAATGGAAAACAATTATCCACAATACGGCACACTCACTTATTCAATATTTACACAGCAAGTGATGCGGAAGATTGCTGATATTCCCGGCGTGGATTATCCGGCTACAGCCGATGAATTCTCCGTTAACGACATTGTCGAGTGTTTCAACATCGGAATGCCCAAATACGAGATCATGATCGGTCTTCAGCTTATTTCCGATGACCCTCCCGAAATGGTCGAAGGCTATATTACAAACTGCCTTGGTGCGGCAACGCAGTTTCTTGGCATTGCTGTTTACCGCAATATGCCCGCCGCGTCACGCATTCGTGTCTATGATGAAATGTTGTATCAGGCCAATTATGCGCTGACTGTAATTCACAATATTACGCATCCGGATGCGGCAGATGACGCAACCGAAAACTATGTTAAGACCGTCATTTCAGAAACCACGCACAAGGGTAATTACGCAAGCCATACCGTCGCTGATTTGGATATGGACAAATTCAGGGACCATATTGATCAATGCGACGACGTGGGCATCACTACAAGGCTGTTCCTAAAAGCAGCAAGTCAACACATCGCCAATACGGAAGCGGAGACAGACAATGACGAGTAGGACACAATCCCGCTTCAAAAAATTCATCGCCGGCGGATTGCTGGCCTGTTTGATTTTGCCCGTTCCAGCAACATTCGCCGATGAAAACGCAAATGACAGCGCAACAGATCCCGCAAAACGAGCGATCGCCGTTAAATGCCTAGACTCATTGATATACGCAAACACCCTGCTAAGCGACAATTTCACAACGGTTCGAGAGCAAGCATCAGCGGAGTCTATCGAGGAAATTGCACACAGATTTGACATCGATCCAAGCGAAGTAAGCATCACGCACGTCGCCGATCCTGAAGGCCTGTTGGGTTGTGCTGAAATAGGTTTGCGGCAGTCCCATATCGACATGCTTATACTCGCCATGTCGGGGCATGATTATCCGTTAGGAAAAGCAGTCATCGATGCATGTGGCAAAGCCCTACTTAGCATTCTGATTTTGTCAGACAAGGCAGGCCGCGGATTTTTCGATACGATCAGCGAAACAAAAGAAGTCAGTCAACTTCTGGTTACCCGTTACAGTGAGCAGAATCTTCTTTTCACAACAATGAACCCTTCGGAACAAAAACAGACTGCACTAAAGAGTTTTTTGGATGTCACCATGGCCGCCAATAATGGCATTTCCACAATTACAGATGATCTCGAAAACGGTTTTGTTAACGACATTCTGCAATGCCATTTTATAGGCATTGATCCGCAGAGCTATTTGTTTGCATTTATGGATCTGGCGGAAAATAGGCAAAGCCGTTAAGCACGTGGACGATCCATCAATCAGAAACCTAGTCGCCTCTCATATCGACGATGGGGTTATGCATCTGGCTCTATCAATACCAATACTGGCAACGACCACCCTGCTTACGTTTCTGGTCGCCCGTTTTTTGTTTAAGCTAGCCCCATCGCAAGTAATGAAAACAGTGCTGGTCGTTGCCTTTGTGACAATTGCGGTGTCAGAGTATTTATTGACCGTCGGCCATAACGTGCTTGGGCATGGCGGCGGCCAAATCGTTTCCAACATTTCTGCCGTCGTAATTTTGCCTGTCGTTTTGATCTGTGCCCTTGCGGCACTGTCATCCCATAAGGAAACGACAGTGATTGTTGCGCTGCTGTTGGCAGTCATCATCCCCAACGGCTATCGTCTCACAAATTTTCCCTTATACACGCTTGCCTTCTATTCCGGCGTTGTTGGCAGTTTTGTCGAAGAATATAGCGATGACCCAAATGAATTTTTGCTGGCCGATCAAAGTCACGATCTTATGCGCGCAGCCCTGAAGGCCAAGCTTTGCAAAACCGGACTGTCATATGGGCTGACACAGCAAATGACATCCAAACCCGACACCGGCACACCGGTCCAGTTTATCGCCCTTCACGCAACACTCGACAAAACAATTGCGCAAGTTGCACCACATCGCCTTAAAGGCGCGTGGTATCCCTTTCCGGTAAACAGCACCCCACAAACCCAACTTTCCCAAGTTGACTATTGCTTCGATTTTCAGATCAACCCCGACACACTACAAACCTAGATCAATGTTGTGTGGGGCGACTGGAACCGGACGACCATTAAGGATTTGCAACAGTGTTTAAGCGGCACACATTTTTTATACGCCTTAAACTTACTGACCAAGCGAGAAGGTTTTGATGAAAGTCTATTTTCCCAGAATGTCGGCAGGCCCCACGACCTAGTTTATTCCGCGTTGTACGACATATTCATAGGTACCGGACCAGAAGAAAAACAACAACTCTGGGGCCTGCTGATCGATAAATCAGCCGAAGAAATTGAAATCGATTTTGCGGCGGCACAGGCTACCGGGTCCCTACAGCAGGCGACGATTAACAAATATGTGGAACGCGCCAAATCATGTACACGTTTCGGAACCGACGAAGACTATATTGATTATTTGGCGACGGCATTCGATTGATCTGATGGCCGCAAAATTATGGCGGAAGGCAAGCGCCCCCCGCCATAAACCTAACCCAATCGTAGCAGCACTAGCGCGCTGCGTTGGTAATTGCAGCAGACGGTGTGCCCCGTTTGGGCGGCCCGTCAACTTGCCCCAACCGCGCCAAATGACCAGCCACACGCAACCCATATAGGCGCGTGCGTGCCGCCATATCCTGCGGATCGGTCCAATCCCTACCCACCAACTGCCATTCAGGCAATTCAGCAGGCATATCATGGGCTGCCAAATAGCTTGGCTCCACAATCAAAAACTGGGTCTTGTAGGGCAATAATATGCCCCCATGATCCTGCCTGATCGCGCGAGCGCGTGCCAAATCAGCCTCCCAAATATTGGGATAGGTTGCCCCGGCAGCGCCATAAAGCAACGTACCGTAATCTTGGGTTTCTTTCCCTTCGATCACATGCACAGCATGGGACCAACCGTTAAAGCCGATCTGTTTGGCAATTTGGGCCAAGGCTTCACGATGTTTCAGATCTATGCCGTCTTCAGACGCCTGTTTTGCAAGGCGCTTGGCATAGCGTTTCATACTATCAAAAGGGTCATGATGCTCCATGACATACTCCTTTCAGAACTGACCTTCCCGCTCCATAAAGGTCTGAAAGAAGCGCCACGATTTTTAAATCAGCGCATCCAATAGGCAGATTGCCATGGCTTTCGGCGGGCGGGGCGCATCTGCAAGGCACCCAACTAGGGGTGCATATAGGCCCAATAATGAAAGGATGCAAGCGCGCCATTGTGCCGCCCTGCGAAGATGGACTAAAGGCCCAGTTCTTCTTTCAGCATTTCAAGGCGCAGCCATTCTTCTTCTTTTGCGACCAAATCAATCTCAGCCGTTTCCAATTCCGCTACCGCCTGGTTAAAACGCTCAGGCTTTTTTGAGAATAGATTGGGATCGGCAAGCTCACCCTTCAGGCTTTGTATTTTGTCTTCCAAAGTGGCGATTTCATCCGGCAAATTATCCAGCGCATATTGTTCCTTATAGGACAGCTTGCGTTTGGATGATGATTTACCGGGGGAATTCTTATCGCTTGTCGTTTTGACTTCCTCCGCCTTTTTCTTTTCGGCGTTTTGTGCGCGTATCTTTTCGCCGCGCTGGCGCAGCATATCTGAATAGCCGCCCGCATAGGCGGTCCAATCACCCTCACCCTCTGTCGTGATGACGGCACCAACCGTGCGATCAAGAAAATCACGGTCATGGCTGACCAGCAAAACTGTACCGGGGTAATCGGCGATCAGTTCCTGCAACAGGTCCAGCGTTTCCATATCAAGATCATTGGTCGGCTCGTCAAGCACCAACAGGTTTGACGGCTTGCACAAAGCACGCGCAAGGATCAGCCGGCCACGTTCCCCCCCTGACAATTCACGCACAGGCGTGCCTGCCTGTTCAGGGGCAAACAAAAAGTCCTTCATATAGGACACAACATGACGGCGGCTGTCTGCTGCCTCTCCATCACCACCGGCGATCTGCACAAGGTCGGTACCGCCGCCGGTCAACACATCGCGCAATGACGTATCGGGGTCGAGCGATTCACGCTTTTGATCAATGGTCAGCATTTGTAGATTATGACCCAGCGTCACCTTCCCCATATCAGGGGCCAGCGCACCGGTCAGGATGTTCAGCATCGTGGTCTTGCCTGACCCATTGGGACCAACAAGACCAATCCGGTCACCCCGCATGATGCGGATAGAAAAATCCTGCGCAATCAGCTTGCCCGGCCAGCTATGGCCGACATGCTCGGCCTCTATCACGGCCTTGCCGGACTTCTGCCCCTCATTCACTGAGAAGCTAACCTTCTCTTGTGCCTGTCTGTTATGGGCTGTCAGCTCGCGCTTTTGTTCACGCAGATTATCCAACCCCGCCATGCGGCGCACATTCCGTTTCCGGCGCGCGGTCACGCCATAACGTACCCAGTCTTCCTCGCGTTCGATTTTGCGTGACAGTTTGTGTGCTGCTTCTTGTTCCTGCGCCAGCACTTCATCGCGCCAGCCTTCAAACTTGGCAAAGCCCTGTTGCAGCGTGCGGGTCCGGCCCCGGTCGAGCCAAACGGTGCTGCGGGTCAGGTTTTCCAAAAAGCGGCGGTCATGGCTGATCAGGATCAGCGCGCCGCGAAACTGCTTCAGCTCACTTTCCAGCCATTCAATAATGGGTAGATCAAGATGGTTGGTCGGCTCATCCAGCATCAGGATGTCAGGTTCAGGTGCCAACACTTGCGCAAGGGCAGCACGGCGTACCTCGCCCCCTGACAAATTGGCAGGGTCAGCCTCAGGATTCACATCCAATGACCCCAGCAGATAGTCCGCCCGATAGGGATCGTCCGTCGGCCCCAAACCCGCCTGCACGAAATCACGCACAGTGTCATACCCGGTTAGGTCCGGTTCCTGCGCCAAATAGCGGATTGTCGTGCCTGGCTGCAGGAATATGTCCCCATTATCCGGTTCCACCATGCCTGCGGCGATTTTGAGCAAAGTTGACTTGCCCGACCCATTACGGCCAACCAGACACAGGCGTGCCCCCGGCTCTACCATTAGTTCCGCGCCAGCCAGCAAAGGCTTGCCACCAAAGGTTAAATTGATTTCTCGACATGTCAGTAAAGGAGGTGCCATGGCGCCGTTATAGACATGTGATCACGCATGTCGATAGGCAATTGCCCGCAGTTCCGTCAAAATGGCGCGCTTGCCAGGGTAAATAATCTATGACATAGGTATTGCTGTAGTTCAATACATTGATAGAGGGGGCTTCTGTCATGGCACAAAAAGTTCAACCCGGTTTTGAGGACCTTCAGGATCGGCAGGTACCAGACTGGTATGATGGCGGCAAGTTCGGCATCTTTATCCATTGGGGCATCTATTCAATTCCCGCCTATGCGGAAAAGGGTCAGCATTTTCCTGACCTATTGAAGAATGACTTCGAAAATCTGATCAAGCACAATCCCTATGTGGAATGGTACTGGCAGAATATGCGGGTTGAGGGCAGTTCTGCCGCCGCATTTCACAAGGAAAATTACGGCGACGCGCCCTATGAGGATTTCCGCGCCCCTTGGGAAAAGAATCTGGAAGGGTTCGATGCCAAAGAATGGGCCAAGCTGTTCAAACAGTCCGGTGCCAAATATGTTGTGTTGGTGACCAAGCATCATGATGGCTACACATTGTGGCCGTCTGACGTTGAAAACCCCCATAAGCCGGGCTGGTCATCAGAACGCGATATTGTCGGCGAACTGGCAGATGCAGTCCGTGCCGAAGGGTTGAAATTCGGCATCTATTATTCCGGCGGTCTTGATTGGACGTGGGAGACGACCAGCATCGAATCTGCTGTCGATACGCTGGCGACCACAATCGCAGACCCCGCCTATAACCGTTATGTTGATGCGCATTATCGCGAGTTGATTGAACGGTATAAACCGTCCGTCCTGTGGAACGACATCTCCTACCCGCTGATGGATGGCATGGCTGATCTGTTCAAGGATTATTATAAGGCCGTCCCTGACGGGGTGGTGAATGACCGTTGGCAGGCAGCCAAACCGATCAACAAATATTTCCGCTATCAGCCGCTAAAATGGCTTGCCACCCAATTCGGCAAACTGGCCATGAAAAAATTTGATGGGCCTTTGGTGGGGGCAGAACCCGCCCATAGTGATTTCCGCACGCCTGAATTCTCATTCTTTGAAGAACCACAGGAAAAGAAATGGGAAACCACACGCGGTCTTGGTTGGGGCTTTGGCTATAACCGCACCGAAACTGAAGAAGACTTCCTGTCATCTGATGAGTTGATTACCGACCTGGCCCGCGTTGTGGCACGGAACGGCAATTATCTGCTGAACATCGGCCCCGATGGCCATGCCCAGATCCCCGCTGATCAGGCAAGCCGCATTCTGGCCGTTGGTGACTGGCTGCGCGCCAATGACGAGGCTGTCTATGACAGCAAGCCATTTGGTCCCGGCACTGTGATCGCCAAGGACGGCGCTGAACTGAACCTGACAAGGGGTAAGAACGGCGCGGTTTACGCACTGGTCAGTGATCTGCCTGCATCAGGTGAAGTGACCGTGCAGATTGATGGCCTTGATGGGCAGCTTGCCCTGCGCCGCCTTGATGGTGGTGAGATTGAAGGCAGCTATGAAAACGGCACCCTGCGCATGACATTCACGGGCGAAGCCCCTGCCATGCCTTGTGCCGGCGTTCAGCTTACAGCGGCAGCAAGCTAAAACCGCCTGATCCATCACGGATCAATCGAACTTTGTAGACGGCGGCCACACGGTCCGCCGTCAACACGTTTTGGGGCGTCCCATCTGCGACGACCTTGCCCCGGTCCATCAGCACCAACCGATCACAAAGGCGCGCCGCCAATCCCAAATCATGTAACACGACCATCACCCCCTGCCCCTGTTTAACGGCATTGTGGAACAAGGACATGGTTGCCAATTGATGTGCGGGATCAAGGGCGGCAATCGGCTCATCCGCCAGCAATAACGGCGCTTGCACTGCCAAAGCGCGGGCCAGCCAAATACGTGCCAGCTCCCCCCCGCTAAGATGCGTGACGGGGCGGTCTGCGAAAGCCAGCGCATCGACATCCCGCAATATCTGCTCAACCAAGGCATGATCTTGATCTGTCGCGCCACTGAACGGCCCCAAATGGGGCAAGCGGCCCAACATCACCAGCCGCCGACCGGATATCGGCCACAGCCCTTCATGGGTTTGCGGCAGATAGGCAATCGCCTTTGCCCGGTCCTGACGGGACACAGCATCAAGCGGCTGACCATCCAAATCAATCGCGCCTTCCCAGCCTTGTAAATTGCCTGTGATGGCGCGCAGCAGGCTCGACTTACCGGCACCGTTGGGGCCGATCAATCCAACAAGCTCACCCGTACCAATGGACAGGCTGACATCATCCAGCAGCCTGTTTCGGTCAATCGTCAGCGACAGGTTTTGTATCGACAATGTCGTCATGCAAGCAGCCCCCGCTTTGCCCGCAACAACAACAGAACAAAGAACGGCACACCGATAAAGGCCGTGACAACGCCCAACCGCAGCTCAACCCCCGGGGTCAATATGCGCACGCCAATATCGGCAAAGACCAGCAACACAGCCCCCGCCAAGGCAGATGGCAACAGGCTTGCCCCCGGCATGTGCCCGGTAAAGGGGCGCACCAGATGGGGCACCACCAATCCCACAAAGCCGATCACACCCGACACGCTGACCGCAGCGCCAACACATAGCGCAGTGCCCATCACCGTTAAAAAGCGGGTTCGACGGATCGACACGCCAAGGCTGCGTGCGCTTTCCGGGCCAAGCGTCATGGCATCAAGCCCGCGCCCGGACAACAGCAGCATCGTCCACCCGGCCAGCATAAAGGGCAAGGCGATCAACACATGATCATAGGAACGATCTGCGAGGGACCCCATCATCCAAAACATGATCTCATAAATTGCAAAGGGGCTTGGCGCAACGGTCAGCAACAGGGCGACAAATGCATTGGTCAGCGCGTTAATCGCAACCCCGGCAAGGACCAGCGTCGCGATGCGGGTGTCATCACCCCACAGCGCAACCAGCACAATCATCGACAGTCCTGCACCGACCAAACCACCGACAGGCAAGCTCAACAAACTAAGACCTGTTGTGCCAAATAGGCCGAAATAGAAAATCGCGACCGCGCCCAGCGCTGCACCGCTTGAGGCACCGATCAAGCCCGGCTCCGCCAGCGGATTGCGGGTCAGCCCCTGCAGCGCCGCGCCGGATAGACCAAGGGATGCCCCCACCATCAACGCCAACAAGGCGCGTGGCAGGCGAATGTCCCAAAACAATATGGCTGCGGTTTCGGGGTCGGTCTCCAACAGCAATTGATACTCTCCAAACAGACTGATCGCGCCACGTTCCAAAAACGCCGACCCAAGCGCCCCCAACACCGCCAGCACCAGTAACAATAATGATAGGCGACGCGCGGTCATTGATTTGCCCCCAATGATTTGAAGGCGGCCACAGCCTCAACAGTATGGGGGCCACCGCAGGACCACAGGCGACCATCAACCGGGGCAAGGCGCATCTTGTCAGTTGCCAGTAATTTACGAATTGCCCGATGCTGCATCAGGTTGCGCGTCAGGGAATTATGCTCCTGCCGCAACCCTTCCAACAATACAAAATCAGGCTGCAATTGAATAATCCCTTCAAGCCCGATTTGGCCCCAACTGCCCATGCCTAGCTCTGTCGCTGGCAAGTTACTGTGCCCGGCCCGCGTCACGACAGCGTTGAACAGGCTAGGCGCACCAATTGTCGCCCCACCTGATGCAAATGACAGAACGCGCAAGGGCTGCTGAACATTGATGCGGTCAACCTCTTCAAGGCGCGCTTGCATCCTCGTGACAAGGGCCTGCGCCCTGCCAGTTTGCCCAATAGCCTGCCCCACGGTTAAAAGCCGGGCGGCGATTTGATCAAAATCCTGCGCGGGCGCAAGCTCAACAATCGGAATGTTCAACGCCTTGATATGTTGAACGGCATAGCGCGCGGTGTAGTTCCCGGTGATCACCAGATCAGGGCGCAGTGCCAACACTTCCTCTGCCAATCCGTGATTTAGGGGCAGCCCTTCGATTTGATCAGTGATCAGCGAAAAGCGCGGATCAGCGGCAAAGAAACTAAGAGAGGCTATTTGGTCCCGATCCGCCAGCGCCATCAACAGCTGATCGCTGCACAGGTTCAACGAAACAACCCGCAGTGGACGCGCCAAGGCGGGTGCCGTCACAAGTGACAGCACCACGCTTAACACCAGGGTAAGTTTAGTCACCCAATGAGGCACGCAAACCAACAAAGACCCCTCGTCCCGCCGTGGCAAAACCCACAGCCTCTACATATGTTTCATCAAACAGATTGGTTGCCCGTGCAGTCAGGGCCACCTCATCCGAAACGCTATAGGAAAGTGCCAGATTAACAAGATCATAGGCACGAATGGCCTGACGGTTATTGTCCACCGTATCGCCTGAATAGGTATAGGTCATGCTGGCCAGCAAACGGTCCTGCACAAAATGGCGAGATAGGGTAAGGCTGCCCGAATGTTCAGGCCGGCGCGGTTCTTCAACACCGGACGGCTCCTCAGCGTCAAGCCAAGTATATGACAGGTCGGCCATGATCATATGTGGCAGGATAAAGCCGCCGCTGACTTCAATACCCTTACGCTTACTCTCTCCCACCTGATTGGTTGATTGCGCGGAAAACGGCGCGGCAAAACAAAATTTCACCTCATCCTCTAGGGTCGCATCGAAATAGGTCACATCAAGTTGCCCGCTTACCGCGCGATGATCGACATCATGGGTCACGCCGACATCATAGGAACGGCTTTTTTCCGGCTTCAGGTCAAAATTGGGTGTACAGCCAAACTGGTTTGAAAACTCAGTAAAGTCAGGGGCCTTGATCCCTGTGCCTGCACTGGCGTGTAGGCGTGTCATCTCAGCCAATTGCACAACGGCCTGTGCGCGCCAACTGGTGAAATCTTCATAGGATTTATTATCGTCATGGCGCACGCTGACACTGCCTGCATGACCAGCATTGGTAACAAGCCGATATTCACCAACAATGCTGTTTTGTTGGCGCAGGAACTTGTTGCCGCCTGCGGTGACGCTTTCTTTCTCTGTTTGATAGGCGGCGGTCACGCGATGTTCAAAATTACCCGCCACAAACCGGCGCGACACTTGCAGGTCACGCTTTTGGCGCAACCCGTCCGATGCGGCTGCAAAGCCACCAAATAGAAAGTCCTGTTGGCTTGCCATCAGTTGGGCTGCCGCATCAATCCGCCAATTGCGGTCAGCAGTTTCATAGGTCAGCGCTGCGCGCCCGGCCTTGCGCACAACAGCGACCTGATCAGTATTAGAATCAACGCCGCCAAAGCCATCTGTATTGGTGAAAATATCACTGCGCAGCCCAACAATGTTTAGCTCCAACCCGTCAGACAGTTTCATGCCCAGTTTGGCGTGCAGCAATTCACGGTCCGCATTGTCTTTTTCTGACCCATTGGTCACCGCATTAAAGCCATCGGTTTCATAATTGCTGTAGGACACATGCACGCCAACACTATCATTGCTGCGTGTCAGCCCGGCACCATAGCGCCGCGTCCCGAAGGAGCCTGCCTCCCCCTCAATATAGGTATCATCACGTCCGAACAGCGCGGGAGTTTCGATGGCAATCACACCGCCCAAGGCGTCCGCGCCATAAAATGAGCTTTGCGCCCCACGCAACAAAACCACCCGCCCGACATTTGCAGTCGATAGATGGGAATAGTCGATCACCGTTCCGATTGAGGCAGGGTCCGTCACTTCGATGCCATCAAGCAGCGTCAGTGAATGATCCGCCTCCGCACCGCGAATTCTGATTTCCGTCAACCCGGTTGCGCCCGATTGGGTAATCGCAACCCCCGGCATACCGCGCAAAAGATCAGGCAAAAAGAAGTCCTGCCGCTGGCGAATATCATCGGCATCAAAGACAGTGACAGACGCGCCAAGCTCTGCCGCGCTGATGGGGGTGAGTGAGCCGACAATCAAAATTTCGTCAGCCGGTTCGTCGGCATAGGTTGAAAATGAACAAAGGGCGATGGCCGTGGCGACCGCGCAACGTGATAAAGTCATGGAAAGCACCTCTTTCCGCAAAAACGACATTAGCAACACACCCACTGGGTATGTGCGGTTCATCCGTCGCTTCGGAAAGTTCCGACATGGCAGGCTCAACCCGGACGGCCATGAGGACGGACAGGCGGCAAGGTTTCCTGACTTTCGGCTCAACCGTGGTGCGGCCCCTTCCCATCTTTTGCAAGACAGTGGTTTGGCAGCCCACTTACCGATTACAGTTGCGGGGACAGTTGCGGAATTGCCCTAAATTCAGAGCGCACCGTATTCCCTACACCAGCCTGTGGTGCAGTCGATGTATCAGCGCCAGTGGCTTAGATCAAGCCCATAGGTCTGCGCCAATGTCGCGGGCAAGGTTGCATAGCGCGCCTTCAAACGGTCCATTGCTGCCCCGTCAGCGTCATCCCCAATGGCTTGTTTTGACCCGGTGTTCACCTTGCGATACACCGTCCGCAAGCCGTTATACAGTGCATTATTGCGCGGCAGCAGCGCCCGCACCCGCACATTCAGCGATTGCAGCGCCTGCGATGTCACCCGATAGGTTTCGTTTTCCCGTGGGAAGTCATAGCTGTCATAAAAGGCGGGATCGAGCCCGAATTGGTCACAAAGTGACACCATGCCGGACCGGGCGTCACTGAAAAAACGTTCCATGCCCAACACCGTCATCCGTTCTGTGCCCACAGCATCGCGCCACTTATCCAACCATTTGTCATACCGTGCATAGTCCAGCGCATTGACCACCAGCTCATTTTGGGAAAAGTCTGCGCGGCCCGCTTCCAATGCCGCAACATAGTCGGCAAAGGCCCAATCGGCGGGGATGTGTTGCCAATTATTTTGGAAATAATCGAACGTGGATTTTATTTGGGCGGCAGGCTCCCGCACCAAAAACAACAGATGCGGCTTGCTGGGTAGGTCCGGCAAATCACGCAAGGCTGTTTGTTGATACATATAGGCAGGTGTTGATTCCACGATCAGGCGGGGCTCACCCGTGCCCGTCCACCCATCAAAAAACCGTTCATAGGCATCGAGGTTGGCAGAATGGGCATTCGCTTCCTCATTCTGGCTGTGCCAACCGAGGTCGATAAAGAACTCAACCTCTTTCAAACGAGCGCCTTGCACCGCCGGATGATCGCTCAACCAACGATACAGGGTAGAGGTGCCGCTTTTCGGGGCACCGGGAATGATCAGATTTGGCAGCATATACGCCCATCAAGTTTAAATTTAGCCGTCGATCAAAACCGGCTGCGCCCGTTGTTGCAGCATCCCATCGACCAGATTGTAAACTGCCATGCCAACCGCCATTGCCGCAACAAAGATAAAGGTTTCGGTATACATAAACGGTAGGGCCGCAATGGCCGGACCGGGACAATACCCAGCCATGCCCCACCCGATGCCAAACAAGCTGGCGCCGCCGATCAAACGCGGATCAAGATCAGTCTTGGTCGGCAAATCAAACTTTTCCGCATTAACGGGCCGTTCCCGCTTCAACACGAAACGGTAACCGATAAAGGTTGTGACCAATGCACCGCCCATCACAAACGCCAACGACGGGTCCCATGCCCCGAACAAATCAAGGAAGCTGATGACTTTCGTGGGGTTCACCATTTCTGAGGCTATCAACCCTAAACCAAATAACAGCCCTGCTGCCAGGGCACCCAAAATCGCTTTCATCAGATTATCCTCCGACCATGTTAAAGACATAGACGGTGGCAAATCCCGTCAGCATGAAGGTGATCGTTGCCACGATTGACCGTTGTGACAGGCGCGCCATACCGCAAACCCCATGACCGGACGTACAGCCGCCGCCCAAACGGGTGCCGAATCCGACGATCAAGCCCCCCAGTATGATCACGCCGATGCTGCGCGGTTGGACAAGGGCGGGAAGCTCCCCCCCCACAAGCCCATAAATGAAGGGCGAAATTACCAGCCCGGCAACAAAGGCCAGTCGCCAGCCCCATTGATCAAGACCGCCCTTCAGCATGACCGGATTGACCAGCCCGCCAATAATGCCACTGATTCCCGCAATGCGGCCATTCAGGGCCATCAACATGACAGCCGACAGGCCAATCATGACGCCCCCTGCCAGTGAAATAAGTATGGTTTCCAAGGTCAGTGCTGCCATTGCGCCCTCCTGCATCCCTAATAATGGCTGAAAGCAGCCACTTTTATATTCAATAATATGAATATACAAAATGGTCAATATATAATTACACACATAGTCAATGTGATATGTTTTGTTTTTCTGTCGCATTGTGGAAAATATGAATTTCCCTTACTTGAAGCCACTATCTGACATTTCCATATAAGTTCCACTGATTATTTACGGAATTCTGCGACAGGACCGATGACAATGCGCCATTTTTTGATCCGCACCACCAGCATTGCCGCAATTGCGACCACCATTGCCCTGCCGGTATGGGCACAGGACGCAGCGGTTGAGGCTGGAACCTCAGCAGAGATAGAGGCAAGCGCGGAAACAAAGGCCCCGCCAGCCATTCCCGAAATCATCGTCACTGCGCAAAAACGATCCGAAGACGTGCAGGACGTGCCCCTGTCAGTGACCGCCGTTGCCGGTGACCTGCTTGAAGCACGCGCTGTCGATAAGGTTGATGATATCGGCTATCTGGCCCCCAACCTTGATATCGCCGCCCTGCCCCGCAGCTCATACATTCGCATTCGTGGTCTGGGGTCAGGCGACAATAAGGGCTTTGAACAATCAATCGGCCTGTTTGTTGATGGCATTTATTATGGCCGCGCAGAATATCTGAATGATGCGATGATCGACATTGAACGGATCGAAGTGTTGCGTGGCCCGCAAGGCACATTGTTCGGCAAGAACACAGTTGCCGGTGCCCTGAACATCACAACTCGCGATCCCAGCACCGAATGGGAAGTTTACGGCAGCGCCCTGTTTGGCGAATATAACCAGCAGCGTTTTGAAGCGGCAGTCAATATTCCCTTCTGGTCCGATGTTGCCGGTTTGCGTATCGCCGCCAAGGACAATCAGCGTGATGGCTATATCTATAACCGTCTGCTGGACCGCGACGAAGCCAATCTAGACAAGACCTATGCCCGCGCCAAACTTGGCCTACTGGGCACTGAAACTTTCGAACTGGTTGTCAGTGTCGATTACGGCTCGCTCAAGGCGCGCGGCAATGGCTATCAGCTTTCTGAATTGGGCGACGATGCGCGTCTGCTGTACACAGCATTTGACCCGAATGTCGAAACTGATTTGGACGACTACGAAACGTCATTGGATTATCCCGGCTACACCTATCGCGATACGCTGGGCGCAACCGCAACGGCCAAGCTGGACATTGCAGAACATGAACTGGCCTTTATCGCCGGGTGGTCAAGCTATGAGTTTGAAGTGTCGGACGATGTGGACTTTGGCCCCGCCCCGTTGTTGAGCTTTCTTTATGATGATGAGTTCGAACAGTATAGCGGTGAAATTCGCCTGACCTCTCCTGACGGGCCATTCGAATATGTGGCTGGGCTTTACTATTTCTTCTCTGACTATGATGCGAATACCGACTTCACCATGTTGCCCGACTTTGATGCGCTGGGCACCGTAACGGGGTTAGTATTGCCTGCTGCATTGCAGGATATTCTGGCGCTGGCCGGGCCGTCATTTAATGGTGACAATCGGCATAAAGACTTCATGCAGGAAACCACTCATATCGCCGCCTATGGTCAGGCCAACCTGACCTTGTGGGAAGATTTAGAATTGATTGCCGGCCTGCGTTACACGACCGAAGAAAAAGACCATTTTCAGGAACAGACATTTGAAAATGGTGGCATCCCCTTCCGTCTGCTAACCGGCGATACAGATTTCGCAGCCAATGCCAGCCGTGACGAAGATAATTGGTCACCCAAATTTGCCGTGAAATATGCCTTCCTTGAGGATGCGATGGCCTATGTGACCTATGCCAAGGGCTTCAAGGCCGGCGGATTTAACGAAATGGCCACCAGCCCCGACGATATGGAGTTTAACGAAGAACTCTCCGACACAATCGAAGGCGGGATCAAGTCAACATGGTTCAACCGCCAGCTGACATTGAACCTGACCTATTTCTACACCAACTTTGAAAACCTTCAGGTTGCTGTTTGGGACGGCACGGGCTTTGTCGTGACAAATGCCGAAGAAGCCACCACACAGGGGCTTGAACTGGAAAGCATGATCGTCCCTGTTGAAGGGTTGTTCCTGTCAATTGCTGCGGGGTGGATTGACGCCACCTATGACAGTTTCAAAAACGGCCCCTGTCTTGCCGGACAGGGCAAGGGCTGCGATCTGTCTGGTGATCGCCTGAACCAGGCACCTGAGTTCAACGGCTCTGTTTCAGCGCTTTACGAGCATGATATCAACACCGTCAACATGTTGGCCTTTATCGGTGGTGATGTGTATTACCAAACCGAAATGTTCCTGACGCCGGACCTTGATAAGGCTGACTCACAAGAAGCCTATACACAGGTCAGCGCCCGCATCGGTTTGCGGCACCCTGACAATTTGTGGAGCTTTTCCGTCATCGGCAAAAACCTGTTGGATGAAACCATCAAACAGGAAAGCTTTGACGTGCCGCTATTCGCAGGGTCCCACTTTGCAGCGGTTGCCCCGCCCCGGACATTCTCGGCTCGGTTTGCTGTCGAGTTTTAGTTTGATTTGACAGCACTAATTCTGCACCCTGCCCCTCAATCACTTATCACGGTTGAGGGGCATTTTCATGAGCGCGCAGAAAACCATACCAACACCATTCACCATCGACATTCCGCAGGACCGTCTGGACAAAATTGCATCCCGTGTTGCGGACTATGAATGGCATGAGATGCCGCAAAATGGCGGCTGGGCCTATGGGGCTAATCTCGACTATATGAAGGACCTGTGCGCCTATTGGCTTGATGGGTTTAGTTGGCGCAAGGCCGAAACAGGCCTGAACCGTTTTCCACAATTCAAGGCCCCGGTCACCATTGATGGCCAAACACTCAACCTTCATTACATTTATGAAAAGGGCTCAGGCTCCAACCCGCAACCCTTGATCATCATCCATGGATGGCCCGGCAGCTTTTACGAGTTTATGGAGGTTATCGAACCGCTTGCCCATCCCGAACGATTTGGCGGCGATGCCGAAGACGGGTTTGATGTGATCGTACCATCCCTGCCCGGCTATGGCTTTTCGGACAAGCCCGCGAACCCGATTGGCCCCATGACTGCCGCAAAATATATGAACGGTTTGATGACAGATGTGCTGGGCTATGACAGCTATCTTGCGCAGGGCGGCGACTGGGGCGCCATGACCACCTGTTATCTGGGCAAGGACCATGCCCCCTGCGAGGCCATTCACCTGAACATGATGGGCTTTTCGCCCCCCGCGCCGGAAGGCGACATGTCAGACGAAGAACAGCAATGGCGTGATGGACAGCGCCTGACATTTGAGATGGAGGGCGCCTATTTCCGCCTGCAAATGACCAAGCCGCAATCGCTTTCCTATGCCATGATGGACAGCCCCGTTGGCGTGGCGGCATGGCTGGTTGAAAAGTTCAACACATGGTCACACACACCCGAAGACAATATCGACAACGCCTATTCAAAAGACCAGCTATTGACCAACATCATGATCTATCTGGTCACGCGCACGTTTAACACCGCAAGCTGGATGTATCGTGGCCTGATGGAAGAAGGCGGTGCAGGCCTGCCCAAGGGCAACCGGATCGAAGTACCGGTTGGCGTCGCCAACTTCCCCCATGACCCCCTGATCACATGGCCCAAGCGTGAATGGGCCGAACGGGCCTATAATGTCCAGCATTGGACAGATATGGAATTAGGCGGCCATTTCGCGGCACTTGAACAACCGAACCTTTATATCGCGGACGTTCGGCAGTTTTTCAGCGGTTTGCGTTCAGAGGACTAATCAGCCAAAATAGGCCATCACATAATTAGAAACGGGGAAAATTCATGCATGATCTGGTGATCCGTAACGGGAAAATTTACGATGGCACGGGCGATGCGCCCTTTATGGGTGATGTGGCCATTGATGATGGCAAAATCACAGCCGTTGGGACTGTGCCGAGCAAGGGCCGTGACGAGATTGACGCCGCTGGCCAAATCGTTACCCCCGGCTTTGTCGATGCCCACACCCATTATGATGGGCAGGTCACATGGGACCCCTATTTGCAGCCCTCAACCTTTCATGGTGTGACAACCATCGTGATGGGCAATTGCGGCGTCGGCTTTGCCCCAATCCATAAAGACCAGCGTGACTGGGTGATCAAGTTGATGGAGGGGGTTGAGGATATTCCCGGCACCGCCCTTCATGAAGGCATCAACTGGCAATGGGAAAGCTTTCCCGACTATTTGAATGCGCTAGATAAAACACCGCTCGCCATCGACGTTGCCACGCAGGTGCCCCACGGCGCTGTGCGGGCCTATGTGATGGGCGAACGCGGTCCCGCGCAGGAACCTGCTACCCCTGAAGAGATTGAAGAAATGGGCCGCGTCGCCGCCGAGGCGATTGAGGCTGGCGCATTAGGATTCTCAACCTCCCGCACCGAAAAGCACCGCGATAGTGACGGCAATCTGGCCCCCACCATCAATGCGCTTGAGGAAGAGCTGGTTGGCATCGCCAAGGCGGTGGCCAAAACGGGCAAGGGTGTGTTGCAGGGCATTTCCGACTTTTATGATTTCGACGCGGAATGGAAAATCTTTCGCCGTATGGTGAAAGAAAGCGGCCTGCCGATTTCCATTACTGTGGAACAACAAGACGTCCGTCCCGATTGGTGGAAACAATTGCTGACCGCAATAAATGAGGCACAGGCCGATGGCCTGCCCATGCGTGGACAGGTGCCGCCCCGCCCCACAGGTGTGTTGCTGGGGCTGGATTGTACGCTGAACCCGTTCACCTTCCACCCCGCATTTCTGGAGGTTGCTGCCCTGCCCCATGATGACAAGGTGGCAAAACTGAAAGACCCTGAATTCCGCGCGCTGTTGCTAAGTCAGGAACCCATCAAGCTGAACAATGAAGTGGTTGATCACATTATGGAAAGCCACCACAAAATGTTTGATTTGGGGGAACCTGCAAATTATGAACCTGCCCCAGAAGAGTCAGTGGCCGCTGTTGCAGAACGGGATGGCAAAAGCGCCTATGAAGTCGCGCTCGACATGATGCTGGAACGCGATGGCCATGCCATGCTGTATTTCCCGCTGTTCAACTACTACACGGGCAATCTGGACATTGTGCATGAAATGCTGACCCACCCGCATACGGTATTCGGGTTGGGCGACGGTGGTGCCCATTGCGGCGCGCTATGCGATTCAAGCTTTCCCACCACACTGATCCAGCATTGGGGACGTGACCGGACACGCGGGCCGAAATTGCCGCTTGAACAACTGATCTCAATGCAGACAAAGGAAACGGCGGAACTTGTGGGCATTCAAGATCGTGGGTTGCTGAAACCCGGGTACAAGGCCGATGTCAATATTATCGACTTTGACAATATGGTCCTGCACGCGCCTGAGGTCGTATACGACCTGCCCGCCGGGGGCCGTCGCCTGATCCAGAAGGCCGATGGCTATACCAAAACAATCGTGTCAGGTGTCGTCGCGTTTGAAGATGGGCAACCAACCGGCGCTTTGAATGGCAAGCTGATCCGTGGAGCACAGCCCGCGCCGGACATGCCTGCGCAAGCTGCGGAATAGCGAACTAGCTGCCCAAAATATTCTGAAATTCAGCAAGCCTGTCTGCGCAAGCAGGCAGGCTTAGCCTTTTGTTGCGATCAGTATGACCGCTCACAACCTCAACCGACGATTTCGCCAGCTTTAACTTTTTGGATAATAGTTTGATCAGCGCCTTGTTGGCCTTGCCATTTTCCGGCACTGCCGTAACGCTGATTTTCAGACGCTGTTGCCCTGCATCATCCTCAAATGGTGCGCCGATACGATCTGTCGAGGCTGACGGACTTAACCGCACATAAAGCACAAGGTCATCACCACGCGCTGCCAACCAATCAGCCAAGATATTCCCACATCAAATTGCGCAAAAACCACAGACCGATGATGACAAGCATCGGGGATAGATCAAGCCCCCCCATGGGCGGCAGGATGCGGCGGATGGGTTCCAACACAGGCTCCGTCACGCGGGCGATAAAGTAGATCACCTGTCGTACGATCTGGTTATGCTGGTTCACCACGTTGAACGCGATCAGCCAACTCATCACCACGCTGGCAATGATAATCCAGACATAAATGTCGACCAGAAGGGACGCCAGAGCAAGCAGGGAAACCATTTTGAAACCTTATCTATAAATTTGTTCAGCCATTATGTAGGCGCGCGGTCGCCCGATTGCAAGGCAACAGGCTTAGTCAAGCGCCCCAACCAGTGACGCCCGTTGGGATAGTTCGATCCAGTTGCCATCAGGGTCACGCACAAAACTGATACGCGCGGTGGTGCCCAATGTTGTGGGGGCCATCCCCTCAACCCCGCCGGCATTCAGCGCCTTAACATGCGCCTCATCGGCATTGAAGACCTGAAACGTAATGTAGCGCCAGCCCTTCCCCTCATTCATGGCATTGGACGGCGCATCATCAGCCTGTTCCAGCAGCAACGCCCCATGCCCCAATCCAAAGGCAACGCCCTTGTCATAGGGCATTTCAACCAGCCCGAACGCATCGCGGTAAAAACGGCTATGCGCCTCAACTGAGCGGACGGCCATGCGCATGGCCAACTGCGCAACTCCGTGCATTCCCGGCTCAACCAAGGCGACATTGTTCCCATCTGGATCAGACAGGGCCTTCACCCCCAACACGCCATCACGTGCAATCAGCACCTCGCGATAACCGGTCGGCGGGTTGTCAGGCAAAGGATTGCGGCTGTGATTAATTTTGACGACAGACCCGTGGGCATCGTGGCGGTGCTGACGCTTGCCGCCACCCAACGGCACCATATGATCAAACTGCGTGCCGACCTTTTGCTGCCAAAAGGTCAACATGGGGTCGAGCTGTTCTGTATACAGCCCTACATCAAAACAGGGTTTTGCAAATTCCACCTGATTACGCTCCGATATAGTCAGCCTGCGTCGTTCATCGCCGCAAGCGCCTTGGCCATATTCTGGCGGGTTACTTCAAGCGCCTTCATCGGGCGCAGCATCACTTTAAACTTTGTGATTTTGCCTGCATCATTCCAAAAAATCATGTCGATGCCGTTCACATACATGCCATCCACATTTACTTCAAATTCCAAAATCGCCTGATCACCACAATCAAACACGTTCACATATTTGAAGTCATCATTCAGTGTTTGGCCAGCGGCAGTCAAATAGGCGAATGTCAGGTCGCGCCCTTCCTGTCCGCGAAACACAACGGGGCTGAAGAAAACCGCGTCCGGATCAAGCATATCATACAGCTCATCCTTGTCATGATCGCCCAACAGGTAATCCATCCATCGTTGCAGATTTGGCGAATAACCGGATGTCGGAATGGTTGATGAAAAGCTCATAAAATCGCTCCCTAATTAGTTTTAGTTTTGTTTAATCATATCCCAAGATAGCGGCGTGCCTGCAGCAATATCCGCCGACACCGCCTTGCCCAGCAGCTCATCATAGTGCCGCGGCGGCAGGCCGTTTCCGGGCCGGATGGACCGTAAGTTATCCGCGCTCAACACATCACCTGCCTTCATTTCTGCGGTGATGTAGAGCGACCGGCGGAACTGTTGGTTCGCTTCCTCAACGCCCTTTAACTCATATTGTGCGGGGCCCATCGCCTCCCAAGCGGTACGGCAATCATCAACCAATCGCTTCAATTCATGCGGTTCCAACGAAAAGTCTGAATCCACACCACCATCAGCGCGCGCCAGCGTAAAATGCTTTTCAATCAAGCAGGCCCCCATGGCAATTGCCGTGGTTGCCACTGCCGTACCCATTGTGTGATCAGACAATCCACTTAACACATCAAAGCGTTTGGCAAGATCTGGAATGGTTTGCAGATGGCTTTGGCTTGCCGGTGCCGGATAGGCAGAAATACAGTGAAGGACGCATAGCGCACTGACATTCGCTGATTTGGCAGCAGCAATGGCATCCTCAATCTCGTCCAAATTGGCAATGCCGGTGGACATGATCAGCGGCTTGCCCGTTGCCGCAGCGCGTTTGATCAGCGGCAGGTCAACCAGCTCAAACGACGCGATTTTATAGGCGGGCGCATCAAGACTTTCCAAAAAATCGATAGCCGTAAAATCAAACGGGGACGAGAAAATCGTGATACCGACTTCCTTTGCCTTTTCAAACAGGCGCGGATGCCAGTCCCACGGCGTATGTGCCTCATCATATAAATCATGAAGCGTATAGCCATCCCACAACCCGCCGGAAATCTTGAACTCAGGCCGGTCTGATTTAATGGTGATTGTATCGGCAGTATAGGTTTGCAGCTTTACCGCATCTGCGCCGGCTTCCTTCGCTGCCTCAATCAAAGCAAACGCACGATCAATGTCACCATTATGATTGCCGGACATTTCCGCAATGATATAGGGCGGGTGACCCGGCCCGATCTTGCGTCCAGCAATCTGCATTTCATCAGCCATGACGGCCTACTCCCCTTTCGGCACACGTGACAGGCACGCGTCATATATTGCCTGACTATCCTGCCACCGGGCGCGGCTTAGGGAAAGGTCCAGGACATCATCAGCCTCACCTGTCACCACAAACCCCAGCTTTTCATGAAGATGGCGGGAGGCCGCGTTGGACGCCACAGTCTGTGCCGCAATAGCCTGCACACCATCACGCGAAAACAGTTCCGCCAAAAACAGCGTCAGCATCGCTGCCCCCGTCCCTTTGGGGGCATTCTGGTCACCGATATAAAAGCTCCACTGCCATGTATCGCCATCCTGCATCACTGCATTGACGTGGCCGACAGGGTTGCCGTGCAATTCAGCAACACACCACACCCCGTCATCGCGCGACAGAATATTGTCAAACCACGCATTATGTTCATCAACGGTAATCTTGTGATCAGTCAAGCTGGCCTGCCGGATGAAATCCTGATTGCGCCAATCACGTAAACGGATTCGATCTTGTGCACCGACCGGACGCAATATCATGGCGCTCTTGAAACTCATACTGACAGGCCCTGCATCGTTTCGACAACACGCGCAGCACCCTGCCCGTCACACAACGCTAGGCTATCCGAAGCCATCTGTTGCCAATGCGCGGGGTCATCCAGCATCCCCTGCACCGCAAGTCTGATAACCTTGGTTGTTACTTCGTCCAGCGTTCCTAAAAAGGATACAGCGCCGTGCGCCGCCACAAAGCGCAACAAATCGGTCTGATTGTCAGCAACACTGACTGCCAGTGTTGGCAGGCCGACCGTTGCGCGTTCAAAACTGCTGACACCGCCGCCACCAATTGCCAGATCAGCCTGCGCCATCAACCCTGCCATATCTGATGCATCCTCATACAAGGACACATGTGGCAAAGCATTGGCAAGGGCGCGCACCTCAGCAATCACGGGGCTTACCGACCCGATGGCGACATCCACAGCCAGATCAGTAAAATCTCGCAACGCCTTTAGCGCCAATGGCACCAATCCACCAGCATCCATATAACCGTTTGCAACAAACACCCGTTGCGGCACCGCCAACAAATTGCGGCGGGCAACCGCACGGTCACGCACGGACACAAATTCCGGGCGCAATAACGCATAGTCCGGACCAATGTTGCGCACAACGTTTTCAGACAAACATTGATCAAACTGCGCACTGATCATTTGATGCGGCAGGCTTTGACAAACCAGCACATCACAATCAAGTGGTCGGTCCGCCAATTCATCAATCACTGCGATGCGAGAGGCATGCGCGCGCATACCCTTATGCCAGCGCACATCTATGCCATAGTGATCAACCACCAACCAATCCACCGGACCGTCGATGACCGCCTTGGTCTGGGTAAGGTCGTCCTGCCATGACACACCAAGCCACGGGGCGTGGGCGGGGTCATCTGTTGTTGCGCTATAGTCAGTTGCGGGTGCTGGCAACACTGTCAGATCAAATCTGGCATCCCGCACCTTGTCCTGAATGGCACCGGGCAAATCACGACAAATAAAGCGACAGTCGGCTCCTTCTGCGCGCAATGCCTCCGCCAAGGTCAGGCACCGCATGACGTGTCCGGCACCGATCATGGTTGCGCTATCAACGCGGAACAGAACCTTCTTAACTGATCCTGGCATCACTGATCCTGCATGTCCGCAAGTGCAGCCATTTTCAGTTCTGCTTGCCGCCAATCATCTGGCGTATCAATGTCCTGCACCTGCCAAGGCGGCAAAATCACGGGGCGCGCATCTTCCCAAATTTTTTGGCCCGGATCACACCACACCGCGGCCCGCGCCCAATAGAACTGGCCTGCGTCATGATACACTTCGTCAAGGTCTTGCGAACGGGCGGTCATGTGTTGTGGTTCCCGTGGGGTGAGATGGCTGCCGTCAAGAAGCAAACCGCGCTGCACAGGAAATGAAAAAGCCGTGACGGTCATCGCAAACCCGGGCGCATCATCCTGCGCCGCAGCACCATTCCGCAAACTTTCCGGCGTTACGAACGGTGCGGTGGGATAAAGGCAACAAACCGCAACATCGTCAGCCAACCCAAGCCGTTCAATCGCATCTGCAATAACTGGCTGCGTGCCGGTCAAATCATCAGCCAGCGACGCATCACGGATAAAAGGGGTTTGGGCCCCTGACGCCCGCGCGATCGTGGCAATCTCTTCATCATCAGTGGACACGACAATTTGGGTGAACAAATTACTTTTATTCGCCGCATCAATCGACCAGGCAATCATCGGCTTGCCGCAAAATGGCAGCACATTCTTGCGCGGTATTCGTTTTGATCCACCACGAGCGGGAATAATGCAAACCGCGTCAGCCATCAATCGCCCCCCGCAATGCGGCCACGACCTGATCCTGCTCCGCCTCAGTCAGGGTGGCGTAAAGCGGCAGGCTGATTGCCTGTGCATAATAATTTTCTGCATGGGGGAAGTCCCCTTCGGCAAATCCAAGCGCCTGATAATGGGGCTGGGTGTGAACAGGCTGATAATGAACATTAACGCCAATGCCGGATGCGCGCATAACCTCAAACACCTTGCGCCGATCAATCCCCTGCGCAAGTTCAACCACATATAGGTGCCACCCCGATTTGTGACGATTATCATCTGGCAACGGGCATTTGACAGGCAAGTCCGCGAGCAATTCATCGTAGCGGCGCGCCAGTTTTGCACGCGCCCGATTAAACGCGGGCAACTGTGCCATCTGGCTGGCACCAAGGGCTGCCTGCATATCCGTCATGCGGTAATTATAGCCAAGCGCAATCTGATCATAACTCCACGGATCAGGATCATCGGTGCGCGCACGCAAATCAGGGTCGCGGGTCACACCGTGAGAACAATAAAGACGCAACCGCGCCTCAAGCTCAGCACTATTGGTCAGTGCGGCCCCACCCTCTGCCGTTGTGACGATCTTAACGGGATGAAAGCTGAAAATCGTAATGTCGGCATAGTCATTACAACCGATCGCCGCGTCCATGAAACTGCCGCCAATGGCATGGCTGGCATCTTCAATAACGGCAAAGCCATATTGATTGGCAAGTTTGGCCAGCGCGTCCATCTCTGCACTGCGCCCGGAAAAGGCAACAGGCACAACGATGTCCGGCAGGCGGTCAGCGGCAGCCAATTTGTCGGCCAAGGCCTGAACACACATATTCCTGCTGACAGGATCAATATCAACGAAATCAACATCGGCCCCGCAATAAAGCGCGCAATTGGCCGATGCCACAAATGTATTGGGGCTGGTCCACAACAAGCCCCCTTCCCCCAGCCCAAGCGCCAGACAGGCCGCATGAAGGGAGGAGGTGGCGCTGTTTGCAGCCACCGCAAACTGTGCGCCTGTCGCGTCGCATAATGCCTGTTCAAAACGCGGTACGGCGGGGCCTTGCGTCAACCAATCGGAGCGCAGCACATCTTCAACGGCCTTAATGTCTTCATCACTGATTGACTGGCGACCGTAAGGGATCATGGAAGCGATCTTTCGCGTCAGGACGGGACGGAGAGATTATAGCTCAAAATCTCGTCCCCTGTCAGGAAGTGGGGGTTGGAGCCGGACTGATATTCAAAGCCCTGCTCAACAGGTTTACCGACCTCACCCAATCCGTTTTTGTCATAAGTGTTTTCAAGGTGCGCAAACTGGATCGTCGGCTTGATCACATAATGATCTTCAAACTCTACCGTCAGGTGGGAATCATCGGCAGGGCACATAATCTCGTGCAGCTTCTCGCCGGGACGAATGCCGATAATATTGGTGGGCAAATCAGGCGCCATCGCCTTGGCCAAATCCATGATGTTGATCGACGGAATCTTGGGCACGAATACTTCGCCACCCTGCATACGCTGGAAATTATTCAGCACAAAGGCGACGCCCTCTTCCAACGTGATCCAAAAGCGCGTCATACGCTCATCCGTGATTGGAATATGGTCTGTACCATCGGCCATCAGTTTCTTGAAAAACGGCACGACCGAACCGCGGGAGCCGACAACATTTCCGTACCGCACTACTGCAAAGCGTGTGTCGCGATCCCCCGTCATATTATTGGCGGCCACAAACAGCTTGTCAGAGGCAAGCTTGGTTGCTCCATATAGATTGATGGGGTTCGCCGCCTTGTCAGTAGACAGTGCGATCACCCGCTTCACGCCATTGGTGAGCGCGGCCTTGATCACGTTTTCTGCACCATTGATGTTGGTGCGGATACATTCCATTGGATTATATTCTGCCGCTGGCACCTGCTTCAACGCGGCTGCATGCACCACATAGTCGACGCCTTGCATTGCTTCGCGCAACCGTTCCCCATCACGCACATCCCCGATGAAGTAACGCATTTCAGGGCCGTTAAAGGTTTGCTGCATTTCGAACTGCTTCAGCTCATCCCGGGAATAGACAATCACCCGACGAAACAGGCCAAGGTCAAGGATTGTACGGATAAACAATTTCCCGAACGATCCCGTTCCCCCTGTAATCAGGATCGACTGGCCTTCAAACATGGTTTTCAGCTTATCCGTTGCGGTCACAAAATCAGTCCTTTTCCAAATCAGTGGCGTGCGAGGCTACCCTAATTTTTTCAAGCTATTGAATAGCTGTCTTTATGAGTCGTGATGATTACAGACCACCCCCCATTGGCGCAAGGCTGATCACACCTACAAACTGGAGATACAGGGTTGAATTGGCAGGAAAATGGTGACCCCGGCAGGGCTCGAACCTGCAACCTGCGGATTAGAAATCCGCTGCTCTATCCAGTTGAGCTACGGGGCCCGCAAATAATCGGGGCAGCTTGCGCCCCGACGACGCCTTACTCTGGCAGGGTTGGCCGGAAATTATCCGCATAGGATTTACGCTTGGGCGTTCTGACCTGCGGCTCAATTACATCATGGGCGATATTGTGCTTTTCAGCATAGCTGATGGCAGCGGCCTTGTCGGCAAAGCGCAAACGCACCTGCCCATTCATGTCACCCGAACCTGTCCAGCCCATCAACGGGTCCAGCTGCTTTTGTTCAGCAGGTTCAAATTCCAACACCCAATTTTGGGTTTTGGCGCGCCCTGACTGCATGGCAGTTTTCGCAGGTTTATAAATCCGAGCCTTGGTCATAGTAAACGCCCTTCGATGATCTACGGCTAACAATAGACAGTCACAGCCGCATTGTCTCATGAAATGGTCGGGGCGGCCAGATTCGAACTGACGACTTCCTGCTCCCAAAGCAGGCGCTCTACCAGGCTGAGCTACGCCCCGCATTTATTCAACGGTTGGCTGTTGGCTTACACCTTTGCACCGGGGTGGGCAAGGTGATCAATCCCCTAAAAAGGCGGGCAATCTGCCGCGTGGGCAGAACAATGATGCTATTTCTGTTCCTTCCGCCAGCCACGACGGCGCATAATCTTGAATATGCCGTTGGCGGACACGATCATGCGCCCTTCGACCGTGATTTCCGCTTCCACAAACACGACAGAATCGGTTTTGCGCACCACACGCCCGCGCCCTTCAACCCAGTCACCGGGCCGCGCCATGTGTAAAATATCGGAATTCATACGGATCGTCAGCGATGGACCTTGGGCGGCATCCCATGCCGTGCGCCCCAACACACCGTCAGCGAAGCTCATCAAACAGCCGCCATGCACAATACCCGCCCCATTGCAGTGACGGGTTCGCGCCCGAAACGCACGGACAAAAGGGGCCAGTTCAGGGCGCGCTGCCATTTCCTGATCAGTTGCCGCACGGTGATATATCGGTCCGTTCCGTACTGAAAAAGGCCCCGAATGGGGATTGACGCTGTACTCTTCGGGCGCATCATCCGGGGTGTCGTCATCCTCATAAGTGGCATAAAAGCTATGCGCAAATACAGCTTCAGGAAAATCAGTCAAAATCTTCTCTTTTCAATGAGTTATTATTGTTTGTTGATATTTTTATGGATCAAATAGTCACCGACTCGCAAGCCCCGTGCAGACGCATGCCCTGCCCTGATTTCCAGTACATAACGAACCGCCGCACCGCCGGCTATCGGTGTCAAATCATGGGGCTTGGCCCCCCGATGGATATGGGTGATAAGGCCACTATCGTCAGCAAACAGCATATCAAGCGGGATATAGGTGTTTTTCATCCACATGCGCACGGGCCGCGGCTGTTCATATATAAACAACATGCCCTGATCAGCCGGTAGTTTTTGCCGAAACATCAGCCCCTGCGCGCGCTGCCCTTCGGTTGCGGCGACCTCCACCTGATAAGTCGCAATCGTGATATCGCCGCGCTGGATGGTCAACCGGGAATAACCGTCTGGTGCATTGCCCGCAGCCCGATCACTCATCGCCGCAGCGGTCGTCACAGCGGTCGCCACAGCAGTCGCCGCAAACAACAGGACACCCAGCCCCACAAGCACATATCTATAAAGTGAATGCATCAAACAATCCGGTCAGCCAATACTTACCATCTAGGTAAAGCAATTACGGCTAAACACACAAGCCCGACCTAATGCGGGACGGCCTGTCAAATACGGATTTCAGCGACCTGCAGGCCCTTTTTACCCTCACCCACCCGAACTTCAAGTTCCTCTTCGGGTTCAAGTCCGGCAAAGCCGAACTGCCGCAAGGTTTCCATATGGATGAATATGTCCGGGGCATCGTCGCCGTCTTCGCAAACAAGGCCATAACCTTTGACGCGATTGAACCATTTTACCGTCACGGGCAAAAATTCGCCTATCGCCTCAACACGCTTGCCATTACGCAAGACGCCTTGTCCGCCCACCGGGCCGTCACCGGTAACAGGACTGAATTCGCCACGCTGGCTCATCACTGCGCCGGACACTGCTGTTGAATTGTCCAGCTCTAAAACCTCATCAACCTGAAGGCCCTTTTCGGTTTCAATGGTGCTGATCTGAATTGTTGCGCCTTCAAATGTGGTGCGCGTGCCATGATCGCGCAAACAACTAATATGGAGCAGAATATCGCGCGCGCCATCATCTGGGACTATAAAGCCATAGCCCTTGACCGGATCGAACCACTTTACGCGACCTGTCACCAGTGTGTTCGGCGCAATTTCGCCGCCGCTATCGGTTGATCTGCATTCTATCTGTCGGTCAACCGTTTCAGTCACGGCCATCTCAACGCCCTCCAATACCCCAACGCATATTATCAGGGCCGTCACGCAACTCAAGATAGAAATCGACATGGCCATATGTTTTACGCAAAGCGACATTTTCTGCGCCGACAAACCCAAAAAAGGTGCGGCGCGCAAACCCTTTGCGCTGCCCATATCTTGTGGCATAAGGGGCAATTCATGGCCTATACGCCTCAATCTAAATGAGTCGGACGGGCCACTATTGGTCAATGCAATTTTTGGGGGGCAAAATTGGCACGCGCCTTCACGCTCACTGTCGTCTTGTCACTATTATGGATCGGCATGTCCGGCCATTTCAGTACATTACTTTTATCATTCGGGGCAGCATCCGTCTTGGGCGTTGTCTATATTGCGCTGCGTAAAGGCATCGTCGATATCGAAGGCACGCCTTATGAAATCGGGTTTTCGATTCTGATCTATTGGCCATGGCTGTTTATCGAAATCGTCAAAGCCAATATCGACGTGACCAAGCGTATATTGGCCCCGTCCCTGAACATCTCCCCCACGCTGTTCACGCTGAAATCAAGCCAGCATTCAGATTTGGGCAAGGTGCTTTACGCCAATTCCATCACCTTAACCCCCGGCACTGTAACCGTTGCCATTGAGGGGGACGAGTTTTTGGTCCACGCCCTATCTGAAGATGCCGCAAAAGACCTTGAAGAAGGCACGATGGACCGAAAGGTTTCAGCGGCGGAACATGAACGCAAAAATGCCAAAATTGCCAGAGGTGACGCATGACCATGTTTGCTGCCACCGCCATCGCGCTGATGGTGACAATGTTAATGGCGCTTGTCCGGCTGCTGTCCGGCCCGACCGTATATGACCGCGTGTTGGCGGTGAATATGTTCGGCACCAAAACTGTGCTGCTGATTGCGGTGTTCGGCTTTTTGACAGGCCGCCCGGAATTTTTGGACATCGCGATTGTTTATGCCCTGATCAACTTCATCGGCACCATCGCCATTCTTAAGTTCTTCCGCTACCGCACGCTTGGTGCCTCAACCGCAGAACTTCAGGATCAGGAGGGCGCGCAATGACCGTTGCTGAGATTGCAAACTACGCCAGTTGGGCGCTGCTGCTTGGCGGTTCCTTCTTCCTTTTGGTAGGCGGCATTGGCGTTTTGCGCCTGCCGGATGTCTATGCACGACTTCATGCAGCGGGCGTGACAGATACGCTGGGCACTTTTTTGATATTGGCGGGTTTGGGCATCCAGGCTGGATTTAGCCTAATCAGTTTCAAGTTGTTGTTGATTTTGGCCTTCATGTGGATGACCAGCCCCGTCGCCAGTCACGCGCTGGCGCAGGCATCGCTTTATGCCGGGCGCAAGCCGCAATTGAAAGCCAACCATGTCAGCAAACAAAGCGCGGCAGCTTTTTCCCTACCGGCTGTTGAACCCGGCGAAAAGGCGGAGGATTGATCATGACTGACTTTATCTCCACCTCGTTTATGGAACATGCGGTGACGATATTGTTATTCGTCCTGTTGGCAGTGACCGCCATTGCGGTTCTGCGCCTGACCAATCTGTTTGCCGTGGTCATGTTGACCGGTGCCTACTCGCTACTATCGGCTGTGTTGTTTGTGGTGCTGGACGCGGTTGACGTTGCCTTTACCGAAGCATCGGTCGGCGCAGGTATTTCAACCGTCTTGATGCTGGCAACATTGTCCGTCACCGGGTGGCGGCGCAAGGTTTCCAGCAGCAGCAATATCGTACCGCTTTTGGTGACACTGGTTGTCGGTGGCGCGTTGCTGTATGGCACCGCTGACATGCCTGATTTCGGGGATCCGAATGCACCTGCGAACCTGCATGTTGCGCCCGACTATATTAAGGGCAGTGAAGAAGACATCGACGTGCCCAATATCGTTACCTCTGTCCTTGCGTCCTATCGTAGTTTTGACACCTTGGGCGAAACCGGCGTGATTTTCACCGCCGGTATCGGCGTGATGTTGCTTTTAGGTTCACGCCGCAAGAAAAAAGCTGCAACCGACAAGACGGGAGAAACAGCATGAACCATCATCTGATTCTTCGCGTGATCACGAAAATTCTGATCCCGCCGATTTTGCTGTTTGCGCTTTATGTTCAGTTCCACGGTGACTACGGGCCCGGTGGTGGCTTTCAGGCCGGCGTGATCTTTGCTGCTGCCTTTGTGCTTTATGCGCTGATCTTCGGCCTTGATGCCGCCAATGACGTTGCCCCGCCCCACATTGTTCGCGGCTTTACCGCTGTCGGCTGGTTGCTTTATATCGGCGTCGGCGTGTGGAGCCTGTTTTTAGGCGCACCATTCCTTGATTACAGCGTCCTCGCGCATGACCCCATACATGGCCAGCATTACGGCATTTTGTTAGTCGAGGGCGGCGTCGGGATCACAGTGGCATCGACCATGATTACAATTTTCAATTATTTCGCCGAACATGGCCGCCTGCCCAAGGAAGGAGATGACGACTGATGATCTCCGACCTGTTATCAAACCTGAATTGGGGCCATTACAATTACTGGATCATCATCGTGCTGATGATGGTCGGGCTTTATGCCGTGATTGCACGCGGCAATCTGATTAAAAAGATTGTTGGCCTGAACATCTTCCAAACTTCTGTCTTCATGCTCTACATCTCGTTGGGCAAGGTTGATGGCGGCACAGCGCCGATCTTGGAAGAAGGGCTGACCCGCCCGTTCTCAAACCCCCTTCCCCATGTGTTGATCCTGACCGCCATTGTGGTCGGCATCGCAACCACGGCATTGGCGCTGGCATTGGTCCTGCGCATCAAGGCCGTCTATGGCACGATTGAAGAAGATGAGCTTGAAGAAGCCGATAACAAGACCGAAGCAGAAGAAGCACAGCTTGCCGCCGACATCCTTGGCGCAGATGATAATCGCGGAGGGGCACACTGATGGCATCTCCTGAGATTATTTTGGCCGCCGCAGAGGCGGGCCATATAGTGACCGCTGCTGCCGGAACACATGTAGGAACACATGGCGCGACACATCACGAAGCGCCCGGCCTGCTGGACATCATCCGCAACAATCTGCCTGCCCTGCAGGTTTTGGTGCCCTTAACATTGGCACCGCTGATCACCTTGTTGAACAACCGGAACTTAAGCTGGTTGCTGGCTATGGTCGGGACGAGTGTATCGCTTTTGATCGCTGTGGTTCTGACAACCCAAGTGCTGGATGGCAGCGTCATCAGCTATGCCCTTGGCAATTGGGCCCCACCATTGGGGATTGAGCTGCGGGTTGATGCTGCAAACGCCCTTGTTCTACTGATCGTCGCGGCGATTGGGACATGTGCCGCCATTTATGCGCGCCCAAGTGTCGACAAAGAGCTGGGCATGACCGAACAGCCGCTATTCTATACGGCGTTCCTGTTGTGCTTCTCTGGTCTATTGGGTGTGACGATTACGGGCGACGCATTTAACCTGTTTGTCTTCCTCGAAATTTCCTCCCTCTCCACCTATGCCTTGGTGGCAATGGGTGCCAAGCAAGATCGCCGCGCGCTGAATGCCGCCTATAATTACCTGATTTTGGGTACGGTCGGCGCGACCTTCTATGTCATTGGTCTGGGCCTTGCCTATATGATGACCGGCACGTTGAATATGGCTGATTTGGCCCAGCGCCTGCCTGACCTGATGGGCTCCGGCACATTGTGGGTCGCCTTCGGCTTCATCACGATCGGTTTGGCGACCAAACTGGCGATGTTCCCGCTGCATTTCTGGCTGCCCAATGCCTACACCTATGCGCCAAGCGTTGTGACGGGCTTCCTGGCCGCGACCGCGACCAAGGTTGCCGTCTATGCGCTGATCCGCTTTATCTTCACCGTGTTTGGGGCTGATTTCGCGGTCGAGGCACAATTGTTCGGCAAGGTGCTGCTGCCCCTTGGCCTGATCGGCATCATTGCCGGATCACTGGTCGCGATTTGGCAGGTGAATGCCAAACGCATTCTGGCCTTCAGCTCTGTCGCGCAAATCGGCTATATGCTTGTCGGTCTTGGACTGATGAGCCTGACCGGCCTGACCGCCACCATGCTGCACATGTTCAATCACGCGCTGATGAAGGGGGCCTTGTTCTTTGCCCTTGGTGCTGTGATGTGGAAACTTGGCGGCGTTACGCTGGATAAAATGCGCGGCGCAGGCAAGCTCATGCCGTGGACAATGGCGGCCTTTGTTGGCGGGGGGTTAAGCCTTGTTGGCGTGCCCACAACTGTCGGCTTTATATCAAAATGGTATTTGTTGAACGCGGCGTTTGAGCGTGAGTGGTATTGGCTGATCGCAATCTTGTTGATCACATCCCTGATGGCGGCCGTTTATATGTGGCGCGTGTTTGAGGTGGCCTATTTAAGACCCGCCCCTGAAGGCGTGCAAAAGGGCGAAGCCCCGCTATTGCTTCTGATACCCACATGGGCGCTGGTGCTGGCCAATTTCTGGTTTGGCCTTAACGCCACGACAACTGTCAATCTTGCGGAAACAGCAGCCCGTGGCTTGCTGGGTCTGACGGGAGGGGCCAACTGATGATTAGTATGAGTTTTGATTTAGCCATTGCCCTGTCGCTGATCATTCCTGTGGTCGGTACAATCCTGATCGGCATGTCCGGTGATCGTCCCAACCAGCGCGAGACTGTCACCCTGCTGACAGCCATCAGCCTGTTTGCCGTTACATTGTGGCTATTGCCGCAGGTGGCAGCTGGTGCCCGCCCTGAGGTCAGCTTCTTTGAAGTTCTGCCGGGAATGCCGCTGAAATTCGTGATCGAACCGCTGGGTATGTTGTTTGCAACGATTGCCAGCGGGCTATGGATTGTAAATTCAATCTATGCCATCGGCTATATGCGCAATACCGGCGAGGTTAATCACACCCGCTTTTTCATGTGCTTCCCGATTTCAATCGGTGCCGCACTGGGCATGGCCTATGCAGGCAATCTGTTCACACTGTTTATCTTTTATGAAGTGTTGACCCTGTCCACCTATCCACTGGTTGCCCATCGCGAAACAGAGGAAGCCAAAAAGGGTGCGCGCATCTATTTGGGTGTGTTGCTGACAACCTCTATCGGGTTGTTGCTACCCGCCATTATCGCGACCTATATGTTGACCGGCACCACCGACTTTACCGCCGGTGGCATCTTGGCAGATCATGTCAGCCCCACGACAGCAACAATCCTGTTGGCCCTGTTTATGTTCGGCATCGGCAAGGCTGCGCTGATGCCATTCCATAAATGGCTACCCTCAGCAATGGTGGCACCGACCCCTGTTTCATCAGTTTTGCACGCCGTTGCGGTTGTGAAAGCCGGCGTGTTCAGCGTGTTGAAAATCGGCATTTATATTTTCGGCATTGATTATCTGGCAGACGCTGACCTGACTTTCTGGTTGCAGGCGGTTTCTGCCTTCACACTGGTGACGGCATCGATTATTGCGCTGACCAAAGACAATTTGAAAGCGCGGTTGGCCTATTCAACCATCAGTCAACTGGCCTATGTCGTGTTTGGTCTATCATTGGCAACTGCTGCGGGATTTATGGGTGGATCGTTGCAAATCGCCATGCATGCGGTTGGCAAAATCACCCTGTTCTATTTCGCGGGCGCGATTTATGTCGCCCATCACAAGACCGAAGTTTCACAGTTGAATGGCTTGGGACGCAAAATGCCCCTAAGCTTTATCGCCTATACTATCGGCGCGCTGTCAATTATCGGCCTGCCACCGTTCGGCGGGGCATGGCCCAAATTCGTTTTGATGGAAGGTGCCGTTGATGCGGGGCAACCGCTGTTGATTGCGGTGCTGATCATCTCATCATTATTGAATATCGCCTATCTGCTGCCGATTACTGTGCGCGGCTTCTTCCTGAAACCCGATGGTGAAGACACCCCTGCCCCGTTTAGCTGGGATGGCGTGAAAGAGGCACCATTTATGGTGTTGGCACCGCTATGCTTCACCGCGTTCCTGTGTTTTGTCATGTTCTTCGCCGTTGACGCGGTTGAAGGCCTGATAGCCCCGATTTTGAATTAGAGGCACCACTGATGTCTGACAATCACAATCATACTCAAGACGATCAAGAGCTTGGCTGGTTTGAGCGAGTGGAAAATCACCGCCTGCTGATCCTGCTGACCGTGCTGATCTGCGTTGGCTTTGGTGCTGCGGATTTCTTTTATCACAAGCATCCGCATTTTTCGGCTGAAGAAATACCGGCCTTTTACGGTCTGTTCGGCTTTGCCGCCTTTTTCTTTGTGGTCCTGGCAGGTGCGCAATTGCGCAAGCTGATCATGCGCCCTGAAGACTATTACGACGATCAGGAGGAGGCCCAAGATGCTGAGTGAGCTTAACCCCGGCCTGATCCTGATTTTGGGGGCCGTGTTGGTACCCCTATTGCGTGGCCCTGTACGCAAAATCTATATGCTGTTGCTGCCTGTGTTCGGTGTTATGCACCTGTTGAACACGCCCCACGGCACCTATGGTGACTATGAGATGATGGGGATGGTGCTTGAAACCTATCGCCTCGATCAGCTCAGCTTTGTTTTCGGGCTGATCTTTCACATCGCCGCCTTCCTTGGCATTCTTTATGCCCTGCACTTGAAGGACACTGCGTCCGACACGATGCAGCACGTTGCCGCCCTGATCTATGCGGGCGCAGGCGTTGGTGCGGTGTTTGCGGGCGATCTGATGACGCTGTTCATTTTTTGGGAACTGACGGCGATTGCCTCCGTCTTCCTGATTTGGGCGCGCGGCACTGACATCGCTTACAAAACCGGCATTCGTTATTTGATTGTGCAAGTCGGCTCCGGCGTGTTGTTGCTGGCCGGACTTGTCATGCATAAAGCAGAAACCGGCAGCATTGCGTTTGATCATTTCGGCGTCACAACCATGGCGGACTTTACCGCCGGGACGTTCTTGATTTTCTTTGCCTTTGGCATCAAATGTGCCTTCCCCTTCCTGCACAATTGGTTGCAGGACGCCTATCCACAGGCCACACCGACGGGCACAGTCATATTGTCAGCCTTCACAACAAAGCTGGCGGTTTATTCATTAGCGCGCGGTTATGCGGGTTTGGATATTTTGATCCCCATCGGCGCAACGATGACCGCCTTCCCGGTCTTTTTCGCTGTGATTGAAAATGATCTGCGCAGGGTGCTGGCATATTCACTGAATAACCAGCTGGGCTTTATGGTCGTGGGTGTTGGCGTCGGTTCCGCCCTTGCCCTGAACGGCACGGCGGCTCACGCATTCAGCCATATCCTTTATAAGGCATTGCTGTTTATGGGGATGGGCGCGGTGTTGCACCGTGTCGGCACAACCAAGGCGACGGAGTTGGGCGGGTTATATAAATCAATGCCGTGGACGACCGTTTTCACCATCATCGGTGCCATGTCGATTTCGGCCTTCCCGTTTTTCTCAGGCTTTATTTCAAAGTCACTGATCTTGGCAGCCCTCGCGCAAGAACATATGTGGCTTGCCTGGACGGTGCTGTTATTCGCCAGCGCCGGTGTGCTGGAACATTCGGGCATCAAGATCCCCTATTTCAGCTTCTTCGCCCATGACAGCGGCAAACGCCCCAAGGAAGCGCCGTGGAACATGTTGGCCGCCATGGGTATCGCCGCCGCGCTTTGTATCGGCATCGGTGTATGGCCCGAATATTTGTACGCCATCCTGCCCCATGCCATGGATTATGAGCCCTATACACCCGGCCATATCATCACCCAGATGCAGCTGCTGATGTTTGCTGTGCTGGCCTTTGTGGTGTTGGTGCGTACCGGGCTTTATCCGCCGGAAATTCCGTCAGTCAATCTTGATACTGATTGGCTGTATCGGCGCTTAGCACCATCCATGCTGAAAGAAATGGGCAAGGCCGTGACACATCTGTCGGGCGGCATATGGGGCCTAATCCGCGAATGGGTCGACAATATCCGCGCACTGGCGGCGCGCCATCACGGACCATCCGGCACGATGGGTCGATCCATTGCCGTTGGGAATATGGTGCTATGGGTAATGATTGGACTTGCTGTTATATTGCTGCTCTATCTCTAAACCAAAGTCTTTGATAGAGGAGCAGCCAGCAGCATCGGGATGACATCATTCGATCCGCTTGCCTTTCGTAACCACTTCCCCGCCTTCGCCGCCATGCGTGACGAGGGTCGGGACTTTCATTATCTGGACAGCGGTGCCAGCACGCTGGTTGCTGCCCCCGTCATTGCTGCAATGGCGGACCATGACACACGCCTAAGGGCCAATGTCCATCGGTCAGTTCATTATTGGGCCGAACAGGCCACACAGGCCTTTGAAGCGGCAAGAGATACCCTTGCCGCCTATTTCGGCACCCCACGGGCTGAGATTGTTCTGACAAGTGGCACAACCCAGGCGCTGAATATCATTGCCTATGGCCTGTCTGATGGCCTGCAAACGGGGGATGAGGTGCTGGTGGCGGCAGATAATCACCACGCCAACATTGTTTCGTGGCAAATCCATGCCGCTGCCAAGGGTGCCACCATCACGCCCATTGCCCTGACCCCCTTGGGGCAAATTGACGAAGATGCCCTTGCCGCCCAACTGACGGACAAGGTGCGCATTGTGGCGTTAAGCCATATTTCCAATGTCACGGGCTGGGAAGTAGACCTGAACAAAATCGGCAGCATGATCCGGGCCAAGGCACCCAACGCCGCCATCATTGTTGATGGGGCGCAGTCAGCCTGTCACTGGCCGCTGTTTGAAACAGCCCTGCCGGACCTGCCGATAGATTTCTATGCATGCTCCGCCCACAAAATGTTAGGCCCCACAGGGGTTGGCATGTTTTGGGGCCGTAGTGATTTGATGGAAAATATGCCGCCGCTGCTGGGTGGTGGCGAGATGATCACAAATGTCAGTTTTGATGGTACCGGTTTTGCACAGCCCCCCACTAGGTTTGAGGCAGGCACACCCCCCATCACACAGGCAATTGGTTTTGGCGCGGCGGTTGGGTTTCTGACCGGGTTGGACCATCGGGCCATTCGCGCCCACGAAGTCACGCTTGCCGCAACACTGGCCGCAACACTGGCCGCGCAGCCACCGCTCGACACCACTATATTGGGCGGTGCCGACTTCAGCCGCGACCGGGCACCCCTTGTCAGCTTTGCCATTACCGGATGCCACCCGCATGACATTTGCCAATTGGCGGACCGCAGTGGCGTTGCCATGCGCGGCGGGCACCACTGCGCCCAGCCATTGATGGGGCATTTCGGCCTGTTGGCCTCCACCCGCGCCTCCATCGCCGGATACAACACGCCCGATGATATGGACGCCGCTATCAATGCCATCAAAGATGCCATTAACCTGTTAAAGGGAACCTAATGTCTTCACTGGACCTTTATCAAAGGGACTTGCTGCGCGCTGCCGCAGACGCCAGCCACGCAGGCCGCCTACCCCGGCCCGACGGCAGTGCCACGGTGAATAATCCCCTGTGCGGTGACAAGATCACAATCGACATCACACTTGCGCCCGACAACACACTCAGCGCCTATACCCATGAAACTGAGGCATGTGTGCTGTGTCAGGCCAGTGCGGGTCTGATCGGCAGCACGCTTGAGGGGGCGACAGCCACCCTGATCACTGAAACGCATCAGGCCGTCACACAGGTCCTTGAACAGGGCAGCGGCACACTGCCCACACAGGCCAAGGGGTTTGGCATATTCGCGGCAGTGACCGATCACACCGCACGGCACGCCTGCGTGCTGATGCCGTTTGAAGCACTGACACAGGCCGTCAAAGACGCACAAGCCAAAACAGGGAATTCATCATGACTGACACACAATCCGTCGCGCTGATAACAGATGCCGTTCACTTTATCGGTAAACCGGGTAGCTGCTCGCTCCTGTCGCGCGGGTGGCAAGTTTTCGCCGTTGATGACAGCTTCACTGATGACGCAGCCCGCGCCGCGTTTGAAGATGAGGTTGCAGGCGCAGTTGCCCTTGCCCCCGCCCAACCACAGGAATTGATCGACGCTGTTGTTGACCGTGCCGGGCATTTGACCTGCCTGATCTGCAATGATTCACACCCTGCCGACCCCAGCCCGCTGGGCGAGACCAGTCCAAAAATCCTGACCGAGGCGTTGGAACGGTTGACCGTGCGCCCCTTCGCCATGATCAATGCCGCTGTGCCCCATCTAAAAGAACGCGGCTATGGCAAAATTGTGCTGTTATCATCCGCTGCGCCCTTGCAGGGCATTCCCAATTACAGCGTCTATGCCACCGCACGGGGGGCAACAAACGCGATGACGCGCACGATGGCGCTGGAATTGGGCAAGCACAATATCACCGTTAATGCGATGGCAGCCAATTTCGTGGAAAGCCCCACCTACTTCCCGGACGATCTTTTGAACGACCCGAAAGTCTATGAACGGATTACAAGCCGCATTCCTCTGCGCCGCCTGTCCAAACCTGAAGAGGCCGGCGAGGTTGTCGCCTTTTTGGCAGGGCCTGAATCAGACTTCATTACCGGTCATGTGCTGCCCTATGCCGGCGGTTGGGCATAAACGCGCCAACCATCAACTACACCACACAAAAGAAAACACCCCGGCGCGGGCGGCGCACGGGGTGTTTAATTGGTAGTCCCTAGGGGAATCGAACCCCTCTTTCCAGGTTGAAAACCTGGCGTCCTAACCGATAGACGAAGGGACCGCATCGGCTAGTGGAGTGGATTTATATACGGATTCTTGGCCTGTTCAAGAGGGGAATTTCACCCAGATGTCACTTTACCCTGTGCGCATTGTCGCACGAATTGGGATTTGGTTTACCCGGCCGCAGACACGGCGTCTTCAAGCACCAATTGAACCGATTCCCTGCCGTTATAACGGTTAATCCGCAAATGTCCGGCCAAATGAAGGGCGGTTTTCCGGGCCAAAAGCGCCTCGCCCAGCGGGGTTTCGCTAACACGGAAGGCAATACCGTCGATTTTGCCGGTTCCATCCTTGTCCCGGGCTGAGAAACGGATATGGCTGCCATCCCCGACAGGTTTGGCAAAGCTGATCTGCATATTCGCCAAAACGAATCGCGGCTCTGGATTGCCCTGCCCAAATGGACCGGCGCCCGCAATCTTGTCCAAGAACTCACGGCTTGCTGCCCCGGCGGACAAAACAGCATCAACACCCAATTCATGGGCTGTACCCAATGCCCGCACCTGCGGGGCCAGACGTGTTTCCAAAAACTCTTGCATGGCGGGAATTTTATCAACGGCAACCGTCAGCCCTGCGGCCATGGCGTGACCACCACCATTCACCAGCAATCCAGCTTCAGACGCCGCAGTCACGGCAGAGCCAAGGTCGACCCCCGGCACAGATCGGCCTGACCCCTTGGCCAAGCCATCGTCTCCGACTGCCAAGACGAAACTGGGCCGACGCCACGCTTCTTTCAGGCGGCTGGCGACAATGCCGATCACGCCGGGATGCCAGCCTGCCCCTTGCGCGATGATAATTGGCGCATCTGCCTGATTGCCCACATAGGTTTGGGCAGCATAGTCAATCGCCTGCTCCTGCACCTGTGCCTCAATCGTCTTGCGCTCACGATTATAAAGGTCCAGCGCCTTGGCCATCTCTTCAGCTTTAATGGGGTCAGTTTCGGTCAGCAATTGTGTACCAAGCGACGCTTCGCCCACCCTACCCCCTGCATTGACGCGGGGACCGAAAACAAACCCCAAATGATAGGGGGTTGGCGTTTCATCCAGCCGGGCCACATCAGACAGGGCAACAAGGCCCTGATTGCGCCGGGCTGCCATAACCTTCAGCCCCTGCACCACAAAGGCGCGATTAAGCCCCTGTAGGGGCACAACGTCAGCAACAGTGCCCAAGGCCACCAAGTCAAGCAGCTTCATCAGGTCAGGTGTGTCATGCCCTGTTTCGGCAAACCATCCCGCTTGTTCAAGTGCGCGGCGCACAGCAACGCAGAACAGGAATGTCACCCCGACCGCAGCCAGATGCCCCTGCCCGGATGTGTCATCCAGCCGATTGGGGTTCACCAAGGCATGACAGGTGGGCAAGGCAGGTTCCGCAATGTGATGATCAAGCACCAGCAGATCCATCCCAAGTTCAGCCGCCTTTGACAACGGCTCGTAAGCAAGAGTGCCGCAATCAACCGTGATCACCAGATCAGCGCCTGCTGCCTTCAGTTTTTCCATTGCCGGGATATTGGGCCCATAACCTTCTGCCATCCGGTCAGGAATATGGGTCAGTGCCTCATGTCCCAAATCTCGGCAAAAATGCACCAAAACCGATGTGCTGGTTGCCCCATCCACATCGTAATCACCGAAAACCGCAATTTGTTGTTTGTCGCGAATGGCCTGCACAAAGCGCGCGGCGGCTTTCTCCATATCCACCAATGTGGATGGGTCAGGCATCAAATCACGTAATTTCGGATCAAGCCCAGCGGGGCCAAGCGCGGCAATGCCGGTGTCGCGCCCGGCCACAATGCGCGCCAAGGCATCATCAAAGCCGTGACGCTGGCACAGCTCGCGTATCAAACCTTCGTCGCTGGCGCGATAGCACCAACGACGATCATCAAGGGAATGATCAACCCCTAAAACAAGGGGGCGTGCAGGTTCCGTCGAACTAGAACTTGCTTTCATCTGTATGACGGGCGCTGATTTCCCGCACCGTACCAGAGGAGGAGCGCATCACAATTGTGTGCGTCTCGACAGAGCCGTCCGCGTTGCGGCGAATGCCGTTCAGCATTGATCCTTGGGTCACGCCTGTTGCGGCAAACATCACGTCACCGCTGGCCAGATCCATCAGATCATATTTACGATCAAGGTATTCGATACCAATGCGGGTGGCGCGGCCTTTTTCATCGTCATTACGGAACACCAAGCGGGCCTGCATCTGTCCACCAATGCAGCGCAATGCAGCAGCGGCAAGCACACCTTCAGGGGCACCGCCCTGACCGATATACATATCAACGCCTGTGTCGGGGTTGGTTGTGTCGATCACGCCGGCAACATCGCCATCACCGATCAGCTTCACGCGCACGCCAACTTCGCGCAAAGACGCGATGATGTCAGCATGGCGAGGACGATCCAGCACACAGGCAGTAATGCGGTTCACCGGCACGCCCTTGGCATCCGCGATGGCCTGGGCATTTTCAGCCGGGCTTTTATCCAGATCAATCACACCTTCGGGCAAACCACCACCAACGGCGATTTTGTCCATATAGACGTCAGGTGAATAAAGGAAATTGCCTTTTTCCGCAAAGGCCACCACGGCCAATGAATTGGGCATGGCCTTGGCGGTGATGGTGGTCCCTTCCAACGGGTCCAGCGCAATGTCGATTGCGGGGCCATTGCCGGTGCCAACTTCTTCACCGATATACAGCATGGGGGCTTCGTCACGCTCGCCCTCGCCGATAACAACGCGGCCCTGAATATCAAGATCGTTCAGCGCGGTGCGCATGGCGTCAACAGCGGCCTGATCGGCTGCTTTTTCGTCGCCTTGCCCAATCAGGTGAGATGCAGCAACAGCTGCAGCCTCCGTTACGCGCGCCAGTTCCATTACCAACATCCGGCCCATACCCTGACTGCCTGTTTGCGTCATGCGGCTTTCCTTTCCAAAATTCGAATAAAGGGCGATTCGCTCACCCCAATTTGATTATCTTTCTACCTTATTCACCGAATGTTGCAATCGGTAGAACACGCGGCAGTGCAGCATTTGCCTTCAACCCGGAAATGGCTGAAATAGCCACATTCAGGCGCGCTGCGGTGGTTTCATGTGTGATCAGAACGACAGGCACAGGATCGCCCGCAATTTCCGCCCGCTCGCTTTGCAACATGCTGGCAATGGAAATGTCGTGATCAGAGAATATATTGGTAACAGCAGCCATGCCGCCGGGTTCATCCCGCAGCATCAAATGGACGTAAAACGCCCCGATATGCGCGTCTTTATCGGCAACTTTTGCCGGCCCACGGCCACCACCAACCAGCCCCAAGGGCGGCGTGACAAGCCCACGGGCAATATCAATCACATCCCCCATCACGGCCGAGGCTGTCGGCCCCTCTCCCGCGCCGGGACCTTCAAAGAAGCATTGATTGATAAAATCACCCTCAACCGCCACGGCGTTGAAAACGCCCGAAACGTCTGAGATCGGCGTGCCGTGCGGCACCAGCATGGGGCCAACTTCCTGCGCCAACGCGCCGTCAATCAGGCTGGTAGACCCGATTAACTTGATCCTGTAACCCAATGATTTTGAAAGATTAATATCGTTCGCTGTAATCTGCTCAACCCCATCAACCTGCACGGCATCAAAATCGATGTCATAGCCAAATGCCAGTCCGGCCAATATCGCCAGCTTATGGGCCGCATCAATACCGCCAACGTCAAAACTGGGCTCAGCCTCGGCATAGCCCAGCGCCTGCGCATCCTTCAGTACATCAGCAAAATCACGCCCGGTTTCTTCCATCTCGGTCAGGATCTAGTTACAGGTGCCGTTCAAAATACCGTAAACCCGGCCATAGTCATTGGCCTGCAGGCTTTCCTTCAACGCCTTCACAATGGGAATACCGCCAGCGACCGCTGCTTCAAAATTCAGGGCAACCCCCTTCGCAACAGCAATATCGGCCAATCCCGCCCCATGATGGGTAATCAGGGCCTTGTTCGCCGTTACAACATGCTTTTTGTTGTTTAGCGCCTGCTCGACCAAGGACTTGGCAGCACCGTCTGAGCCGCCGATAAGTTCAAGCACGACATCAACATCATCCCGCGCGGCGAGCGCAACGGGGTCATCTTCCCACGCAACAGCAGAAAGATCGACGCCGCGATCCTTGTCACGGGACCGTGCGGAAACCGCTGTCACTTCGACAGCGCGCCCTGTCCGGGCAGCAATCAATTCGCCATTCTTTTGGAGGATTTTCAGAACGCCGACACCGACAGTCCCCAATCCGGCAATGGCAAGACGCAAGGGCTTGTGATCCTGTTCAGTCATGGGGGTCGTCGTTCCTAAGGTGTCAGGGCCTGTAATCAGGCGGGTTTTCGGCCAAGTTCAGCCTCAACCTCGGCAACAAGGTCAGAGGCATTTGAAAACAATTTCTTAAGGTTGCGGGCAGCCTGCCTGATCCGCTGCTCATTCTCGACCAACGCAATACGGACATAGCCATCACCATATTCGCCAAAGCCAATGCCCGGTGATACAGCCACGTCAGCTTCCCGCAGGACCAATTTGGAAAATTCAAGACTACCAAGCTGGCGGAAGGGTTCCGGGATCGGTGCCCACGCGAACATGGTGGCAGGCGGGCTGGGAATATCCCACCCGGCACGGCCGATTGTTTCAACCAACACATCACGGCGGTTTTTATACAGCGCGCGCATGTCATCAACACAGTCCTGCGGACCATTCAATGCGGCGGCAGCAGCCACCTGAATGGGGGTAAATGCCCCATAATCCAGATAGGACTTGATGCGCGTCAGTGCCCCGACCAACTGCTTGTTCCCTACTGCAAAACCAACACGCCAACCGGGCATGGAATAGGTTTTGGACATTGAAGTAAATTCGACAGCAATATCGCGCGCGCCCTCAACCTCAAGTATTGACGGCGGCGGATTGTCGTCAAAATAGACCTCCGCATAGGCAAGGTCAGATAACAGGATCAAGTCACGCTTTTTCGCATAGGCAACCAGTTCCTTATAGAAATCAAGGTCAACCACCTGTGCCGTCGGATTTGACGGGAAATTGACGACCAACGCAGACGGCGCGGGATGGCAATGGCGCATGGCCCGATCGAGCGATTCAAAATAGTCGTGATCCGGCCCTGTCGGCAAATGGCGCGCAACGGCACCGGCGATGATAAAACCATAAGGGTGGATCGGGTAAGACGGGTTCGGCGTCAGGATCACATCGCCGGGCGTTGTGATAGCCTGCGCAAGATTTGCCAGCCCTTCTTTTGAGCCAAGGGTCGCCACAATTTCAGTATCTGGGTCCAGCTTGACGCCAAAGCGACGTTCGTAATAGCTGGCCTGCGCACGACGCAGCCCCGGAATACCGCGTGATGTTGAATAGCGGTGCGTTTTGGGGTTGTTTACCGTCTCCACCAGCTTATCGACAATATGCTGCGGGGTGGGCGAATCTGGATTGCCCATGCCGAAGTCAATGATGTCACGACCGTCCGCTCGCGCCTGCGCCTTGAGTTTGTTGACTTCCTCAAACACATAGGGCGGCAATCGCTTGATGCGATGAAACTCCTCAGACATAGCTTCGCATTCCGGTACTTCGACACAATGACAAGCCTGCGCTTCAACAGAAGGTCAGGCCGGTGAAAAACGGGCCATAACGAGGCGCGCAACATCACGCCACCGCAATACCCTGAATAGAAAGCTGCTTATACAATGGGGAACGGGGCAATTGTAAGGCAAAAACGACGCCGTTCAGCCAGCGGGGAGAGCGACGCCGCGTCGCGGCCTGCCCCGCCGCTATACCTTAACGCAGGACGATATCAACCTTGGCCTGACCTGTTGTTCCCATTACCAGCAGACGAACGGCACTTGCAGGCACACCGGCATCAACCATCGCCTTACCCACCTTGTTCGCGCGCGCCAAGGCAAGGTCATAACCCGAAATCGCCCCAGAACGGTCAACTGAAGGTGCTGCTGCATGGCCAACAACCTCAATCACGCCACCGCGCGACTGTTGGGCAACAACCGCTTCCAAAATCCGGCGACGGTCTGTTGTGGACAGATTCACAGAACCTGCCGCAAACGGAATGGTCGAAGACAGTGCGGTCGCAGCCGCTGACTGGCCACCCATATAGGGCATGGTTGCCTGCGGGCCTGCCATTGCCTGTTGCTGCTGTTGGCGCATGGCACCGCCATCAAACTCAAGATCGGACCAGCGAGCGTCATAATCCATGACAACTTCTGTTTCCAGTTCCACCATACGTTCTGACACTGTCATGCCCGGCTCACGCGTGAAACGCTGGGTTGAGCCGTTTTCCAGATCAAGATAGTCACGATCAAAGCTGCCAACGGTGCGGCCGGAGGCTGCAACCGCAGGCGAGGTTACCAACGGCCCTTGGCGTGACGACGCCCCACCCGTCATGTCAGACGGCAAAAGCACGTCAGGCGATGTTGACGGTGATGAAACACGCGGCGCGGCAACCGGTTCGGGCATGGCCACCGGGGCTGCATCAACGGTTACTGTCGGTGCAGCTGCAGGCGCGCCGGCAACAGAACCGCTCATACTACCGCGAACTGACCCTGAATAATTTGCATTGCGCGTATCAGCAGCACCAAAACCGCTGGACGGCAACTTACCCGCAGGAATAACCGTACCACCGGTTGACGCACTGACTGTCGGCGCTGCGACGGATGCTGACACTGATGCGCCACCTGCCCCCTGCATAGCAGAGCCCGATACCGGCACAGTTTCCGTTACTGTACGGCGCGATACGCGACCCGTGACGGGATCAATTTCCTCAACCTCATAGGTTTGGGTGGTCATCTGGGCCGATGCGCCGGTTTGGGCAGATGCTGTCGGCGCAGATGCCTGCTGGGGCTGCGCAGGCGCAGGTGCGCTGGCCGGTTGTCCACCGGTTTCATACCATGCATCCGGGCTTGACCATGTCCACAGGCCATCAGACCCGGTTGATGATGATGCAGCGGTTTGGTCATCGCCGCCGCAAGCTGACAGCGCCAACGCCAATACACTAACGCCAAGCATGGTTTTTGATTTGGTCATAATCGCCCCACGGTCCATATTTTGTTCGCCCTTTGCCATGATTGAATCCCCTCAATCCTAATTCGCAATAGCCATGATCGGCACCCCGATCTTTTGCCCAATTTGCCCCGATTTGGTCAATCAAACAAGGTGATTAGCGTGAATTTTCGGCAAAATAACCAATCCGCTGACACGGATCGGCTTTTTCGCCTATGGAAACACCGGTTGAAACCGATCCAGCCCAGCCGTTTCGTCAAAGCCCAACATCAAGTTCAGGTTTTGAACACCCTGCCCTGATGCGCCCTTAACCAGATTATCAATGGCACTAATGACAATAGACCGGCCCGAATGCCGATCAGCCACCACACCGATCACTGCCAGGTTCGAGCCACGGACATGCCGCGTTTGGGGCATCTGCCCGAACGGTAAAACCTGCACGAATGCCTCATCTGCAAACCGTTCCGTCAACGCTTTATGGCAGACATCCGCCTCGCCCCGGACATAGATGGTTGAAAGCATACCCCGGTTCATCGGCACCAAATGGGGCGTAAACGTCACCACCACATCAGCGTCTGCGGCCACGCTCAACTCCTGATCAATTTCAGGGCCATGCCGATGCCACGCCACACCATAGGCGTGGAAACCATCTGACACTTCGCAATAAAGCTTACCTTCGGCAACACCGCGCCCGGCCCCGGTCACACCGGATTTGGAATCGATGACAATCGGGTCGGTATCGATCAACTTCTGCTCAAGAAGGGGAACCAGCGGCAATAATGCGCTGGTCGGATAACAGCCTGCGCAGGCAACCAACGAGGCGCCTTTGATATCGTCCCGGTAAAACTCAGTCAGCCCGTAAACAGCCTCCCCCTGACGCTCCAACGCCTGATGGGGATGGCCATACCATTTTTCATAGGTCGCAGGATCGCGCAGCCGGAAATCAGCAGACAGGTCTGCAACCTTTACTGTGCTGGGCACATTGGCCAACACCTGTTGTGTCGTGGCATGTGGCAGGCCGCAAATCACGCCGTCATAATCTTCAAACTTAACATCGTCGATTGATTGCAAAACCGGCAGATCAAGATGGGCAAGCTGCGGAAAGACCGCGCCCATGCTTTCCCCTGCCCGTCTGTCAGCGGTTAGTCCACCGATGCGAATATGCGGATGCGCGGACAGAAGGCGCACGGCTTCTGCCCCGGTATAGCCACTGGCACCGAGAATCAGAATATTTGCTGCGCTTGTCATGTCCGTCTTTCGTCCTTTTATGTGCATTATACGGGACCGGAGCCTTACATCATTACAGTGAAACGCGCAATTACTTGCAAGCCACCGTGCGGTTTTGTCTGTTGCCATATTGTGCCCTGCTTGACACAGTGGATGGTCGAATCATGGTCGATTGGCAGGGAATTCGCATTGACTGATCGCACGACTACCAAGACTGAAAAAACCGCAGAAGCGCCCAAACCACGCCTGAAAGATTGGCTGGAATATATTGGCGCGCGCTTTTTGCTGGGGGTTTTCAGAATAGTAGGCCTCAAGGCAGGGTCCGCATTCGGCGGCTGGATTGCCCACAGCATCGGCCCTCGCCTTGGCGTCACCAAACGCGCCGCTCGCAATCTTGAACGCGCCATGCCGGAACTGGGCGAAGCTGAACGTCAGCTCATTATACGGGGCATGTGGGACAATCTGGGGCGCACCGCCGCAGAATATGCCCATCTTGACAAGTATAGTTTGGATGCTGCCGACCAGAAGTCAGACCTGATTACCATTAACGGGTTTGAAAGGCTCGAACAGGCGCAAGCAGCCGGCAAGGGCGTCATTCTGATTTCCGGCCACTTCGCCAATTGGGAAGTGTTGCCACTTGCCATTGGCCCCTATCGTGACAGGCTGGCTGAGATATATCGCGCGCCCAACAACCCCCTGATAGATCAATTTGTCCATCGTTTAAGGGATGCCGGGGCACCCCCCGCATTACAAATCCCAAAGGGGCCGCAGGCGGGCCGCCCGCTTTTACGTCACTTGAAACAGGGCGGCATTGTTGCCCTGCTTGCTGATCAAAAAATGCGCGAGGGCCTGCCCCTGAAATTTTTTGGGCATACCGCGTTTACCGCCCACACCGTTTTGCAACTGTCGCTGAAATTGGATGTGCCTGTGTTGCCGGTTTCGATTACCCGCGAAGATAGCTATAAATTCGCGATCACCGTGCATGATCCCCTGCCCGCCCCCCAAGGCGACGACGATAAGGTACGCATCCGCACCTATACACAGGACATGAACGATTGGCTCGAAGCGCAGGTCCGGGCGCGCCCGTCACAATGGTTCTGGCTGCATGACCGCTGGCGTGCCTATAATGTCAGGCGACAGGATCGGGCATAATCGACAGACCATGACCATAAAAACAATCGATTTGAATTGCGATATGGGCGAAGGGTTGGACACAGCCGACAGCGCCATGCTGTCGATTGTTTCAAGCGCCAATGTCGCGACCGGTGCCCATGCCGGCAGTTTGGAACGGTTTGAAGACCTAATTATACAGGCCCATGACAAGGGGGTGGTGTGCGGCATTCACCCCGGCTTTAACGACCCGGAAAATTTTGGCCGCACGCGCCTGCCATTGCGGCCGATTGAAATCACCGCCCTGTTGGTTGAACAAATCTCAAACTGTGACGCCATCGCTGTGCGCCATGACATCAACTTGCCATTTTTGAAGGTTCACGGCGCCTTGGCCAATATGGCCGAAGAAGACAGCGCCATTGCCAACGCCATTGCGCAGGCTGTTACCGCCACCGGCCCCACCCGCGCCTTGGTCGGGATGTCCGGGTTGGGACAGGCAGCAGCTGCTGAAAAATTTGGACTGAAATTTATTGGCGAAATTTTTGCCGACAGGACCTATCGCGATGATGGATTTCTAACACCCCGCACAGCGCCCAACGCCGTTATTCATGACCCGCTGCAAATTACGGCGCGGGTGTTGCAGATGATCCGTGACAAGGCCGTCATCACAACAAGCGGCACCATCATTCCAGCGCAAATTGATACAATCTGCGTTCATGGTGACACCAAGAACGCCGTAACGATTGCCGCCGACCTGCGGCACGCATTGGAGCGCGCGGGGCTGACCATTGCCTCCCCCCTTTATAATGGTACAACGCGGTGAGCGGGCCGCGCTTCCTACCGCTTGGCGACAGCGCCCTAACGGTTGAGTTTGGCGACGTGATCGCGCCTGAATTGATGCAGGCCGTTAGCGCGTTGGATCACGCCATCAGAAAAAACCCGCCCAAGGGTGTGATTGAAAGCGTTCCAACCTATCGCAGTCTGACGATCCATTTTGATCCCCTGCAATGCACGCACCTGCACCTTACCGAACATGTCAAAGACCGACTGGCACAGACCGTCATGACCGTCGCGCAAGGCAATCACTGGCACGTACCAGTCTGTTATGACCTGCCCTACGCGCTGGACAAGGAAGAGTATCAAGCAGCAAGCGGCCTGGCATTTGATCAGGCGATTACGCTGCATCAGCACGCCACATTCACAATTGCCATGTTCGGCTTCATGCCCGGCTGCGCCTATCTTGCAGGTCTGCCCAGGGCATTGCATGTGCCCCGCCGCACTACCCCCCGCCCTGAAGTGCCTGCGGGCAGCATTATGATTGGGGGGCAGCAGGCGTTGATTTCCAGCGTGGCAATGCCAACCGGCTGGTACGTAATTGGGCGCACGCCCGTGACCATTTTCAATGCAGATGAAAATCCCGTGACGCCGTTCCAAGTCGGCGACACAATCAGCTTCACCCCCATAGATGCCGCCCAGTGGGAAAGCGCAAAATTACAACAGGCGGGAGGCGATTGATGGCATTGCGGCTCAACAAAATCGGCCCCGGTGCCAGCCTTCAGGACAAGGGGCGGCTGAGATGGCAGCGATACGGCGTATCAGCATCCGGACCGATGGATTGGCTTGCTGCCAGCACCGTTAATCGCATTGTCGGTAATTCTGATGAGGTGCCGGTACTGGAACTGGACCAGATGGGGGTCATGTGTGAGGCACAAACAGATTGCCATATTGGCGTCTGCGCACCGATGGGAACAGCCACGATCAACGGCGACGACGTCTTTCCCACCAGCCGATTTTTACTGCGCGCTGGGGATAGACTGACGCTGGCCCCTTCACGACAGGGCGGCTGGGCCTATCTTGCCACTGCTGGCGGCTTCATCGGCAATGCACAATTAGGCAGCGTCAGTTTTCATCGGCGCGCCGGATTGGGTGGCCCCGCCCTATCAGCGGGTGACTGTCTTCACAGTAACGCATCCACGACACCAACATGGCAGCCGGCCAGCTATCCGCTGTTTGAAACGCTTTATACTGCTGCGGAGGACCCGCGCCTGCACATCATCCTGGGGCCTCAGGACGATATGCTAACGACAGACTCAATCATGCGATTTTGTGATGGTGCCTATCGGCTGTCCCTGCAATGTGATCGCATGGGTTATCGGCTGACTGGCCCCCCGATGCAGCATAAGGGGGCTGCTGACATTGTGTCTGACGGCATTGCCATGGGCACCGTTCAAGTGCCCGGTGATGGTCATCCGATCATCCTGATGGCTGACCGTCAAACCAGTGGCGGTTACCCGAAACTGGGCACGCTCATCACTGCGGACCTGCCCCGTCTGGCACAAAGCACAATGGGCAACGCGGCCCTGCCGTTGCATTTTGCGACCATTTGCCCAGATGACGCCATTGCCCGCCTGAAGCGGCTATACCATGGCTTAGAGCAGGCACTGTCAAAGCCGCAGCAAATTGGGCCACGCACGCCGACCACGGACATTCTACTGCGTGAGAACCTAATCGACGGAACAATTGCTGACTTTTAGTCGCGATTACCCACTCCCCTCAAAGTTGTTTTTATATCAATTTTTCTTGTTGAAAATTATGTCACTAGGCATGACTATTTGTCAGAAATGAGAGGCACGGGGGACGTGTCCAATTTTGAAATGGAGTGGCAATAATGGCGACGCAACAAGATATGTTGCGCCGGTTTCTGGGTGTCAGCACCCTGTCGGCGCTTGCCTTCACAGGCATATCCTACACAAGTAACTTTCACGCTCAGGCACAGGACGCAGACGCGGATGTAACGGCACAGGCCGAAACCGAAGCAGACGCAACCCCTGCGCCGCAACGGGCCAAACTGGACGAGATTATCGTCACCGCACAAAAGCGTGCTGAGGATATTCAGGACGTTCCGCTGTCTGTTACCGCAATCGGCGGCGAAGACATCAAACAAAAGAACATGGCCGACCTGAATGATGTGTCTGCCTATGCCCCGAATTTGAGTGTGCTGGCAACGCCGACATTCAACTTCATCTATATGCGTGGGCTAGGGTCCGGCTTTAACCGGGGTTTTGAACAGTCCGTCGCGATTATCATTGATGAAGTGTACATGGGGCGTCCGTCCTATCTGTCAAACGGTCTGCTTGATCTTGCTGCGGTCGAAGTTCTGCGTGGGCCGCAAGGCACATTGTACGGCAAAAACTCTGCCGCTGGCGCACTACACTTACGCACACAAGATCCCGTCCCTGAATGGGGACTGGATGCAGACGTGCTGCTTGGTGAGCGCAACAAATATCGTGTGCGCGCCGCCTTCGGTGGTCCGCTTTGGAACGATGATTGGTCCTTCCGTGTCGCCTACATGACAGAAGAACAGGACGGCGATATCGAGAATACGACAATTGGTCGTGACGAGCGTAATCTGGACAATGAAAACGCCCGCATCAAAATTCGCTATGAACCCAGCACAACCTTCAACGCTACATTGGCGATTGCCGGGTCAACCGTTGACCAACAGGGCAGCGGCACACAGCTGACCAAGGTTCGCGACCGCCACCTTGCCGCCATGCAGGTGTATGATCCGCAGACCAGCGATGACGTGTTTGACGACAAAACCCACCAGAACTATCCCGGCTTTGTCGAGCGTACAAATCTTGACGGCAACCTTCGGGTCAATTGGGAATTGTCATCAGGCTACACACTGTCATCACTGACCGCCTATGCGGATATGGATGACAAGGTTGCCTTTGACGCCGACTTTTCGCCAATTCCCTTCCTAATCCTGGATGAACACGAAAAGTTCGATCAATTCAGTCAGGAATTTCGTGTCACTTCACCCCCCGGCGAAGTCGAATTCATTGCCGGCCTAAACTATGTGAAAAGCAATGTGGACGTGCAGTCAGACACAATTGATTTCATGGAACTGCATGAGATCCTTGCCGTCACCGGCGAGGGCGAGCGGACGATCTGTACGACGATTCCACTTGAACTGGCAAATTTGCTGGGTGCGTTACTGACAACCGATCTGCGTTTGGCTTGCCAAAATTCAGAATTGGACAATCCGCTGTTTGGCACACTGGGGGCCAATGCAACCAAGGTCCGTCAAGACCTTGAAGGCACGCCCGTGATTGAAACAAGCGCCACACGGTTTGATCAAACCACTGAATCATATGCTGCCTTTGGCCAATTGACCTGGCACATTACTGACATTTGGGCCACCACCGTTGGCCTGCGTGTTGGGTATGAAGAAAAGAGCATTTTCTATGATCATGCCTTGATCAATGAACGCACGGGTATTCGCGGTAACGGTAATCCGGTCGACTTGCAGGGCAATGTCAATTTGAACTTCACCCCCGGCGGGGCACTGGTGTTCCCGGTCATTCAGTCCGGCAACACAGACTTTACCGAAAGTCGGTCACGGGATGAATTTTCCGTATCGCCAAAAGTCTCCACATCAGTGCAGTGGACAGACGATCTGATGACCTATCTGACATTTGCCCAGGGATACAAGTCAGGCGGTTACAATATCTCTGCCCTTAACCCCGACCAGCTTGAATATGACGAGGAAAGCTCTGTCGTGTTGGAAGGTGGCTTTAAGTCTGAATGGTTGGAAGGTGCGGCGCGCCTGAACGTCTCAATCTTCTATACAAAGTTCCGCGATCTGCAGATCAGCTCATTCAACGGCGTGTCATTCGTTGTTGAAAACGCTGCTGATGCCACTATTCAGGGCGTTGAATGGGAAGCCTTGTTGGTGCCGTTCTGGGGCATGTTCCTAAGCGCAACCGGGGCCTATACCGATGCGACTTATGACAGCTTCCCCAACGGCCCTTGCTCTGCAGAATTCCAGGGCGATCCGCCTTGTGACCTGGCCGGCGCACCGCTGTCCAGCGCACCTGAGTGGCAACACACGCTTGGCGCCACATTTGATCGTCAGATATTCAATCTGCCCTTCAAGACACATTTGGGTGTCACCGGGATCTACGCATCAGACGAATTTTTGACCGTTGACAATGACCCCGTTGATGTCCGCGAGGCCGGTTGGACCGTAAATGGCCGCACCGGCATACGTGGGCTGGACGATAATTGGTCACTGATGCTGTATGTGGACAATATTCTCGACCGCGAAGCACTGGCTGGGAATAATGACGTGCCGACATTTGTCGGGTCGCATTTTGGTGGACGTATCCCGACCACCAGCTACGAGGTAGAATTCCGCTACCTGTTCTAGCCGATAAAGGCATTTTCAATATGGTCGGTGACTAAACCGTCGATCACAAGAATAACGTCAAATCGAAAATCACATTGTGTGGCGTGGTCAGGGTTCTGGCCACGCCATATTTCTGCGGCAGACACAATACGCTTGTGATCCCTTGCCAGCCCTTCAAGCGCGGCCGCACCATCAGCCGCGGTCGCACGCGCCTTCACCTCAACAAAGACGATTAGGCCACGCTGGGCGGCAACCAGATCAATCTCCCCCTCACTGGTCTTGAACCGTTGGGCGATGATGCCATAACCTGCGTCTTCAAGAAAACACGCGGCAATCGCCTCCCCCTCCAGCCCTGTCTTGTATGTATCAGGCACCGTCAAAATCCATCAGGACGCGCACTTCAAGGCCGGCTGCGCGCAGTTTTGCAGCGCCACCAAGTTCCGGCAAATCGATGACAAAAAATGCCGCCGGCACAATACCGCCCGCACGCGTCACTAACCGATGGGCGGCCAGCGCCGTGCCCCCGGTTGCGATCAAATCATCAATCAACAACACCCGATCACCTTCGTTAATGGCATCCTGATGTACCTCAAGCGTGTCGGTGCCATATTCCAGCGCATAGTCTTCGTGCAATGTTGCCCCCGGCAGCTTGCCCTTTTTGCGCAGGGGCACAAACCCCACGCCCAATTCAATCGCAAGCGCAGCACCAAGAATAAATCCGCGTGCCTCAATCCCGGCAACGCAATCAAACTTGGGGAACGCACCGGCGTGATCAGCCATACCGCGAATAGAGCCCGCCATGCCCGCAGGATCCGCAAACAAGGTAGTCACATCCCGAAACATAATTCCCGGTTCTGGAAAATCGGGAATGGTCCGCACCAAGGATTTGAGGTGTTCAGTCATGACAGCACCCGCCCTGCCACTGACCCTAGTTTTTCAATCATGGCCTTGTCCCGCGCCGCCGCCGCGGTAATCACTGCGTGATCAAGGGCCCTGTCACAGCCATGAGGGCACGCATCTGGGCGATCCTTCAGCAGCGAGACAATCGCCTTCACAAGGGCCTGCGCATTGGCTGCGTTCTGACCCAAAATGGCGATCACGCTATCAACATCGACAGCGCCGTGGTCAGGGTGCCAACAATCAAAATCCGTCACCATGGCAATGGTTGCGTAATCCATCTCAGCTTCACGGGCCAACTTCGCCTCCGGCATATTGGTCATGCCAATCACATCCATGCCCCAGTTCCGATAGAGCGTAGATTCAGCGTGGGAGGAAAACTGTGGCCCCTCCATCGCCAAATATGTGCCGCCACGGTGATAGCTGATATTGGCCTGCTTGGCCGCCTGCTCTGCCGCATCGCCAAGGCGCTGACAGACCGGTTGCGCCATAGACACATGGGCCACAAGACCCGGACCGAAAAAGCTTTTGGGCCGCAAATGCGTGCGATCAACAAATTGGTCCACAATCACAAATGTGCCGGGGGGCATTTGCTCCCGAAAGGAACCACATGCAGATACAGACAGAATATCCGTCACCCCTGCCCGTTTCATCACATCAATATTGGCACGGTAATTGATGTCGGTTGGCGTCAGGCTGTGCCCACGCCCGTGACGGGGTAGAAAGACAAGTTGCTGACCCTGATAGGTGCCGAACAACAGCTCGTCAGACGGTGCGCCCCAAGGACTTTCAATACGACGCCAGACCTTGTCTTTCAGCCCGTCCATGTCATAGACACCGCTGCCGCCGATAATTCCCAATATAGTTTCAGCCATAGGGGCTTGCTCCAAAAAATGGTCTACTTTCCATAGAAAAAGGCACCACGAAACGCGGTGCCTTTCAATCTCTTTTATCTCTCAACCGCGGTTTATCCTAGCCTCAAACAACAGGATAACCGCGCATTGGAAAAATCATTAGTGCGCGTCGGCCCAAACCTTACGCTTCACAAAGTACATCAGGCCAGCCAGCACCAACAGGTACAGCATAACACGAATACCCAGTGAACGGCGCGCTTCGAGCTTCGGCTCTGCCGCCCACATCAGGAAGTGAGACACGTCGCGTGCCATCTGTTCCTGTGTCGCAGCTGTGCCGTCCTGATACTCGACCTGATCGTCGAACAGGGGCTGTGCCATCGCAATATTATGACCGGGGAAATACTTGTTGTAATTCGCCCCGTCAAAGTCTTCAGGACCATCTTCATAGCCTGTCAACAATGCGAAGATATAGTCAGGGCCACCAACGCGGGCTTTTGCCATCAGGCTCAAATCCGGCGGTGCCACCCCATGCGCAGCAGCTGCAGCACGTTGGTTGGCAAAAGGTGACACGAACTTGTCTTTGGGCAGACCCGGACGGTCGATGGCTTCGCCTTCGTCGTCAATGTCTGCAACATCATTCGCTGCGGCAATGGCCTTTACCTGCGCCTCGGTAAATTCGGGGCCACCGGCTTCACCAAGGTTACGGTAATGCAAGTACTGCATGCCGTGGCAAGCGGCGCAAACTTCAGAATAAACCTGAAAGCCACGCTGCAATGCGGCACGGTCAAACGTACCGAACGGGCCATCAAAGGACCATTCCTGTTTCGGCGCTGCGGGGGCATCCCCGGCAGCAACAGCCATTCCGGTCATACCCGCGAAGGCCATACCGGCAGCAATGATGAGATTGCGGCATGTTTTGATCATCGTCATATCCTCATTCTCTCTTGCTGATTAACCGCGTTTTTCCTGCGCGGCAGCGGCCCCATCGGGCGCTGCTGCACCACCCAAGCCCTCATCAGCGATTGATGTGGGCAAGGGCTTCGGCTTTTCGATCAAACCCATGACAGGCATGATGATCAGGAAGAAGGCAAAATAGTAAATCGTGCAAAGCTGACCGATCAGCACCAACACGTCGTTCGGCACCTGTGCGCCCAACCAACCCAGCACAAGCATATCGGCCAGGAAGATGAACACGAACCAACGCCAAACCGGACGGAACCGGCTGGAACGGACGCGGCTGGTGTCAAGCCACGGCATCAATGCCCAGATGGCAATGGCACCGAACATGGCAATCACACCACCCAGCTTGGCCGGAATGAACAGAATATCAGGCACTGAACGCAGGATGGCGTAGAACGGCAGGTAATACCATTCAGGCACAATGTGCGGCGGTGTCTGCATCGGGTTCGCCTCGATATAGTTATCGGGGTGACCCAACATATTCGGCGCATAGAACACAAAGCCCATGAACACGATCAGGAACAGAACAAGCGCGAACATGTCCTTGATCTGATAGTACGGCCAGAAGCTGAGTGTGTCCTGCTTGCCCTTCACGTCGATGCCCAGCGGGTTGTTGTTGCCCGGCACATGCAGCGCCCAGATATGCAACGCAACCAAACCGGCGATAACGAACGGCAGCAGATAATGAAGCGAGAAGAAGCGGTTCAGTGTCGGATTATCAACCGAAAAACCACCCCACAGCAGCGTCACCAAAGGTTCACCAATCAACGGCAGGGCCGAGAACAGGTTGGTGATCACGGTTACACCCCACAGGCTCATCTGACCCCAGGGCAACACATAGCCCATGAAGCCGGTTGCCATCATCGCAAGATAGATGGCCACACCGATGATCCAAAGCACTTCACGAGGCGCCTTATATGAACCGTAGTAAAGACCGCGGATCATGTGGATATACACTGCAATAAAGAAGAAGCTGGCGCCATTGGCATGCGCATAGCGCAATAGCCAGCCATAATTCACATCACGCATAATATGTTCGACTGAGGCAAAGGCCATATCGACATGCGGTGTGTAATGCATCACCAGAACAATACCGGTGGCCAATTGGAAGACGAGCATGAAGCTCAAAATCATACCAAAGGTCCAGAAGTAGTTCAGGTTACGGGGGCTGGGGAAAGAGAAGCCTGCATTATACACAAGTGAAATAATGGGCAGACGGCTTTCCATCCAGTTTACGATGCCGTTATTTGATTCAAACGGCTCGGCCAAATCATGCGGATCAATAAAATCGCGCTTCGGTCCGTTGTTGCTGCTCATGAGGGCTGCTCCTTAACCGATTTTAATGACAGAGTCCGAAAGGAACTCATAAGGCGGAACTTCAAGGTTCTTAGGTGCCGGGCCCTTCCGAATACGACCAGCTGTGTCGTAATGGGACCCATGACAAGGACAGAACCAACCGTTGAAGTCACCCTGCTCGCCAAGCGGCACACAACCCAAATGGGTACAGATGGCACGCATAATCAGCCATTCAGGCTTCTGCACACGTTCATCATCGGCCTGCGGATCAGGCAAATCGCCCATCGGCACGGCGCGTGCTTCTTCGATTTCAGCGGCAGTACGGTGACGCACAAATACGGGCGTACCACGCCACATAATCGTGACCGACTGGCCTTCTGTAATCGCTGACAAATTTACTTCAGTCGAAGCCAATGCCAATGTTGATGCATCAGGATTCATCTGATCAACCAGCGGCCAAACCGCTGCCCCACCACCGACGGCAGCAAACGCGGCAGTGCCGACATATAGAATGTCGCGACGCGTTACATCTTCGTCATGGCCATGGGCTGACTGTGTATTATCGGCAGTCATACCTGTCCCTCTTCAAATTTCCGAACGGCCTGATCCTGCGAGGTGGATCAGACATACAGACTCGGCAATGTTTTTGCATCCACAGAGTAAATTGTCCAGTCGATGCAAAGCTCATGGCAAAGTGTCGCGCGATTCTTAATAAAGGTCACGCACTGCGCTGTTTTCTGCCAAATTCATTGACCATTCGCTGCGTTCTAGGGTCAGATACAAACATGACAAATTCAACCACTAATTCCCCGTCAATTGCCCTGTTTCAGCCGGATATTCCGCAGAATACGGGGACAATTCTGCGTTTAGGAGCCTGTTTGGGCCTGCCGATTGAGGTGATAGAACCTTGTGGTTTTGCCCTGTCTGACCGCACATTGCGCCGCGCAGGCATGGATTATCTGGATAGCGCGAATCTGATCCGGCACATGAATTTTGAGGCTTTTGATACACAAAGACGCAATCAGAACCGCCGACTGATTCTAATGACGACACGCGCAGCCAGTCCCTATACCGCATTTCAGTTCGCCCCAACTGACGTGATCATGTTCGGACGCGAATCTGCCGGCGTGCCCGATGAAGTGCATGATTGCGCCGATCACAGGCTGATAATCCCCATGCAGCCCGATCAACGCAGCCTGAATTTGGCCGTAAGCGCCGCGATGATTGCAGGAGAGGTCTTGCGTCAGCTTGATCTGTTTGCGAAACATGCCCCCACACTTGCCTGATGCGAATTTGGGCCTGACATGATTTGGCCACCAACCGGAAAATTATATGACTGACTTTGCCCCCACTGATGCCCACAAGGCCCGCGCTGCCGATTGGTTTCAAAATCTGCGCGATCAGATTTGCGCCGCGTTCGAGGCCATCGAACAGGATTATGACGGACCTGATTGCGACAAGGCAGACCCCGGCCAGTTTGACTACACCAAATGGGAACGACCCGGCGGCGGTGGCGGCACCATTGGTAAGATGAAGGGGCGCGTCTTTGAAAAAGTCGGCGTCAACTTTTCAGCGGTAGAGGGGGAGTTTTCCGAACAATTCGCAAAGGAAATTCCCGGGGCAATCGAAAATCCCCATTTTTGGGCATCAGGCATTTCATTGGTCGCCCATATGCGCAACCCGTTTGTCCCCCCCGTCCATATGAACACACGCCACTTGATCACGGCACAACATTGGTTTGGTGGCGGTGCCGACCTGAACGGGATTTATCCATTTGATGACGATGTCGCGTTGTTTCATGATTGCCTAAAGCGTGCCTGCGATGCCAATGACCCCGCCTATTACGACAAGTTCAAGGCATGGGCTGATGAATATTTCTTCATCCCGCACCGCGATGAACCGCGTGGCCAAGGCGGCATATTCTATGACCGCCTAACCAGCGGCCCGACGGAAGAAAACTGGGAACAGGATTTCAAGTTCACGCAGGATGTTGGTCTGGCGTTTCTTGAAGCCTTCCCCGCCATCGTGCGCAAGCGGATGAACACCCCGTATGAGCTGGAACATCGCGACTTTCAGGCGTATAAGCGTGGGCGTTATGTGGAATTCAACTTGCTGCATGACCGGGGCACACGTTTCGGCATCATGACGAATGGTAATCCCGACGCCATTTTGATGAGCCTGCCGCCAATGGCTAGTTGGGATTGATCAACAGCGCCAGTGCGCGCAAACACGCTTTACGGTCGGGCATGTCATTGTCAAACCACCAGTCTTCAAGCGTCCCTAGATAGCGCCCGACGTCCGGCCCCGGCGCAACACCGCGTGACAGGACGTCCCTACCCTGCACCGGGAAAGACCTGTCTGCCAAATTTTTGATGTGCGGAAGCATGTCTGGCCGCCCAGCCAATAACGCTGCATCAATGGCTGGTTGCACGCCATCCTTCCATATGCGGCGCAGCACAACCTTGTCATCATCCAGCGCGCCAGCCCGCAACAATGCCGCCACGGACAACGCCCGCGCCCTTTGACGCCCAGGCGCATTCAGCGCGCTTAAAATCCGCGCCGCTTCTTCGGGGCCAAACCCTGCCATCAAACGCCGGATGGCATCGGGCTTTCCCTCAACAGCGGCAAGGCCCGCCAACGCATCGGCATCAAACGACAACTCAAACAGGGTTTGCCAAATGCCGCGTCCTTCCATCACCTGAATGACAGGCAAGGCATTTGGCCCGGTCAGCAGTCGCGACAGCTCTGCAAACACACGCTCCCCCGACAGCTGTTTCAGTCCCTTTTGCGCCTGGGTGCAGGCGGTCAATGTCTCGTCATCAATCGTGAAACTATCACCCAATTGACTGGCAAAACGAAAGACGCGCAGCAGGCGCAAATAATCTTCATGCAGGCGATCAATCGGCGTCCCGATCAGCCGCAGTTGGCGCGCGTTGATGTCTTCGATGCCACCGCCATAATCATGGATAGTGCCTGTCAGATCGACGCTCAACGCATTGATCGTCAGGTCACGACGAACTGCGTCTTGTTGCCAATCTGTTGTGAACGACACCACCGCATGACGGCCATCCGTTTCCACATCCGCACGCAGGGTCGTAATCTCAAACCCGACACCATCGGCAACGCCGATCACGGTGCCAAACTCAATACCAACCGGCACTGCCTTCAATCCAGCCGCCTCTAACAAATTGATAGTCTGTGCGGGCACGGCAGCGGTCGCCAGATCCACATCCCCCATCGGACGCTTCAGCAGATGGTCACGCACCACGCCGCCCACCAAACGAACCTCATCGCCCTTGGCAGTTAGGGCGCGCAAAACAGTATCGAGCGGTAGATTACCCTGCCGCAGCGCATTGATAGGAAATATCGGAGCAGACATGATCAGTCTTCGCGCACGACATCGCCGGGGTGAACCCCGTCGCCTGCGTCTTCAGGGGCAACATAATGCGGACCAACAAGTTTGCCATCCTCCATATGCGGCGGCACATAGACGGATTCAGGATCAGCACCGGTGCTAAAACGCACGACAAGCAAGCTGATAATCACCAGCACCAGCCCAACCAGCAACAACCGCACAGTCGGACGGTTGGCAAAGTCGCGATGCCCACGCACCCAACGCACAAGCATGTAGGTGATCAAGGGCAGCAACAGCAAGAATAGGTTGAGTAGAACCAGACGCATCAGGCAACTCCGCTTTCATTAGATGGCGCACCAAGCAGAATGTGGCTCATATTCACCAACATGCCCGCTGTTGCCCCCCAGATGTAATGGCCTTGATAAGGCATGGCGTAATAAATCCGCTCCCGCCCCTTATAGTCTATGGCGTGTTTTTCATGATTGGCCGGGTCCATCAAAAACGACAATGGCACCTCAAACACCTTGGCAACTTCAGCCTGTTCCAACTCCAAATCATCCAGCGTGAATACAGGATCGACAAAGCCGACCACGGGTGTGATGTGAAACCCCGTTCCGGTATGATAATGGTCCAGCCGCCCCACCAATTGCGTCCAATCAGGGTTCAGCCCGACTTCTTCTTCGGCTTCACGCAGGGCCGCAGCCTCGGGGCCATGATCAGTATCGTCAATCCGGCCACCGGGAAAGGCCACCTGCCCCGGATGATCGGGCAAGTCCGCAGATCGTTCCGTCAACAACACAGAAAGACCCGACGTTCGTTCCACCACTGGCACCAAAACCGCCGCGGGGCGCAGCACCCGGTTTTTGGGCAGCAGATCATTCCAATAGGGTGTCAAATCCGCATCCGACCGCGCGGTGCTGTCAGGCTGTCGGCTGATCAACCGATCCTCAATATAGCTACGCGATAAAATGCTCGTCGGCATGATCTGCCCTAACCCGTCACAATTTCAGTGTCCGCGAACAACGCGTCTTTCTCTCCGAACGAATGGAATATGCCGCCGGACCACAGGCCAAAATGGATCACACCTTCATGCGCCTGTTCCTGACCAAGTGCAACCAACTCGTAAAAGACTGACCGGGCGATCTTTGCCTCCAGCCTGCCACGTACCAAGACATAGGGCGATGGCTCCCCCGTTTCTTTGTCAATTGTCACGCGGATCGGATGGTCGGCATCTGCCGTGACCTGATCATCAACATTGGTGCGGAAGCTCAACGACATGTCCTGCCCTGCGCCTTCAACCGCCACTTCAACCGCCAGAAACGGGGCGTCATCAACTGTGATGCCAATTTTTTCGACCGGGGTCACAAGATAATGACGGCCATCTTCATCCTTGCGCAACACTGTTGAAAATAGGCGCACCAATTGCTTGCGGCCAATGGGGCTGCCTTCGTGGAACCACGTACCGTCGCGCGCGATGCGCATATCCATCTCGCCGCAATAATCCGGGTTCCATTTGTCAACGGGAGCCACACCGCGCCGCTTGATCGCGCTTTGCGCCTGCGCCAAAACATTATCAAAGGGGCGTTGATCCGCCTGTGGTTTGCTTGTTGATTCACTCATGCCAGTATCATGCCCCTTTCAGACAAAAAGGCAAAGTCCCGGGCGGGCCAAAACAGGGAAAAAGCTGTTATTCGGCCTTTACAATCGCCGCAGGATTGCCGGTTAGCGCCCCATCAACCAAATTACGGCCCAACAATCGACTGGGATCAAATGGACCGGGCAACCGCAAGCCAAACGCACCCAAGCGGGAAAACCCGACCTTGGCGTAATAGGGCTCATCCCCGACCAAAATCACGGCCTTGTGCCCCTGTTGCGCGGCAAGCTGCAGGGTATGGGCCATCAGTGCCCGTCCGATCCCCATACCCTGAAAATCAGGATCCGTTGCCAATGGCCCCAGCAACAGCGCCTGTGCAGGCGTACTGCCATCATCAAATTTCAGCGTTACCGGCCAATATTGGATTGACCCGCACACTGCGCCCGTCTTGTCATCACGCGCTACAAAGCACAGGTCGGACAGGGCCGCCACATCTTCACGTAAACGATAGGAACTTTTTGCCAACCGGCCCGGTCCAAAGGCACGATCCAATAGCGCCTCAATCGCGGGCAGTTCTGCCGCGCCTGCGGGGTGTAGAGAAAAGCTCATATCTTGGGCTGCTGTCTTAGCCATAGTCTTATCCAGTGCAACGCGCGTGATTCGTAATTCAGGCGCACAAGTCATTTGATCATAATCAGAAGATTATTGTTTGGAAATTTTGCAATCTGGGCCGCGCAAACCAAAGGGACGCGCAGGACCAATCGGCCCGCCCGGTAAATGACTATCGTCGTCGCATATGGATCATTGCAAAGATCATAGGACGGGCTCGTAACATTCACACGCCGCTGGCACAAGTCCCATTTTCCTAGTAGATTGCGGCAAATCATCAAAGATAGGAGATACTGATGGGCGTACTTGATGGCAAAACAGTAATCGTTACCGGCGCAGCGCGCGGCATTGGGCGTGAATGCGCCCTGTTGGCAGCCAAGGAAGGTGCCAATGTTGTGATTAACGATTTGGGTGGCGGCATGTCCGGCGATGATTCCGGTGATGCAGGCCCCGCCGAACAGGTTGCCCAAGAAATTCGTGAGGCAGGTGGCAACGCGGCCTCAAACTCAGATTCCGTTGCCTTGATGAGCGGCGCGAAAAGCATGTTCGAACAGGCCATGGATGAATTTGGCGGCCTGCATGCGGTGATCAACCCCGCAGGCATTTTGCGCGATGTCATGTTTCACAAAATGGATGAAGCCGATTGGGACAGCGTGATTGAGGTTCATCTAAAAGGCAGCTTCAACACGGCCCGCGCCACGGTTGAGCATTTCCGCAATCAGCAGGACGGTGCCTATGTCATGTTCACCTCAACCAGTGGGTTGATCGGCAATGTGGGGCAGGCCAATTATTCAGCGGCCAAGATGGGGATTGTTGGACTGTCCAGCATCATCGCCATGGAAGGCGCGCGCAAAAATGTGCGGTCCAACTGCATCGCACCATTTGCATGGACGCGCATGATCGCCTCCATCCCTGTAAAGGACGAGGCAAGCGCCGAACGGGTTGAGCGTATGAAACGATCCACGCGCGCCGATCAAATCGCACCGCCCGCCATTGCGCTATGCGCTGACGAAAAAACCAACGGACAGATTTTCACCGTCCGCGGCAACGAGGTCTTTTTGATGAGCCAGCCACGCCCCGTACGCGGCATGTCAAACGTCAATGGATGGGATGCCGATGATTTGATGGCACGCGGCTTCCGCGCGATGGAGGCAGACTTTACAGATCCAACGCAGGCATCCGCCGGCGTCTTTACTTGGGATCCTGTGTAAGCGCATTTTGTGCAGGGGGCGATTGCATGACCGTCGCCTCCTTCACAACAGAACGAACCCCATCAGCCCCCACCACAGCAATGCGAATTTTCTGTCCGGTCGGGTCAGGGTTTAAGGCGGAAGGCGCAAACATAAAACGCGCCTGCCCATCATCATCAAGCGCATTGGCATAAAAAATACGCCCATCGTCAGTATCAGCAATCATTTCATGGCCATGCGCACCGGGCACGTCAATCACCAATTCAGAACCATCATAGGCTGCCTCGACAATCAAAGTGTCTGCCTTGTCAGGCACACGATCACGCCATTGTGTCAGGTCAGTCGCAGGCTGGTCGGATGAACCAATAGGCAAGGATAGTTGGGCGCTCAACGGGATGCACACTTCATCACACACCCCATAGTTCAGCTTCAAATTGATTTGGGCCTGCGAGTCAACAAGCGACGCAGCGAGCGGTACAGTGATGGGTAAAATCACGCGGCCTTCATAGCCGAAGGTTTGATAGTCAAAATCACGAAATTCTATCGGCCATGGCCAGCCAACAACCACATTATCATCATCTACGCCAACCGACCCGGCCCAATCAAAGTTGGGCGGCAAGCCAGCGTCCCCCGGCGCACGCCAGTAGGTATGCCAGCCATCTTCCATCACAATCTCAAGACCGATTTTCACATGATCAGCGGTGATTTCTTCAAGGACAAGTCGCGTTTTGGCGTACTGGTCAACTTGCCATTCGCTAGACACGTCAGCGGCGGCCCCCGTTGCAACAAACAACAAGCTCAAGGCGATAATGATGTTCCGACCAATTAAAATCATACGTTATCCTACCCTCCGCGCCTGACACGGCGAGTCAAGTCAATTCACAACAAAGTGAGGTGATTTAGCATTTGCATCCAAGTCGATACTAGACCTAGACTCTTAATGATGAGTAAGTCTGGCGACATGATGACATTAGAAGGGCAATTTCTGATTGCCATGCCCGCAATGGGGGATGATCGCTTTGCCCACAGCGTGGTCTTCATTTGCGCCCACTCAGACGAAGGGGCAATGGGCCTTGTCGTCAATAAACTTGCCCAAGACATCACTTTTCCCGATCTTTTAGGGCAGCTCGAAATCACCTCCACCGATGACAACGCCATTAAATTACCGGTATATGCGGGTGGTCCGGTCGAACCGGGGCGCGGTTTTGTTCTGCACTCTCCTGATTATCACCACGACAGCACCACGGTTTTGCACCCCGCCATCAGCTTAACGGCAACATTGGATGTGTTGCGCGCCATTGCCAATGGCGAAGGGCCACACAACCATTTGGTTGCCCTTGGGTACGCCGGGTGGGGTCCGGGGCAATTGGAAAGTGAAATGGCAACGAATGGGTGGCTGAATTGTGATGCCGACCCAGAAATGATGTTCAAACATGACGGGGATGATGCGTGGCGATCCGCACTTGGCACTTTGGGCATCGATCCGACCAGTCTGGTTTCAGATGCAGGTCACGCATAAATCGTGATCAGCTAACGCCACAGGGCTGGCCCTATAGGTCGTTGAGCCGCGCAAACAACAGATGATCCTGCCATTTACCATTGATCTTCAAATAGTCGCGGGCCAGACCTTCTTGTTCAAAACCGCAACGTTTCAAGACACGGGCTGATCGTTGATTGTCGGGAATGCAGCACGCCTCAATTCGATGCAGGCCAATCTGTTCAAACCCGAAACGGCAGACCATTTCAACAGCCTTGCTCATATTCCCCGCACCGCCATAGTCGCGCCCCAACCAATAGCCGATACTGGCGGACTGCTGGACCCCATAATTGATGTTGGACAGGCGCACCCCACCTGCCAATTCCTGCCTGCCCGTCAAACCTTCAAGTGTATAGATAAACAGGGCTAATGCAGTACCGTCGCGGCGTTCGCGTTCATACCCGGCAAGCCTGCGACGCCATCCACGGCGACTTAAATCATCTGCGGGCCAAGTCGGCTCCCACGGGGAAAGAAAGGCGCGGTTATTGGTTCGCAGGGCGCACCATTCAAGAAAATCGCCATTTCGCGGGGCGCGCAACAGAAGATTGCCGCTCGTAAGCTCAAGCTTTCTTGGCAGACTTTGTTTCATGCCGCCCCCTGATTGCAGCGCCGTCGCCCCATCTAGGCGGCAAAGCGCAATAGCCCCGTTTGTGCGGTTTCAATCACTGCGTCAGGACCGACAAAGGCCGCCGCCGGACGATCCGCAAAAATGCGTCCTGCAACACCGGCAACGGCTGCCTGATCTACCTTTTCAAGATCCGCTAATTGTTCTTCAATCGGCACGATACGGCCCAACAACTGCAACTGCCGCGCCATTTGTTCGGCACGTTGCGCTGATGATTCAAGCGCCATAACAACCCCTGCCCGCATTTGCGCCCGCGCCCGATCAATATCATCGTTGGTCAAGTTTTGTCCCGCACCCGCGCATTCATCGGCCAGCACGTCCATCAATTCAGCAGTTTGTTGCGGGCCGGTGCCGGCATAAACACCAAACTGTCCGCAATCTGTCGCGCCATTGGCATAGGCATACACGGAATAGACCAGGCCGCGCTTTTCACGCACTTCCTGAAACAGTCTCGAAGACATGCCGCCACCCAAGGCGGTGGCCAAAACTTGTGCTGCGTAATAATCCGGGTCATCAAGACCAATGCCATCAAATGTCAACGCCACATGCATTTGTTCAAGGGGGCGGCCCCGCACCTGAACAGTGGGCCTGAACTGCGCGCCCGCCTGTGCCGGGCGTGTCTGGCCCGTCATATCGCCAAACAATGAGTGGGCCAACTGTTCCATATCGCTATGCGCCACTGCACCGGCGGCTGCAAACACCATTGAGCCAGGCTCATAATGGGTACTGCGATAATCAGCGCAATCGTCGGCGGTGAAATTACTGACACGTTCTGCGGTGCCAAGGATCGACCGCCCCATAGGCTGGTCGCTATAGGCAGCCTCCTGCACCATATCGAACACAATATCGTCCGGCGTATCTTCGGCCTGCCCAATTTCCTGCAAGATTACGCCACGCTCACGCTCAAGCTCATCAGCGGCGAAAACAGGCTCGCGCACAATGTCGGCCAGAATGTCAGCGCCAAGCGCCACATCATCCTTCAACATACGGGCGTAATAACACGTTTGCTCCCGCGCGGTATAGGCGTTGAGGTGTCCGCCAACGGCTTCAACTTCATTGGCGATATCAAGCGCAGACCGTTTGGTCGTGCCTTTGAATGCCATATGTTCCAACATATGACTAAGGCCATTCTGCGCCAGTGTTTCATGACGCGCGCCGGCATGTACCCACACCCCAACCGAGGCTGAGGCGACGTCAGCCATCTCATCAGTGGCAACAGTAAGCCCGTTAGGAAGGGTGGATGTGATGATGCTCATGCATCACCTGCAACAGCGTCGGCGATAAACTTTTCCAACGCACCAAGGTCATTGGGCAACACGGTAAAGCGTTCCTCCCGCTCAAACAGATCAGCCATATGCGGCGGCAAATCAGGCGTCTGCCCGGTTGCCTCATTCACGGCCACGGGGAACTTCGCTGGGTGCGCAGTGGACAGATAGACCATCGGCACACCGTCCTTATGCGGCAGGCTACGACCCGCAGCAATTCCAACGGCGGTATGAGGGTCAATCAGACAAGCACTATCAGAGGAAACCTGTTTGATCGCGGCGCTCATAGCCTTTTGATCAGCACGGGCAGCATCGAAATCGGTACGGATGGCAGTCAACGCCTGCTCCTCAATCGTGAAGCTGCCCGATTGGCCAAGGCTGGACATGGCGCGTTTAACAGCGCCTGCATCACGCCCACCAGTTTCAAACAACAGGCGTTCAAAATTGCTGGAAACTTCAATATCCATTGAGGGGCTGTCAGTTGCAACAACACCGGATTTTTCATAGCGGCCCGTTTTGAGCGCGCGTTCCAAAATGTCATTTTCATTCGTGGCAATGATCAACTGATCAATCGGCACGCCCATACGCTTTGCCACATAGCCTGCAAGAATGTCGCCGAAGTTCCCAGTGGGCACGGCAAAGCTGACAGCGCGATCAGGCGCGCCAAGCGCCACAGCCGCGGTCACATAATAAACCGTCTGGGCCATAACGCGGGCCCAGTTGATTGAGTTAACGCCCGTCATGCCAACCTTGTCGGCAAAACTTTCATGGGCAAACATTGCTTTCACAGCAGCCTGACAATCATCAAACGTGCCTTCAAGCGCAATGTTGTGAATGTTCCCATCAAGCACTGTCGTCATCTGACGGCGTTGCACATCCGATGTGCGGTTATGCGGATGCATAATCACGACAGACACACGATCACGCCCACGCAAGGCCTCAATCGCAGCGGAGCCTGTATCACCCGATGTTGCCCCAATCACAGTGACGTGTCGGTCACGCCGTTCAAGCGCGCGATCAAACAATGGCCCCAGCAATTGCATCGCCACATCCTTGAACGCCAGGGTCGGGCCGTGGAACAATTCCAGCAGCCATTCTCCAGCCCCGATTTGGCGCAAGGGCGCAACCTCAGCATGGGCGAAATGCTTATAGGCATCTTTGACAAGATCATCCCATTCGGCGCGCTCATAACAGTCAGCGACAAAGGGATACATGACCTCAGCTGCGACCTGCACATAAGGCATATCGACAAAGCCACGCAGCTGATCTTCGGACAATTGGGGGAATGTTTCGGGCCAATACAACCCGCCATCATTGGCGAGCCCTTTTAGCAAGACATCCTCAAACCCCAAAATGGGGGCGTCCCCTCTGGTGCTGACATAGCGCATTGGTGGCAAAGTTCCTGATAAAGTCACAAATTCGTATAGGGGCATAGCGCGAAAGCAGCCCCCCTGCCAAGCCCATCAGTGCCGCACACCGCAACAGTCGCGCTGATTTGTGCCGCTTTTGACTATCCACGCCTGCGCGTGACGCTCATCGCGAACCAGACGCCAATCAGCGCAATGGCAAGACCAAACCATGTAATCACATAGCCCAGATGATTGTTCGGGAAATTTATCCGCGCCTGCCCCGCCTGCGGCCAGCGGGATCCCGTCGTTGCTGCGCGGTCAGCAATGAACAACATGGGGTAGAGGTCACGCCCGATAGCTTTGCCCATCTCTGCCAAGTCGACACTGTACCAGTCACCCTTTTCAGGCAGATTTACAGGCACAAACGGCCCCGGCTCTATCGGTCGATGTAGCAGGCCCGACAGGGTTACCGTGCCACCGACCTGACCATCCAGACGCGTGGCAGTATCCTTAAACTGCGGGGGGACGAAGCCACGCTCCACCAAAATCCACCCTTGCAGTTCGGTTTCAAGTGGCGTCAGAACCAAATACCCGCCCTGCCCTTCAACACTGCGCCCGGTCAAAATAATCTCATGATCATGGTCAAACGTGCCAGTGACGACCACGGGCAAATAGTCAGATGCTTCAGCAAGGCTGGCCCTGTCAGGCAAGGGAACGGCTGGCTGCTCAATCCGTGCCTCAACCTTGGCAATCAGCTCTGTCTTCCATGCCAACCGTTCAACCTGCCAATTGCCCAATGCAAGCAGCACCAGCAGAACGGGTAAGGCAGCAAGGGTCAGTCCAAGGCGAAAAGTAAATTGCATCATCCATCCTGATCATTTGTAGGGTCGGCAAGACGGCCTTCGCGCGCCTTGTTCTGATATTGCAGCGCGATCAATATGCCCTTGAAGGGGGCCAACAACCCAATAGACCCACCGACAATAAACGGTGCCCAAATGATGGCGTGCGCCCAATATGGCGGCTCAAAAATGGAATCAACCAATAATGCGCCCAAGACTGTCAGCGCGCCCAAAATCAGAATGACAAACACCGCTGGCCCGTCGCCACTATCAACCTGTGAATAATCCAGCCCGCAATGGTCGCAACCATCCCGCACTTCCAACAACCCTTTATAGAGCTTCCCCTCGCCACAGCGTGGGCAACGGCTGCGCATACCGGTTGAGAATGGGGATTGGGGGCCATAGGCCATGCCGGCCCTTGCTGCCCCGTTCTCGCCTGTTTTCAAAGATTGGATGGGCAAATCCTGCGGTACAAAATCACGATCAGACATAGAATTCTCTTCAAAATGCAAACGCCCCGAACCTCATCATAAGGTTCGGGGCGCGCTATTCAATGCGGCATAGCTTGTTCAGCTATCTAAACCGGCTCTGGATCAACCCGCCCAAATATAGACAGCGGCAAACAGGAACAGCCAGACAACGTCAACAAAGTGCCAGTACCAAGCAGCGGCTTCAAAACCGAAATGATGATCGGCAGTGAAGGAACCACGGGCAGCGCGAACCAGATTGACGAATAGGAAGATTGTCCCAACCAAAACGTGAAAGCCGTGGAAACCGGTCGCCATGAAGAAGGTTGCCCCGTAAATATGGCCAGAGAAGCTGAAGGCCGCGTGGCCATACTCATATACCTGGAAACAGGTGAACAAGGCACCAAGCAGAACAGTTGCAATCAACCACTTAACAGTCAGGTCGTTCTTGCCTTCGATCAAATAATGATGGGCCGCCGTCACAGTTGTGCCGGACAACAGCAGGATCATGGTGTTGATCAGCGGCAAATGCCACGGGTCAAATGTTTCGATGCCAACCGGGGGCCAGACGCCGCCGATCTGTTCCTTGGGGAACAATGATGCATCAAAGAATGCCCAAAACCATGCAACGAAGAACATAACTTCGGAGGCAATGAACAGGATCATGCCGTAACGGTGATGAAGCTGGACAACAGGCGTATGGAACCCTTCGTCCTTTGCTTCACGGATGACATCGCGCCACCAAGCGAACATGACGTAAAAGACCATTGCAAAGCCGACATACATCAGCCAGCTGAATGACCAGTCCCTGAAATTCGCGATCGCACCGATTGCCAGCACAAATGCTGCCACAGAGCCGAGCAACGGCCACGGGCTTGGATCAACGAGATGATAATCGTGCGCTTTGGCGTGACTATCTGCCATGGTGTTTTCACCCCTCAATTGAAATGGCAAATCTTCCTAGATGAGATTCGCCCGAATGATGTAATTCGCGGGTCACAATAGACATGTGAACCGCATTTTGCCAGATTTACCACACTGGAAAAACTGGCCTTTTTGCGCGTCCTTTCGCCACAAATGGCAGGACACCCAGTGGCTTAGCCCTCGCCCTCTTTTTCAAAAAAAGTATAGGACAGGGTAAATGTCTCAACATCGTCCAGATAGTCTTCATCGACGATCTCTGGGTCAATGTAAAAAGTTACTGGCATATCAATGCTTTGACCAGGTTCAATCAGCTGTTCTGTAAAGCAGAAACATTCTATTTTCATAAAGAATGCTCCCGCCTTTTGCGGTGTCACATTGTATGTTGCAGTGCCCACAATGGGTCTGTCAGACAGGTTCGTGGCCCGATAAAAGGCCAGCCCGGTTTCCCCGACCTTCAGCTCCTGTGGGCCTTGCAGGGCCTCAAACTTCCAATTCAGGCCACGGGCGACGTTCGAATCAAATCGCACGGTCACATCGCGGTCCAAAATAATGGTTGATTCTGTATCCGACTGGTTCGTCGTCCCGCCATAACCGGTTACCCGGCAAAACAGGTCATAAAGCGGCACAGAGGCATAGGCCGCACCAACCATCAGCCCCACAACCGAAACACAAATGATCGCCACACGTCGCGCACGCGCGCCTGCGTCGTCTGTCGGTTCATATTGCGGCGATAGGTCAGCCATCTAGGTTTAGAACCCTGAAACGCCTGAACTGGCGGCGTTGTCGCCAATCCGGACAACAGTGACGGCGAAAAACAGCACGACCAACGCACCAAGGGTCAGCCCAATGGCAAGGTTTACGCCGCGCTTTTTCTTATGTTCATCAGTAATAGGCATCATCAACTTCCTGTGTTTTAGGCCAACAGTGTATGTTCAAGCCCCAATGAGGCAAACAGGACAAATAGATACAGGATGGAAAATCCAAACAGACGCATGGCTGTCTTGGCAGCTTTATCGCCTTCACGCACCCGCCAGACCATCAATGCCAATATCAAGAATATAGACCCGCCAATCGCAGCCGTCGCGGCGTATACCATACCGGCAAAGCCCAACAAAAAAGGCGCAGATGAAATAACCAGCGTGAGGAGCGTATAAATAACAATCTGATTCCTTGTTGAATCAGGCCCTGCAACATTCGGCATCATGGGCACGCCCACCTTGCCGTAATCACCTTCCTTCACCAACGCCAGCGCCCAAAAATGGGCAGGCGTCCACAAAAAGATGATCAGAAACAGGCTTAAGGACTCTAAACCCACCGTCCCGGTTGCAGCGGCCCACCCGATCATCGGCGGAAAGGCACCGGCGGCGCCGCCGATAACGATGTTCTGTGGCGTCGATCGCTTCAACCACATTGTATAAACAACAGCATAGAAAAAGATTGTGAAGGCAAGCAGCGCTGCAGCCACATAATTGACCAACACACCCAGCACCAGAATGGACAGCACAGACAGGATCAATCCGAAGCTCAACGCCTGTTCAGCCGTCACCTTGCCCGCAGGAATTGGTCGGTTTTTTGTGCGGCTCATCACGGCATCGATATCACGGTCATACCACATGTTCAGCGCGCCCGAGGCCCCTGCCCCGACAGCAATTGCCAACACGGCGGTAAAGCCGATCAGCGGATGAATATCGACCGGTGCAGCCACAAGGCCAATCAGGGCCGTGAACACGACAAGCGACATGACGCGCGGCTTCAGCAGGGACATAAAATCCCTTACCTCCGCATATTGCGCCTCAACTAGTTGCGCGTCGGCGTCAGTAGTATCAATGGCCGGTTTGCCGTCTGTCACGCTGTCCCTCATGATCATCCAATGGTTCCATAGAAAAAGACCCGGCTTGTCGCCGGGTCTTTAAGTTTCGCTTTATTACTTGATCCGCGGCAGTGTTTCAAACTGATGGAACGGCGGCGGGCTGGGCAGTGTCCATTCCAGCGTGGTTGCGCCTTCGCCCCACGGATTGTCCTCACACTTCTCTTTACGTACGAACGCATGAATGACAACGCCGATGAAGACCAACACACCAAAGGCGGCAATGAATGACCCGATGGATGAAACATAGTTCCAACCGGCATAGGCATCAGGATAGTCCGCGTAACGACGGGGCATCCCCTGCAGGCCAAGGAAATGCTGCGGGAAGAAGAGCAGGTTCACGCCAATAAAGGTGATCCAGAAATGCAGCTTGCCGCCGAATTCTGAAATCTTGTACCCGCTCATTTTGCCAAACCAGTAATAGAAGGCTGCAAAAATCGCGAACACAGCACCCAGTGACAGCACATAATGGAAATGAGCAACCACATAATAGGTGTCATGCAATGACGCATCGGCACCCGCGTTCGACAGAACCACACCCGTCACACCACCAACGGTGAACAGGAAGATAAAGCCGATTGCCCAAACCATCGGGGTTTTGAACTGGATAGAACCACCCCACATCGTCGCAATCCAAGAGAAGATCTTAATCCCCGTCGGCACCGCGATAACCATCGTGGCAGCCGTGAAGTAAGCCTTCGTATCGACATCCATACCAACTGTGTACATGTGGTGAGCCCACACAACAAAGCCAACAACGCCAATGGCAATCATCGCATAGGCCATGCCGAGGTAACCGAACACAGGCTTGCGTGAGAATGTTGACACAATGTGGCTGATAATGCCGAAACCGGGCAGGATCAGAATGTACACTTCAGGATGACCGAAGAACCAGAACAGATGCTGGAACAGGATCGGGTCACCGCCGCCGGCAGGGTCAAAGAATGTGGTGCCGAAGTTACGGTCTGTCAGCAGCATCGTGATGGCACCGGCCAAAACAGGCAATGACAGAAGCAGCAGGAATGCGGTGATCAACACGGACCATACAAACAACGGCATCTTGTGCAGGGTCATACCCGGCGCACGCATGTTGAAGATGGTTGTGATGAAGTTAATGGCACCCAAAATGGATGACGCACCGGCGATATGCAGCGATAGGATCGCAAAGTCCACAGCCGGACCTTCTTGGCCACTTGTCGACAATGGCGGATAAATCGTCCAACCGCCACCAACACCGTTTTGACCGGGAGGGCCCTCAACAAACATTGAGATAACCAGCAGCGCAATCGCAGCAGGCAACAACCAGAATGAGATATTGTTCATGCGCGGAAACGCCATGTCAGGCGCACCGATCATCAATGGCACCATCCAGTTACCGAAACCGCCAATCATGGCGGGCATGACCATAAAGAAAATCATGATCAAGGCATGTGCTGTCACCAGCACGTTAAAGAGGTGATAGTCACCGCCAAGGATCTGGTCACCCGGCTCCATCAACTCCATACGCATAATAACCGAAAAGGCACCGCCCAAAACACCCATCGCAACAGCGAAAATCAGGTACATTGTGCCGATATCTTTATGGTTGGTGGACAAGAACCACCGTGTAAAAAATCCCGGTGTTTGATGATCTGCGCTCATCTTACTCTCCTCACTGTCCGTTGCCTGCACTAAACAGGGACAACGAACAAATCCTTAAACTTTAGTCAGCAGCAATGGTCGCAACATTGAAGTTGGTGCGATCGGCGCTGGCAAATTCTTCCTTGGCTTGGGCAACCCATGCATCAAACTCTTCCTGTGTCACAACATCGACACGGATAGGCATGAAGGCATGACGAACGCCGCAAAGCTCAGAACATTGACCATAGAAGGAGCCTGTGCGTGTCGCCTGGAACCAGGTTTCATTCACACGGCCCGGCACGGCGTCGGTCTTATTACCAAATTCCGGCATGGCCCAGTTATGGATCACGTCATCAGCGGTCACAAGAACGCGCACCTTGGCATTCACGGGCACGACAATCTGGTTGTCGACTTCCAGCAAACGCAGGCCACCTTCGGGAAGCTCGTCATCTTCAAGCATGATGGAATCAAACTCGAAATTGCCATGATCCGGATAAGTATATGTCCAGTACCACTGATGACCCGTTGCCTTGATGGTCATATCAACGTCTTCAGGAATGGTTTCTTCATAATACAGAAGACGGAATGACGGGATTGCGATCACGACCAAAATCAGGATCGGAATGGCAGTCCACAAAATTTCGATCAGCGTATTGTGCGAAGTCTTTGACGGTTCAGGGTTTGCGCTTTCGCGGAAACGGAACATCACAAACAAAAGCAGGAACAAAACCAGCAATGTGATCGCCACAATGATAACCAGCAACAGATTATGGAACTCGATAATCTGCTCCATCACGGGTGATGCCGCTTCCAAAAGGCCAAGGCCCCAGTCTTGCCGCGCATCAGCCATTGCTGAAGAAGTGAAAACAACACTGCTGATAAGCGCCATAAGGCCGCCAAGCAGTGCAATCGGATTCAGTCGCTTAAGCCGCATAGATCGACTTGCTCCCTTAGATCATGGGGTCGGCCATCGGAAACATTCAATGGGCGACCACCTGTTAGAAATCCCTAAAAGCCCCCAATGCACTTAAAGCATTGCCACATGCGTCCACAGGAGCCGAGTCAGTTGGTGAAAGACCATAATGGGTCAATCAATTCAAGTCAGCCCTTTTTAGGGCGACAGCAAGCCGCAAGTTACACTGTTATGATGTAAAAGGCTTGTCCTGCGGCCCGATGCCCCCCATATTTGCCTAAACACGCCCATTCCAGCCGAAAGATCGCAGAAAGCCTATGCCTGACGCCACCAACAGTCCCCTCACCTCAGCCGAATCCCTGTTCTTTGAACAAGGGGGTTTGGACAGGGCCCGCGCAGAAACCCTTATCAAGGAAGGGTTGAGCGGTGCAGATGATGGCGAACTTTTTCTGGAATACTGCCAATCCGAAAGCCTTGTTTTCGATGATGGACGCCTAAAAAGTGCGAATTTCGATACGAATCAGGGCTTTGGGTTACGCGCTGTTGCGGACGAGGCACAAGGTTACGCCCATGCCGCTGACCTGTCAGAATCTGCATTGAAGCGCGCTGTGGCGACCATTTCAGCGGTAAAGGCCGGGCATTCCGGCACGATGGCAGAACCGCCCAAGGCAACAAATCAGTCGCTTTATGTCGCCGACAACCCGTTAAACGCCATTCCGTTTGAGCAGAAAACCGCCCTACTGACCCAAATTGATGCCTATACCCGCGCCAAAGACCCGCGGGTCAAACAGGTGTCATGCTCGCTCGCCGGGTCGTGGCAGGCTGTTGCGATCATGCGCGCTGACGGTCGGTTGATGCAGGACATTCGCCCGCTGGTCCGGTTGAACGTTTCTGTTGTCATGCAGGATGGCGAACGACGCGAGACCGGTAGCGATGGTGGCGGTGGCCGCATCGGCTTTGACGCCGTGATGGAGGAAGCCTATTGGCAAACCCGCGCGGATGAAGCAATCCGGCGCGGCGCGGTCAATCTGGACTCGATAGATGCCCCCGCAGGTGAAATGACTGTCGTGCTTGGCTCCGGCTGGCCGGGCATCCTGTTCCACGAAGCAGTTGGGCATGGCCTTGAAGGTGACCTGACCCGCAAGGGCGCTTCAGTCTTTTCGACATTGATCGGCCAGCAGGTTGCTGCGCCGGGTGTCACTGTCGTTGATGATGGCACAATCAATGACAGGCGCGGCTCCCTCACCATTGATGACGAAGGCACACCGACTGAACGAACTGTCCTGATCGAAGATGGTGTGTTGAAAGGCTTTATGCATGATCGGTTAAGCGCGCGTCTGACAGGTGCGCAACCGACCGGCAATGGGCGGCGGCAATCCTATGCCCACCAGCCGATCCCGCGTATGACAAACACCTATATGTTGAACGGCAAGGAAGACCCCGGCGCTATTCTTGAGAGCGTCAAATCAGGCATATACGCCACCAGCTTTGGCGGTGGGCAGGTTGAAACGGCTTCAGGCAAATTTGTCTTTAGCTGTACCGAAGCCTACATGATCGAAAACGGCAAGCTGGGCGCACCGGTCAAGGGCGCTACCCTGATTGGCAATGGCGCAGACACATTGAAACGCATTTCCATGATCGGCAATGACATGGCGCTTGATACCGGCATCGGTGTTTGCGGCAAGCAGGGCCAGGGCGTACCAGTGGGCGTCGGCCAACCGACCCTGCGCCTTGATGGCATCACTGTCGGCGGCACGGGCTGATCATGTATCGTTGGGGCGCAACAATTGCGGCGCTGCTGGTCAGCGCAACAGCCTATGCCGAAGGGCCAGTACAAGCCGAAGCGCCGGTGCAAGCCGAGCTACCTGACACGGACGCGCTTGCCCTTGAAGACGACAACACAGCAGCCGCACCCAACCCGACCCCTCTAGCCATGATGCGTTGGCTTGATCCCAATGCTGATCAAATCGCCCGCGTCACAACACGGCCAGCAGATGACATCGCGCGTGGGCAATCTGCGATGATTGAATTGGGGCGGGTTGCCTTCCGCTCCCCCGCCTTGTTCGGCGGTTATGCCGCCGAAGTGGGCCTTAGCTGCAATGCATGCCATCCCGCTGGCCGGGCAGAGGCGCAGTTTTCACTGCCGCCATTGTCGCCGCGCGCCGGACAGGTTGATGTGTCACACGGCCTGTTTTCAACGCTTGGTGATGATCTGCGTGATAATCCACGTCCCATTACAGACCTGACACAGGCGGCCAGCCCCTTCGGTACCGTTGCCCCAATGGACGATTTGCCCGCCTATATTGAAAAGGTCATCACGACCGATTTTGCAGGCCCCACCCCTGATCCTTTGATACTAAGCGGGTTGGCAGCCTATGTTATGGCGTTGAAGCAATCACCGCCGCGGCTACCAAGCCCCTATGCTGATGAAGCGCCAGACAAACAATATGCCCGCTACCTAATCGATGCCGTCAACCGGGCGGTCGCCATCGGCCAGCGCACGATCAGCGAAGAACAACAAGGGCCCAGCCTGTTTGTGCTAACCGCTCTGCGCGCTGAAATCGGTTTGATCCATGAAAGACTGGACCCCGAAGATCCCGCACGTGACTTGCTGGCCGCCCATGCCGTAGCCCTTCGTTCTGTGGATGAGTTTATTCTGGCGCTGGATTGGTTTAACGCCGCCCGCACATTGCGCTCAACACACCGCGCCTTGTCAGAGGATCTGATGCCTATTTTATCGCGGGCAGACCTGACCTACTTTAATCAGGTTTGGTTGGCAGGTGCGATTGACCCCAGCTTGCGCGAACCGCTGGAAGACGACGACACTGCGGACCAAGCACAAGCGACAAAATCTGAAGATCAATAAGGCAAACGCTTAGTAGGCGTGGTCACGGAACACGCAGTTAATATCGCCGTTCCATTCATTGTGATACTGGTCCAACAACAGGTCAGATGCACTTTTACCGCTGTCCAAAATTTCATTCAGCGGACGCAGAAACATCGTTTCGTCATTTCCCAGCCCATCGGTATAGCCACGGGCCGCAAGCCCCTGCTGGGCAATCGCAACCACATCACGGGCAATCTCACGCATGTTGCGGCCATCAGGCCCCTTTGTATGCAGACCCTTGATCGGCACATCATCACGCATGGCGCTGACCGCATCAACTGACCAGCCTTCGATCAGGGCCTCGGCGGCATCCAATGATTTGTCATCGTAAAGCAGCCCAACCCACAAGGCCGGCAAGGCGCACAAACGGCCCCAAGGGCCACTGTCCGCCCCGCGCATCTCGATAAAGCCTTTCAGGCGTACTTCAGGGAACAGGGTCGTCAGATGATCTTCCCAGTCCTTCATGGTCGGCAGCTCACCCTTAAGGCCCGGCAGCTCACCCTTCATGAAATCAGCGAATGACTGCCCCGACACATCAATATAGTTGCCATCGCGATGGACAAAATACATCGGCACGCGCAATGCATAATCGACCCAGCTTTCAAAACCAAATCCGTCCTGCAGCACGAATGGCAGAATGCCACAACGATCCGGGTCAGTGTCAGTCCAGATATGTGAACGGTAACTTTGGAAGCCGTTGGGCTGCCCCTCAACAAACGGAGAGTTCGCAAACAGCGCCGTTGCAATCGGTTGCAAGGCCATACCGATGCGCATTTTGCGCACCATATCCTGTTCGGTTTCAAAATCCAAATTGACCTGAACGGTGCACGACCGAAACATCATGTCGAGGCCAAGGCCGCCCTTTTTGGGCATGTAGTCCCGCATGATGCCATAGCGCCCCTTGGGCATGACGGGGGTTTCATCGCGGGTCCATTTGGGAGAAAACCCAAGGCTTAAAAAGCCCTGCCCCAACTCTTTCGTCACCTCACGCACCTGATCAAGGTGACGGTTCACCTCGCTACAGGTTTGGTGGATCGTTTCTAACGGTGCACCGGAAAGCTCCAGCTGGCCGCCAGGTTCCAAAGTAACCGATGCGCCGAGCTGTTTCAGCGCAATAACCTTGCCCTGCTCTACCACCGGGTCCCAACCAAAACGCTGCAACCCTTTCAACAGGGCTTCAACCCCGTTCGGGCCGTCATAGGTGATGGGAGAGAAATCGGCGGTATGAAAGCCGAACTTTTCATGCTCCGTCCCGATACGAAAGGCAGACTTGGGCTTGCAGCCATCAATAAAGGGGGCAAGCAAATCATCCTTGTTGGTGATCTGGATGGATTCGGGCGAGGCAAGGACCATAAATTCAAACTCGTTCAAGTAACTATTGGTCTTGCCTAGCCGACCCAACCCGCCGGGGCAAGCCGGAACTGCATCATCGTGCCCCGCACGCAATGCCGCACACGCGATTGTGATGGCCTAAACGCAACCGCTATTGCCAATCGCCATGCGCTGTCTGCCAGATAGTCAGGGCCGATAAACAGGCCGTTTCGGCCCGCAAAATACGTGGCCCCAAGGTCACGGCCAACGCGGCTGGATGATCATCCAGCATTGCCTGTTCTTCCGGCGAGAAGCCACCTTCGGGCCCGATCAATAGCGCCCCTTTGTTTGTTTTGTGGGCTGAAAGCACCATTTGAAATGGCTGCGCACCGCGCCGTTCATCACAAAAATAAAGCGGGCGGTCATGTGGCCAACTGGCAAGCAGGGCATCAAGTTTTACAGGCTCTTCAATCGCCGGCAGGCTGTTGCCGCCGCATTGTTCGGCTGCCTCAACCGCGATGGCATGCATCCGCGCCTGTTTCACCCGATCATGTCCGGCATAGCGGGTCAGCACCGGCGCGATACGGGCCACACCCAGCTCAGTAGCCTTTTCGACCACCATGTCAAAACGGGCGCGTTTAATTGGTGCAAACAACAACCAGATATCAGGCCGCGCATCCTGTGGTTTTGTCTGTTCTATCGGCGTGGCAGTGCCGCCCTTGCGTGTCAGGTCATCAAGGTGCGCAGCCCACTCACCATCCGCACCGTTAAACAACAGCACATGATCACCAACTGATTGGCGCATGACAGTGCCTAGATAGTGCGCCTGATCCTTTGTTAAGGACACAGCCACGCCCTCCCGCAATGGCAAGTCGATATACAGCCTTATCTTGGGCTGGAAAGCATTGGGCTTTGATGGCATAAGCGGGCCTTGACTGACTGGGTTTGGTTTCTACCTCTATCGCTTTCAATAGACGTATCGGGGCACAAACTCAAGATATTGCCACCGCGCAGATTAACCGGGTCGCCCCCGAAAAGGACCACGACGCAGATGACTTCACCTTCCCCCCATGCAGACGGTAGACTGATCAAGACCACGCCCCCGTCATGGGTGGACAGATTGGCACCCAAATTCGCGCGCCCCTATTTACGCCTGATGCGGGCGGACAAACCAATTGGCACGTGGTTGCTGTTTTTGCCGGGCTTCTGGGCAATTGGCATCGGCACATGGGCAGGAGGCCCATTGGTTGCAGGCGGTGAAGGTGATCGGCTGTATCCTGATTTCCTGATCATAGTTCTGTTCTTTGTGGGGGCCTTTGTCATGCGCGGCGCGGGCTGCACCATCAACGATATTCTGGACCGCGATATTGACGGCAAGGTTGAACGCACCAAATCACGCCCCCTGCCCGCAGGTGAAATTGCGGTCACCGCCGCAGTTATCTTTTTGGGCGCGCAATGCCTTGTCGGCCTGTTGATACTGCTGCAACTCAACCTCTTCTCAATCATTCTTGGCGCGGCATCATTATTGCTTGTTGCGGCCTATCCCCTGATGAAGCGGATTACGAACTGGCCACAAGCATGGCTGGGCCTGACCATTAACTGGGGCGCATTGCTGGGCTATAGCGCCGTTGCAGGTGACCTTGGACCCGCGGCCTTCCTGCTTTACGCCGCCGGGATTTTCTGGACGCTGGGCTATGACACAATTTACGGCCATCAGGACAAGGTTGATGATGCCGTCATCGGTGTGAAATCAAGCGCGCTTGCATTGGGCGACAAAACACGCCCGTTTGTAGCGGTATGTTATGCGCTGACGTTAATTTTGATTATAGCAACAGGGCCATTGGCGAACATGTATTTGCTGTTCTACGTCCTGATGGGCGTCGCTGCGCTGCACGCCATTTGGCAGGTCCTCGCGCTTGATATCGACGACCCAGATCAATGCCTGACATTGTTCAAGTCAAACCGCGATTTCGGCCTGTTGGTTGCTGTGGCGGTCTATTTGGGCAAGGCATTTCCGCTAGGCATCATCGGCGGATAGCGCTTACCCTGCCCTCATACGACTCACCACAAGGGTGAGTCGCAACAAGGGAGGCTGACATGACTCAGATCTTATCATCCGGCTATGGCGATACGCTTGTGCCCCTCGCCCTATTGGCCCTATGGCCGATCGTTCTTGTAACAGTCATTGCGACCATGCGCGTGATGATGGTTGCCAAGGGCGAAGCCGATCCAACCCAATTCAAATCAGGTGTTGAACATGGCCCGGGCCGTTACTGGCGGCTGAATCGCGCCCACCTCAACACACAGGAAAATCTTGGCATTTTTGCCATCGTGTTCTTTGGGGCCATTCTGGCTGGCTATGATGCCGGTAGTTTAAGCACACTGGCATGGACCGTGTTTGGTGCCCGCATTGTGCAGTCAGTGGCGCAAATAGCCTCGGGCGAAGGCATGTTGGTAAATGTGCGCTTTGCGGCCTATTTGGTGCAGCTTGTCTGTGCCCTGATTGTGCTGTTTGGCATTCTCACAGGATAAAACCGAGGAAAATCAGGCGATTAAGGCCCGGATCGGCCCCGTCATTGACTCAAGAAATGAATTGTGGTTCATTCTTTCAAGAAATGAACATGTATTCATTCCTTAACGCAATCTGGATGGGAAGGTCTGGGCCTTGGTTTATCGGCGCACAGAAAAAGTTGAAACACGTCAGGCTGATACGCGCGCTGATATTCTGGACGCGGCCCGTAACCAGATCGCGCAACATGGCTTTGGCGGCGCATCGATGAGCGCCATTGCCCGCGAAGCGGATGTCGCCACAGGCACGCTATACCGCTATTTCGAAAACAAAGACGCCCTCTTCATCGCCACATATAAACAGTTGGGCGAAAAGGAAATGGATGTGATCCACCGGATCGCCACCCATAGCGGGCCGTCTTCGGCGGTTGAGCGTTTGGCCCTTGCTATCACGACATTTATCTCACGCGCATTGAAATCACGCCGCTTGTCAGCCTCTTTGATTGGGGAGCCTGTGTCCCCCCAGATTGACGCGGCGCGCATAAAAATGCGCGAACTTCATACAGATATATACGAGCGGATCATCATTGATGGCATCAAGGCAGGCTCCCTGCCTGAACAGAATACCCGCATCGGTGCGTCAGCGATTGCGGGGGCCATCGTCTCTGTCATGGCAGGCCCGCTGGCGCCTGAAAACCGGCCCGTTGACGCCCAACAAATTGACGAAGCGACAAAGGCACTGATCACCTTTTGCGTCGCAGCCATTCGTCCGAACAGAAAATCTGACATTGCCTTTTAAGAAGGATTACTCCCATGACTGACGCCCTTCCAACTCCAGCAGACGAAAAAGGCCCTGAACAATTTTCAGCGGTCCGGCCGCGCGATATATTCGACAAGGATGAAATCGCATCTCTGCGCCAGCGCAACAATTGGCGCGCGGCGGGCCTGTTCATTCACGCTTGGGTGGTTATCGGCGCATCGATGGCCTTGTTTGCCCTGTTCCCCAATCCGTTAACGTTCCTGATCGCCGTTGTGCTGATCGGGGCACGTCAGTTGGGCCTTGCCATTTTGATGCATGACGGGGCACACGGATTGTTGTTCAGCAATGTAAAGGTCAATGATTTCGTCACACAGTGGTTTGCGTCATTCCCGATAGCGACAGACATTCGCCCCTATCGCCCCTATCACCTGACCCATCACAAAAATACGCAGCAGGAAAGCGACCCTGACCTGATCCTGTCAGCACCCTTCCCCATCACGCGGGAAAGCCTGCGCCGCAAGATCATGCGCGACCTGACCGGTCAAACCGGTTACAAGCAGCGCAAGTCACAGATCAAGGCAGCGCTTGGCAAGCCCGGCGCACCGTTCAAGGATCGGCTGTCCACGTTCATTGCCAAGTTTGGCGGCCCCCTTGCGACCAACCTTGTGCTGCTGACAATTTTAAGCGGCCTTGGATATTGGTACCTCTACCCACTGTTATGGGTGTTGCCGCTATTGACCTGGTATCAAATGATCACGCGCCTGCGTAATATTTGCGAACATGCCATGGTGCCGGACAATAACGACCCGATGCGCAATGCCCGCACGACCTATGCCGGGTGGTTTATGAAGGCGATGATTGCGCCCTATTGGGTGAATTATCATGTTGAACATCACCTGTTCACTTGGATCCCCTGCTATAATTTGGCCAAGGCGCATGAGCTTTTGCTGTACAAAGGCTATCGCGATCAACTGGAAATCCAGCCCAGCTATTGGGCCGTGTTGAAAATCGCAACCGGCGCTGATCAAGATGGCGATAACAAGCGCGACACCCCCGCTGAGAACCTGTTCATCAACGCCTGATGAACAACCGACAGCAATTCATTACGGAAAACACTAGACTTCAGGCACCCCCATTGGTGCCTGAAATGCCTTTATACTTGGCTGCTGACGATCTACCCCTATGGCAGGCAGGCGAAAGCGAGCTTGAAAAACTTGATCTGCCCGCACCGTTTTGGGCCTTCGCATGGGCGGGCGGACAGGCACTGGCGCGCTATATCCTCGACCAACCGGAAATCGTAAAAGCCAAGCGCGTTCTGGACTTTGGCGCGGGGTCAGCCATTGCGGGCATTGCAGCGGCAATGGCTGGTGCTGATCATGTGTTGTGCAGCGAAATTGACCCGTGGTGCGATCCCGCCATCACGCTTAATGCAACCCACAATAATGTTGAGGTTGAGGTAACGCTTGATAATCTTGTGGGCAGTGACAGTCTGTGGGATGTGATATTGGCCGCCGACATTTGTTACGAAAATGCCCCTGCCCGACGCATCGCCGATTGGTTGCATAGGCTTGATAAAAATGGCACGACGGTTTTGGTTGGTGACCCCGGGCGCACCTATTTTCCGCAAGACCGGTTTGAGCGGTTGGCACACTATCAGGTTAAAACCGACAGCCGGGTTGAGGATACCGATCTACGCAATGCGGGGGTCTGGCGCTTTAAGCCCTAGCGTCATACAGCGCCAAGCGGCGTCCCAACACAATCATGATCGGCACAACAATAACCGTACCAACCAATGCCCCGGTTGAGGCGATAACCGCCAATCTGCCAAAGTCCGCTTCCCCCTGGGCATCGAGCCCGGACAAGATCGCACCGCCCAACAATGGCCCAAACACATTGGTAAACACAAGAATGGTCGATGACATCGAATTCCATCGCCCTTCATGGTCAAGCGATGACAATAGCCCGATGTAATAGGGCATCAAAAAGACCCACGCGATATTCCATGACAATAGACCAAAAACAAATATGGGCACTGTCTTGGCCGCCAATGCGAAAAACAAACCAACGACAAGCAAGACCCCGCCAACTGTGAACGGGATCACACGCCCCCACCTTGTGCCCAAAATAGCTGCGAACACCGACCCCACAAACATCGACAGAAACATGGTCGCCAACCAGCGCCCAACCTCTGCGGGGCCCATGCCAAGGCTAACGCCCTTGCGTTCCACAAATGACCATGACGCCGTTTCCATAATCACGATACACATCATACCGGCAATCAAAACATAAGGCACGAACGCCGCGCGTCCACTGCCTGTTTTTTCGGTTACCCCTTGAAGGGCAGTGCGCCAGCTTGCCCCCTCACGTGGTGCGGGCGGTACTAATCGCAAAAATGGTGCAAAGCACATCAGGCAAAGCAGATTGCCCACATACACCCCACGCAGCCCATAATGCGCTGCAACGATTGGCAAGATGGAGAGCATCAACGCGCCCACCAAAACACCACCCGCAAAATTTTGCGCCATCAGGCGGTCAGGCTCTCGCGAAGTGGCAACGGTTGCCGTGCCAACGGCGATAACCACCCCCTCGCCCAATCCACAAATGAACCGTCCGACAAGGATGGCATCATAGCTATTGATCAGTATCGATACCCCCGCACCGACCAGAACTGTCACAAAGGCACGATAGGCCACGCGCTTGCGATATATGATGCCGGTAAAGGGTGTTGTGCTGGCCAAACCGATGGCCAGCGCCAGCAGCTCTACCGAAATCAGGACGCCAGCCTGCGCATGCGACAGGCCCAGATCGTCCATTGCAGCACCTGTAATGACCGGCAACTGGCCCATGAACCCTTCGCCCATGGCCCCTGCCGCCATAACAACGGCCAACAGCCGCCAATCTATTGCTTGAAAAGCGCGGCGCATAGTCCCCGATCCCTGCTTTAATCCCCCTGAAATTACAGGCATACTAGAGGCAATTACCGAAAGAATCACGAAAGATTATCAAGTGGTAAAGCCCAAAGACTTTACGAAGTTACATGCTGACTTCAACGCACCGATCTCGCAGCGCCATGACTGTGGTCAATGGTGTGCGCCGTTGAATGATGGGCAGCCGGTTTGCTGTACCGTTGATAACGCCATTCCCATCGTCGATAAGGCTGAATGGAAAAGCCTGAAGGCGCGCACAGACCTGTGGTCTAAATACAAGGCGCCCAAGGGCGACAAGCACGCCCAGAAAATTGTTGATGAATTGCCCGACACTTGTCTGGCGATTGAATGTAAGGGGGCCGCACTTTGCGAACGTGACAACCGCTCGCTCGCCTGTCGGTCCTTCCCATTCTATCCATTTATTGACAAAAAGGGCCGCGTTATCGGCTTGGGCTATTATTGGGATTTTGAAGATCGGTGCTGGGTTCTTTCCAATCTTGAGATTGTCGAACCTGAATTTGTCACTGAATTGTTGCACGCCTATGAATTTTTGTTCTTCAAAGACCCGGACGAGTTTGATGTTTTCAAGGGCCAGTCCACGCAACAGCGCCGCACATTCTCCAAACTGGGCCGCGACATACCGTTGATTGGACGCGATGGGGAGCTTTACAAAATCCCCCCCTATAGCGACGAAATCATTCCCGCCAAACCGTCGGATTTTGGCGCGCACGGCCCCTATGTTTCGGACAAGGCCTATAAGCAAGCCATAAAGGAATTGTCATGACCCTGAAGTCACGCGAAGACGCGCTGGACATTGCAGCATCTATCGTTGCCAACGCAACAAAGGCAGGGGCTGATCAGGCAGACGCCCTGTTCGTTCAGTCAGAGGCTGAGGCCGCAAGCGTCCGCGACGGAAAGCTGGAGGACATTGAAGGCAGCGAAAGCCAGGATTTGGGTCTGCGTGTTTTTGTCGGGCGCAGTCAGGCAATGGTTTCAACAACAGACTTCCGTCCCGCCGCATTGGCAGAGGCTGTGGAACGCGCTGTCGCGATGGCCCGCATTGCCCCTGAAGACCCCTATGCAGGTTTGGCCGATGCTGAGCTATTGGTCAGACAGGCCCGCGACCTTGATCTTGTAGACACAACACGCCTTGAAAGCAGCGACCTTGTTGACCGCGCAATGGCAGCCGAAGCTGCCGGACTGTCGGTTGACGGTGTCCGCCGCTCATCCGGGGCAGGTGCTGACCAATCCCGCAGCAGCGTTGCCCTTGCCACATCAGCTGGGTTTGAAGGGGCCTATGATGGCACCAGCTATGGCGTTGGCCTATCACTGATCGCTGGCGACGATGATGCCATGCAGCAGGATTATGCCGCCTATAACACGCGTCACTTAGGTGACCTGAAATTGCCCGCCGACATCGGCAAGGAAGCTGGTGAAAATGCCGCCCGCCGCGTCAACCCCATCCGCTTGGCAACCGGGGCCCGCCCCGTCGTGTTTGATCCGCGTGTCTCAGGCTCATTCGCAACGGCGATATCGGGTGCAATTTCCGGTGTGGCAATCGCCCGTGGCTCAAGCTTTTTGCTTGATAAATTGGACGAGCAGATTGCCAACAGCGCAATCACACTGATGGATGATCCACACCGTTTACGGGGCCTGCGGTCCAAACCATTTGATGGTGAAGGCACAGAAAACCGCCCGATGCGTCTGGTCGAAAACGGTGTCTTGAAGCATTATTTATTGGACCATGCGACGGCATTGCAACTAGGGCGTCGGCCCAATGGCCGGGCTGCGCGTGGCACCGGTGCGCCGCCATCGCCCGCCCCCACCAATCTGTATATTGAGGCAGGTGCAATTAGCCCCACCGATTTGATCGCAGATATTCAGGATGGGTTTTACGTGACTGAGTTCTTGGGCCAGGGCCCCAGCCTCGTGACCGGTGACTACTCACGCGGGGCGGCAGGGTTCCACATCGTGAATGGCGAGCTGGCTGAGCCGGTTTCAGAAGTCACAATTGCAGGTAATTTGAAAGACATGCTGATGGCCGCAACCCCGGCAAGCGACTTAGAATTTATTCGTGGTGTCAACGCACCGACCATTCGCGTTGATCGCATGACGGTGGCCGGTATTTAAGGACGGATGAGCGGTATGCCCCTCCAAAGCGCCCAAACTGTGACCACAGCTGCCGACGACCTTGCCCTGTTGGTGCAGGCCGCACAGGCGGCTGGTGCCTTATCGCTCGACTATTTTCAACAGCCTGTAAAGCAATGGGCAAAGGATGATGACAGCCCCGTGTCAGAGGCTGATATCGCCGTTGACAACCTTTTGCTCAAAACCCTGCGGCCAGCGCGCCCAGACTATGGTTGGTTAAGCGAAGAGACGGAAGACGACCGCAAGCGGCTGACCAAATCACGTGTATTTGTTGTTGATCCGATTGACGGCACGCGCGCCTTTTTGAAAGGCCGTCCGCACTATTGCGTCAGTCTTGCCGTGGTCGAAGATGGCGCGCCTATCGCGGCAGCCCTATTTAACCCAGCAACCGATGAAATGTTCACCGCAACCAACGGCGGTGGGGCCTGTTTGAACGATGCACCGATTACGCCGTCTAGCCGCAGCGACATCACCGGTGCCCATCTGATCGGTCATGAAAGCCTTTATCGGCACCCGTCATGGCCCGAACCGTGGCCCGATGATCTGACAATCAGCAACATCAATTCCATCGCCTATACCGTAGCACTGGTTGCAGCCGGGAAGATGGACGGGTCTGTTTCATTGACGGGCAAGTCAGATTGGGATCTGGCAGCCGCCGACCTGATCATGCGAGAGGCAGGCGGCAAGGCCACCACGCATCTGGGTGAAAGCTACACCTATAATCAAAGCGCAACCCGGCACCTGAATATCATCAGTGGCGGCCCGGCAATGCACGCCGCGCTGCTTGCCAAAGTGGAACCGATTTCGAGGCTGCGCCGATGAACAAAGGCTGGTATCGCATCGACAAGAAAATCGCAAAAAGCGCGGCCATGCGGCGCTTCATCAGCTTTCTTGTTTCGTTATATGTGCGGCTGGTTTGGCTGACCAGTCGGTTTGAAATCATTGGTGCTGATGAACCCCGCGCCCGTTGGGAATCTGACGAACCTTTCATTCTGTCATTTTGGCATGGCCGTTTGTTGATGATGCCTTACTGCTGGGATCGCAGCAAAAAGGTTGGCATGTTAATCTCCAACCACCGTGATGGTGAGTTGATTGCCAACACAATCGGCCATTTCGGACTGGGCACCATTCGCGGGTCCTCTGCCAAGGCAGGCAAGCAATCAAAGGGCGGCACAGAAGCGTTACGCGAAATGCTGAAAACCCTGAAACAGGGCAACTATGTTGGCATAACACCCGATGGACCACGCGGCCCCCGCATGCGGGCCTCTGACGGGATTGTCGCCGTCGCCCGCATGTCAGGTGTGCCGGTGATCCCCGCGACCAGCGCAACCAAGGCGCGGATACGCCTTGGCTCATGGGATCGGTTCTTGGTGCCCCTGCCCTTTACCAAGGGGGTCATCATGTGGGGCGATCCGATACTCATCCCGAAAGACAAAGGTCCCGAAGCGGCAGAGGCGGCGCGCCTGAAAATTGAACAGGCGATGAATGACCTTGCCGATCGTGCCGATAGGTATGTCGGGCAGGAATGTGTTGCCCCCGCCCCCATGCCGCAACATGAGGCAGCAGGATGATCCTGTCGTTGTATAAGGGGTTGACCCGCCTTGCCGGGTTGGGCGCACCGCTATTGTTGGCGCGACGCACCAAGGCAGGAAAGGAAGACCCGAAACGACGCCATGAACGTTTGGGCAAACCAACCATGCCCCGACCGGCAGGCCATTTGATCTGGCTTCACGCCGCGTCAATCGGAGAAAGCGTGTCCATCCTGCCATTGGTGGAACGTCTGTTGGCTGAACACCGGCACAGTCATATCATGGTGACAACCGGGACAGTCAGCGCTGCAACAATCATGGACGACAGACTGCCAGAACGCGCCTTCCATCAATATAGCCCGCTTGATACGCCGGGCGCTGTGCGCGGCTTCCTTGCCCATTGGCGCCCCGATATTGCGCTGTTTGTGGAACAGGAATTGTGGCCCAATCTGATCACCCAAACACACGCCAGCGCCATCCCCATGGTGCTGGTCAATGGCCGGCTGTCCGAAGGATCAGCGCGCAATTGGGTGCGCGCACCAAAATCGTTCCGCAAGGCAACATTCGGTGCCTTTGATCACATATTGGCGCAGGACGACCTGATTGCTGACCGCTTCCGGTCCCTGACCGATCAATCGGTAACCTGTGCAGGCAATTTGAAATATGCCGCCCGCCCACTTGATGTAAATGACGACGACCTTAATGCCCTGCAAGGCGCAATCGGCGACCGCCCCGTATGGGTTGCCGCATCCCTGCACCCCGGGGAAGAGGCCCACATCGTCGCTGTCCACAAGGCATTGAAGCTTAGCCTATCCAACCTGCTGACCATCATTGTGCCGCGCCATGCCGACAAAGCGGGGCTATTTGCCAGCGCCTGCCGTAATGACCATTTGGTCACCCGGTTGCGCTCACAGTCCGGCCTAAAGGGGTTGGACCGGGCTGATGTGTTGATCGGCGATACGATGGGGGAAATGGGCCTATATTACCGGCTTGCGCCCGTGATCTTTATGGGCGGTAGCCTGATCCCACATGGTGGGCAAAACCCGCTTGAACCGGCCAGGCTGAACCGTGCCATTTTGCATGGCCCCCATATTGACAATTTTACCGACCCCTTTTGCCAACTAGAACAGGCTGGCGGTGCAATTCAAATCACTGATGGCACCGATTTAGCTGCAAAACTATACGCCCTGTTGAATGACGAAGCCGTCTGCAACCATATGGGTGACAAGGCAGCAGAAATCGCTGCGGCACAAGACAATAGCCTGGACCACATCATGGATGTGTTATCACCCTATGTGGCGCAAAGCATGATTGCCGGGGGGGCAAAGTCATGAAGGCACCCAAATTCTGGTGGCACGACCAGTCATCACCGGGCATTGCCGCGCGGCTGCTATCACCACTGTCGGCTCTATACGGCGCAGAATCTGTGCGGCGCATTGATAAAACAGCAGAAATCTATAAATCCACCCTGCCCGTTATTTGCATCGGCAACCTAATCGCCGGGGGCACCGGCAAAACACCGACCGCACTGTTGGTGGCCCAACGCCTGACCCAATTGGGGCATAGCCCCGCAATCCTGTCACGCGGCTATGGCGGCAGCCTAGCGGGGCCTGTGAAGGTTAACCCCGCCCATCATACGCCTGATCAAGTTGGCGACGAACCATTACTTCTGGCCGCACACACATCAGTCTATATCGCCCGTGATCGTGCTGCGGGTGCCAAATGGATCGAACAGGACAGACAGACAACGCACATTATTTTGGATGATGGTTTTCAGAACCCCGCATTACATAAAGACATCAGCCTGATTGTCATGGATGCGGGGCGCGGCTTTGGTAATGGTAAACTGATCCCGGCAGGCCCCTTGCGGGAACCTGTGGCCCATGGATTAGCGCGCGCGCAGGCGGTGCTTGCCATTGGGGATGAGGCACAGGCCTGTTTAGACCGGTCTATCCCTGCAGAATTCAAGCATCTAACGCAGTTGACCGGACGGCTGGAACCGGGGCCCGAATCCCTGTGGCTGGCAGGCCAACGGGTAACCGCCTTTTGCGGGATTGGTAGCCCTGAAAAATTCTTCGACACGGTGCGCAGTTTGGGGGCCGAACTGGTTGGCAGCTTCGCCTTCCCCGACCACCACAAATTAAAACCGCAGGAGCTTTTGCTGATTGAACGGCACAAAACCAAAACCCAGTCGATTGTCGTCACAACCGAAAAGGATGCCGTCAAACTGCCGGCAACGGCGCGCGGTAACGTCATGACAGTGCGCGTTGACTTACAGCTTGATCAACCAGACCTGCTGGATGATTTGCTTAAACAGGTTCAATCGTAACCCGTTCAGCAGCTTTGCGGGCGTCATCAAGTGATCCCGCCAACGCCACGGCCAATCGACGATAGGATTTCATCACAGGCTTGCCAAACACCCGCACATCAGCGCCGGGCACCGCCACAGCATCGGCAAGACCGCTGACGTGATAAGGTCCGATCGCATCCTTAGGTGCCAAAATAACATGGCTGGCACCGGGACGCACTAAATCGACCTGCGGTATCGACAGCCCCAAAAACGCCCGCGCATGCAAATCAAATTCAGTCAATGCCTGCGTATAAAGCGTGACCATACCCGTATCATGGGGGCGCGGACTAAGTTCTGAAAATATAACCTCCCCCGCCTTGGTTACGAAAAACTCAACCCCGAACAATCCAGCGCCACCAAGCTCAGCCGTAATGATATTGGCCATGTGTTGCGCTTCACTGATTGCCGCATCAGAGCATTCAGCAGGTTGCCAACTGAATTGATAGTCACCGCGTTCCTGCACATGCCCGATGGGGTCGCAGTAAAGCGTATCGCCCGCCCGTTGCGTGACCGTCAGCAAGGTGATTTCATAATCAAAGTCGATAAATTCCTCGACGATCACGCGCGCGCGATCACCACGCATTCCGGCAAGGGCAAAGGCCCATGCCTGCCGCACTTCCGCTTCGCCTTCAGCTGTACTTTGCCCCTTGCCTGAACTGGACATGACAGGCTTCACCACAACCTTACCGCCGATTTTGGCAGCTTCGGCGACCAGCGATTCCTCAGATTCCGCATAGGCAAACTTGGCGGTACGCAGCCCAAGCTGCGCCGCGCGGTCGCGAATGCGGTCACGGTTCATGGTCAGATTAACAGCATTGGCGGACGGCACGACATGATAGCCTGCCTGCTCTTTCTCAACCAATACTTCTGTTGCAATCGCCTCAACCTCTGGCACGATGTAGTCAGGCTTGTGACGGTCAATCACATCAGACAGTGCCACGGCGTCCAGCATGGAGAAAATCTCGCAGCCATCAGCCACCTGCATTGCCGGGGCACCTTCATAGGCATCGCAGGCAATGACATTGCAGCGCAATCGCTGCAAGCTGATGGTCAATTCCTTACCTAACTCCCCACTGCCCAACAGCAACACTTTTGCGGTGACATGGCTCATAAACGATCCCCTTTTAATTCTTAACTGCTTTACTTAGCAGATTGTCCAACACCTGCAGAAATTGCGATCGGTCCTGTTTTGAAAAGCTGCGACCACCACCGCTGATGACCCCTTCGTCCCGCAGTTGGCTTTTCAGGTCACGCATGGCAAGCGCATTGCCGATCATCACCTCGTCAAATTTTGACCCGGTGTGGTTGATCACCAATGCCTTCTTTTCCAATGCACGGGCTGCCAAGGGAATATCCGCGGTGACAACAATGTCCCCCGCTCCGGCCTGATCAACGATCCAATCGTCGGCGGCATCTGCCCCCTCCGCCACCATGATGTGTGTCACGAAAGGATTTGGCGATGGCCGACCGCCACTGTTCGACACAAACAATAATTGTGTTTTATAGCGCGTCGCGACTTTCTCTGCCTCGGCCTTGACCGGGCATGCATCTGCATCGATATAAACTTTGACCATTGCGGTTTCAGCCGTCCATAAACCAGTCAAACAGGGGTTTGATCTTCTTAAATTCTGTTTTGCAGGTCTTCAAACAGGTCGCCTGCATCGCAGCGTCAGGGGTGTCATGATCCACCCATGCTGTCAAACTTTTATGCTTTAACAACGCACCACGGGGATGGTCCTGCCCATATTGATTAGGCACACGCTTTAATTCAGGGTCGCGAACGCGGATCGACTTCCTTGCAAAGCTTTCAAGCACTTTTTCAAGGTCTTCACCGTCCGGTCCGGCGACGCGGGCACGAAAATGATCAAGCGCGCCCTTTTGCATTCCCATCACGCCGACACCGAAGAAAAGCCCCTTCGGCTCCAGCCCAAAAAACCATGCGGGCTGATTGGCACGGTCCTCAACAGGGCGGAACAGAATATGCAGATGCGCCTTATAGGGGCGCTTATCCTTTGAAAAGCGCACATCACGATGAATACGAAACATTTTGGACTGATGGGGCACCCCGGTCATATCCGACAAAAGCGGGGTCATTTCATTACAGAACGCCTGTGCATCCGCCTTCACATAGGTTTCATACCGCTCCTTATTGGCCTGAAACCATTCACGCTCGTTGTTTTTGGCGAGTTGCCTAAAGAACGTAATCGCCTCTGGCATGAAATGATCGAATGGAAATGTCTCGTCCATTGTGGCCCCCTTATTTTTGCTATCGTGACCATAACATAGAATTGACGCTGGCACCTGTCATGCCCCTCACCTATAAATCAATAAATAGCTGGAGGCAGACACATGAAACTTGCAACATTCGAAGACGACAAGGGAAAACGGCTGGGCATCGTCAAGGGCGACATGCTCATCGACCTAAGTGCCTTTGACCCTACTTTCCCAACTGATATGATTACCTATCTGTCCCATGGCGACACCACGGGCCGTAAGGCAAAGCAGGCCAACCGCGAGGTTGAGGCAACGATCCCCCTGTCATCCGTCACGCTTCATGCGCCGGTTGAAGACCCCCGCAAGATTTTCTGTGTCGGCTTGAACTACGCTGACCATGTGGCCGAAACCGGACGCGATAAGCCTGAAAACGCAACATGGTTCACCAAACCGCCCACCGCCATTGTCGGTCATGATGCCAATGTCCTGAAACCTGCGGTCAGCGACATGATTGATTACGAGGCTGAGCTGGTGGTTATTATTGGCCATCGCTGCCGTCATATTGCGCCCGAAGATGCGTTGAACGCGGTTGCAGGTTATTGCTGTGGCAATGATGTATCCGTGCGCGATTGGCAATTCCGCTCGCCCCAATTCACAATCGGGAAAAGTTTTGACACCCATGGCCCCATTGGTCCGTGGCTGACAACGCGGGATGAAATTGCGGATCCCCATGCGCTGACCATTGAATGTCGGGTGAACGGCGCGGTACGCCAGAAATCAAACACTGAACACCTGATTTTCAAAATTGAACATTTGATTGCAGAGCTTAGCGCCGTCATGACGCTGGAACCGGGCGACGTTATCTTTACCGGCACGCCCAGCGGCGTGGGCGTCGCGATGAAACCGCCACAATTCCTGAAGGCAGGCGACACAGTTGAGGTAGAGATTGCCGGTCTGGGCACCCTGTCCAACCAGATGGTCACCGAAGATGTGACACCCTACGTCAAGTAACCAGTTGGTAGGCGGGACACATCACTCGTCCCGCCTGACCAAATTAGCGGCATTTAGATCCAGAATGGATTGCCCAGCACATAGGGTTCATTCTTGCTAACGGCGACCAGTCCCTTGATCAATCTGATCAGGTACCAAATAGTCAACCAGGCAAAAATGACAAGTCCAATCCCGATGGCGGCCAAAAGCGATCCTGCAATGGTCAACACAATGCTAACCCAGACCATCTGAATCAAATTATCGCAATGGCCATCATACGGGGTATCCCGGAAATCACTGCGCGCCACAAAGCCGAGAATTATGGCCCCGGGCGGGAAAAAAAACGCCAGCGCATAGCCGATATATAGCAAGGTGGGACTTTGCCCCCCTGCGGGTGTTACTTGGTTTTCAGACATCAATCATCCCCTCAAAAATTGCGACTCAGCCGCCGCATTGCACAGTCTCCCACAGGATTTCAGTCGCGGCAATTGTGTCATTGCGAGGTTGCGGCGATCTGGGTAGGCTCCGCCCGAACATGACACCGATTTGCGACATATCCGGGCCAAAACTGCCCCGCCATCTGGCACTTGTTATTGCACTGTTGATAGCAAGCCTGACCGCATTGTTGCCCGCACAGGCCACGATGTCATCGCAAATGGTCATCGCGCAGACAGGCCCCGTCATTACGGTTGAGCAGATTGTGGCCGGTGACGACATCATTAAGTTGGCCTCATGCCTCAACGGCTCAGACCAGGGCCTGCCAACGGATCATGATTGCCAGCTTTGTTGCACCCTACCGCCCATCACCAACGCAGCCTCGCTAAACCCGACCTTGCCGGAACTGACGGTTCAACACATCCGCTATAGCAGCACCCAAACTGATCGGGATAGCGCCGTTGCCCCGCAGGCCTATCACGGCAGGGCGCCTCCTTTTTCTGTTTAACGTCGATTGTTCAATTCAGTTAAACAGGACTATTCAAAATGACTATTTTTTCTCGTAAGGGCGCAGCTTTGGCTGCCGCCGCCTTCGCTGTACTTTCCATTTCCAAAACATCAGCGCATGAAGATTATCTTCCCAGCCCCCTTGGCCACGCCCCTATCGGCGTTATGGGCGACCATCGCCACAATGAAGGCGACTGGATGGTTTCCTATCGTTTCATGACCATGACAATGGAAGACAATCGCAATGGCACAACAGACCTATCCCCCGCACAGGTCCGCACACAATTCGGCTTTCCGGTTGTGCCGCTAAAAATGACAACTGACATGCATATGTTTGGATTGATGTATGGTTGGTCCAATGATCTAACCCTCACGATCATGGTACCCTATGTTGAAAAAAGCATGGACCACCAGCGCCCCAATGGCACAATTTTCGCAGCTGGTGCCAAGGGCTGGGGCGACATCAAAGTGTCCGGCCTTCAGAAACTGACGGACACAACGCACCTTAAAATCGGCATGTCATTGCCAACAGGGCCGATAAATGAACGCGATAGCGTGCCGGGACATTTGCCCTATCCCATGCAGCTTGGCTCCGGCACCTATGACATACTGGCGGGTGTAACCTGGACCGATTTCATCGACCCGCTGGGGCCAAACACCAAGGTCGGCGCCCAGTTGGACGCGGTCTTGCGCACAGGCTCAAACAGCAATGATTATCGCCTTGGCAATCAGGTCAAGGTCACAGGCTTTGTCAATCATCTGCTGTCAGATACAATTTCTGTTACCGGGCGCATTACTGGCCGCGCCACCGGTCAGGTCCGCGGGGCTGATCGTAAAATACTGGCCCGCCCGGCACCGACAACTGACCCCGACAATCATGGCGGTGAATGGGTCGATCTGGGCATTGGCCTGAACTATGTGCTGCCCGGCACACCGTTAAAGGGGCATCGGATCGCTGTTGAGTATGAAAAAACCGTCTATCAGGACCTGAATGGCCCGCAATTGAAGATGGATGACATGCTGACCATCGGCTTTCAAGCTGCGTTCTAAGCCCAACTTAGGCCGGGTATATCCTTCTATAGCAAGACTGTATCCGGCCTATTTCCGTCCACAACGGTGCGGTAAATTCTCCAAATTTGCAAAATTACCGACCGGCCTTTGCCTTGTAATGCCCCCTGAACCTTCATAGGTAGGACAGATACAAGGGAGGCACACATGTCTACAGGGCTTATTCTATCACTGGTACTATTGGCCGGCGCACTGATTTGGTACGGCATCGAAAAGTCTCGCCGCAGATCACATGCGATGGACGGCGGCATCCATACCGATATCACCCTGCCCCATGAGGCCCCGTTTGAACTTTACAGCAACGCTTTCTCGCACTGCTCACGCAAGGCAAGGCTTGCCATGGCGGAACTGGGGATTGCGTATATCCACAGGCCAATCGATCTTGTCGAAACAGGCCAATATCAGACGATCAGCCCCGCCTATTTGAAAGTTAACCCAGCAGGCATTTTGCCAGTGCTTGTCCATAACGGTCACCCGATTTATGAATCGGACTACATTTTGAAATATGCTGCGGCCCATGCTGGCCCCGACGCCCCGCAATTGACACCGGACGACCCGCAAAAACTTGCCGCGATGAATGAGTGGCTGGACTATTGCAACATCACCAATGATGATCCGCTGGGCAATCCAGAAGGCCGCCTTGGCCCCTGTGTGCCCGCACTGACAATGCCGATCTTCGTCACCATGATGCAATGTATCAGCTTCAAGAAACTGATCCCGGGCTTGCTATTTCACCCCGACAAAAAGCGCCCGTTCTTTTTCAGCGCGGCCAAGCTGTTTGGCTTGCGCGGTCTGATGCGGGCAAAGCCATTGACGGATCTTGTGGGGGACGCAAGGGATGCTGCGCGCAATCACCTGAAGAAACTGGACGATGCGCTTGGTGCATCACAAGGCGATTGGATTTTGGGTGATCAATTCACACTGGCTGACATTACGCTCGCCAGCGCCCTGTTACGCATAGCCGAAACCGGATGGCTCGACTACTTCAAATCATTGGATGACCTGCCCCACGTTGCTGCCTATTATGAACGGTTGCAGGCGCGCCCCAGTTGGCAGACCGCCATTACCGACAAGCAGCATCATTTGGTTGAGCAAGGCTCAAACGATTTGAAGGCGTTGTTGAAGGATGATCAACTGATCAAATCAACCCTTCAGCCACTGGCAAACTGACTATTGTGTGGCGGCATTAAACTGCTCAACGCCACCGACGAATGTTGACAGTGTTTTGATCTCACGTAGATCGTCTGCTGCGCGCGGATCCTGATCAACAATGATCAAATCAGCCCATTTTCCCTGTTCAATGCTGCCGGCCTTCTCGCCAAGCCCCGCCTGCCATGCGGCGTCAATTGTCGTGCCGCGAATAGCCTGCATCAACCCAATGCGCTGATCAGGGCCAAGCTGTTGACCGCTGGATGTTCTACGCTCCACCGCAGACCAAACCATTACCCAAGGGTCCATTGGCACAATGGGCGTGTCCAAATGAAGCGTGAAGGGCAGTTGCGCCTGCAATGCCTCATTCATCGGGCTCATCCGTGCGGCGCGTTCGGGCCCCATGAAAATTTCGCGGTGCCGGTCGCCCCAGTAATAGACATGCGCGTTAAAGAAACTGGGCGATACCGACAATGTCTTGGCCCGCGCGATTTGGTCAGACCGCATCATCTGCGCATGAATAATTACGGGCCACGCATCACGCATTTTCGGCGCCACTGCCTGCCCCTGCTCTACCGCATCGAGGATCATGTCAATCGAAGCATCACCATTGCCGTGCATATAGGGGCGCAGGCCCGCCTGCATGGATCGTGCCACAAGGTCATTCAATGCATCTTTCTGATAAATCGGATAACCGCGATAGTCCGGGCCATGACCGGCATGGGGGACGAAATAGGGTTTGCCCAGAAACCCCGTATAACCCTGAATAGACCCGTCGGTCACAATCTTGACCCCGGCAATATGATACTTGTCAGATTCAAGATCGAACAATTTTCCTTGTTGTTGCAGGGCCAACGCATATTCAGCCTCAACCAAAGATACGATACGGATGGGCATATAGCCAATGCGTGACAGCCAGCCCAAGGGCACAAACATCGCCTCATTCGCCAGCCCATTTTGTGCTGTCGTCACACCCTTTGTCAGATAATCCTGATTGCCAGCGCGCAACAATGTTGCGATATCAGCAGGCCCAAAGCCCAACAATTTGTCCCGGAAGATATAGCTCGCCGTTTCCTTCATCAGGCCGGTGGGCTGGCCCGCAGTGTCTCGTACAATTTCACCACCATCAGGATCTAGCGTATCTGCTGTCACCGCCATTTCCTGCATGGCACGCGTATTCACGACGGTCATATGGCCTGACACGTGAATGATGCCCACCGGATTTTCCGGTGCAACCTCATCAATGTCAGCCGCGGTTGGGTGGCGCATTTCAGCCACCAAAGTGTCGTCATAGCCCATCCCAACAATCCAGGTGCCGGGGGAAACTGTTTCCACCTTTGCGGCGATCATCGCCTTGATTTCATCAATTGATTGGACAGTACCGACAGGCGGGCTGGACAAATTGAGTGCCACGCTCATCACACCCCAACCGGGATAGTGACCATGCGCATCGATAAAGCCCGGCAAAAGCGCCTTGCCTGCCAAGTCATGCATAATCGCATTCTCCGGCGCTGCCGCCACTATTTCTGCCTGCGTGCCGACTAGGCTGATTTGACCGCCTTCTACCAACACAGCTTCGGCAATGTCATTCGTGCCGTTCATGGTCAGCACGGGGCCGTTGTAGAAAACCTGCGCCGCGGGCGGTGCCGGGTTCCATGATTGATAAAGCGCAAATCCCGCGGCCCCGGCCAATACCAAAACCACAATCAATAAAATCAGCGCCCCGCGCAAAATGCGTGCCATGAAAGCCCCCTAGCCCATTGTCTAATTGCCATTGTTATAGCCTAGCTGGGCAGCACTTCAAAGTTCGCTTTCCACGCCTATATAGATGTGCCACTTTCGGCAAAACTATTGGAGACTACCATGACCGACGCCCGTATAACGTTGATAGAGCGTTTCTTTACTGCGATTGAAACGAATGATTTCGCCACGATTGAAGCCATTTATGCCGATGATGTTATTGTCTGGCACAACAGTGACAACAAAGAAAAAGACAAGGCCGGCAGCCTGAAAATCCTTCGCAGTGTTTTTGGCTTTTTGACCACCCCACGCTATTAGGTTCTGCGCCGCTATACCGTTCCGGGCGGCGTTGCCCAATCCCATATTCTGCATGCAGAGCGCCCTGACGGCACACCATTTGCGATCAATGCAGCGATCTTTTTCGAATGCGACGAAAACCACATCACACGTCTGGAAGAGTTCGTCGATGGCGACACATTTCGCAGGCAAATGAAGGCCTAGCACCAGACCGTCGGGTGGCAACGGTGTCAACAATAACGACAATGCGGTAAGATGGCTGGGGAACCTGGATTCGAACCAGGACTGCCGGAGTCAGAGTCCGGAGTTCTACCGTTAAACTATTCCCCACCGGCTTCGGCGCTGAATCGCTGCGCCAAATCAGTAGGGCCGGACAATATTGCCGCAAATGGGCGCGGTCAATGGGCTCTACCCCATCGAATTTGGACACGGTGCCGCACTATCCGCGCCTCCATACGGAAATCAACACCCAATTACCGGGAAAACTGCGCCTAAATGGCCCTTGATTTGTCGTGCGTGGCATCCGATACATGAAGGCGGTTGATGGGATAAAAGACACATTATTATGTTTGGGGGAACAAAGTGTCGTGTACCCACCATTCTGCCGTTTCCACGACACATAGCTAAAAGCAGGAATTTCGATGAACCGGTCCGTCATCATTGCAATCACTTTCGCCATCATTATCGGCCTGTGGCTGGCATCTGGCATCATTCGCGATCAGGGCAATGTGGTTGCCCCAGCGGCATCCATCAGTCAACAAAACGCTGAAAATGTTGATCGGGTCACGGTGCAGGTTCAAAAATCAGTCGCCCGCCCACAACAGCGCGCCATGACATTTTCCGGCCGGACCGAAGCGTCACGCACAGTGCATGTGCTGGCCGAAACCGGCGCACGCATTATCGACCTTCCCTTTCAAAAGGGCGACATTGTGAAAAAGGGCGGCGTCCTTTGCCGTTTGGCCAAGCAGGACCGTGAAGCACGTATGGCCGAAGCGCAGGCAACCATGACCCTACGCCAGCTGGAATATGAAGCAGCACAAAGCCTTGCCAAAAAGGGCCACCGTTCAGACACTGCAGTTGCTGCCGCCAAGGCGCAATATGATGCCGCGCAGGCACTTGTTAAGCGTATGCAGGTAGAACTGGACAATACAATCATTCGCGCACCGTTCGCTGGTGCAATCGAAGATTTGCCGACAGAGATTGGCGGCTATCTTGCCCCTGGCTCTGTCTGTGCGGTCCTTGTTGAAGAGGACCCCTTCTTGGTCACTGCGCAACTGTCCGAACAGGAAGTCGGCAATGTCGTGGTGGGCGCCCCTGCCCGCATCAAGCTGGTCACCGGCGAAACCATCACCGGCACAGTGCGCTTTGTCGCCAAAACAGCCCAGCAGGTAACCCGCACATTTGAAATAGAGGTTGAGGTAGCAAACCCAAACCACACCCTGCGTGAAGGCATCACAGCCACAATGACGCTTGATGGCCAACCGGTACCCGCGCATCTGGTGACTGCCGCAGCATTGACCCTGAACGATGCCGGACAAATCGGTGTGAAGACAGTTGATCAGGAACAGCGCGTCGTTTTCGTGCCTACGAAAATTGCCAGCGAAACACAAAACGGCGTTTGGCTGACCGGCCTTCCTGAACAGGCAACCATTATCGTTGTTGGACAGGAATATGTTATTGAGGGTGAGCAAATCAACCTTGTCTATGTTGGGGATGACAATGCCAGCGCAACACAACGCGCCGCGACCCCCAATTCCGACGACGCATCATAAGGGGCGATTTGATGGAAGCGATTATTGACGGCATTATTGGTCGGTCCAAAACGGTCCTGGCCTCGTTCGTATTGATGCTGATATTCGGCATCATCAGCTATAACAACGTCCCAAAAGAAGCGGACCCGGATATCCCTATCCCCTTCGTGCAGGTTCACGTTGTTCATGAAGGTATTTCCCCTGAAGATTCCGAACGCCTGTTGATCCGCCCCCTTGAACAGCAATTGCAGGGCCTAGAAGGGTTGAAGGAAATCAACTCACTCGCCACCGAAAACTATGCCGCGATTTTTCTTGAGTTTGATGCCAGTTTCAATCCCGACACGGCTGTTACAGATGTGCGGGACAAGGTGGATTTGGCAAAGCCTGACCTACCCAGCGATGCAGAAGAACCAAAGGTGCAGGAGTTTAATGCCAGCCTGTTTCCTGTTATCGGCGTCACCCTGTCAGGCGACTTGCCCGAACGCACACTACTAAACACTGCCCGTCTTCTTGAAGATCGGTTTATGCAAATTTCCGAAATCTCTGACGCGTTCATTGTCGGCGAACGCGAGGAGTTGCTGGAAGTTATAATCGATCCGGCAAAGATGGATTCCTATGGCGTTACCGCCGGTGAATTGTTCAACGCCTCACGCTCCAACAATCGGTTGATTGCAGCGGGCGCCATGCAGGGCGATCAATCACGCTTTTCCGTCAAGGTGCCGGGCCTTTTTGAAACCCGCGCTGACGTATTGGAAATGCCGATCAAGGCGCAGGGCGACAGCATCGTCACCCTTGGCGATATTGCAGAAGTGCGCCGCACATTCAAAGACGTACAAAGCATTGCCCGCGTGAACGGCAAACCTTCGGTTGCTGTTTGGGCCATTAAACGGCTGGGCGAAAATGCCATTCTGGCAACCCAAGAGGTTCGCAAGGTTGTTGAGGAGTCTGCTGACGACATTCCGCCCGGCGTCATTGTAAATTTCACTTCAGACCAATCAAAATGGGTATTTGAAACACAGGCAGAATTGCAGGCCGCCGTTTCGACCGCCATCGTTTTGGTGATGATTATTGTGGTCGCGGCCCTTGGCTTCCGCTCAGGATTTTTGGTGGGGATCGCCATCCCCTCCTCATTCATGTTCGGCTTTGTCGTTCTGTCATTAACCGGGTCAACCATCAACATGATGGTAATGTTCGGCCTTGTGCTGTCTGTTGGCCTATTGGTTGATGGGGCGATTGTGGTCGTCGAATTGGCCGACCGCAAAATGGCTGAAGGGATGCACCGCAAGGAAGCCTATGCCACCGCGTCAAAGCGCATGGTGTGGCCGATCATATCGTCAACCGCAACGACACTGGCGGCGTTTTTCCCCATGCTGGCATGGCCCGGCGTGACCGGTGAATTCATGTCCTATCTGCCCATGACCTTGATCTATGTCTTGTCGGGATCGTTGTTGATGGCCTTGGTCTTTATGCCTGTGCTTGGCGGTTATATCGGCAAGGCATCGGACGGCAACAACAAAACATTGAAGGCGCTGTCTATGGCAGAAACTGGCGATGTGACAAAACTAGACGGCTTCACGGGCCAATATGCCCGCATGCTGAACTGGGTTGTACGTCGCCCGTTGATGATGATCGGCATCGCCATCCTGATCCTAAGTTCAATCGTTGTGGCCTTCAGCTATATGGGGCGGGGGGTTGAATATTTCAGCAGCTCTGAACCTGATCAGGCTGTGCTGATTGTCAGCGCAAGGGGAAACATGTCCCCTAAGGAGCTTGAGCGCATCACCATTGATGTTGAGAAAATTGTGTTGGATGAACCGGGCATCAGCATCGCCTTTACTGAGGTCGGCACTGAGCTTGGCTCGCGTGGGCAGGAACTGCCATCTGATGCAATCGCGACAATCAATATGGAATTCACCGAATGGCGGACACGCCCCAAGGCGACAGAAATACTAGACAATATTCGCGCCAAGACCCGCAATTTGGCGGGAGTCCATGTTGAAATCTATAAACGTCAAAACGGCCCCAGCGACGACAAGCAGATCAATATCGAATTTTCCTCCACCAACAAAAACGCAATGATTGCTGAAGTTGGCAGGGTGCGGGAGTATCTGGAAAATCACGTCGAAGGTGTAATCGATATTGATGACAGCCGTCCCCTACCTGGCATTGACTGGCGCCTGAAAATTGATCGTGAACAGGCAGCCCGTTTCGGTGCTGACGTTACAACTGTTGGCGGTGTTGTCCAACTGGTGACCAACGGCATCCTGATCGGCAATTATCGTCCCGATGATGCTGACGACGAGGTTGATATTCGGGTTCGCTTTCCTGAGGAAGACCGCTCAATCGAGGCGCTGGACAAGCTGCGGCTGTCAACACCCAGCGGCCCCGTGCCGATTTCAAACTTTGTGACGACGGAACCGGCGCCGCGCCTGTCCTCTATTAACAAGTCGAACGGGCGCATCGTGATGAACATCAAGGCAAACCCCGACACAGGTTACTTGGCCGACACACAGGTTCGTCAGGTTGCAGCATGGTTGGAGACACAGGAAATTCATCCTGATGTTTCTGTCGCCTTCCGTGGCACCAATGAGGAACAGCAGGAATCAGCTGAGTTTCTGGGCGGGGCCTTGCTCTTCTCCCTATTCCTGATGGGCATCATATTGGTAACGCAGTTCAACAGCTTCTACCACGCCTTCTTGATCCTCACCTCTATCGTGCTGTCCACGGTGGGTGTGTTGCTGGGCATGATGATCCGGGATCAAACATTCTCTGTCATTATGACGGGGACCGGAATTATCGCGCTAGCCGGGATTGTGGTGAACAACAATATTGTGTTGGTCGATACCTATCAACGGCTGCACGCGTCCGGTCAAAATGTGGTTGAGGCGATTGTCCGTACCGGCGCACAGCGATTACGCCCTGTGCTGCTGACAACCATCACCACCATTTGCGGCATCTTACCGATGGCCTATAGCGTCAATGTTGATTTCTTTGCCCGGCAGATCAGCTATGACGCCCCGACATCAGGTTGGTGGGTGCAACTGGCTACTGCGATTGTGTTCGGGTTGGCATTCGCCACTGTGCTGACGCTGGTGATTACGCCCTGCATGCTTGCCCTGCCCGATCATGTCAGGCAAAAATATGGCACGCCGATCAAAAAGCTGCTTGGGATAAAACGGCCCAACGTCGAACAGCAAAGCGTCGAACAGCAAAGCCCGGCTGAATAACGTCCAACAACTAGAATCGGCCGTTCATCTCGCCCCTTAATCAAGCGAGATGGGCGGGCCTTCTGTTTCTTCTTCAAGCGTATAGCCAGGTTCCTTCGCCAGCCGGCGACGGAAAGTAATATAGGACAGCGGCAACAGCGCGGCATAACTTAATGCCAACGCCAACAGGCTTTCCCACGGGTTCGTCGCAAAACTCGCCGCGATCAATGCGACTACCAACAATAGCGGCAACACAAGATCCCCACGCACCCGCAAACGCTTGAAAGAATAGGTTGGGATACTGCTGACCATCAACAGACCGATCAGCCCCGTATAGACCGCCGTCAAAACCGGCACATCCAGCAACCAATCAGCGCCCATAAAGACCGCAAAAAAGGGCACAAAGACCAGCATGGCCCCCGCCGGCGACGGCACACCCGTGAAATAGGACGCCATCCACAAAGGACGGTCAGGATCATCATGGGCAACGTTAAAGCGGGCAAGCCGAAGACCACAGCAAATTGCGTAACTCAACGCCATAACCCAGCCAAAGCCGCCCGCCCCTTCAAGCGTCCAGATAAACAGTAACAGCGCGGGCACGACGCCAAAGTTCACAAAATCAGTTAGGGAATCCAATTCCGCGCCAAAGCGGGTTTCCCCCTTCAACAAACGGGCAACACGCCCATCCAGCCCATCCAGCAATGCAGCAATCATCACCGCAATAATGGCAGCTTCGAACCGGCCATCAAGGCCGAACCGCACAGCGGTCAGCCCGGCGCACAGGGCCAGAACCGTCAAAATATTGGGGATCAGGCTGCGCGCAGGCAGATGAATACGCCCCAAAGGCGCCCGCTTCTGCACCTTCCCGGTGTCATCATCTGACGACGCCGCAGCGTCCTCAACGGGCCGGATATGGGGCGGCTGTTCACTCATCCGCAGTGCTATCCCCGTCAATCACTGTCAATCGGGGGGCGCCTTCTTCAACAGATGCAGATGCCAACATGCCCAATACAGTTTCACCGGCAATCATGGTTTGGCCCAAACGTACTTTCACGTCGCTACCCTTGGGCAAGTATACATCAACCCGGCTACCAAAACGGATCAGGCCGAACCGTTCACCCGGCAGCATCTTTTGACCTTCGACCACATGCCAAACAATACGGCGGGCCACAAGTCCGGCAATTTGAACAAAGGCGATTTGCTGACCATCTTCCATCGTCAAACGATAGGCATTCCGCTCATTCTGCTCGCTTGCCTTATCAAGGCTGGCATTCAGAAATTTACCCGGGCGGTACTCGATGCGGTCAATCGTGCCAGCCGCAGGCGTGCGGTTCACATGGCAATTGAACACATTCATGAAAATACAGACACGCTGCAAAGGGTCTGCGCCCATATCAAGTTCTGCCGGGGGGGCTGCCTCATCAATCATGCAGACAATACCATCGGCAGGGCTGACGACCGTCCCCTCACCTTCTGGTGCGAACCTGTCGGGATCGCGGAAAAAATAGATACACCATGCTGTCCCAATCAATCCAATCCACCCCAAGGAGGTGGAAAGGGAAAACAGGATCAATGTCACAACGGCAAAAATGCCGATGAAGGGGTAACCTTCCTTGTGAACCGGTACGAGTACATCCCGAATAGCGCCCATGGGTAATTTGCCTTTGCTTATAAAAACTTACCAATCATACGCTGACTGGTTCGCCGGATCAATTCACGGCAGTGCGGCCCAATGACGGGCCATCATTACGTTGCTGGCTTTGCCACATATGGGCATAAAGCCCGTTTTCGGCCAATAATTCGTCATGCGTGCCTGTTTCAACGATGCGTCCCTTTTCAAGGACGATAATCTTGTCAGCATGGATGACGGTGGATAAGCGATGGGCAATGATCAGGGCTGTCCGATTTTCCGACACCCGATCAAGTGCCCCTTGGATATCACGCTCCGTCGCGGTGTCGAGCGCGCTTGTCGCCTCGTCCAAGATCAGAATCGGCGGGTCTTTCAACAATGTGCGGGCAATGGCAACACGTTGCTTCTCGCCGCCGCTTAATTTCAAGCCACGTTCCCCCACCATACTGTCATAGCCATCAGGCAGTTCAGCGATGAACCGATCAATGCTTGCCAGATTGGCAGCATGTGCGATTTCACCCTCTGCCGCGGCGGGATTACCGTACCGAATATTATAGCCGATCGTGTCGTTGAACAGCACAGTGTCTTGCGGAACAATGCCAATGGCCTGCCGCAGGCTATCTTGTGTGACGTCGCGCAAATCCTGCCCATCAATAGTGATGGCCCCTTGCGTGACATCATAGAACCGGAACAACAGCCGCGATATGGTGGACTTGCCGGCACCCGATGGCCCCACAAGCGCAAGGGTGTGCCCTGCCGCAACCTCAAAATTCACATCATGCAAAATCGGCCTGTCAGAAGAATAAGCAAAGTTGACATGATCGAACTTGATCGCGCCGCCCTTGATAACAAGCGGCTGGGCGTTCGGGCTATCCAGCACATCCTTATTGCGCGCCATCAGGCCAAACAATTCTTCCATATCGGTCAGGGACTGCTTGATCTCGCGATACACAGTTCCCAACAGCCCCAACGGAACAAACAGCTGAATCAGAAATGCGTTCACAAGGACAAAATCACCGATCGTATAGTCCCCGGCCATGACCCCCTGCGCGGTCAGGCCCATCAATGCCATCAACCCGACAGATGTCACAACGACCTGCCCCGTATTCAGCAAGGCAAGCGAGGTTTGGGAACGGACCGCCGCATCGGAATAGCGTGTCATCGACTTGCGATAACGGCCAGTTTCGTGATCTTCATTATTGAAATATTTGACGGTTTCAAAATTCAGAAGACTATCAACCGCCTTCACATTGGCATCATTGTCGGAATCATTCATCCGCCGCCTGATGCCAACACGCCACTCAGTTAGCCTGAATGTGAACCACACATAGGCCGCCACGGTGACCACGGTAACAACAGCGAATAACGGACCGAACTTGACCCAAAAAATCGCGCCGACCATCACAATTTCTATTAGCGTGGGAATGACACTGAACAGGGAAAAGCGCAGCAGAAAATCTATTCCCTTCACACCACGATCAATCACACGGGCCATGCCGCCAGTACGCCTGTTCAAATGAAATTGAAGTGACTGGGCATGAAGATGCCGGAAGGTTGCAACGGCAATTTCCTTTTGGGCGTGATTGCCCACTTTGGCAAACAGCCCATCACGCAACTGGGCAAAGCCCTGCATGGCAATACGCATGACACCATAGGCAACAACCAATGCAATCGGCACAAGCAACCATTGGGGCAATTGCCAGCCCGCGCCAAGCGCATCCGGTTCCGCTGCCAAATTGTCGGTTGCCGCCTTGTAAAGAAACGGCGCGGTCACAGCGAACAGTTTCGCAACAACCAACGAACATAGGGCAAGGATGACCCGTAGCTTCAGGTCACCCCGGCCAGCTGGCCACAACCACGGAAGCAATTGGCGAAGCACCTGACCTTGCGTACGCATGGACAGGTCCTTGGCATCCTCTGACATAGCAAATGAGCGAATGGTCGGTACCGCGCTTTATTTAGGATCAGCGCCGGGTAGCGCGAACATCTGCCCCGGATAAATCAAATCAGGATCACGGATCTGATCATCATTCGCCTCGTAAATCAGCGAATATTGAAAGCCCGAACCATAGACATGGCTGGCAATGCGCCACAATGAATTACCCGGTTGCACAACCACCTGCCCATCATTGAAGACAAGCCGAGACGGCTCTTCGCGCAGGAAGGGTATGGCGATACGTGCAGTAACCTTGCCTGCCTTATCAACCTGATCTGCGCGCAGCTCATACTTGCCTGGATCGATTTCAACATCAGGAACAAGCCGCCATGTGCCAGCCTCATTCGGATCAACCCGCCCGACCAATGTGTTGTTCAGATATACCCGCACTTCGTGATCAGGCAAGGCACGTCCGGCAAAAATCACATTGCCCTTATCATCATAATCAATGGTATCGACGGTTAACACGCGGTCATCACCGGGGGCCACGCCCTGCAAAACGACACTTTTGTCACCGGGCGTCATCAAAACCGCAAGAGCACGACCGGCACCGTCGGGTATAGCAATCACAACAGTACCGTCAGAGGTAAAAGTCTCACCTTCCGGTGTTTTGGCAACCAAGGTCAGCTTCGCTGCGCCTGAGGGCATGGGTTGATCAAGCGTCAACACCCATTCGCCCCTGTCATTGGCAACAACCTCGCCAATCGATGCGCCATCGCGCATGACCGTGACGGTTGATCCGGGCAAGGCCCGCCCGGCAATAACCGCCGTTGCATCTGCTGAAATCCGCACGATGTCAAAGACAGGCTCGTCACCGGGTGCCTCGTCAGCATCGACCGCATCGCCTGTTTCGGCATTTTCAGATTGCGCGGCATCGTCCCCGCCCAACCCGATCAAGTCGGGTCGCACCAATCCAAGATAGGCTGCCGCCGCAATGATGATAACGGCACCAATGATGAGTACTAGTCTTTGCAAGGCCCACATCCTCTTATCTGATAGGCAGCTTTACGCTGCACCTTTAGATGTTGTGCAAAGACTACCCCTGTTCGGATGGCCCGACAAGCGTCCGTACAGAAAAGATTCAGGAATAAAGCGGGGTTATCGCCCTAAAGATGCCCTATTTTGTCGAGCCTGCGGCTCATCAAAAAGACCGGCAACAGGCCAACCAATGCAATTGACAACGCAGGCAGGGCGGCTGCCTCCAACTGCTCAAGCGAGGCATAGGTGTATGTCAGCGTTGCCAAAGTCTCAAAATTAAAGGGCCGCAACAACAATGTGGCAGGCAGCTCCTTCATGCAATCCACAAAGATCAACACCGCACCGGTCAATAATGCGCCGCGCAACATGGGGATATGGACCCGCCACAGCAATGACCACGGCCCATGTCCCAGCGTGCGCCCCGCCATATCCATATGGGGGGTAATGCGGGTTAATCCTGCCTCAACATTGCCTTGGGCCAATGACATGAACCTGACCGCATAGGCGAACAAAAGGGCAAGCACCGTACCGCTTGTCAGCAATGTCACGCCAAAGAACTGCATACCCAGCGGTTGCAGAACCAGATGATCGAACTGCCCCAATACGGTCAACACACCCAACGCCAACACCACACCGGGCAAGGCATAACCAAGCCCTGCAAATTGGGTCAGGCTACGCAACGCCTGTGCCGGTCTGCCATTGCCCGCCGTGCGCGCACCATAGGCCAGCAACATGCCCAAGCTGATGGTGATCAGCGCCGCACTGCCAGCCAGCACGATGCTACGCCCGGCACTTTCGAAATAGGCACTTAAAGCTGCCCCTTCAACGCTTGATGCAGCCAGCTTGATCAACACGCAGACCGGGATCAACAGACCAAAAACAATCGGCAGGGCAACCAACAGGCATAGCGCCCAACCCTTGACCCCCGATACGATGATTTTACCCGCCGGTGCACTTGTCTGAACCGGTCCTGCAAACCGTTGCCGCCGACGGCCCATCCGTTCCAACACCATCAACAGGGCGATAACGCCCAGCATGGACATGCCAATCTGCGCCGCCCCTGCCAAACTGCCCATGGACAACCACACATCGTAAAGCCCAGCTGACAATGTTTTGACGGCAAAGAAGTCAACTGTGCCGAAATCCGACAGGCTTTCCATCATCACAAGCGCCATGCCGATGGCAATTGCCGGACGGGCCAAGGGGATCGCCACACGCCAAAAGGTGCTGAACATGGAATGACCCAGCGTGCGCGACACATCAATGAAGCGTCCTGATTGCCCGACAAAGGCTGCCCGACTGGTCATATAGATATAGGGGTAAAGCACCAGTGACAGCACCAACACCGCACCGGGCAATGACCGAATATGCGGCAACAACAAACGCCCCTGTTGTTGCCCAAACAGCCCCGTCAAAACCTGATAGACCGGGCCGCCTAAATCCAGAAAATCAACATAGGCATAGGCAACAACATAGGCAGGCATCGCCATTGGCAACAGTAATGCCCAACTGAAAAACCGGCCAAACGGGAATTGATACATACTGACAAGCCACGCGGTCCCAACGCCGATGACGCCGCTGATGACAGCCACACCGCCAAGCAGCAACACTGTATTCCAGATCATACGTGGCAGCATTGTGCCGCGTACAAGTGGCCAAATATCACCAACCTCACCCAGCGCCAAAACCATAACAGCAATAATCGGGGCGGCCACAAGAACCACACCGATCACAGTGGCGGTCCATAAACTTAATGGCGCTTGCACCGTCCGCACAAAATGCGACACCGGCCCACCATATTTATAGGGGCCGGTCGTCTGTGTCTGTTGTGTCAGGGGTATCTGTGCGCTCACCCACTTTTCCTGTCAGCTACAAAGCCTGATGCTAATTATCAAATCCTGTCAGATGGACTAGCACGATAGCCTTTTTCCGATAATCAGCAATCTTTGACAGCGACAGTTCATCGCCTTTGAACGTTCCCCAGCTTTTCACCAAATCAGACCATGCCACACCAGCCTTGACCGGATATTCATAGTTCTGTTCAGCGTATAGCGCCTGTGCCTCGTCCGACACAAGATATTCCATCAATGCGCGGGCGGCATCTTTGTGCGGTGCGTGTTTTGCCATCGCCATGCCTGAAACATTCACATGCGTCCCGCGATTGTCGCTGTTCGGGAACACAACACGGACAGCGTCTGCCCATGCCTTTTGATCAGGATTGTTGATCATCTTCCCCATGTAATAGGTGTTGCCGATCGCGATATCACATTCCCCTGCGGCTACGGCCTTGACCTGCGCACGGTCGTTCCCTTGCGGTTTGCGGGCAAGGTTTTCTTTCACCGCCTTCAACCACGTCATGGTTTTTGCCTCGCCCCAATGGGCAACCAATGAGGCAATCAGCGCCACATTATAGGCATGTGCGCCAGAGCGCGTACAAATACGCCCCTTCCATTGCGGGTCGGCCAACTGCTCATAATCGGTGATGGCACCATCTGCGACGCGGTCCTTTGAAACAAACATGACGCGGGCACGGGTCGTCAGGCCAAACCATTGCCCGTCCGCGTCACGTAGATTAGCCGGAATTGCATCACTTAATACATCAGAGGCAACGGGCTGGACCAATCCACGATCCGTCACATCCATGAGCCGACCAATATCAACCGTCAAAATCACATCAGCGGGGCTGTTTGCCCCTTCTGCTGCCAAACGCTCAGCCATACCCTTTTTGGCGAATACTGTATTCACCTTGATGCCTGTTTTGGCGGTAAAGCCATCAAATAATGGCTGCACCAAATTGGGTTGGCGATAGGAATAGACATTCACTTCGCCGGCCACTTCGCCGGCCATTTCGCCTGCAGCCTCACTGGCCGTCACGGCGACCGGTATTGCAAGGGTGAACAATGCGGCCCCAAGGCCCATCAGTTTGGTCAGTTTCATTTGCTCTCTCTCATACTTAATTTCCGGTCGCCATATGCATATGCAACAACCGATCATAAGTTGCGATTAATTCGCAATTTCATCATATGGGTTAGGTAGCGTAATTAAGAATGACTTGCAACAACAAAAACGACTGTCAGGGTAAACTTTTCAAATAGGCAACAAGCGCCGCACGGTCAGCAGCAGTTAATCGGCTGGTACCATGTTCAATCACCAGCGCCATTTCCCCCTCAACCGTGTCATAATTTGGCTTAAACCCATCTGTCAGGAAATCGTCCAACTCATCAGCGGACCAATTACCCAAACCGGTTGATGCTGTTAAGCCGGGGACCAATACCTTGCCTGATTGATCCGTCACCCCTTCTAATAGCCGATCTGACTGACGCCCACCCAGTGCATTGCGCGGTGTGTGACAGGCCCCGCAATGGCCCAATGCATGAACCAAATAGGCCCCTCTATCGGTGACATCAACAGAAGCAGGCATAAACAACCATCGCCAAACCAATTGCGCCGGACGCGCTGACAGGGGGAACGGCAACTCATTCCCCCGCTGCGCCTGACTGACAGGGGCCAACGACATCAAATAGGCATAAATCGCCAGGGCATCATTCTGTGATATGTGCCGATAATGCCCCCATGGGAATGACGGAAATGTCGGCTGCCCTGAGGGCAAATAGCCATGCTGCATCAGCCGCAGAAAATCGGATGGTGTCCACGCGCCAATGCCCGTTGCTTGATCGGGGGTAATGTTGGGGCTGATGAAATCACCAAATGGGGAGGCTATACGGCGACCGCCGGCAAAGGGTGTACCGCCCCCTTCTTTATCCCAATGGCAGCTGACGCATCCGGCAGCGGCGGTGATATAGCCGCCTCGCGCAATGACTGCCCGGTCGGTGACCCGAAAATCAGCGTCAACAGCAACGGTGGGAAAACGCGGCCAAAACAAAAAGGCGACAAAGGCAAACCCAGCCAAGGCAACCAAAACAATGGCTGTTTTGAATACACTCATCGCAACGTCAAGGGCGCTTATTCTTTAGGGGTGCGATAGGGTTTGTGGCAACCACCACAGGCCTTCCCGGCCTGATCAAGCGCAGCACCCAGTGCGGCGCGATCCCCTGCCCCAACAGCTGCAATCAGGGCATCGCCTGCCTGCTCCATCGCGGTAGCCTGCGCGGTAAAGCCCTTCCAATCTGACCAGATTTCCGTTTTGGCGCGGGTATCACCCATCATTGCGTCGTCAGGTCCAGTGCCTTTGGGAAACATAGCGGGGATCGATGCCCCTGTCTTCTTGACCGTTTTGGCAGCAAGTTCCTGCAGCAAGCTGATTTCGGTTTGCCCCTTGGCAGCCTTTGCCAGAACGCGCATGGCAGCGCCCGTATCCTTCATGGCTTGTATCCGCATTTCGACAGGGCCTTCTGCCTGAACCGCAGAAACACTCATCGCCATCATCAGTGCCAATCCGGCAAACAATCCCTTGCGCATGTCATTCTCCCTGAATCAGTTATATGCGCAAAGCCTACCCCAGCTTTAAGGCGCGGTTAAGACCAATTCCATCCAAACTGACGGTCATTGATTGCCGCCATCGATTTGACCAAGTAAACATATGGAAACAATAATCAGGCTAAATGCAAATATGACCGATAAACCTTCATTGAAATTTTGCGTCTATTGCGGTTCCCGCGAGGGGAAAGATGCCGACAATCACACATTGGCCGGGGCACTTGGTGCCCTTATGGCAGACCACAAAATCGGCCTGGTTTATGGCGGCGGCAGCGTTGGTCTGATGGGCATATTGGCTGATGCTGTACTGGCCAATGACGGTCACGTCACGGGCATAATTCCCCGCTTTTTGGACAAGCGCGAGGTTGGCGCGCGCCATGTCAGTACCTATATTCAGGTCGATACCATGCATGAACGCAAGGCGCGCATGATTGCCGAATCAGATGCGCTGATCGCCCTTCCCGGTGGCCTTGGCACCTATGATGAGTTGTTTGAGGCCATGACCTGGCGTCACCTGGGCCTGCATGACAAGCCGATCTACCTGTTGGGTGCCGCGTCATATTGGCGACCATTTCTGGATTTGTTGCAGCATATCGAAGCTGAGGGCTTTGCATGGGGTATTCCTGCCGATTTAGTCACCTATTTGCCTAATCTTGAGGCACTGGCGGCCCATGCCGGACAGTTAGACCAAAATAGAACACCGATAAATGGCGGATCAGATTGACCTTTTAGGCTGTCCTGCTATTGTCGCGCCATATTTGAATTATCGATATATTTCCTCTCGCGTCATTCGCTTTCGTAAGCTCCTTTCCCGGGCGCAAGAGACCAGACCCAGGGGGTTTTTATGGATCGGATTAAGGTAGATAACCCAGTTGTTGAGCTTGATGGCGACGAGATGACTCGCATCATCTGGGCGTTTATCAAGGAACGTTTGATCCTGCCCTATGTGGATGTAGATCTAGAATATTATGATCTGGGGATTGAACACCGCGACGCGACAGGCGATCAGGTGACAATTGATTCGGCAGAAGCGATCAAAAGGCACGGTGTTGGCATCAAATGCGCCACCATCACGCCGGATGAAGCCCGTGTTGAAGAATTCAACCTTTCCAAAATGTGGAAGTCGCCGAACGGCACGATCCGTAACATTCTGGGCGGCACCGTCTTTCGCGAGCCGATTATCTGTTCCAACATTCCGCGCCTTGTCCCCGGCTGGACCAATCCGATTGTGATTGGCCGTCACGCCTTTGGTGACCAATATCGCGCCACCGACTTTTTGGTGCCCGGCAAAGGTAAGCTGAAAATGGTGTTTGAGCCTGAGGATGGTTCTGACCCGACCGAATATGAAATCTTTGACTATCCCAGCGCCGGTGTTGCGATGGGCATGTACAATCTGGATGATTCAATCCGTGATTTTGCCCGTGCCTCATTCGCCTATGGCCTGAACCGCAAATGGCCGGTTTACCTGTCGACAAAGAATACCATCCTGAAAGCCTATGATGGCCGCTTTATGGATTTGTTCCAGGAAGTGTTTGACGCCGAATATAAAACACAGTTTGAAGATGCCGGTATCATTTACGAACATCGTCTGATCGACGACATGGTCGCCTGCGCCATGAAGTGGAACGGCGCCTTTATTTGGGCCTGTAAGAACTATGATGGCGACGTGCAGTCAGACACGGTTGCACAGGGCTTTGGCTCATTGGGGTTGATGACATCCGTGTTGATGTCACCGGATGGCAAAACGGTTGAGGCAGAGGCCGCCCACGGCACCGTGACCCGCCATTACCGCGCCCACCAGCGTGGTGAAGAAACCTCCACCAACCCGATTGCTTCTATCTTTGCGTGGACACGCGGCTTTGCCCACCGGGCCAAGCTGGATAATAACCGCGCCCTCGCCGCCTTTGCCCAAACGCTGGAAAGCGTCTGTGTTGAGGCTGTTGAAGCCGGTGAGATGACAAAAGACCTTGCCCTGTTGGCTGGTCCGGGACAGCGCTGGCTGACAACAAATGAATTCCTGTCAGCCCTTGATCGCCGTTTGCGTCACGCCCTCTCGCACAGCTAAGTCTCACAGTTGAGGCTTCCAGCTACGCCTCAACACGAAATCATACAACTTGGTTGACCATCAGTCAGACCGGGCCAATTGTTTGGCCCCGTCTGCGTCTGCGTCTGAGTCTGCTTCGGTCTCCCGCGTGTCATATGTATTATCCACCAACGTCATTGTTGCAGGATCAAGCAGCTTCATCCCCGGCACATAGCGGTCAAGATGCTCAGTCCGGCAAAAAATAAACACACACCCATCCATTTCAGCCTGTGTCGCAGACACAACCCGCGCCTTGCTTTTATAGGTATTGCCGTCATCGGGGCTATAGATGCGCCCACCATCAAATTTGTTGGTACCTGACGGCGCAAACCCCCACCCCATTTTAATGCCGATCAAGGGACGTGACTTCAACGCATGGTCTTTGTTCATTCGATCAAGACGCGGTTGGCCATTCGTGTCCGTCGGCACCCACACGATGGTGCCACACCATTCGTCAGAAGCCGCCTGACACGGCCCGATATCAAGGATGATGTCACGGGCCTTGCTGATCCAGCGCCCCTCTAAACTTGTATCATCCGCTGCGCGGGATGGCGCGGCGGTTAGCAACAATGCCACGCCAACGAACAGACCGATCAGCCCTGCCACCACGCGCCCTGCCAGCTTGCTTTGCCGGTCGTCGTCAGCCGCTAGGTCCAGCGCATCGCTACGGGCCCAGGTTTCGTGAAACCTGGCTTCATAATCAGGATGTTCAGTGCCCATCCACTTATCCCACCACGTGAAATACAGACCAAGGTTATAGCCGCCGCGTTGATGGTGAAGATCATGATGCGTGGTCGTGTTGATCCAACGGGTCCATGTTGAATTCAGCCACCATTTGGGCATCAACTCAAACCCAGTGTGGCCCATCACATTACGAATGATCATGAAAACAAAATGGAACGCCATCACGCCGGGATGCACCGGCACCAGCGATACGAAAACCGTTGTAAACAAGGCGTGGGACAGCGCCTCAAGCGGATCAAACGAAAAGGCCGTGAACGGCGTTGGCACGCGCGACAGATGGTGGGTAACGTGCATATGTTTGAACAGTTTCGGGTGATGCATGGCGCGGTGGGTCCAATAGAACCATGCATCATGGGCCACAATCACAAGCGGAATCGTGAACAACAGATAAAGTAGGCCATAGTCAGCGACATCAAAATAGACACGCATTACGCCCGCCTGAAACAGGGCATAGCCAAGAATCGCCGCCAGACCGAAAACAGCACCTGTGCGAATAGATGCTAGAATTTCACGTTTAATATCCTTACCCGTTGGCTCGCGCTGCGGCTGTATCTTGCGCGCCATCAAACGCTGCGGCTTTAGCTTGAAAACCAACAACGCGAAAACACCTGTTGTCAGGAAATATCCCAACAGGTCGAGCCCGAAAGTCTTCGTAAATTCCAGCAAGGCGGCAATCATATGCGTACCCATCATTCTCTCCCATCTTGCGCCTCACACTGGCGGTGGGCGCGTTATTGATGGGTAGACCATGAAGATTCAGGCACGCAAATGCGCTGCAATCACGAACAAAACCTAGTCATTTTCGAAAATGGGCAGAGTCTTTCACGTTTGAACATATTGAAAACAAAGGAATATTTCAGTTTGTTACAACGCCTCACGCATTTGCTAGGTTTTACGGTAATCAGAAGGGGTCGCCCCGACCTGATCCTTGAACGCCCGATTGAATGTACCGATTGACCCGAACCCCAACCCCAAGGCAATCGACAAAATGGGTAGATGTGCCTGTTCAGGATCCCGCAACGCGGTTTGCGCCTCTGCCACGCGATAGGAGTTCAGAAACTGGCTGAAGTTTTTGAACCCAAGCTGCTGATTGATAACGCGGCGCAGGCGATGTTCCTGTGTCTGTAAATGGGTCGCCAATGCGCCGATATTCAGTTTTTCGTCGAGCCAAATCCGATCTGTTTCCATCGCTGTGGTCAGCCGTTCCATCAACACCTTGTCCGCTGGGCTGACGGTCAGCAGTTCCTCAACCTTGGGTGGGGCGGCGGGTTCCTCATCCATAATCAGCGCGGTCACGAAATCATCAGCCCGCAAGCTGACAAGATATGAAACCGAAAAGAATGTGACGATGAAAATCGTACTGGCACTAACAAGCAGCAACCACTTTGGGGGCGTTGCCTCAACCAAGGCATATTCCACCATCATGGTGCCAACGACAATTACACAAATGACAGTGATAAACAGCAGCCGGAATTTGCGGCGCCGTTCGATCAAGTCATTGTCACGCCCCTTCACCGCCAGCAACATCACATGGGCCATCAGGCCGAACTGGATCAGCTTGCCCAGATTGCTCATAAACCGGTCAAGTTCTGCCGGCAGGTTGGCATAAACAATCACCAACCCCATACCCAACATGCCCAGAACCAGCCCCCAACTTAACAAGTCCGGGCGGTAATCATCCTCAAACAGGGCCCGTCCCAGCATCCAGAAAAATACAATGTTGGGGATGGCGCCAATTAGCGCGATCAGACGCACTGTTTCTGGCAATTGGTCATTATAGGGCGCAGCTGCAATCAAATAGGCCAACGTGCCCAGCAAAAACAGGCTGGCAAGTCGGCCAATACTGGTGCGCCACGCATCACGCAGCAGGATAAATATCCCCAGCAGCAAAAAGGCACCGCTTGCGGCGCGCAAGCTGATATCAAGAATTTCCATGCCCATTTATGGCCCTGCCCCCGCTTCCGTTACTACCGGAATTATCGTTCTGAAAATCAAAAAGGCCACCTGGCATGAAACAAGGTGGCCTTTCAGTCTATGTGGGTTGTTTATCGGGCACGGCCGATCAAAACACCGTCGTCAATCAGCTTTTCGACAAATTCTTCAGCTGTCGCGCGGGCCAGACGTTCATAATTACTGGTGCTGCGGGTCATTGTTGTGTCAGACCGCCAGACCACCTGCCCGGTTTCGACATCAATTAGACGGGCAATATAGCTACCAGTTGCGCGGGGTGTGGAATAGCCGCCCGATACAATGTCGGGGCTACGGTGATGCACCACATATGTGCGGTCGTTCAACACGCCGCCGCCATCAACAAGCGACCGTTGACGATAAACCGTCGTGGATGAATGGCCGGGGAAATAGCTGACAGGTTCCGTCCGTTCTGACATGTCGCGGTCTGTCGCTTCAATTTCCAGAACAGCTTGGGCACCTGCCTCTGCCACCTTGGCCATGAATTCCTCAACCGTCAGTTCACGGGTGGGGGGCACGATCTGTAATGATGACACGGCAACGATGCCATACTCATCAAACTCGCCACGGGCGGCATCAATCAGCGCCATCTGTTCATTCAGGCCCATATTCGCACCGGCAACAGCAACCCGCCAATCCTTGGGCAACTGGCCCTGATAATCAGGGTCAACAAAACTGGCGGTGCGGTCATTGGCACAGGCGCTCAACGCCACAAGGGCGGCGGCGGCCAAAACTGTGCTTTTTGCCTTATTCAGAAAAGACATGTGAAACTCCTCAATCACTCTAAAACCATATAGTCGCTGCACGCCTATATGCCCCATAGTCAGGGGACTGTTTCGCCTGTGAATAAGGCAAAATCGCGACGCCACTATGGTTTTAGTAAGAAGATCACCGATTTTTGCGAAAAATAAGGCGATTAACCAACAATGACAGCACGCATAGCCGCCAATGCCTCGTCAGCCTTTGATGCATCCGCACCACCAGCCTGCGCCATATCGGGGCGGCCACCGCCACCCTTGCCGCCACAGGCCGCAGCACCGGCGCGTACCAGCGCCACCGCATCAACCTTGTCTGTCAGATCATCGGTTACCCCGGCAGCCAGCGCAATTTTGCCATCATTCAGCGCAATATAGATCACCGCGCCTGAGCCGATTTCGCCCTTTGCCTCGTCAATCAGGCCGCGCAAATCCTTGGGGTTCAGCCCATCAAAAATGCGCGCCATCACCTGAACGCCATTGATGTCCTCAACCGCGGCATCAGCACCGGCACTATTGCCGCCCCCTGCGCCGGCCAAAGCCAAAGCCTTTTTCGCCTCGGCCAAGTCACGCTCTAACTGGCGGCGTTCTTCGGTTAGGGCTGCCAACCGCGCAGGCAGCGCATCAGGAGCCACCTTCAAGGTCGCGGCAGCATCACGGGCCAAAGCCTCCTGCCCGGTCAAATAGGCCCGCGCACCTTGTGCCGTCAGCGCCTCAATCCGGCGCACACCCGACGCAACAGCACCTTCGGACACAATATGGAACAGGCCAATATCGCCCAAACGGTTCACATGGGTCCCGCCGCACAATTCAACCGAATAGGCACCTGACCGGTCCTTGGCAGCAGGGTCCGCGCCCATTGTCAGCACACGCACCTCGTCACCATATTTTTCGCCGAACAACGCAAGTGCGCCCGCATCAATGGCTTCATCAGGGGTCATCACCCGTGTTTCGACCGGACGGTTTTGCAGAATATAGCTGTTTACGTCCTGCGTAACCGCCGTGATTTCGTCAGCGGTCATCGGTTTGGGGTGGGCAAAGTCAAAGCGTAATCGTTCCGATGACACGAGCGACCCCTTCTGGGCCACATGATTGCCCAATACGCGGCGCAAGGCTTCGTGCAGCAAATGTGTGGCCGAATGATTGGCGCGGGTTGCCGTGCGGCAACCGCCGTCCACATGCATATCCAGAACTGTTCCACGTGAAACAGTCCCCTCGTCAATCGTTACGACATGAACAATCAGCTCACCCAGTTTTTTCTGGGTTTCCGTGACTGTCAGCGCCACTTTATCGCCAATGCCAGCCGGGCTCGACATCGTACCCACATCGCCTGCCTGACCGCCGGATTCGCCATAGAACGGTGTTTGGTTCGCCAAAAGCAACCCGGTGTCACCCGCAGAAAGGCTTTCGACGACCACGCCATCCTTCAAAACAGCAAGCACCTGTCCTTCGGCGGTTTCGGTGTCATAGCCCAAGAATTCTGTTGCGCCGTGTTCTTCGCGTTGCTCAAACCAGATAGTTTCCGTCGCTGCCTCGCCAGAGCCGGACCACGCCTTTCGGGCGTCTTCCTTTTGGCGGTTCATGGCAGCATCAAATCCGTCCGTATCAACCCCAATACCGCGCGGCCGCAATGCATCTTCTGTCAGGTCAAGCGGGAAGCCGTAAGTATCGTAAAGTTTGAACGCCACATCACCGGACAGGGCATCGCCATCCTGCAAAGAACCGGTTTCTTCATCCAACAACTTCAGACCGCGATCCAATGTTGCCATGAAGCGGGTTTCTTCCAGCATCAGGGTTTCAGTGATCAACGCTTCAGCGCGGCGAAGCTCGGCATAGGCGCCGCCCATCAAGCCTTCCAATGTAGGCACCAATTTGTGCATCAAAGGATCCTGTGCGCCCAATAGATGCGCATGACGCATTGCCCGGCGCATAATCCGGCGCAAAACATAACCGCGACCATCCTTGGCGGGCAACACCCCATCTGCAATCAGGAAGGCGCTTGACCGCAGATGATCTGCAATCACCTTATGGCTGGCGGCCTGTGGCCCCGTCGGGTCAACTGACGTCAACTCTGCCACCTGATGGATAATGGTCTGCATCACATCGGTTTGATAATTGTCATGGGTGCCTTGCAAAACAGCGCCCATACGTTCGAGCCCCATGCCGGTATCAATAGACGGCTTGGGCAAGTCGATGCGGGTGTCCTTGTCCATCTGCTCATACTGCATGAAGACAAGGTTCCAAATTTCAATGAACCGGTCGCCATCTTCATCGGGTGAGCCAGGAGGGCCGCCGGGCACCTTGTCGCCATGATCGAAAAAGATTTCCGAACAAGGACCGCATGGCCCGGTTTCGCCCATTGACCAGAAATTGTCAGACGTGGCGATGCGGATGATCCGGTCATCGGAAAAGCCTGCAATTTTTTTCCAAAGATCAGCGGCTTCTTCATCTTCATGATAGACGGTGACGCACAGGTTTTTCTGATCAAGGTCAAAGCCCTTTGAGATCAAATCCCAGGCAAGGGAAATCGCCTCTTCCTTGAAATAGTCACCGAAGGAAAAATTTCCAAGCATTTCAAAGAATGTGTGATGGCGCGCCGTGTAGCCAACATTGTCGAGGTCATTATGTTTACCCCCTGCGCGCACACATTTTTGCGAGCTTGTCGCGCGGTTATAGTCGCGCGTTTCTTGCCCGGTGAACACGTTCTTGAACGGCACCATCCCCGCATTCACAAACATCAATGTCGGGTCATTGCGCGGCACCAAGGGGGCCGATGGCACAATTTCGTGCCCGGCATCGCCGAAATGGTTCAGGAAGGTGCTGCGGATGTCATTCAGACTGGTCATTTGCGTGTTCATCAAGCCGTTGGGCGCCCAATCCTGTGTTGACGGAAAGGCTGCCGATTTTTCATAAATTCAGGGCATAAGTCCTAGCGGCAAGCTGTTCATGCGGCAAGAGAAACATGCGCGCACCTGTTGGGCAACAGGCACGCGCAGTTTAGGGAGGGATCGAGGGGTGATCACCTCAAGATCGGGCAATCCTGACCAGTGGAATGCCCGCGGGTTTCCAGATCAGGCGTCTTCGTCGGCAGATTCCGACTTTGCCTCTTCGACTTCTTCATCTGGCATGTCGATTTTGTCACGAACAATACCGGCATTGGCATAGATCGCATTTTCGATCTGCCCTGCCATGTCGGGGTTTTCGGTCAAGAACCGCTTGGCGTTTTCACGCCCCTGTCCGATACGCTGATCCCCGTATGAGAACCATGAGCCTGCCTTATCGACAACGCCTGCCTTGACACCGAGGTCAATCAACTCGCCCGTATGAGAAATCCCTTCTCCGTACATGATGTCGAACTGAATAACCTTGAATGGCGGCGCGACCTTGTTCTTGACGACCTTCACCTTGGTTTCATTACCCACCACTTCATCACGGTCCTTAATCTGACCAATGCGGCGAATATCAAGACGAACAGAAGAATAGAACTTCAATGCATTGCCACCGGTGGTCGTTTCAGGGCTACCGAACATCACACCGATCTTCATGCGAATTTGGTTGATAAAGATCACCATGCAGTTTGACTTCGAGATTGACCCGGTCAGTTTACGCAGTGCCTGGCTCATCAAACGGGCCTGCAGACCAACATGGGTGTCCCCCATCTCGCCTTCCAATTCCGCGCGCGGGGTCAAAGCCGCCACTGAGTCAATCACCAGCACGTCGATAGCGCCAGAGCGCACCAAGGTATCTGCGATTTCAAGGGCCTGTTCGCCGGTGTCGGGCTGTGAGATCACAAGCTCGTTCACGTCAACGCCAAGTTTACGAGCATAAGACGGGTCAAGCGCGTGTTCCGCATCAACAAAGGCGCAAATACCGCCTGTTTTCTGCGCTTCGGCCACACAATGCAGCGCCAAAGTCGTCTTGCCTGAGCTTTCCGGGCCAAAAATTTCAATAATACGCCCACGCGGCAGACCACCAATGCCCAGCGCAATATCCAGTGAGATTGAGCCGGTTGAAATCGCCTCAATATCAACCACTTCACGCTGGCCCAGTTTCATTGCGGAGCCTTTACCGAAAGCCCGTTCAATCTGTCCTAAAGCCGCTTCGAGTGCCTTTTCTTTATCCATGCCTTTTCCCGCATCCCCTACCAGACGTAAATTGCTCTGTGCCATTGTTCTGCTCCTTATTTCACGGCTCTCACCAGCTTGCAATCACATGATTTGTACATCATTTGTTCTTATTTTGCAATAAGGGCAACGCACTGATTTATATGTATTTTCAATTTTTGTATTGATTTTGTTCTCGTCGCCACAACAAAAAGGAACAAAGGTGATAGTAGCGAATCGATACGGCTTTAGCCGCCTGCCAACACCTGACCGACCATGCGCATCAGGGATTTGAGCGAGAATGGCTTGGCCAGAAAATGCGTATCTGTCACCTGACCACCATCGGTACCCAACGCCTTGCGCAATTCTTCTTCGGCATAGCCCGACATGAAGATCGCCGTCATCGGGCCAAATTCTTCTTCAATCGCGCGCCACAGGCCCGGCCCATCAAGCCCCGGCATCACCACATCAGTCACCAACAGATCAAATGGCCCAGCCCCCTGCCGCATCAGATCAAGCGCTTCCTCGCCATCCTCAGCCACTGTGACGTCATGGCCATCCTTTTCCAGCGCCTTAAGCGCGAGCGTACGCACCGCCGCTTCGTCCTCAACCAACAAAATACGTGCAGGGCCCGTTTTGGCAGGTGCCGCTATTGTTGGCGGGGCATCCGCAACAGGCGGCACTTCACCGTGTTCCGGCAAGGCGTCAGCAACAGGGAAATAAAGCTCAAAACATGTGCCACGCCCAACCTGACTGTCACACAGAATATAACCGCCTGATTGATCAATAATCCCATATACGGTTACCAGCCCAAGGCCGGTCCCCTTGCCCTGTGGCTTGGTGGTGAAGAAGGGGTCGAAAACCTTGTCCAGAATTTCCGCGGGAATGCCCTGCCCGGTGTCAGCAACGCTGATCCGCACATATGACCCCGGCGGCACCTGCCCCAACCGATGCGCCAATGATGTCGCCAATGTCACCGGCGCAGCACTGATGGATAGCTGCCCCCCATCAGGCATCGCATCACGGCCATTCACGGCCAAATTGATAATCACCTGTTCCAATTGGCCCTGATCAACAGTGATCGGCGGCAGGCTGTCCGGCAGGTCAGTATCAAGCGAGACAAGCTCCCCCAACAGACGCGACAGCATCAGCACAAGATCGCCGATTACGGGGCCGACATCCAACGCCTTGGGGCGCAGGCTTTGCTGCCGAGAAAAGGCAAGCAATTGCCGGACCAGATTGGTGGCCCGCGTTGTGTTTTGCTTGATTTGCAACAAATCGGCAAAGGCGTCATCACCGGGGCCATGCCGGTCCAACAGCAATTCGGTATAGCCCTGTATCGCTGTCAGCAGGTTGTTGAAGTCATGGGCAATGCCACCGGCCAACTGGCCAACGGCCTGCATTTTCTGGCTTTGCCTGTATTGTGCCTCAAGCTGGGTAATGTCGGTCAGGTCCGACAGAAACAGCAATTGTCCCTGCCCGGATGATAATGCCAACGGGCTGACATGCACCTGTCGTTCCCCCACCGCCCATGAATCGGCTGAGGGGTCGAATGTATGATGAAGCGTCGCGCCAATCTGCCAATCATCGGCAATATCGCGCGCCATCTGATTGACATAGGTGATCACCCCGGCACCATTCAGGGCGATGGCCCCCAAGGGCGCATGATCCAATAATGTGAAATCCTGATCAGCCAAGAAGTGACCTTTCCTGCCGCGCGGTACACCAAGTGCACCCCGTCCTGCCGCGAGTCACACAAAGTGTGCCACGACACTGCCGGTCAAAAAAGGCCGATCTTCAATCGCGCGCCATTAGTCGTCGCGATACACACGCTCGCGCCGCTCATGACGCTCCTGCGCTTCAAGGCTCAACGTCGCAATCGGGCGTGCATCAAGACGTTTCAGGGAAATCGGTTCCCCCGTGTCTTCGCAATAGCCATAGGTATTATCTTCAAGGCGCTCCAACGCCATGTCGATCTTGGCAACCAATTTGCGGGCACGGTCACGGGTCCGCAGTTCCAGCGCCTTGTCCGTTTCGGCACTGGCACGATCCGCCAAATCAGGCTGTTGCAGATTGTCCTGCTGCAACTGTTGCAGCGTTTCAAGACTTTCGGCCTGAATATCTGCCTTCCAAGCCAACAACTTGCGCCTGAAATATTCACGCTGTTTCGCGTTCATAAAAGGTTCGTCATTTGAGGGCTTGTAATTCTTTGGCAACCTGGTCGCCATAAAGCATCTCCCATATTCAGGCTGGCCGGTGCAATACGCGGCCATTGCTAATCCTCGCGGGTATATATGGATTTCAGCGATAATGGTCAAGAGGTCGCACCACAAATGCCTGTCATTTTGGCATCATAAAGATGTGGACAGATTAAGATGGTTCATATGACTGAGTGGTTCTGGGTGGTTACAGGCAGTCTTGTGGTTGGCGTTAAACGGGTTGGGTTGGTGTTATGGAGTCAAATAAATCGGTCCAAGTGACCTTTGCATTGATGGCGATGGCTACTGTTGCCATCCACGCGATCTATATCCCGGCTGAGCTTTTTGCCGCCTTTTATGACGACTTTTTCTACTATGCCGAAATCGCCAAGCGCATCGTGGCAGGCGATGGGTCCAGCTTTAACGGCCTATATGCCACCAACGGTTATCACCCCTTGTGGATGGTTTGCCTTTTATTGCCCTTTGGCATTGCCAATTGGCTGGCCATAGACCCACTGATTCCCACCCGGCTGTTTTTGGCATTGGTTTGCGGCTGGGGCAGCTATTTGATTGCAGGCTATATTTTGAATAGCCACGCGAGGTCTATTGGGCTGCGCGTAGGCCTTAGCGCCTTTGCCATATGCTTTTATCTACATATCTCTCGTTCGGGTATGGAAGTGGCCTTGACCGTGCCGCTGTTCGTCCTATTGCTACAACAATGCAAGCTACAAAACCTGCCCGATGCGGACGAGGTTCAGTGGTTTATCGTTGGGCTGCTCGGCGCCCTAACCATTTTGTCCCGTATCGATTCCATCATCATGGTCGGTTTTTTGGGGCTGATTGTTCTTATCTATCAACGGCCCAAGATCACGCATATTGTGATGGCCGGATTCGGCGCGTTGCCAGTGGCGTTATATTTGGCAAGCAATCTATATCTGTTTGACAGCCTGTTCCCCATCAGCGGCATGGCAAAGTCGGTTGAGGCGATATCAGGCTTCCACATCACCACTTTGATCACACTTTTCGGCGGCACATTCAGTGTCTTTGCGATGGCTGCCAGCATTGTCACCCTGCTTGCCCTGGTAATACACAAGCCCCACTGGGCCGCGCTGTCCACCAAGGACAAAGCTATCGGCTGGACGGCATTTATTGTCCCGTGGCTGTTCATCATCCAAACAGGTATGCGCAGCGATTGGCCGCTTTGGTTTTGGTATGTCTACCCATTCCTGCTGGGATTGTTGTTGGCCGCGCCGATGGTCCTGTCATCGATCCGGCAAAATATCAGCTGGCGCTATTTGCGGAATACGAAACTGCCCGGCTATTCGCTGCTGATCGTGTACTGCGCCTATATCGGCCTACCGCAAGTTTTAGGCCCCCTGCATCGCGCCGCGTATGATGTTGCAGACTTTATGGACAGCCATCCGGGCATCTATGCAATGGGTGACCGGGCGGGCACAGCCGGGTATCTGGGCAAGCAACCGATCATTCACCTAGAAGGGTTGGTGATGGACCGCGCCTATCTTGACCGATTAAAACAAGCGGAGCAGATTGAACCGCTGCTGGCACACTATCAGGTTGACTATTACGTCATCACCAAGGCGCGCGAATTGACAAATGGCTGCCATTTCGTGCGGGAGCCCGCCAACTCAACTGGCTATTCCATACAGCTTTTAGACACGATCTGCTGGCCTGTTGTGGCTGATTTTGGTCCGGGGTCAGACGGCATTATTACCAAAATCCTGCAAAACCCTGAAACTGTTCAATAAATCGGTTTGTTGCAGGACTTGATCAGCCCCCTTTCTGCCGTTAATGTGCACCCAACTGACATTTCATCACCTTTGTCACATGATTAAGACATTGCCGCCGCGATGGTTGATGAGCCACCGCACATGAAAGGGCTATTTATGCGTTTTGAGGGCACCGAAAACTACGTCTCCACAGATGATCTAACCATCGCCGTGAATGCAGCTATTACGCTGCAGCGCCCCCTTCTGGTGAAGGGCGAACCGGGCACCGGTAAAACCGTTTTGGCCGAAGAAATTGCCAAGGCGCTTGATTGCGAACTAATCACTTGGGGGATCAAATCAACCACAAAGGCACAACAGGGCCTGTATGAATATGATGCCGTGACCCGCCTACGCGATTCACAATTGGGTGACGAGCGCGTCAAGGACATCAACAACTACATCAAGCGCGGCAAGCTTTGGGAAGCATTTGAAGCCGGCAAGCGTTGCGTGTTGTTGATTGACGAAATCGACAAGGCCGACATCGAATTCCCGAACGATCTGCTGCAAGAGCTGGACCGGATGGAATTCTTTGTTTACGAAACCGGCGAGCTTGTGAAAGCTGAAGAACGCCCGATCGTGATCATCACGTCAAACAATGAAAAAGAACTGCCCGACGCGTTCCTGCGTCGTTGCTTCTTCCATTACATCAAGTTCCCTGAACAGGGCACCATGCGCGACATCGTCAATGTGCATTACCCTGACATTATCGGCGATCTTGTCAGCGAAGCGATGAAGATTTTCTACGACGTCCGTGAAGTACCGGGCCTGAAGAAAAAGCCGTCAACGTCTGAGCTTTTGGATTGGCTGAAGCTGCTGATGGTGGAGGATCTTTCCGCCGCCGATCTTAAGGCCGACGTCAATGACGCCCTCCCCCGACTCCACGGCGCGCTCCTGAAAAATGAGCAGGACGTGCATATGCTGGAGCGGATCGCCTTCATGAATCGGCGCCGGCAGGGGCAGTGATCCC